>Ga0187874_10000032_pt1 | contig 169825 bp, 173 predicted proteins | sample June2016WEW_16_1_3_FD_132993 | JGI IMG/M metagenome (GOLD analysis project Ga0187874, IMG submission 132993) | Peatland microbial communities from SPRUCE experiment site at the Marcell Experimental Forest, Minnesota, USA - June2016WEW_16_150 | ecosystem: Environmental > Terrestrial > Soil >... | reverse complement strand
CGGGCTGAATCCAAGACCAATAGACAGGTCAGAGTTGGTGTGCTGCCATTCTCCATCCAGAGATAGCAACCTACCATCTGAACCAATTTCATCCCACCGGGCCTCATAGTTCAACACGACGCTGTAGTCCGGGTCGGCCTTGGCTTCGTCAATGTGCGCACGAAGAGCCATAACTTCGGCGGGCGGGATGTCAGGAGCAATGACTAACGTCTTGGGCGTCATGTTACGAGACGCCAACGTGGACTGCACTTGCCGCAGCTTTTCACGGTAGATGACTGTGCGGATACAACGCTGGAGGATAGAACGACCGTGAAGCTCGTAGTCACTCTTCTTGCGGGCGAAGTGGATGACGTAAGAACCCTCGAAGGGGTCCTTGTTCAAAGCAACTTTGCCGTCCGCTTCCAACATACCCTTGACTTCGGAATCGACCTCGGGGTCTTCAAGGTATGCGGTTTTCTGCTTTTCGAGCGGTTTATAGTATACGGTCGGCCCGGCTGTCATGCTGTCCCCGGCCTCAAGCTCTATCTGCTCGGGAGGAAGGACATTGATGGCATCAAAGCCCTCGTAGTCTTTATTCTCCAAGTGGGAGAAAAGCTCCTCTTCTTCCTTACGCTTCTCACGGATTTCCTGCAACTCCTCCAAAACCTGCTTCTTTTTCTCCAACAGTTTGATGATGCGTTTGAGTTCGAGAAGCTCCTTTTGCTTGGCGAGGGTTGACCCTTGGGCAATGGCATTCTGCACCGCACCCACTTGGTCGCCGGGGGTCGTCGGCTCGGGAGGCATTCCCCCTCCACCACCGCCTCCCATAGGGGGAAGCCCACCGCCTCCACCTAAATCTCCACCTAAATCTCCACCCAAGTCACCGGGAGGAAGGTCTCCACCGGGTTCTCCCATGGGGTCTACACCAGCAACGCCTTCCAACCCGGCGTCTCCCATCGGCGCTCCCTCTCCACCAGCGGGTGGGGGTGCGCCCGCATCAGGAGGAGCGGCGACCTTTACCTGAATAGGGTAGTCATCGTCAGCATCATCACGGGAGATGAGTTTAGATTCTTTATTGTCCATAGCCAGCTTGATGAAGCTCTTAATGCTGACCGCTTTCTTTGTGTAGCTGATTTTCTTCTTGCGGATTTCATTCTTGACGTTGGCAATGGTTTCATCGGGGGCGAAGAGATTGAACTTAATGCCTGCCTTCTTGATTTCACAGATAACAGCGGATTTCTTTCTAAGCCAACTTGAACGCTTCTCAGGCTGGAGGAAGTCCAAGATGGCATCCGATGTACCGCCCATCATGGAGCCTTCACCTTCCATGCCCGGCTCGGTGGACTGAGAATTAGAATGCTGCTTATTCTTAGCCTTCGCTTTTTCTAACTGAGCCTTTGCCAGCTTGGAAGGTTCAACGGGTTCGGCTTCCTGAATAAAGATGAAAGCCTCTCCGATAGTCCAATACTCCCGGACTGCCTGAATCAAAACCTGAAAGAACTTGGTGCCGCTGATGAGTCCCTGATAGAAGTCGTAAACGTAGTCGGCAAAGTCATCACTGGAACACTTGGGCTTTTCTAATGCCCACTTGGACAGGGGAAGCTCGGTGTGCATGTCGATAGCACGTCCGACGATGGGGTCCCGGTCATAGGCAAGCCGATAGAACCGGAGTTCTTCCGCCCGGCTGGCTGGCAGTTCGAGGGCGTCTACGGGAAACTCGTAGCTGTAGTAACCAATGTTGTTGCTGTCGGCGATGTCGGCATTGCCGAGGGTGCCATCACTGAACAGAGCGGCGGTCTTGTTGCGGGTAAGTTCGTACATCCCCCATCCCTGCGCCCCAAAGGGAGAGCCTTGGGTCGCCATCTGGCGGACCCGGCTAACCAGAACGTCGGCAATCATTCCGTCGTTCGTCATACTGGTCCGGGGGCCTGCGGAGGCGTATTGCTTACCACCCTTGCTGGCAGCAACCTTTCGCTTTATTTCGGTGGTCCCCACACGCAAATTGGCTCCCCGTTCCCTCTTAACCAACACGCTCTTGGGGGTCGTCGTAGTTTTCTTTTCAACCATAAGTCCTCAATAAAGGGGATAGAAAGCGGAAAAATTACGATTTCGGCTCTTCCGTGGGTCTATCCACCGCCTCGCTGTTTCTGGGAAGTAGCCTAAAATGCTCCAAAATGACCTCGTTATCGAGGCCAACTGGCAACATCTCCAACGTCGGACTTCCGGCTCTTAGAATTCCAAACTCATTATTTTTCTTACGTTTATCCACAGACTCCTTGGCTATCCTCATCCGCACGGTGCGAGCCTTACGCCGCTCCTTTTCGAGTAATTCCTCCATCTGCACGGCATATTTGACTTTCTGGGCGGAAAGCTGCTCCAGACCATATAGGGAGGTTCCCACCATGGCGAGAACGGGAGAAATGTCAGTTTTGTCCTCCTCGTCCATGTTGTCAAGCAGCCGGGAGAGCCACTTCGCCGACTCCTTCATGGAGTTTAACGCTTGCACGGCACACCCCATCTGAGAATAGACCCGTTGGGAGTTTAGCCGAAGAAGTGCTCTCTTTTGAACTACTTCCGTCTCACCATCCTCCTTAACATCCAACTCTGCTCGGAATTTGAAGGGGAGTTCCCCCTCCTTCAATCCCATCTGTTTTCGGGTCTTAAAAGTCCTGACGGGAGAGTGAGCGCACCTGTGATGGTCGCCGTAGTAAGAGCTTCCGCATTTCGTGCATTTCTTGGTCATGTGCATTCTGCCTTCTCTAAGTATTGGATAGCGGCAATAAGAAACCTTCCTTCACCTAAAAGACCTATTCCCATATTGCAGGTTGGGCAAAGAAGTCCTCTAACTTTTCCAGTGTCGTGGTTATGGTCTAAATGACTTTTATTCCCTTGCACGGGGATGGGTTCTTTACATATCCCGCAGCATCTATTTTGTTTTTCCCACAAGATTTCTCGTTCTTCCAGTGTAATCCCATAGAGGTGATTATGGGTATACTTTTTCTGATGTTTATACCCCCATTTTTGATTTTTTTTCTTTTTGCAGAGCCGACAATAGGTTGCTCTACCGGAAGGTTCTCTCTTCAATTTTGAAAAAGCATCCAATGGGAGCCATGATGTACAAGCGGAACACCACTTTTCCTTATCATTGAATAATCGAAGTCTACCCATGGTCTCCCCCTATAGAAGAGAACGATAGGTGGTTTATTAGGCAGGTTTCTTGAGGTAATGTTCGGGAACGGAGTCCATGGCTCGGTCATGAAGGCACATCCGTATGCCATCATGAAGCACCCATACGGACTTGTCCCCCTTACCCAGAGTGATGTCGATTTGCATAAGGGTAAGCTGGTCGGCCCCGGAGATATCGTACACGGTTACACCGGGAGGGGGTCCCTTGGTTTCCGGTACTTGGGGGGTGGAATCTACCACGGGGGGAGCTACAGTGGGTTCTGGCGGGGCTACAGGGAGGTTCTCCGCTGCGACGAACAGATTGAGGGTACCTTGGGTACCCCCAACCCCTTCTGACGCTTCCTGTGGTGAATTCCACGAAATCTCCACTTTCAGGGGTTCGGGGACATAGCGTTTCACCGGAGCGTCTAAGGGCAGAGAACCGAGAGGTCCATATATCAAAGCTGCCGGGTTACGGTCAGCCGGTCCAAGGCCCATCCGAGTTTCGTACTGTTCCAAGGTCTCCAACTTCGCATCATCCTCGTCGGGCATATTGTCAATACGCCAGAATTCATCAAGCTGAATAGCCGCTATGAGCGCCCGCTGGATTTCCTTGGGGTCGGTCTGAAGTACGACTTCTTTCTTCCCCTTCTTCTTGTTGAAGCACCACCAAGCCGCTTGGAAGGCCCGCTCGTGCAGGTTTTCCTTGAGGAAGGCTTTTGCCTTTTCGACCCGAGCTTCCACCTGCGAAGAGATGGCTTTTATCAGGTTCTTGATAGTCGCACTATCCCACTCGCCGGGGAGGTACCTGTCCATACCGGATACCCTTGTCCAAGCGGCGGGGATGTGGTCATCATCACCGGTCACATGGTGTTCAACGTCCCAACTGGATCCATATTCAGCATCCGCTTCGATGGGCACCTGCCACTTCATAATCTGGTGCAGCTTGCGCAACTTCATCATGCGAGTGATACGGGGGAGAACGAAAGGCACGTATTCATTCTTCACGGAAAAGTCGATTTCATCGTGAACCGAACAATGCAACATGAAGATGGTTGCAATAAGCGGGTCTGCTTCAACCCACTGGCGAATCTTGTTGAGAGACATCCGCATGAAATCCCCGCAGAGTCCTTGAATGGGGGCATTAACGCTGACCCGCTGAATCTTGCCCATGAACTTGCTGTAGTCCATGGTATTGCGAACGCCAGTGTCGGGGTTCTTCCACATGGAGTTGGCAAGGTTGAGATACTCTTTCCACCGGGGGTCATCAGCTTCCCTAAGCTCCTTCGACTTTTTCATGTAATCCCGATACTGCCATAGGTTCTTCTTTTCCTCCTCGTTCGGGACATGAATGTGTAGCGCCTTCATGGCGGAGTCAAACTTGATGACTCGATTCGTAGTGGTGGTGCAAATGAGTTGGTCTCGGGCAATTGCTTGTTTGCGCTGGCAAAACTCGAAGAACACCGGCACGCCCTTCCAGTAGTTTTCCACCATTTCCTCGCACCGTTGGAAGGTGATGTTGGGGTCCTGCTTCTTCATGTTCTCGTAAATGGTGTAGGCGATACCGCCGTATAAAAGTGCAAAATTGATGATTTTTGCCAAGTCACGCAGGTGCTTAGCACGGTAGTTAGGACTCTTGGAGTCGGAGAACTCCGGGAAGACCTTGCTAGCAGTGAGGGAGTGGAAGTCACCCTTGCCATGCAAAAACTCATTGATGAATTCCGGCTCACCCGAGCAGTTGGCGGCGGCACGCATTTCGATATTGCCGTAGTCAACGGTGAAGAATGTCCATCCGGGCGGCGAGTAGAACAAGCAGCGGAGATTGACTCTCTGGTTGGCATCAATCTTACCGTTCTCAATAAGGAAGCCAAACTTATCTTTGCAGGTCTGACAGCCCGGCACCAGACAAACGGTATAACCCATGTACTGACCCATATGATTATGGATAATACCGGGAGCCCGCTTTTTGACCTTGCGCTTGCCCATGGTAACGACGTGTTTAATCGTGGAACGGGGCTTACCATCAACCCAATCCCCGGCTGGCTCCGCCGCTACTTCCTCATCGTGCTCTTCAACGATGTAACTCTCTTCCATCTCCCTGAAACATGAAGGGTGAAGCTCTTCCTCGGTGTGGGGTTCTATCTGGTCTTCGGGAATCTCATCGGGAATGAGGACATTTCCCGTCACTTTCCACATCAAATAACCTTCCACCTTTTTCACAGCTTGGCTGTTAAGACCGAACCCACCATCCTTGTAAAAGTCACCGCCAGCGGAAGACAGGCGTCCCCCGGAGACCACATTCTGCTTGAGGTATATGCGGGCGGTGCCATCACTCGGGTCATAGTGGAGGCTGGAAGGGTGTAGGGAGATGTAGCTCTTGTAGTCTGAGAATACTTCGAGGAACTCATCCTCCGGGTGCAGCTTGTGGAGGTCTTCCACCACCTCGGCATCACACGAGGCTTTCTTCACGCCGCTCTTCCCACCATCCGTCATCTTGAGGGGAGCATATCCTTTGACATCAAAGAAAAGTATGCGCAGGTCGTCATTGGAATCGGGATTAAAACGGTCATGAGGTAACACCACACCGTCATCAGTGGCATTCTCTTTGTACCCAGCCGCTATGGCAAGGTCATACAGTTTCTTCTGAAATTGAGCGAGAACCCGTTGGTGCCCTTTGACAGTGCGAGTATGACGGTCGGTGTCGATAAGGAACCGCTGCCGTTCAATCCAAGTGATAGAGTCAACAAGCTCATGGTCGATGCGATGCACGGTCTTGCGGGTCCGGGCAAGGGGATGGAGCTTTTCCCATAGAAGCCAAGTACAAATGGCATCAGAGGCGGCGTAATAGAGAGCGATGTCTACGGGTATCCAACTGAAAGGAACAAAGTGCTGCTTAAGCCCGTGCTTATTCTCTTTCTTCTGCTCCAACGTGCAGGAGCAGAAAGGAGAGCCATTGTGGGGACAAGTATCCGCCTTGACCTTGGCGATTTCCTCAAGCTCGATTTGCTCAATACCCAGCAGGTTGCTGGACAACGCCTTCAAGCCGCCGCTATCCCCCGTATAGAACTGCTTGTCTTCCATGTCAGCTTTGGGGTCATCAATGTATTGCAAAACCTGCACATCTTCAAAGTGAGGATAAGGACGAAAGACAATGCCCATGGTGAGGCGCATGACTTCCCGGTCGAATTTCCCATTGTAAAAAACAAGGTGTACCTGATTGAAGAACGGCTGGAGAATCTCAGCGCATATCCTGCGGTCTATGTTGCGGGCCGGGGTGGTGAGAGCAAGGTCCTGAAACTCATGGGTGATGGGGATGTATATGCCCTTGACACCATCGGCAGAGAGACAGATGCCGGAAATATCGGTCTTGATTTCATACTCTTGGTGGTAGGAGCCATCAGGCAGCTTCACCATCCTGATAAAGAGCCGGGTGTCAAGGCTCACGTCTTCCGTATCCAAAGCCACAACTGGTTCGGTGACCCCGTAAAACTCAAAGCGGGGAGCATTGGTGAGAACCTCGTCAACCCACTTCTGTAGGGCTTCGGGCGTATCGACAATCTCGAACGCCTTCTTACTCATCCAGTCTTTTTTGACTTTGGCTACACCACCGCCAGCGGAAAGCTCGGCAAGAATCTCCCGGAACATGGTGCGAATGTCCCGGAGCTTGACGACTTTCTTCTTCTTAACCTTCTTCAAATCGTCGGTGGTGACTTTTTCTTTCTTAACCTTTGCCATGCTCTATATAGTACTCCTTAAATTACCTTTCCATCGGCGATTGCCGTCAACTCTTCCTTGCCCAGCACTTCGGCAAGCCCTACCGTGGCTTGCAAGTGCAACTCCTGTGGGTCTACCTCATCGCTCCTCTCCGCATCCTTGGCGCTCTTTTCCAGCGTCAACCCAGTGAAGTAGATGCGGATGTAGTCTTCGGCAAGCTCCGCATCCTTGGTTTCCTGAACATCTCGTTGCGCCTTCAAAATAAAGTGCTCCGCAAGGTCCCAGAAGCTTAAAACACCACCCTCTTCTTCCTCGTCGTCAACCAGCATATTAGGTATGGAGGGAAGGTTGAAGGTTTTTTCCAGCCAGTAAAGAGCCTGCACCCGGCTGAGTTCCATATACTTGGATACAAAGGTTACATTGTCATACAACATGCTGCCGGGCGGACATCCAAAGCAATAAGCGTCATTGGTGCGGGAATAGAGGGTAAAAGACGGCGTGCGGTCACGACCATGAAAGGGGCAGCGGATGACCGTATCACGATGACCGGTAAGCTCCGCTACGACATCCTGAAACGGGATTTCGTTGTTGGCTCGTTCCCACCGGTCAGGATTGATGCCCCCATATGAGCTACGATAGAAGTTTTGAACGGCATCCCGCTCAAGACTAACCTCCTGCCCGACAAGCTCTTCGATTGCCGGAAGCTGTTCATTTTCCATTACTGTGCCTGTTGAAATTGTTCGTAGTCTTTGAGCAAAGACTCACCGTTCTCAAGGGAGGCCATGAGGCTACTCAGGTTCTTTTCCAACTCCAACTGGGTATCCTCGGCGAGCTTCTTAAGCTCCTCCACCGACAGACGCTCGGGGTTGCTGATGTTAAGTGCCCGGAGGTTATCATGGACCTGCTTGAGCTTCTGCTCCTCAACCCCCACTTCCCGGTTAAGCTGGTCTCGTTTGCCTGCCAAGGTTTTCACTCTTGCTTGAGCAGTGCGCAACTGTTCTTGGATGTCGGGCATGTAATCCTCCTCACTATAATACTAATTCCGGCTGGACCTTTAAGGTCTAATCCACTCAAATTTGAGTATATTCAACAGTCGAATTTGATGGGGGGTGGGGTCAATATCATCTTCGCATAAAAAGGTCCCCCAGCATGTACCATCGCATAACTTCCAAAGGTCTTGGCGAGAACCCCGATGAAACATCAGGGCCAGCCTAAAGGAGATGTGACGTGAAGCATCCTCCTTACGATAACTGAAATCTGCAAGAAAATACTTCCCCTTTGGGACATCCTCCGTAAGGACAGTGTATGCATTCAAACCATCAAGAGAGAAACTAAACTGAAAGAGCGCCGGGGAGTCTTTCCGTCTGTCAAATATGGAAACTGTGTTGTGTTTGAAGCAAGGGTGACCGTTGTGCATCACCCACGGATTGTCGCTCCGCTTTTCATCTCTAATTTCCACATCCCCCGTCACCCACTTACCCTCGGGATGACGTGGTCCTAGATAAACCTGAACATCGCCAAGTCCAACTTCACGGAGTTTTTTTGCCCAGATTTCCCGTTGGGACAGGAATTCAATTAAGGCAGATTTTCCGGGGTTATCATATGCATCATAATCCTTATCCCGAAAATCAGCGCCCTCAAGTTTTCCCATATCTACCTCGATTCCGGTTGACAAGACGGGCAGCATAGCTCCGTACCACAGTCCGGGCATTTCGGTTTGGATTCCTTGGACAGAAGCAACGTCAAAGAGTTAACCTTGGCGTTAGCGGCGTCCAGTTCCTCTTCCGTAAACTTAAGCTCACTCTTCTTGCTGGGGAGCTTCAATGCCTCTGCCAACAAGTTGATGTTCTTAAGCGCCGAGAGGTAGTGAGCAATGACTCCGAGTAGGAAGTTGGCTTCTTGTAGCACACCCTCTAACTTCTCCCCGCACTCCTTGGGGCTTGCTCCCTTTCTTTCGACAATTTCCAACAGGGATAGAACCGCCTGCTTGCGTTTGTACCCCTTAGCCACAAGGTCCCACTGGACTATAGTATTGTCAATGCCATGTACCACCTGTCCCGTGACTTCCCGGCGACGGAGGATTTTTACCGCCTCGGCATACATCCGGGCGAGGCGCTCCTGTTTCTCAATGGGGGATACATCCGGCACAGACAGCTTGAGGATGAAGGACCGCATCTTCGCTATCCGATTCGTCCTTGTAAGTGTCTCGGTCAGCGAGGCCAACAATGACTCATAGCTGTTGACCTTTGCCTCATAACCAGACACGGTGTGGGCGGAGTCCTGTGCCGAGGCATTAAACCTCTCAAGTTTACCCCGGCGTTCCTCTGCCTCACGGATTTCTTCGGCGAGCGTTCGGGCTTCCCCGTTCTTTTCGGTAATGCGCCGGTTGGCTTCCTTCTTCCCTGCATCCAATTTTTCGGTAGAGGCAAAGGCCCCAAGGATGGCATTCAGGTCGTTGGGCTTCCATGCGTCGGGGTCAATGAGGAATTGTGCCTTGTTCTGTTGAGAAAAGATGGGGTCTATGGTTGTGTCCCCCACTTTGACGGTGCCATACTTGAGCACCTTCATGGGTTCGGGGACACTATCGCCGAGAGCCTTATACTCTATCGGCTTACCCTTTTCATCTTCACCAATGGCGTACTTGGTGGAACCCTTGCGGGTCCGGGTGGCCCTGATGGGGTCGTTGACACCCTCAACCTCAAGAGTCACTTCCATCTTCTCATCCTGTCCATTACGGACAAAATCCTGCGGGAGTTCATTGCGGAATACCCCCCGCAGGGCACGGAAGATGGAGCTATTATGAGTTATAGTAAAATCACCAAGAAGAAAAAGCCCATCCCCGCTCAACTCAAATCCGAAATATTCTCCCCACCCTTTATGCTTTATTTTAAACCCCGTTGTTAAACAAGATTTTTTGGATTGCGATAATGCCTTTTTTCGCTTTATGATAGTAGGAATACTAGGCAAATTCCCGAAAATTAAAACCGTATGGTATATCTTATTGTATCGTTTGTTTAACTTAGGAGAAATAGATGCCCTAAACCCGAGAGACCTCGCTAAAAATGCCACTTGTTTAGCAAGTCGCTCAAACTGCGAACAAAAGGCAAATTGAGACGGTTCTAATCCAGCATCAGAATCTAGCAACCCAGCCAATAGTAAAAGTCTATCTTCCCTTGAGCCAACCAGATAGCTATGTGGTATGCATTTTCCGTCTGCATCCACCAACTTTAACAACCGGAAACGGTTAAGAAGGGCATTACTTCGACTTCCTTTATGTTTAGTAGAAAATCGGTAGGAATCATCATCATTGGGTATAAGATGGAGACCATACTTGGTGGCAAGTTTTCGACAATAGTTTACAACCTCAAGGTCGGCGGTTGTTACTTCTAATTTATGTAAATCGGTGGTACCATCGCCAAGCCAATAGCCCACCAAATAAGGTTCAAATTTTTTATCTACCCGGCACTTAAAATCTATACCTCCCGAACGATGCAAACGGGCATTCCGTTTATAGGTAGCACTTTTGGAAAGAAAGTCCTTAACTGAAATCTCCACCCTGCATTGTCTTAACTGTAAGGGACTGAGACGACGTTTTTTTCCATCTAATCGGCAAATCAAGGACAAAATGTGATACTGATTACACCCCCAAGAACCATCGAAGCCCCCTTTATTGGGCAAAACCTCATACATATCATCAAACCCGTGGGAAATACTAAGAACGGTGCGAGGCGTGCTATCCGGCCCCATAAGAAAGTCACCTACACCTATGTTCTTTGCTAATTTATTTGTCCCGTCATACATAAGAACAGGAGTATTTGGAGCAAGACACTTACCCTTATTCGACGGTCCGACAATCAATGTCAACCCGTCCACAATAAGGGAGAAATCTTTCCATGGTTGAAAATTCTTACCGGATAGTTTCATTTGTAAATAACCTTGATGTTATGAACGACAACCCAAATGTAAACTGCTATCAGGATAGAAAGTGTGATATCCACCCCTGGGGCACCCCTCACACCGACAATGAAAATCCCAGCCGCAATGGTGCTTAAGGCTAAGACCTTCACCACAATAATTCCAGGAATACTGCCGATTTTACACATCAACCAAGATGCAATGGGGTTTACCTCCTCATTTTCCGTTTTCTTAAGTCCCATATAGGTAGTTATCCCATCAGAGATATTAAGAACTACAAGGACCAAAAACAGTAAAATAAAAAGAGCCACGCCACCTCACTTAAGTTCGTCTATCTCTGTTACTGCATTTTCAAGAGATTCTGCGGTGGGGACTTCACCAAAATCTTCCTCATCGGGGTAGCTCCCCGCTGGCTCTTCGAGGAATGCCTTTTCCGCTTCACTGAGACCTTCACCCTTGAAGCGCTCGGTTTCATCGTGCTCCACGGCATCCAAAACCATGCCCTTGAGCTTCCCGAGAACCTCCGGGTTTTGCTTGATAACGAGGTCTTCGACAAGCTCTGTTTTGCTGGCATAGGTGATGATGGCGTCGTCGGCGGACTTGCCGACAAACCACTTCTTTTTGTCGTACTCAATGAAGCCATACCCGCAGGCAAGCTCCCGGATGCTCATGTTCTCGTCAATGCCGAAGTTGGGCCTGACGTAGACGAAGGCTTCCCGGTAGCCGCCGCCCGTCACCTTGTTCTTGAGGGAGCGAACCCGGACCTTGTTAGCGGTCGGGTAGTTTTTGAGCACTTCACCCATGGGCTGGATGAGAAGCCACTGTTCTTTTTTGTCCGGCATCTTATCCCAACTCCACGGCTTGATTTCCGTTTCCAGAATGAGTTCCAGCATCACGCTGGGAGCAAACCTCGCCATATATCCGCCCGGCAGGCTGTATTCCCGGTTAGTGTAACTCCAGTGGGAAGCGTTCTCCGCATCGTCGTCCATACGGGCACGAGTCTGGTTAATGATGGTCAGGTGGGCATCCTGCTCCATAAGGTGAGGAGTGAGAAACTTGTAGAACGTGGTGATGCCCTTAGCATGGCTTCCGTAGTTAGCCCGGAATGCTTTGCCGCTTTCAATATCCTTAAGCTCCACCTTCATCTGCATGAACGGGATGGAGTCATCCACGAAGTAGCGGATACCATATTTGGTGAGAAGCTGAATATGCCGCTTGATGGACTCTTGCAAGTTGGACGGCTGCTCGAAGAAACAGAGGTCGGGGTCAACACCGAGAGCGTAAGCGTACTGGGCGCTAATGGCCGGTTCGTACTCGAAGATAGCGATGGGTTCACCGGTTGCTTGCTGGTAATTGGCGGCGTTTACAAAGGCAGTGGTGGTCTTGCCAGCGCCCTCATTGCCGTGTATCTGCGTAATGCGTCCGCCTCGGGCGATACCGCCGAGCCGTAGAACCTTGTCAAAGACGAAGTGACCATAGGGAACAAGGATTTCCTGAAAGTCCTTGCCGTAGATACGATGGTCGGACTTCGTATCCTTGCGCAAGTAAGCAAGGGCATTACGCCGCTGTTCCACCGTCCAAGTCCGGGGACTGCCAGTCGGCATTTCAAAATTGAGTTCCTTTTCCTTCTTCTTCTTTGCGGCTGCCTTTGCCATTATTCCTCCTGTGATAGAATACTGAGATGAACTGCCATTTTTCTTATATGATTCAAAAACTCTTCATAGGAAAGTTGTTGTTTTGCCCAATTACATATACGACAACAAGGAACTACATTGCCCGGAATATATCCCTTATGGATATCTTTCCTATCAATCCCATTGTAGGGCAGCTTTCCATTATTGTAAAGACGACGGGTAACCGCTTCATTGCTGGGGGGTGCTCCACAATAATGGCAGGGTTGAAAAATTAAACTCAAGAATAATTCTTTCTCTAGCCCCCATTTCAATCCCCTAGACTTAGCACTGGTCTTATACTCACGGTATACCCGTCCACTCAGAAACTCTTTGGGTTCTAAAAGATTGGCATAGCGCCGACACCCACAACTAGTAGTGCGGGATAAATTATTGGTACTTACAGGTAAAATCTTTCCACAAACACACAGGCACTTCCAAAAAACCCGGTTTTTTTCAACATGGTCTAGTTCTTGTACCTCCAAAAAACCAAACCTTTTACCGGAAAGGTCTTTGAAATTCCATGCTTTTCTGGTGGGAAAAGGTACACACCCGCAACTCCCAGTTTTCTTTTGAGTAAGATTGGAACCGTATACCGGTTTCTCAGTTCCACATCTACATCGGCATTGATAAACTCCCCGACCTTTGTAAGATATGACAAACCACAACCCAAATGTTTTCCCAACCAAATGACGGGCCTTAGATTTGGTACTCACACACATCGAGTTTTCGTTCCGTTGAGCTTGCATCCCTACTCAAGAATTTGAAAGTTAATTTTTGATACTCATAGAAATACTCAGGACGATGCAAAACTCCTGCCGTTACGAAATGTTGATTACGCCCCTTGCCCTTGGAGATTTGGGCGGAGTTGCAAAGTGACTGGAGGACCCTCTCCGGGATTTCACGAGGCCGACCGAGCAATATGCTGGATACATACCGCCCCATCATCGCCAACAGAACGGCGTCACAGGAATCAGGGTCCAGAGCCGGAAACCGGGTCTTGTCAATAAACTCGTAAGCCTTGAGGATGTTCTCTTTCTTATTGGTAGTTCCCCGCTGGGACAGGCCCATGAGGCTACGCAAGGTGCTGGCATTGATGGAGAGAATCTTTACCACGGCAAACTTCTTCCACAAGTCTCCATCGAACAGAACAAGATGCATAATACGGTTCAATGCCACAAGGTAATCGTTGGTCGGCGTGGGATGCTCCGTGGCAATGAGCAGACCCATGGTATGAATGGGAGTGACGCTGGGCTGCCCATTGTTTATGGCAAGAAAATCCTCGAACTTGATGGTTGTGGCCGCTTCACTGAGACGTTCCTTGAGGAACAGGGAGATACCCTTGCTGCGAATCCAAATGGGGTCTTTGGAAGAATCCGGCTTGACACTGCCCACCTGTGTCCAATCAGCGTAGGTACCGAACATGCCCGCCGTGCGTCCGCATTCCTCACAAGGGTGGGATACATGGCTGAGACATCCGGGATGCTTACAGGGTTGGCCTTTGTGGGGGTCTTCGGGCAGGATGACATGCATCATCGCATACCCGGTGCGGGAGAGGCTGGGGTCCAACCCCATGACAAGCCAATGGTCCACGTCCGGCAAGGCTTCCGGGAACCTCAAGATGATTTCCTTGGGAGTCCTCACGACACCACCGGTTGCACCCAATAACCAAGTGCCTTCTTGCGAGAGGCGTACTTGGTGGCTTCGAGGTTGAGAACAGCTTCCGCCTTGGGTTTCAAATCCACCTTTTCGGAGAAGTTGATACCCTCAGGGTCATCCCGGTAATCCCACACCTTGATTTCTCCGGTCTGCGGGTTAACTTCGAGAGCCATGCCAAGCGGGTGGAAAAACTGCCGGTTGGCTTCCTGTAAGTAGCCCTCGCTCACGAGGAGCTTGGGGTCCAGATATTTGATAGCCATAAGTCCTTCCTTTGAGGTACTTAATCAATCGTTGGGGTCATCGAACGTTAAAGCTTCGGCAACGACAATGACGGTGTGGAGAGTGTACTCTTCATCAAACCACGCCGTTGTAATAGTGTTATTGCAGATGTTCGTCACCGTCCTGGGCGGTCCGCCGCTTTCCAAAAAACGATATCTCCAAGCTCAAGGTCAGAATACGTCATGCTTTCCTCCTCGGGTTCAAGATCTTGCTGTTCTAGCTGGGGGGAGATTGGCTCCCCCCAACCGAACAGGTTGTTAAATGCTTTCCACATCGTCCAGACTGGCCTCAGCGGCTCCCACGGCGACACCGGAGAGGAGCGCTTTCCATTCGAGAATAGACTTCTTCGTACCGAGGCGCTTGGCAAGCTTCACGCCGCCGTCCCGGACAAAGGGTTGAACCGCTTCGGTAACGGCCTTGACCACTTCGGGGTCAAGCTTCCAGCGGGCGACCGGCGACTTGATGTTGAAGTCGTAGCGGTTGCCGTTCATGACCATCACGTAGTCGTAATCGTAGACGGACTTACCCTCTTGCGGCTTGTCCTTCAACGTGTTAAACTGAGAGGGGGAGAGGTCAACGAAACCAATCCTCCATTCGATTGGACCAGTGTACCCCTTCGGGTAGTTGCCGTTGGTGGGGTTGCAGTTGGTGTATTCGAGGGCGAGGTGGATGATGTGCGTCCGGCCCTCTTCCTGCAACTTGGTGCAGCAGAGTCCAACGTCATTAGTGCCATCGGCGAGGCAAATGCAATTCCGCTTGCCATCTTTGGTGGGAACGTAGTGACTGCGGGCGGCACGAGGAGCGATACCGGGGCCGTAAGGCGGGGGTCCGATTAAAGCGAAACGAGACGGCTTCCCACTGCCCTTCGCCGGGCGGATGCGGCTCAATCCATCTCCCGTCTTCAACGGTTCGGCGTTGTCAAAGTCAATAGCCCGTCCGACCAACTCCGTGCCGGGTGTGGCGGCAAAGGTGGGCGCTGCGGCGATTGCTGTCCCTGCGGTGCCGGGAAGGTCTAGGTCTTCAATGGAACTTACTTTGGCGGTTTGAAGGGGAGCGGTGAATACAGGTGCCGGTGCTGGTGCAGTGAATACGGGCGCTGGCGCTGCCGTTGCCACGGGGGGCGGCGGAGCCTGCGGAGCAGGAGCGGCGGGAGGGGGAGGTGCTGCTGCTTGTTGAACGGGGGAAGTGGGTGGTACTAAGTCGGTCAATTCATCATCTGCGAACTGCTTCATGTTGTAATCCTCCTAAAGATTAAACGATTTGAGTTGGTAAAGAAAGCTTTCAGTTACCAAGCCACTGAACCGGCTCTTGGAACATTAACCGGTCTGCATTGGTAAAGAAATCGGGGGGGCAGCGGGCAGGGGCTTGACTTTCTCCAGCTTGCGCAACTCTCCCAGTGAGACAAATTTGATTTTGTGTTTTTCACTCGTCATGCTGACTTTCCCCGTGAGGGGAATTTTCCGTAGGCTCGCCGCCCTATGCCGGACGGTGAACTTTCCGAAACTGTGAAGCTTGAGGGAAAACCCATCAGTACCGAGGTTATCCTTAAGGGTTTCTTCGAGGCAGGAGGCGACGGCAAAGACAATTTCCCTTGCTTTATTCTTCCTCACACCCAAAGAGTGCCTGACTTTTTCAATTAGGATTTCAAGCCCTATGCGAGAACTTCCCATGACTTCCTTTCCACGAGATATAATACTCATTTTTTTATAAAATTCTATTTTAGGTGCTTTCCACAAACACACGGTTTCCCACGGTCAATATTCCAACGTTTGCAACAAGAGATTTTTCCTCCCAACAATCCCCCTTTCTTACCATCAAGGGTCATTTGTTCTTTGGTCCGTTTCAAAAGTCCTCTCTGAATACCAATTTTTCCTGCCCTCACTTTGTCCTCACGAGGTTGTGCGAGAGAACCAAGTGAAGAAATCTTTAATAGGTGCCCGGTTTCCACACCCCACTTACCTAATTTTTGACCGTTACGAACCCTAACTTCACGAGACTGATGATTACCATTACACTGCATATTTTTTCGCTTTTCCGGGGTCTTCCATGCATTTTTAACAATGTGAGATATCCTTTTTCGAGTCTCCTCCGTATGCGGTCCGGTGAATCCTTCTCCGCCCCGACAAATGTTGTACCCATACTCGGGGTCTTGTGACCGCAGAAATTTGATAAAATCCCTCTCGGTTTCGTTAAGCTCTTCTTTTGTTTGGATATCCGAACGAAGGGCATGAATGGACCAGACCTTGGAGTCTGGGTGTGCCCGCATTGAATTATAAAGGTAAGATTGGCCAGAAATCCCCCTTTGAGCATGGTTAAATTTCTGTTGAAGATACTTTTTAAGATTATTCCCCTTATGTTGACCGGCATAATATTTGCCGATATCATGATTAACAATCAGATAAATGAACATAACAACTTCCTCCTGATTAAGGGATAGAAAGTTGTTTTTTCACGGTTGCCATATGGCCGAAATCTTCAATACACAAGGATATGGGTCCGGGCGTTTGATACGCCATTGGGACAATTCCCGGAGCGTATTATGCACCCGCACGGAATCCAGCTTAAGGTTTGACAGGTACTTAAGCTTAGAGGGCGACAGGAATAGCCCGGCCTTCTTGAGGCTCTCCTCCTCGCCTGCACTAATGAAGGCATAAGCCGACAGGTCCCGGAAAAGGGTGTTTAGCCGGTATCCGGGGTCTACCTCCGGGCGGAGCCAGCTTCGATGGCTTTCCCACGGCTCCAGCCAGCGTACATACTCGCCGGGGGCCGGTCCTGAGAGTAACCCCACGGCGTTCCAGATGGCAATAGGGATGTCTTCGATGCCCTCTTGGGTAAGAGCATCAGCAATCTTCTTTAAGGTATCTTTGTCAGGCACTTCCTTTTTCAAAATAGAAACAGCATATTTCACGATTGCCATTGCTCCCGGACTCCCTTTTTCCAAAGGTCCGATAGACCAAATGGCTGTTTTGTCTTTGACTTTTTCGGAAATGTCCACGACCCGGATGGTCGTGACACACAAAAGACAGGGTTCTCCCGTTAAGAGGTCCGCATCGACAACGCTCTCTACAATACGGTGTTTTAGGTCAAGGATGTGTTCGGCGAAACGTATTTGAAAATGGTCCTCACCGACAAGAATGTTGAAGGGTTTGGATGATTTTTTAAGGAGAAGTTGTGTGATGGGAGGATACCCACTAATTGATACTCCCGGCCTGAATCGAACACCCATAAGGAATAATACTAGGTTTCAGGCGGCAAGTGTTTTCCACAAGTACAAGGTCTGCCACGAGGAATCCTCCAACGTAAGCAAGCACTAATACGACCAAGTCCTGACATATAGCCGGGAACCTTCGCCATTTTTCTACCACTAATCCTTCCTCCATCCGCACAAATACGGGATAGAAGTCCGCTTTCTACATTCTTTCTACCCTGAATAGGACCCCGAATTAACCCCCCAAGGTGACAGATTTTTGCTAGATGACCGTTTTCTTTACATCGTTTACCTGAAATTGAACCGGAAGATTTACCACCAAGGTAACAACCTCGTATTTTTGCTTCTTTTGTCATCTTTTTTAAGTTATCTGGACCCGAAGTTTTACCACCACGAACCTTCGCTTCTCGGGGCATATTGCGAATTCCAATAAGTCCACCTTTACGCCCCGCTTGGCTTAATTGTTCCGATGTAAGACGGAAAAGTCCAGTACCGTTTTCCTTAGTTATACGACCTACTACTGCTCCTCCAATTTTCCCTAAGTGTTCATAATCTTTTGTGCCGGGTAATGTCAGATTCATCCCTCCTTGATACCCTCGCCAAGTATGATATCTAAACATAGCAATAGTCTCTGCTTCATTGGCCTCAAGATGGTTTGAGGCGGGTTCAGTCCACCTAACAGGCTCGGGGAGGTGAGTGTCTGGAAACAACTTCCTAAATCGGCGACCAAAGGATGATGCCCCGGACCGGTGTTGTTTATCCCGATTTACTCCCTGACCAACATAAAGCCACTGGTTGGGGATAGTCGGATGGGGATACCGGTATAGATGAACTAGAACCATATAAATGAATCAGATAGGATTGATTTGTGAAGATGTTCGGATGGGGTTATGCCCGGCCTAAACTGCGTGTCCATACTGGATAATACTAGATGACTAGAAGTTTCTCAAGATAAGAAGGAATGGAATCAAATTGAATTGTATGTGGAATTTCAATCAAGCGGAAACCGTTGTCAGCTACCCACTGTCGTTTAAGTACATCTCGCTCCTGTTGTTTGGAAAAGTTTTCTTCCGCTACTTGCTGATTTATTCCACCAAATCGAGTCGGACAATAATGATGCACCCCTTGAAATTCAATCAGAGTCTTAATATCCGGGAGGAAAAAGTCAAAGTGTAAGGGCAGGTGGTTTCGGCAACCACCAAAAGTTTGTTCTTGGAAAAAAGCAATCCCCATCTTCTCAAGATATTCACGTATAGCCCTTTCTCCCTTAGACTCACTGCATACAGGGCACCCGTGCCCTTGTAAAAAGCTGTACGCCCTCGTCATCCACTTCCCGTGCCCTGATTTAGGACAAATGGGGTAAATCCACCCTTGAGCAGTGATGTAGTCAAGCTCACTTAGGTCGTATTGGTCTCCCCAAACTTCCTTGACCTTATCCTTAAACTCTTTTTCAGTGAATTTACGCTTTTCAGCCCCGACATCATCCCCGCATTTGGGACAACCGGTCTTCATGTGATTGTGAGGAGTAACAGACCACCCTCCGTGTTCCACCCCGTTATTATCGGTTTTATGGCAGATGACGGTGACGGGGACATGGGTTCCGTAAAATATAGCCTTGGAGTAGTCATAGGTTTCACTGCCCCACCTACTTTTTAATTCGACAAGGATGCTTTCCGACGATTTACGTTGCTTGTCCGCCCGGCTGGCTACCCCGCACTCCCAACATCCCCTTTTCGTGTTTCCGCTTTTAAGGTCTTTCAAAGCAACCTCAAATTCTTTGTGTTTGCAACAAACAGCAACGATGGTCTGCCCTTTCCTTGTTCCCACCACTCGAACACATGTTATCTCTGTTCCGGGGTATAGGTTTCCCGGAATGAAATCATGAAGAATACACTTTTCATTTTGAAAGCAACCCTTTGTGTGCCCGGACTTTAGGTGAGACAAGACGACCTCGAACTCATTTCCGTGAAGGATGCATCGTACCCATACCATCCGTTTTCCCGCATTGGACCTTCTATTGCTTTCACGCAGGTATATAAGCTGCGTTCCGGGAATTTGTGTTTCGGGGGTATATGGAGTCGGAGATAATTCCATAAACTAACGCCTCATTAACGTTTTACACACTCCAAATCGCCTCATGGTACATCCCACTCGGGGAGTTACCGATGCTGAGATTCGACCGGTCAATTCCCCGGTCAGTCAGCAGGCTGAGCATCATCACGCCCTCGTGAGCATCGCCCACGGTAACGTACTGGTGCTCGCCCTTGAGAGCACCCTCGGGGACGCTCAAGACCCCGTACACCATGACGAGCCGATGACCGGGCCGACCGCTTTGTGTGTCAGCTTCTAGGTCCCTCGTCATGAACGTGCCCGTAACCCGATGCGTTTCGTCGCTCATTTTAACCCCTTTCGAGTATACTCGTTGTCAATTATGGTGAAAGCAGCGGTCAGTTCCTTGAACTTTTCGTCCGCCTCGGCCTTGGTCATGTTATTGAGGATGCAGCGGTCAGGATGGCAAGCCATCGACAGACGGCGGAAGGCGCTCTTGACGACCCTCCATGGGCTTCCCTCGGGAACGCCAAGGACCGCCCACGGGCCGTACTGCTTGCCCACGAACACTTCCTCGGCCTCTTCCTGCGACATCCGGTGGGCAAACGCCGCCCGCCACTGCGCCGGGGAGCCGTAGCCCTCGGCGTCGGGGTCGTAGGTCTTATAGCCGTCCAAAAAGCCTTTCTTGGCTTTAGGCATGGAGTTTTGCCTCGAAGGGAATTTCGTTGCCGGGGATGCCGAGTTCCTTGAGATGGTGACAACGTCTCCAGCGCTTCCATCCGGGGCGGGAGCAACCCCAATGGCGCTTGTCTTTGTTCTGTGCGATGGTATAGCAACGGTCGGAGCTTGAGGAATGAATCTCGAAGCGGTTGCCCCATTGGGCGTTATCAGGTAGCCGTAGGGCGTCAGATGGAATGTAAAGGGTGATTGCATTTGCCATGTTTCCCTCCACTCTCAGTATACCACGTGACCGGTCATTTTTGAAGGTTTTTCTGGAGCTTGGCGGCTCGATTGCGCTCTTGCAGGTAAAGGACGGCGAGATACTGAGGAATAACCTCGTGGTCCACCGGGTCCACCCAATAGACCTTCTTGTACATGCCACATTTCTGGCTTCCCACATAGGAGAAACCGGCCTTCTTCAAACGCTTGGCTGTAATCATATTGTCCCCTTGCTTAAATTGCCCCACTTGACCCGTGGGTCAAGCTTCCACCTACAGTATACCACGAAAATGGCCGTTTTGGGAGAAATTTATAGCTTCCAGAGCCACTGGAAGAATCTTATTAAACCATAGACAACAATTATAGATACAACGACAGTGCTGGAGGGAAAAATGAAGTCGTCAGCGGTCAGCATGAGGAGAAGGACCAGCAGGACGACGAGGGGACCGTGAGCGGGGAAAACTTTCATACAAAAGAGAACTAAAGGCTGTTGTGATGACCACATATACACGGCTTACCACGGCCTATTTGCCAGTGTTTACACCGAGCAATCCGTCCTATTTCAATCAAAAATCCCGGTTTACTGGCGGTCACTTTACCTCCATTGGTACCTGCGAGAATCCTTGTTTCTGTAGTCATTTTAAGAACGCTGGCACGACCCCCTCTACTTTTACGACCATTAGTGGTAGCATTAGTAGCAAGTCCCCCAATAATCCCCCCTAAATGGGCGATATTTTTACAATGCTGGATTTTTACATCACTTTTTATACTTCCTCCAATTTTTCCACCCCGAATCCGTGCTTCATATGGAATAAGACATCCTCGATTGTGGGTCTTACCTCGTCTATTACTTATAAGTCTCTCTCGTATTTCTGGTATCATCCATGCTTTTTTAATTGAATTAGAGGTCTTCTTGCGAGAGATTTCAGAATGTGGTCCAGTTCGTCCCTCCCCTCCCCGGCATATGTTGTAGCCGTACTCGGGGTCTTGCGCCCGCAAAAACCGAATGAACTCCCGTTCGCACTCATCAAGCTCCTCACGGGTCTGGATATCGGAACGAAGAGCATGGATGGACCATAAAGTAGACTGAGGATACTTACGCATTGAATTGAAAAGATGAGAGTTTCCCCTGTGACGATACCTAGCAGAAGACATTTTTGTTTGAAGATACTTTTTAAGGTTATTCCCCTTATGCTGACCGACATAGTATTTGCCGGTCACATGGTTGACGATAAGATAAATAAACATGAATAATCCCTATAAAGGATTTAGAAAGTTCATTTTTCCAGTCGTCATATAAAATTAAGTTTCGGCTTTTCAGATTGAAAACGTTTGTGGGCCTCCACAAGTTCTTCTAAAAAAACTGAAGAGTCAACAAGATGGAGTAAAACCCGGCGACCCATATCAGTTATCTGGAACCCTCCCGGCGTGGCTCCAATGATGCCGTACTGGGCACTTATCATCAACAGGCTTTCCGTGACTTGGTAAAGGAGCTTACGGGTGAGCAGAGTGCTGCGCTCGTCGGTGATTTCCTCACCGTTCTCGCCCATAGTTACCCGGAACTTGATGTTCTCTTCCAATGGCTCGATAAGATACTCGTGGGTAGGGTTGTCTAACTCTTTAATGAGCAGAAGGTAGATACTCCGCATGAAGGGAGCAAACGCCTGCATAGCTGCTTTGATGGGGTCAAGGATGAGCGCCCGGACGAGGATAGTCACCCCAAAGGTCGCTCCCCACCGGGTGGACCCGGCAAGGTCGGGGTGGAACATGAACTCCGACAGGGTGGGATATTTGGCGTACTTCTCCAGCAGGGCGGTCTGCGCCTTGATTATCCGGCGCATTTCCTCCGGGGCGGATACCTCGCCCGTGGCAATCTCTTTCGCCGTGGCGGTCGCTATCAACTCCCGGCGACATTCCTGTGCAATAGTTTTTTGCACGAAGAGTACTCTCTTTAAGTCTTCTAACGTGGAAAGAGGAACTAAAACTGGAGGGGTGCCATTAGCTGTATTTGAGCTTTTTATCATATTATATAATACCAAAATCCACTAGCAAGGGTGAAGGATTGCAACCCTTTGACACTGACTTATGTATTCTTGATAAGACAGTCCCCTCTTGGAGTAATTGCACGTCCCACAGCAAGGAAGACAATTTCCTATGATGTACCCCAAAGAGTTATCCTTCCTATCTATACCATTATATGAAAAATCCCCGAAGCACCGCTTAAAGTGCTTCCAGTTTCCGCTCTTGGGTTTAGCCCCGCAATAGTGACAATCCTGCTCACAGACCGCTAAAAACTCGTCCTCCGATAACTCAAATACATGCCCCCTACGCTTAGCATTCGTTTGGTAATTCAAATAAACAACGTGAGCCGCAGCCGCACCAAGAGGTCTATGCCAGTGATTTCCACAACTTACACGACACCGGAAATCACGGAGCCTCCCGCTTCCCCTCTCTACCATTTTTCCACAATCACATTGACAGCGATAAACCCTATACCCAAAGGATGTTTTCCCCTCAACCAAGCCCAAAACGGTAAGCATTCCCATCTTTGTGCCGGGAGAAATTATCTTTTTTTCACTAGCCAAGGTTCGCATACAGCACTCCTTTGTTTCCATTCACTATAGAGTGCTATAGTTTCAAAACTGGATATCACAATACTCCCCTTGCCGCAAGGTGGGCACGCAGAAATTTCAAAGCGGCCATTATGGACTTAACCCGTTCGTTGTACCTACCCACGGAAACGTAGCAGTAACCTCCACAGTATACGTCTACAACCCATTCTACGCCCCCTGTGAGGCCCTGAAAGCGCCAGTTAGGGATAAGCTTGGCACTTTCCCTCCAGCCCATCACCATGGGCGTATCCACGGGGATGGTCTGCTCCAGAGCCGTCTTGTAGGACAGCACTTCCTGCGGCTTTGGATACCTCGGGCGGGACCTACGCATCAGTTCACGTATTCTTTCTTCACCGGCTCCCTCTGAGCCTTCGCCTGTACCGCCCGTGTATCCGCCGCTCCGCACACGTGACAACCCCCGGCGTTGACGAGGTATGCCTTCGTCATGCAGCCGGGGTCCGGGCACTCCTGCACAATCTGGTAGTTGCCGTCCACCACACACCCGCAGGGGTGTGTTTCCCATGGCAGGGGATGGTCAATGTCAACGCAATCGGTCATTTTTTCTTCGGACATGGTTTACCCTCTGGTATTCCAATACTGCGTACTTCGGATTCTCCGAGGACCATCATGACGAATGTCTCCACGGCAGTGAAGTCCTCTATCCCCATTTCTGCAAACTTCAAACGGGTTTTCATTTGGTTCTGGAGCCGCTTGAAGAAGTCATTGCTGAACTCGAAGAAGGGGTTATGTGGGCGCATGTAGACCTCGGACCCCTCGTCAACGTTGAGGGTGAGGGCGACATGGATATAGACAACCTTCTCCTGCGCTTTTTCTAGTGGAGTCTTTTCCTTCATACGTCTCCTTCGGTACTGAGAACCTCGTCCACGTCGATTTTGGGGGTCTCCAGAGCGGGACAGGTGTCATGCTCGCCATACTTACACACCCCAACATACCCTCCCATGTTGCAGTGCGTCATGTGAACCCCAACCTCCGGGCCGCAAGCCGGGATGTCGTACTCAGGTAGGAGCCGCTTGAATCCTGTCAAGTGAGCATTCGTCAGGGGTTGAGAAAGCTCGGGGAACATGGGAACCTGTGCCGGGTCGTCAGGTACCGGCTTGATTTCAACAAGCGGGGTAGGTCTGTTTTGTTCTTCGACAACCGCATTTGCAAGTGCCTGTTCCCACGTCAGACGGAGTGTATCCTCTTTCGGCTGGCGCTTCTGCCGAAAGGTGAGACCCTCCGGTCCTATGGTTATGAACATCCCGTTAATCTCTCTACGGATGGTGCGGGTCATTTTGATGGTTTTCATGGTTTGACTTCCTCCAGTACAATTGAATACAAGGATAGATTTATATCCTTATTGGTATCTACCAATCAATCGTATATTCACCGGGAAATTTTACTGCCTCCACCCACCATTCTGGCAGCATATGCCCCGCTCGCTTTATGAATGATTCAAACCCGGAATCAAGGATGTAGGTGTCTGCCCTATCAGTCATCGACCTTACCGACCTTCCCGTCGCTTGGACAAGCGAGATTGCCGCCTGTAGGTTATACCAGTCCATATCAAGCGCCATCCGTGCCTTGACATACACGTCTAATGCCTTATAGGGAATCTTGACTATAACCTGGAACCTTGACAGGTCCTCCTTGAGATCCAGCCCCTCTGACAGACTTGGGCTAAAGAGTACTGAGGGAGAAGACGAAGCAATATGCTCCTCCACCACCCTTTCCCTTGACCCAGTATCTTCTCCCGAATGGGTAAGGATGCGTCCGCCAAGCCCTCCTTCTGTCAAGTACTTTATAAGGTAATTAGTCACTCGGAAGCTCACGCAATGCACGATACCCTTGTTGTTGGGGTACTTCCGCATTATCCTACCCACTTCCTCCGCCATCTTGGGAAGAGTTGCCTCAATGTTTCCGTAGTTCATGTTCCCTACTGGGCGGTAGTAAATGGGGCGGTTGCATACCGGGAACTCACTCGGGACCGCCACGCATACAGCGTCATTTCGGTTGATTCCAAGGTTACGCAAAAAAGTATTGAAGTCAAGGATAGTGGCGGACAACATTATAACCTTGTCCGCCTTGCTGAACAAGGCCGGCTCGGCGAACAAGGTAGCCGTCAGTGGCTTGATAATCATCTTTGCCGGGGTCAGGGGGAGCCTGCTGTGGCACTTCCAGCACTCCTTCTTCCCTGAGTATTTTTGCTTCACACAGCACTGGGGGCACCTCTCGATTTCCGACTCCGACCATACCATCCAATCCTTGCGGTTCTCCGACTTAAGAAACAAGTCAAGCTGTCCGATGAATCTCTCCATGCCGCTTGCCCGCCGCTTAAGCTTTGAAGCTTCCTTCTGCATTCCCATATCCCGGCGTTCCTCGGCGTTAAAGCTGAGTCTTTGGATGGCTTCTGTAGCGGCAGGACGGAATGTCTGGTTAAGCCAGTCAAGGGCTTCTCCTATGCCCACGGCATCGGGCGTGATAAAGGGTACGGAGCTAAAATCAAGACTTGCTTCCTCACAGCGATATCGGGTTATCTCAATACTGGCAAGGGAGAGAATGTGCTGTTCTGTATTATGAGCTTCGTCTAAAATTAACATGGTACGGGGCTTAAGCTGACTGGCGTGGGCTGTCTCGCTTAGGTAATAGGCAAAGTTGGTGACTCCGAGTGGACTGTTGACAAATGCCTCTTTGGCGGGCTTATATCCCCCGCATCCCCCTACCTCCTTGTGCTGCTCTTCGTAGTTAAAAGCGGCGTCCTCGCAGTTCATAAGCTCGCCCGTCTCTTCCCAAGTATATCCGGGGCAGGTGTAGTTGGCCTTTCCTTTAAGCTCAACAAGGCCCATATCACCGAAGTCATTAACATACTGTTCTGTGAGGACCTTTTGCGGGGAAAGCACGTATGCCCCCTGCTGGTATCCTGCTGGCGTTTTGAAGGTCTTGGCAAGGGAGCCAGCCGCAACACTAATCCCGGATTTCCCGACCCCGCACGGGAGTTCCATTATGATGTATTTCTTGCCTTCCTTGATAGCCCTTTCTATCACCTGAAGAGCTACCTCCTGCGATGCCCGGATGGTCGGAAAGGGGAAGTGGTCCCGGATTTGAGGGGATGCCTCTGTATTGAGTTCCTTGAACGGAAGACTTCTTTCCTTATTCTGCTCAATGACAATAGAAGGGTCGCCCATACAAGTATAATACGCCCTAAATTTGATTTCATGGGGAGTTTTCTATACTTTTAACCCTTAGAAGTTTTTTTCTCGCCCACGCCCGCTTTAATCCTTCACTGATTTTTTGGTTTCGTTTTTCAAGTACTCCGGGCTTGGCCAAACCAGCCGCTATTTTTTCCCCCATTGTTTCCCGCACGCCCGGTTTAAGCCATTGGAGACGACGGCATTCGCTTAGGTGGTTTCTATAAATCGGGTTTTGCCAAGCCACAAAGGATTTCTCGGATAGCTTGGCGTGCGCATCGGGAGTATGGAGGGAGTCGCTGGTTTTTTTCCTCTCCGCAGGGTTTCTATATTTTTTCTTGGCCCCCAATGCTATATTCTCGGCGTGTTGTGCCGATTTCTTCTTTCCCGTCAAGGAAGCTGAAAGATTATGGCGGTAAGCTGTCGTAGCCATAACTTTCTTGAGACCGTCCGTTCTTCGTGTCCTTATGACCGCATCCTGCCAAGACAAGGTGGTAAGACAACTACACTTGGCCCTATATTCGGGAGTACGGTACGGTGCTAACAGACATTCTCGGTTTTCTGCGTTACCCCAGAACTCCTTTAACGACTTAGATGTCTTTTCATGCTCCGAGGCGGCCTCATACTTTTTATATGCCAATTCAGATAATTTTTTCTTGGTTTTGTCAGACAGGGGTCTGTTGCAGCGGGGAATCACTGACAGGTCCATGACATTGGGGGTTAGATTGTATCCATTGTGAAAAGAATCAAGGAAGCGAATCATCAACTCTTCCCAGACAAATCTCTCATTCTCTTCACAAGGAAACAGGACCTCAAACCTAAACGCTTGCGGTCCGTACTCCCGCCACGCCCGCCGAAGTTTATAGTTACGGTGCTTTCCAACAGCTAGTGCTTGAAGATGTTGTTTCCTTCTATGTTCCATCCATTTGCTGCTGCCTATATAGGGCTTTTCATTTCCGTTATCGTCCTTTACCCATATTACATAGACACCACAAGTACCCTTACTTCCCATTTAATTTTCCCCCTACCAATACAATGGGAAGTTTCTTTTCTGTGGGGAAATATAGTATCTTAAAAACAACTGCGGAAGCAGTCTGAAGTACATGAATAACCCCTAATCCTTTCCCGCACCAGAACTAGCTGTTCCTCCTTGGGTAAAACGTCCAAAACGGATTCCATGGTCTGGTAAATCCCCTCCCAGAACTCCGAGGCACCAATTTTGTCCTTTTCCTCAATCTGGATGCCCAGATAACGCCGGGTGATGTTGACCAGTCGGGAGCAACACTCAGAGCAAAGCATGGGGTCGATACCCTTGCCCGCCGCCTCCCGGAGAAGCACTACGGCTTCCACCACCCTCTCCTCGGGGTCGTCTATGTGGTTGTAGAGGCAGAATAGCTTGGCAACGACCTTCTGCCGGGGCTTGAGGGTATCCCACGAGGGGGCGGACTTTGCGGCGACCTCCGCCATTACGTCTCTGTACATGCCCTCGGTCTTCATCCAGCGCTCACTGGCGGCAAGCTCCTCCGGGGCGGAGGAGATGTACCGGCTCAACCGGCGCTCCTTCTCCTTGAAGACCAGTCTCGGGGAGCAGGCGGCTAATCCGGCTGGACCGATGCAGCAGAGGTGGAGTTGGCAGTAGGGAATCTTCTGGAGAGTCTGACGGTCGAACTTCTTCCCCGAGGCGATAAGCCCCGGCAACGCCTCCTTGAAATCCATGGAGGGGATGACGGTATCAACTTCGACTTTGAGCGGACTGGAAATAGTGAACTCCATAGGATATAATACCCTCTAAAGATGAGGTAATCTCAAATGGCAGCCTCGACAGTTGCCATTAGGGTATCTTCCACAAACATTTGTATCATGTCCATGTTTACAAAATCTCTTTCTAAGATATGGCTTAGGATGAGAAGCGGCTATAACCATGTGCTCCCTATATAGCGGGTCTTCCCAAAGTTTGGTTATCGAGACGGATACTTTGTTCTTTGTTTCCCTAGATAAATTTTTATCTTTATTCCAACTAGGCTTTCCCTTAAGAGCTAAAGACATTTTAACTCGGGATTTTTCGGATACGAAGTGACCCATCAAGGTAGCAGAAATTCTACTGCTGATTTCAGCCTTTTTACTATCGGATATCCCTGACCAGTAGTTTCTGAGTTTACCTAAAACATGTTCTCTGTGTTTTAGCTGCTGCCAGATTTCCCTCATTGTTTCTGATGCCCGTTCCTTTTTTCCCGGTTGCGCCCATCTTTTGTCAGATGCTTCCCCGCTTATTCTTCGGAGTTCTTTACCCTTGGAACCACCCCATAACTTTTTAAGAGAAGCCGATATTTTTTTGACGGATTCTTGAGAAAGCGGTCCGGTATGTCCTTCCCCTCCACGACAGATGTTATAACCGTATTCTGGGTCCTGTGACCGCAGGAACCTAATGAAATCTTTTTCGGTTTGGTCAAGCTCTTCTTTTGTCTGGATATCGGAGCGGAGGGCATGTATAGACCAAGAGGAAGGTAAGGGATATTTCCGCATAGAAGCATATAGGTGAGACTTTCCTCCCCGATTATGTTTAGCATCCGATAACTTGGTTTGAAAGTACTTTTTTAAGTCTTTCCCCTTGTGCTGACCAATGTAGTATTTACCAGTCTCTCGGTTGACAATTAAATAGATAAACATAAACTTTCCCCTATAAAAGGTTTAGAAAGTTTATTTTTCCTGTCACTAAGAACCTATGACGGTCCACAGTGAGCCGTTGCTCCAAACCAACACGGTGAAACCACCGGAGCCATTGGCAGTGCCGCCCCAAGTGTTTACACCACTGTTGTTGACCGCTGCGATACGCCCCGGCAGTCCCACCGCTGACCCGAGGGAAGCAAAGGGCACGGGAGTAATGGGGGAGCCGCTGACCGGTCCGGTCGCACCAAGGGGGCCTGTATACCCCGTAAAATTACCGGGACCCGTTGGTCCGGTAGGTCCCACTGGACCCGTAGGCCCGATAGCTCCCGGTCCAATGGAGATGATGTTGAAGTTCCCTTGGTTAATCGTAAGAGTAACGGAGCCAATGGTAGTACAGCGAGCAAAGATAGCAAAGTAGTCTCCATCTGCCATGCTGTCGATACCGGAGATGGCAAAGGCTACCTGTTCCGTGGTGCTATCTTCGAGAACATCAATCTCGTGCTCGGTGAGGATAGAGCCATTCTTAAACACCGCCAGTTGATAGACCTGATTGGCAGTACTTATGGTTAATGAGCCGGTGAAGATAGTATTGCAACCGATAGCGGGCAGACCCGTGGTACAGGTCAAAGTTTGAGTACCGCTGGTATTCCCAGTCATGTTGGAAAGCTGTCCAGTAGTCCAGTTGATTAGCTGATACCATGTTCCCTGATTGGTAAGAACCACAGTCTCATTGGCGATGGTCATTTCGCCATAAGCAGAAGCTCCCTGCGGTCCCGTGTAACCTGTGTAGCCGGTATAACCCGTGGGTCCAGTGTATCCTGAGTAACCAGTTGGTCCTGAGTAACCCGTGGCTCCGGTATAACCCGTGAAATTTCCGGGGCCTGTGGGTCCGGTTGGACCAGTGATATTAGGACCTGTGTAACCAGTATAACCCGTGAAATTACCCGGACCAGTATAGCCGGTGTAACCGCTGTAGCCTGTAGGTCCACTCGGTCCAATACCAGTGGTAGCGATGTTAAAGTTGGCTTGAGTGACGGTTAGAGAAACGGCGTTGGACGTGGTGCAACGAGCAAAGATAGCAAACGTATCGTTGTTCGCCATAGTATCGAGTCCCGACAAGGAGACGGGGTAAGTCAGAGCAGGGGCACCACCACCGTTGGAGGTAATGTTAACTGTCTGGTCAACCAACTGAGAACCATTTTTGTATACAGACAGTTGATAAGTCTGAGAACCAGCGGAGACGGTTACGCTGCCGGTAAAATGTACCCTGCAAGTTAAGGCTGCTAGACCGGTGGTGCAGGTCAGTGTAGCGGGGGACGAGGTATTTCCCGTCATGTTCTGGAAAAGACTGCCTAATGTCCAGTTGACTACTTGATACCAAGTGTTTTGCGTGGTGAGGGTTGTGGCAGTGGCATTCGTTTGAATGCTCATCTCACCATAAGCAACAGGACCGACTGGCCCTGTATATCCCGTGTAACCCGAGTAACCGGAAGGTCCAGTGTAGCCCAAATAGCCGGTTGGACCTGTGTAACCTGTAAAGGAACCGGGTCCTGTAAAACCTGTGTAACCTGTAGCCCCGGTGGAACCCGTGGGTCCTGTGTAACCAGTGTAGCCTGTGTGGCTGGGTCCAGTGTATCCGGTGTAACCGGTAAAATTGCCCGGTCCAGTCGGCCCCGTGGGGCCGGTGTAGCCGGAATACCCGCTGTAACCTGTAGCTCCGGTAGCCGCCGCCGTTCCCGCTTCTCCGGTATAACCGGTGTATCCTGTATATCCTGAGAAACCCGTGAAATTACCCGGCCCGGTCGGGCCGGTGTAGCCAGAGTAACCGGTGTAACCAGAGGGACCTATGGGTCCGGTATAACCCGTGAAATTACCGGGGCCGGTGTACCCGGTGAATCCTGAGTAACCGGTGGGACCAGAAAATCCCGTGTACCCAGAGTAACCAGTAAAATTTCCGGGACCAGTGTAGCCTGTATATCCACTGGGTCCAGTATAACCGCTTGGTCCCGTGTACCCTGAGTAACCCGTGAAATTACCGGGGCCGGTATAACCTGTGTATCCGCTGGGTCCGGTAGGTCCGGTATAGCCTGTAAAATTTCCGGGTCCTGTTGGTCCCGTGGCACCGGAGGAGGCATACTGCGCCCACCATGTGGGAGAAATGTCGGGCTGATTTCCTGAGTTGTTGTCAAGGAGGGATATCCAGAGGGAGCCGCCGTAACTGGCAACATTGCCCCCAAGATAGACGGCATTGATACTCCACGTCCCTACGAAGGTGACGACGAGTCCCTCTACAGAGTCGATGAGTTTGGAAACCGGATTGAATACACAGACAAGTGCCATGCCTTAGCCCTCAATTAAGAGGGCTATAGGCAGGTTTTACGTTGCAGTGGGAGTTTCTTCCAATTTTTTGAGTTCTTGAGCGAGGATAGCCCGGTCGGAATCCACCTGTGACCAACCCTTCTCGTAGATAGCATCCATCACGTGAGTCTTGCTGAAATGGTGGTGGGTTATCTTTGCCGTTTCAGAGTGAAGTACCTGACCAAGCTTCTTGGCCTTTACCCACAGAAGGTTATCCACGCCAACGTGGTGAAACTTCTCGGAGAAAATTTCCCCCAGCTTCAAGTACAAGTCCCGGCTGATGAGGAAATGTTCGCAGATGTTCCCCTCATCCGGGTACACCGGTCCGGCGTTGAAGGATACCAATCCCTTGACGAAGGGATAATGCGGCGGGGTCTCGAAGGGGTGAGCCTTGGGTGGGTTGCCCTGACCTTCTTTGACTGCCCGGTACACACACCACGGGTCGAACTCCATATCATTGGCCGCATACACGTAAGCGTCAAAGTCCGGGTTGGCGGCGGCGAGCCGGTTGACCTTCTGGCTTACCGTGCCCTCGCCTTCGTCCACGAATGCCTTAATCAAGTGCTTGGGGTAGTAGAGGTGGTCTACGGACTCCAAACACTTCTGGAGGCCCTCCGGGCGTCCCAGCGAGGGTATTAGGACGGCGACACGGGGAAGGAAGTCCCGAGTGTAGTCTTCCTTAATCCACGCTTTGGCAAAGTGGTGGAAAGCCACGGTGTCATCCCGTACATCAATCTCCCCATTTTGGTGGTTATAGGGACAGAAGACATGAGCGGGAAGAGTTTTGACTGTCAGGTCTGAGGGTGCTGCACTGCTTATCCTCGGGGTGAGGATTTCCTGTGCTGCTTGGAAAATGTAGTCATCATCACCCTTGAACTTGGCCCCCACTTCGGCGAGATGTTCCGCAAGGATGGGATGACCCCTCTTCGCCCCGATGAGACTATTGGCGATAAAACCGTTGTCTTCCCGGCAGACGAAAAACGAGTTGCCAAGCAAACGGTTGAAGTTCCTGTCCGGCAGGATTTCCATGTCAGAATCGACATAGATGCCGCCGTACTCCTTCAACCACCAAATGCGCAGGTAGTCCGCTGCTTTGACCCACTTCTTGGCAGCTAGTGCGGCATCCAGATAGGGGATACCCTTGGGGCAATCGGTTAGGCCCAAGACCTTGTGTTCGTAGCCGGGAATCTGCTGGCTCTTGACACACTTCTCCACGAGCGGCGGCAAGCCTTCTTTCTCTGACAACCAGATGGTGAAAATGCTCTTGGGAATATACTGCTTTTGCTCGGGGAGCAGGTCGGCATACAGGTCCAGAAGCTCTCTTTGCGGAGCCTGTAGAGTCCGGGTTTGTCCGAGGAAAATAGGGTCAAAGCTGCTGCCGGTATCGAGACAGCAAATGTCCTTCTCCGCCGTGAGGGCATCAGCGATGAGCACCTTGCTTATCAGCCCGCAACTGAACAGAAAGATGCCATGGGTATGAACCTTGGATAGCATGGCATCCTTGATTTCCTTATACTTGCTCCATGCATCATGCTCGGGAACCTCAATAAGTTCAGCGTTGAGCATGTCGGCAGCGCCCTGCAATTTCGCCGGGGCGATGAGGAACTTCTGTACTCCGCTCTCCTTTATGGCCTTGTAGAAATCGTGTAGGGGCTGGAGGTCTCGCTTCTCCCTATGCAGAAGTATACCGCCGTCATTGAGGTTATCATCTAACCACTCTTTCCAGTTGCTAATGTATACGTTCTGGAGAGTGGTGAGAAAGTTGTAAGCTTTCCTAAGTGCTAAGTTAAGCTCGAAACTATACGCCTGCCCGTCACACGTTGCCCCCTCTACGCCTTCGATACACTGCTGTTCCCCGTCATTCCACTTGACATAGGAGAATGGCTCACCTTTCTCAATCTTCTCCTGCATCTCAGCGTGGGATTTGAAATAAGTACCTTTGATTTGTGGAAATGGTTCAACGGGCAAATACCAAATGCTCTCGGCATGGTAGGTCCGCCCACAGTGCTCATCGACTGCTTTTCTAACGGTTTCCCAAACATTAGTATAATCATGCCCGGATAGAATGACCTTGGCAAGTGGACGCCAGAGTTCGATATCTCTCTTGACTTCCTCATAAGTGTGACCGGCGTCGATAAACACCATGTCAAACGTGCGTCCCTCGGCCCGGAACTTCTCCGCTGCCGCTGCGCTCTCCATCTGACAGATTTCGAGGTTCTTGAACTCCCCGACGTTTTTCTTGAACTCGCCGAGGACATCCTCCTGCTTTGCCATGGCGTTGGTTTGGTCACGGGGGTCAACCGAGCCTTTCCATGTATCTACGGCGGTAAGCAGGCCCTTGCCGTTCAAGCCGGAAAGCAAAGCATGGGTGGACCGGCCTTTCCAGCTACCCAATTCGAGGATGGTTTGGATTTCTTCCCGTTGCGCCTGATGGTACAACCATTCAAGCTCGCCGTGGGTCATCCATCCTTGGATTCCCCCGCCGTCTGCGGCTTGACCTCCTCCGGGCATTTGATAATCATATTTAGTCGGCTCGTAGAACTGCTTGTCGGCAAGATACTTGGGGTTAGTCGGGTCGTAGGCGAACGCCTTCCTCCAGTGTTCTTTCGACCTCTCCCGGTCGCCCAGCCACCAGAGCGCCCAGTAAAGTTTTTCATGCGGCTCATACGTGTAATGCGCTCCCACGTTACAATAGCAATCGTTAGGTGGGATTTCCAAAGCAGCCATACAATAGCAGGCTACCCGCTGCGGATTGTTCTTCTTCCAGTAGTAATCCGCCAGACGAAGCCACGGCTCACGCCGGGTATCATCTATTTGGATGGCTTTGTGCCAAGATTCGATGCCCTTGTCATCCTCCCCCAGTTGCATGTGGGCGTCCCCGATGAAAATCATGGACTGCCCCCGCTCCTGTTGCCAACGGTTCATGTTGACATGCCGAGTGAGTTCTTTGATGGCTGACCGGGGATGACCGTTCCAGATAAGCTCTCGTCCGAGGTAGTGGCTGTTACGGTCGTTGTCCTGATTGAGGTAGCAATCGAGAGACAGCCCGGCGAGATACCGGGTGCGGTGTGACTGCGGGGCTTGGAAGTGTTCCAAGAGAAGCACGTTGGGCGGTAGGTAGGTGCGCTTGGCGTTTCCCGCCAGAACCTCATGGACGATGCCCTGCCAGTGCATGATACGCCGGTCGTACATCTTGCATTGCCGGAACTGAACAGCGGGTTGACCGTTGGGATAGTGGGAGAAGATGAAGTGAAATTCCATCTGCTGGAACCCTTGGTCAATGGTGCGTTCAATGGCGTCGATATCCAGATGGGTATATTGCTCATCGCAGTCCGGCATGGATACCACATCGTTGCTCGCCATGGTAGCGGAATAATTGCGGGCGGCGGCATAATCAAAGAGCTTATCGCCAGCGGCGACAATGGGAGCTTCGGGCGGTACGACAAACTGAGTGTTGATGGCCTTGGCAAGGTTCTCCGGGATGGTGAAGATAAACTTCTCCCCCACCTCGAAAACAGTGAAGCCTAAAGCACGAGCTACAGCCGGAGTGTTGTCAGTAGACTCAGTGTCCACGAGGACCACCTCGCCGTCACGTTTCTGAAATTCTTTGAGTGATTTGTGGATTCTCCAGAGGTTCGGAGCTTCGTTTCTTGCAATCAAACAAACGCTAAAGTTTGGTGGTCTCACTTGCTCTCCTTTTCAACTCCTGCGCCTTGCGCCGCCTTTCTGTCCATGGTTTCCCCTTAAGGGAAATACTTAACTTTTTACGGGATTCGGCAGAAAAGTGTTTCCCCCTCCAAGGGCTGGGTTTACCCTTTTTGGCATTGCTCATCTTTTTGCGGGATTCCTCGGAGTGGTGTTTATTCAACATCCCACTGGGATGACCTTTATGGGTTGCTCCTAGCTTCCTTCTATGTTCTTTGGACATTGGCCTATTATGCCACGGACCGGGTCTATTCCTAGTGGCTTCTCCAATCCTTCTTCGTGATTCTTCGGAATGTCTTCCTGTCCATCCTTCTCCACCTTTACAGATATTGTATCCAACTTCCGGGCAACGGGTATTAAATGCTTTAATTAAAACCGTTTCCCAATAACAAAGCTCCTCGTTAGTGGTAAGATTTGAGATAAGCGGGATTATCCCCCAAGCTGTAGATGGGTACTTTTCCATTGCAGAAAAGAGGTGTGACCTACCGGGATAAGTTCCCCTTTGAGCGTCTCTAATTTTCTTTTTTAGATACAAACCCAGGTTGGATGTCGTGGTCTTACCGATGTATAGCTTAAGGCTTATTCGATTAAATATTAAATACACAAACATTTGAACTATCTCCCTACAAGTGTTTTAGATAGTTCAAATATGACAAAAAACGGACCGAAAACTTTACACCCATGATTCTCCCTTAACCGGTCACAACTACATATAACCATAAGTAGCTATATGTAACCACGTATAACTGGCTATAGTAATGCTAAGTAATAATACTGAAATTTTGGATTATTCTATATTTCTTCTTAGTAAAGCCTAGTCAAGGAAATAGGCGCTGGATACACCCGGTGTGCCGGGAAGGAAGTCCACATATACACCGAGGAAATCCACATCAACAGCAGAAACAGTGGAAGTCACTTTACGCACCGCCGCCACGGGGCCAGAAGTTAACGTAAGCGATGGTAAAGCTGCGATCACACCATTGTAGGTTACCCAATTGGATGGAAAGGTGCCAATGCCTCCACCCCCGCCGTATCTCCCTGTCACAGCACCCGCTATTTGCGGTGGATTGGAGTCTATCCACACCGAGACGACCTTTGTCCCGGCGACCCCCGCCCCCCAGTTTGTCAATCCCATAACTCCATTGATGATACAACTGCCGTCTATTCCCACAGAAGAATAAGTCTGACAAGTAGCTTTGTAGTCTTGGTTACCGGAAGCGTTGACATTGTGAATTTGACTGGTATTGGTAGCACTAGCATCAGCCACACCCACAGGAGGGATGGTTTTGACCGCATTGAATAAGTTTGACGTTCCCCCATTACCCGTAGTCCATGAACCGATAGCGGAGTCTGCCGTAGGAAGAAGCAGAACCGATTGCCCAAAACCAAGTAAGACTGACCCATTGTCTACAAGTAAATCATCAAAATAAGCTTCAAAACCGCCTACGGTGTCAACAGTCCTACACCCTAAACAAAGGTTGTATAACCCACTGAGAAAAGGAAAGGTGTTTTTGCTAGTCCACAGAACCCCATCGACGTAGAGTTGGATTCCCTGACCGTTGTTATAGCCTACATTAGCAGCGATACAATGCCAGAGGCCGTCTACGGAGAGAGCATTAGTGCTATTGGGCGATACCCCTCCAGCCGATGAGCCAGCGAAAATCGTTCCAGTGGGATTGATACCAATAATCCAGCTATTAATATTTCCGAATTCACCAAACATAGCAAGAGTCGTGCCGGGAAGACTTAATAGCTTCATATAGAAGCGGGCACTCCCCAACTGGATGATATTTGACCCGTTTCCATCGAGGGATGTAAAAGTGATGTAGGGTGTCTGTCCTGCCGCAGCCTTAGCATGAAGTCCATAATTGCCTGTACGTTTAGCGGCGGGTATGACTTCAATGGTTCCTGACCCACTGTAGGAGTTTGCTTCGTATAGCGACCCCATCTCCAAGCCCGAAATCACCACATGCTGCGACGGGCCATTCTGGAAATCGACGTAGATGCCGAGAAAGTCCACGTCAACCACCTGAGCATTCGCATCGGTCTTACGAACCGCAACAACAGGAGCAGTGGAAAGCGTGACACTAGGGGATTGGATGCACGGCCCGTAATGCGTATTCCATCCCGTAGGGAAAGTTCCAATTGCCCCCAATCCCCCACTATAGCCATACTCGAAGCTTTGCCCACCTGCACTTTGTGCAGGGTTCGAGTCTATCCACACTCCACCAGCACGGGCAGAGGTCGTCGGTGTACCATCATTCACCACAGCCATGACGGCATTTATCGTAGCGTTGGAGGCTACGCCTGCGGCTCGGTAGGACATACACTGCGCTTTGTAATCCTGATTGCCCGTGGCGTTTGAATTGTGAATTTGACTGGTGTTGGTGGCCGAGGCATCAGCAAGCCCCGCAGGCGGCGAGGTCTTGAGGGCGTTATAGAGATTGGTTGCCCCGCCTGCCCCCGCTGTCCAAGTACCCACGGAGGAGTCAGCAATCGGTGGCAGCAAGACCGCACCGCCCGGCCCCAAGGTCACAGAACCATTGTCCACCAGAATGTCGTCATAGTAGGCTTCAAAACCTCCGTTAGTGTCTGTGCCTTGAAGCCCTACTGAGAATTCTGTATTGTAAGTTGGATTAGGGGTTCCCGTGGCAATAGAAGCCCATAAAACCCCGTCCACATAGAGTTGCGCTCCTGCACCCGCATTATAGCCAACGTTGAGAGAAATAAGATGCCACAAGCCATCTACCGTAAGAGCCTGAGTGCTGTTGGCAGATGTGTTACCTGTAGTCGTTTGACAATATAGGGTGCCGCTTGGGTTGATGCCAATATATGATTGGGTGTTTGCGCTGTTATATACCTGAGCAAACACAACGGTAGTGCCGGGGAGGTGCAAAAGCTGAAAGTAAAATCGGTAGCTCTGAACAAACTGAGCATAAACACCAACAGCGGTTTCTTGGTAGAAGTACAAATATCCGGTCTGACCCGCTGCCGCTTTCACATGCAGACCATAGTTTCCCGTGCGGCGGGCGGCGGCAATGACTTCAACCGTCGCAGTTCCACCACTTGGAAGACCTTCGTTGGTGCTCCCCATCTCGAACCCGCAAATGAGCGTGTTCGCCATTAGCTCCTCGTAATATCCAGCATCAGCGCCAGTCGGTTGACGGTTGCGGCGGCGTCAAGGTTAAACTCTAAAACATCCCCCAGCGTCAGGGTCCTTGTCCACGTATCTACCGCAGTGCTGGTATTATTCTGCTGTGGCCCACTTAAGTTGGGAGGAGCAGACGCTACAATACTGGCGGTCGTGGGGAAGCTTGCATAAGTACATTTCTTGATGGTAATCTGTGCTGTGCCCGAGGCGTTGGCGAGCAATGTCCAACCTGTGATGGTTGCGTTGTAGGGAACTTGAACATACCCATACGACCCTGTGGCAGGCACCGAACCTCTGCCGTCAATAACAAAAACAATGGCTCCCGATGAAGGTCCCGTATAGCCTGTGTAACCCGTATAACCAATCGGTCCCGTGTAGCCGGTGTAACCTGAGTAACCCGTAAAATTACCGGGTCCTGTGTAACCTGTGTATCCTGAATAGCCCGTATATCCGGTGACACTGGGTCCAGTGTAACCAGTTACTCCGGTATAACCCGTGTATCCTGTGTAACCTGTAAAATTGCCCGGACCGGTCGCTCCCGTATATCCGCTGTAGCCTGTAGACCCAGTAAAATTGCCCGGTCCGGTAGGCCCTGTAGCCCCCGAATATCCCGTATAACCTGTGGAATTTCCGGGTCCAGTTGGACCTGTGTAGCCGCTCGTTCCCGTGTAACCAGTGTAACCCGTGAAGTTCCCCGGTCCGGTGGGTCCGGTGAATCCACTGGCTCCTGTAAAGCCTGTGTACCCCGTGCTTTCAGGACCGGTATAGCCGGTATACCCAGCTGGCCCAATCGGTCCTGTATACCCCGAATATCCGGTAAAGTTGCCGGGACCCGTGGGGCCGCTGTCCCCCGTATAGCCCGTGAAACCGGTAAAATTACCCGGCCCAGTAGGTCCGGTCGTTCCTGTATATCCGGTTATGCCGGGTCCGGTAGGTCCGGTCGGCCCAGAATCTCCAGTGTAACCGGTCGGACCCGAATATCCTGTAAAATTGCCCGGACCAGTGTAACCCGTGAAACCGCTGGGGCCGCTGTAGCCGGTATACCCTGTAAAGTTTCCCGGTCCTGTGGCACCGAGCGGCCCCGTAGGGCCGGTCGTGCCGGTCACACTCTGGGCAATGAGACCCCACCACGTGGAGCCGACGAAGGGGGTGTTGCCCCGGTTGTTGTTCTGGAGCGAAATCCACGAGGAGCCGTTGTAGGTGAGGGCGTTGCCAAACTGATAGGTGATGGTATTATTCCACGGCTTCACATACGTGACGAGGATGCCGTCGATAGTGAAAACGGAGTTGGGGTTGACCGGGTCTATGACTCTGATAGCTGGCATTATCTCAGTCGGGGAGGCCAGTGAATCCGCTTGCTCTTCTTTTCAGCGAGCGAGGGGTAGTCGTTCTCCGCCTCCCAGTCCCTTGTTAGATTTAGTGGATTTTTAACATTCTGGTGCTGCTCAAACGGCTGTGCCGTGTCGTCAATATTCTTCTGGTTTTCCCGGTTGGCAATTGCCTCCGAGCCGTTGAAAATTTCTCCCTGTGTTTGCCCACTGTTATGTACAAAAACCCCGGCACTCAAAGCGAAATTATGATACTTATCAACAATAAAATCATATACATCAGCAGTACCAGCAGATGCGACTGATACCACCTTATGATTAACGGAGGCACAAAGCAAACAAGTGGCAGAGACTATCTGGCGGTCTGTGTGCCAGCGTTTGTGGGTAGCTAGTTGACTTCTGTGCTTCTGGGCAACAACAAACCCCTCTTCCCCCAACAACTCCCTGTATTTCACCAAAATATTGGCCTTTTCTTCTTTATTCACCCACGGATGAGGAAAGTGTGCCCAAGGACGTGGTTTCCCCTTGCGGTCAGAGTTAATTTTGGACATGTTACGGCTACGTGCCGTCCGCCCTTTATCTGTAACTGGAACTCCCAACTCTTGATGCAATTTCTGATGTTCTTCCCAAGTTATAACAGCGAGATTGTCAGGGGAATTGTTGAAGCGATTCAAATCTTTATGATGTCTTACATACCCCTTTGGACATCTAGCTTCCGCAAAACGATGGGTAAACTTCCACGATTCTCTACCCGGCTCGTATGTCCTTTCATATTCATTACCCTCAAAAGCAATCGGAGCCAAGTCTCTGTAGAGAGGCATCAAGGAATCTCCGGGGATAAGTTCTGCTGCCCGTTTGTATCCTCCCCCTCTTAGCATAAATCTCTCGGTAAAGGTACACCTTATAGTTTTACCGTTGTCCAACCTTACTTCTAGTAGGGGGGCATCTTTTTCAACCAGTCGGGCGTCATGCCCGTATCCGGGTCTAAGCATTCCCTTCTCGTTTATTGAATAAACCCAGAAATGGTCCTTTCCTAGAAGGTCAACTATGGCTATTTCTGTTCCGTCCAGCAGCGGAAGTTGAGAGTCAGCGGTAAGACAAACATCATACCCGTATGCCTTTTTGCTGCGCTGGAGGGCCGCTACGACGTTCTGGAGTTTCCAGACAGCGTGTAGCTGGCTATCTGCTGCTGCGCCCCAATCTCCCGATTTGGCGAAGGCGTTAGCGGTCTCCATATCCCAGCGAGCAAAGCGGATATCTCTGGTCAACCGACTCTTGGGGGGAATCTTTGCCGATACGGTGTTGATGGCGGAGCCAAGATGCTGACGGGCTTCGAGATAAGCGGACCGGTCATTTCTTTGGTCACCCGAAAGGAGGGAATAGAGAGACTCCAGATAACTGGGTGAAGTCAAGATAGCCGTCTTTGGACACAACAGTGGGTTGCGCATAGTTTTCCCTCTAAATAGAATCTGAAAAGACGGAACTTACTGGTTAGGCTTGGGGTGGGGGAGTAGCGGAGGAGGCAACATCTACAAGTGTCTGAAAGATTGGGTCTTTTGACAATGGCTCGGGGGCCGGGGTAGGAGGCGGTTCAGGCGGGGGAGCGGGGGGAGCTTTCACGATGGGGTTACCTTCAAGGTCGGTCACCGTGGCGGTGATGTCGATAACCTGCGGGCGTTGAAACAAGCGGAGGACGACCCCGTTGCGGCGGCCGTTCTTGGTACTCACGCATCCCGGAGCCGACCGGAATGGATTGCACGTCGGCGAGGGAAACAAAAATCTCGTACTCACCCCCGGCAAGGTGAGTTCCGTATTTTTTGATGATGGCGGCTACAACGGCGGGGTTCATGAGTAATAATACTGCTTCGCTAGATTTCAAAAACAACGGGAGGATACGGCCCTAAATTTTTCCTTTCTAAAGGATATCCATACGGGTTTGCTACAATCCTTGTTTCCCCCATCATTCTATTTCCGGGGAGGTGGGTATGCCCATAAACCCATAGGGGCGGCTTTCTCTTTAAAATAAGGTGAGTCATATCACAAACAAAAAATCGGTTTAGATTATCGCCTTGAAAGACTGGAGCAACTACACTATAGGCGGGAACGTGATGGGTAAGGACAATGGTCTTGTCAGTGATATATTTTTTGCCCGCTTCTATAAATTTATGATTTTCCTCGTATACCCAGTCCTTAAATCCCCTAATAACAAGAAAATCGCTTAATTGGTCTTCATACATCTTATTATGGGGGGCATCAGGAAACCACATTGCTCCACCGAAAAACCCAATTCCGTCAACCGTCTCGACAGAATTCCTTAACCAGTGGAAATTTGAAGGCATTACGGAAATAAGGATTCCCTCGGCAGCTTCTTTAGTACCATAATAATAGCAATGGTTTCCGCAAGTAAAAATGCAGTGGCGAGCCTTCCTAGCAAAGTAATCTACAACCCGTTTGGTCTTTTCCTTACCTTGTGAGCAGGGTACCACGAGGTCTCCGGGAAGTAAAAGGAAATCAAGGTTAGGAGAAAACTCCAAGGAGTCTAGGAACTCAAGGGGATTTTTATAAAATTCAGAATGGATATCACTCAAAAGCTGAGCTTTCATCAACCCCCCTGCAATGAAGCATGTATACTGACTTCACTAATTCCAAGAACCTATTGGCGGGGAGAGAAGACTTCATGGTATTATGCTCCTTGCAACATGGAACCGTGTTGTCCAAAGTATACCCCAGTGAGTTGTCCAACCTGTCAATACCATTTGCAATCATCCCAACATCCCGACCCCTCTTGACATCCTTTTTGTGTTTGCGCATAAACCTCATCTTCGGAGCACAGCCGCCCCAGTAACAATCCCGCTTTATGATAGAGGAGAACTCCTCTCTCGTGAGTTTCCACTCAAGGCCCCGTTCTTCTGCATGTTGACGGTACCGATAGAAGAGTCTATTAACAAAAATCTCCTCTACAGAGAGAGAAGACTGCGGAGGACCCCAAGGGTATTGTTTTCCCCTTTGGCTACGGTACCTACATTGTAAGCATTTTGTAGATGTCCCTCTCTTGAGAGTCTGTTTCCCAACCTCTTTTTGATTATTACATCCTTGACACAAGCACAGCAAATACCCATCCCGCTTACCTTGGGATAAGACTCTCCAAAGCCCAAATTCCCTACCAATCCAATCTATATTTGGCATATTGCCCCCCACTAGGGGTTCCATATACCAAATACTTAAAATCTAATGTCTATTCCCGTCCTTATAATATTGAAAAACGTAGGTGTTTATTGCTTGCAGCCTATACCAGTTGCCAGCGTCGGCGAGCCTCTTACGTTCCTCTAAAATGGTTGACCACGGGGTAGCTTCGAGTAGATTGAAATTTTCTTGCGTCATGAAAGGCAGGAGGCAGTCGGGGATTGTATCCACGTGACGCATATTGGAGCGGGCGATGGGATTTGAACCCACGACATCCAGCTTGGGAAGCTGGCGTTCTACCGGACTGAACTACACCCGCATATATAAGGATTCGGTAGCCTGTCTATACAAACAGGCTACTGTTTTGCCGCCTTCCGTTGGGCGGAAGTGAACGACGCCTTGAGACCACGCCGGACGGCGCTGGTGTTGGCGCTTACGGCAAGGTATACCTCCTGAGTGGAGGAGGGGTTGTTGTTGTAGCTCATGGAAGTATCCGCCGAAATGTTGAATCCCTTGGCGGTCAGAACGGCGTTCTGATTGGCTCCCAAGAAGATGAAGGTCCAGTTGTACTTCTCTGTCTGGTGCTTCACCATGTTCGCCACATTTTCCTTCGTGAATTCCTTGCTGGCGTTCTCATGACCATCCGTGAGGATGACGATGATGACCTTCTCCGGGCGCTCCTCTTCCGGCATCTTTTCCAGCCGCTCGCCAACCTCGATAATCGTCCACCCCATGGCGTCATGCAGGGGAGTGTTCTCCCGTGGGGAGAAGGTGTCCTTGGTCAGATTTGGAACGTCCGTCAAAGGTGCGTCGATAACGATTTCATGGGGGTCAATGGAGTCGAATTGGACCAACAGGAGATGGGCTTCTCCGGGCTGCTGCTTCTGCCCATTGATGAACTCGTTGAAGCCGTCGATGGTCGCATCCTTGACGATGCTCATGGAACCGGAACGGTCTAAAACTACGGCGATAAATGCGGAATCGGATTTCATATGCCTCCTTGAATTTGGACGGGGACCAACAAGTCAGCGTCGTGGGTCCTAATCAATAATCGCAACAACAGCGACCACAAACGACCAATCACAACTACTAACTAAAGTAAGGTTCGACCCGATAGGGTAGCCTTGTTCACCATCCTACAATCTTTATCGTCGGCGGAATTGGAAGTGAGCCGACTATCCGCACTCTTCTTGCGGCCCCCGGTAAAAGAGTTACTAGCTCGGCTCCCATTGCTGAGTAAATCCGTGGTCAAGCAGCGCTGATTCGCATCACGCACCAAGCTATAATACTGAAAATTTTGTGGACCTATAAGCCTTCTTCCAATTTTTATGACACTCTTTACACTGACGGTGTAACCCATTCCACATTGACCGGTTTTTATAAAACCTATCAACAGGAAAAAACATTTTGTGATTTGAGCACCAGCTTGTTCCCGGTGGACCTATTACTCTTTTTCCGATGTGTTGGGCTGCCTGAATATTGCATTTTTTATGGGCAAACGAAATATTTTCTAAATCCCAAAACAGATTCGGGTCCGAATTACGCCAAGGCTCTTTGTGTTCAATGCTAAAAGATGCTAACGTCTCAATCTTTGAACCACAGCGATAACAAACATCATCGTGGTTTTGTTGGATGTACCTAAAAAGAAGGTTTCGAGTAAGCTTATGGGTAGCTGACCCCGGACTCATACCTAACTGTCTTGTATAGTCCGCATTCAACCGCTTTTGTGACTTACTTTGTTTCATGGCAATCTCTCTAATAAGGTTGCCGTAGTCAAATCACTAAATTATTTGTGGACTTATAAGCGGAGTTTTGTTCCTCTTGCGAGGCGACAACCATCAATCTAGCCCCCCCTATTACTAGGGGGGTCAAGCTCTCAACCCGAGGGTTATAGCGAACCGAGCAGGTTCATCCCCTCCTATTCGAGATTGCTCCCCGTGAAGATTGCCCGTTTCACCCGGACTTAACCGGCTCGTCTCTGTTGCTCTAATTGTCGCAGTATTGCTACTGCGCCGGGGCGTTACCCCGCACGGTGCTCTGTGTAGCTCCGACTTTCCTCTCCCCCTTGCGGGGCAGCAGTTGTCCAGTCCACAAACCTTTTCCAAACTTGGGATTATTAGGAGCGAAGATTCCCTTCGACCCATCCGGGTCAAGGGCCTTCAAAGTAAGATAGTAACTCATGCTCCCGATGCTCACGCCGTCACCTTACATCTCACACTACATCTCACACTACATAGTGCTACCAAATTCATCTAATCTCCTTGGCCTTTTCGTGGACCATTTGAATGCCCATGAAACGTTCTTCGGTGGTAAGTGTGTGTGGGTGGTAAGTGATGATGTCGTTTTCCGGGAGAGGGACCCTTCCCTCCGTCATACTGTAACGACCATCGTGCTCTGTGGGACAAACGCTATTAAATGACAGCGTTGCCCATACCCACCAATCCTCATCGTTGTAGCAACGGGTGTCCTTTAAGCAGGGCGCTGACGCAAGAAACTCTAACGCTTTCCTACTGAGCCAGTACCCGGAGCCTCCGTAGGGTTGGTTATTTTCCCCCACACCCCGTTGTCCTATATGGTCATGCCGCTCAAACCCCGACCGGAGTAACCGAGGGGTGCAAACATAGGTATCAACATCACACTTAAAAACGTGGTCATAGCTGTACATTATCACCCATTGATATGCAGCTTGGACCTTGGATGAGAGGTCTCCGTATGTGTCAGAAACATTCAGCGAAACCTCATCATCATCAGCATTTTCCAATTTGGGACTACCCAAGAAAAACCGATAATCAACCGGGCACTCTCTCAACCATGTTTCCCTGAGTTGCTGCTGCCAGCGACGGTGAGCGTGGCAACTCATAATGGATATCAGCGGTCGCAATTACTCACACCGTCTCCTTGCACCCGCAGGGTTCATAATCCTGTTGCCATCCGGGCGGGATACTCTTCATCCACCCCTTGACCTTGACCCTTACGGTGCAGGGCTTTTTGTATTTACGATGCTTGCATTTGGAACATTTGGCGGAAGCCATAAATTTTTTGGTGGAGGCGCTGGGATTTGAACCCAGGTCCGAAAAGTGTCACAACAAGAAGACTACACGCTTATCCTGCTTCGTACTGCTCTTTGCCATGACTCTGCTGAAACAGGCATATCAGAACCACGGTGCAAGCCTTTATCTCGCCGGATATCGGCTGCATCCCCGGTCGCAGCCTCTCTATCGGCGCTTGGCCTCTACCCGACAGGCTAAAGCAGAGCAAGCGTGCCTAATCTAGCGATTAAGCAAATGCATATTGCGCTGTGGCAATTGCGTTGTTAACCCTTGTTACGGGCAGGGTAACCTCCCGGCGTGCCTTCCTGCAATGAGCGCTCCCGTCGAAACCAGAACGCCCCCACATTAAACGGGACACCGCATATATGCTACCCAGTGTGAGCGTAGTGCCCTAAGGCATGTCCCTTATGTAACCACCGGAGTGTCCCAAACCGTCACATTACTTATAGTTCAAACCCAGACTCATAGACTCCGGTAATCCGCATATTACCATCGATGTAATCACCGTTGAAGTCTACGAAATCCTGCTCCTTAAGGTTTTTTGACTTTTCAGTCGCTTCCTCTAAAGACCGGGCCGAAACAGTGGTACTGGTGTAGAGTGTGAGTTTTGCCTGAACCTCGTAATCCCTGATTTTTTCCTTTTTCATCATATGCTCCCAAGGACTAATACTGAGATTCTTAAAAAATGGTAGGGGACCGGGGTGTCAATCCCCGCCGAGCACGGTAATCAGCCGCAACTACAGGTTTATAGGACCTGCCTGCACGTCGGTGCTATCCCCCAGAGTTGGTACCGTGGACGGGACTCGGACCCGCTAATGCTCTGGTTGAAAGCCAGAGGACTCGACGACTTTGTCTTCCACGGTATAAAGTTTGAGGCTGCGAAGTATCCACGTTTGGGAGTACAAAGGCGGGCAGCAGCCTCATCATTTTGCCCGCACCCACTACGTGGTCAATGGTAGCCATGACCTCACTTGGAGCACGGGATAGGATTTGAACCTATGAATGCAGGTTTTGCGGACCTGTCCCTTAAGCCGCTTGGGTACCCGTGCTTAAACTGGAGACCCGGATGGGAATCGAACCCACTTAAACGGTTTTGCAGACCGCCTCCTAACCATTCGGAATCCGAGTCACTAAACATAAATTTTTCCACCATATTCATCCGCTATTTTTAAGAAATTCTCATCACGGATGCCATGATGTTCGGTACGATGACAGTTGGAACAGAGTAATTCACATTTTTTTAATTCTTTGACTATCGTTGCCCATGCTCTGTTACTAACCGTACCAATATCGAACTCTTTGTTGTCTCCGGGGTGGTGAAACTCAAAAGCCGCAATGTCTCCGACCCATCCACACCGATTGCATTTTCCTCCAAGCCACTTTACGGCTGTACGTTTAGCTCGAAAACGTCTAATGCGGGATACACAGGTATTACACATACGCCTGCGAGGACCGGTGTTCTGACCACATAAGCGGCAGTGGAAATTTCTATTCTCATCCCGGTCAGTTTCATAATTAAATTTCTTTCCCTTAAATGGGCTACAGGATAAACAATACCTGCGACCGTTCAGCTTTTTTATTTTCCCATCAACATTTACCCTTGATGGAATATACCCACCGCAATTTTTGCAAATAAGCATCATAACCCCTATAAAGGGGGTTGGTAGTTCAAATTATGCCTTTCCACTTGGCGACAGGTGCGTTACTCTTCGGCGACATCTTGTATGAAAATGCGCCTAATCTTTATTTTCGTTGACCAGTAGAGTCGGCATCCTTCCACTATCGCCCAACTCAACGTATGGAGAATCATCCATCCTACCACAATCCAGTGGCTAAACTCATCAAATATACGAATTGGCTCGTATACCAGCAGTTTGTGAATGATGTTATCCATAGGCTCATGGTCTTGCCTTTTACAAACTTCCCGTCAGGTCTGCTTGTGCTCCACACGGGCAGTGAACACTGATAAAATCCCCAATACCACTTGGGCAGATGTTGAAGCTGTAAAGGTCACCACACGTACCGGGCCGGAGTTTGCACTTTTTCTTGTGCTCTTTCTCCCAAGCCTTGAACTTCGCTTCCTCGTTTATGTCCAGCGTCAACGTTGCCACAACATCTCCACTTGGCAGGGCCGATGGGATTTGAACCCACGGTTTCCAGATTGAGAATCTGGCGACTTAAGCCACTTGTCTACGACCCCATGAATTTGGTAGCCCGTAGGGGAATCGAACCCCTCTTTACAGATTGAGAATCTGCTGTCCTGCCGATAGACGAACAGGCCGTGAAAATCAACTATCAAATACATAGGTGGAGGTAATCACACTTGCATACTGACATATCAAATCCACCCGAAGAATCAATAATATCTACACTCTACGATGGGAAGCCAAGAAGGCTGTTTCTTCATTACTGTACACTTCCCACATGCAAAAGGCCTTTTTACTTACCCAAACACTCTAATGGTCAATACTGCTCAAGAGAGTGCTCGGGGGTTGCTAGTAGAACAAGAGTTACTGTAAAATGCTCATTTTGCTTTACTAGCTTTGAAAAACGCCCCGCTCAAATTAAAGCATCAAAATCTGGTCTGCTTTTTTGCTCACGGGCATGTAAAGACCACGCTCAGTCTATCCTATCCGGTGAGGCATTTCATGATATGAGACCAGACCATTACACTAACGGTGGAGCGGCGTATCGAGAAATTGCATTCAAACATCATCCAAAAAAATGCAATCGTTGTGGATACGCCCGCTTTACCCCAGTTCTGCGGGTTCACCATATAGACCGCAATCGAAAAAACAACAAACCTGAAAACCTTGAAATCCTTTGCCCCACCTGCCATGAAGATGAACACTTCATCGCTAAGGATGGACTATATACTTTCAAAAACTTGGTGGATACGGCGGGAGTCGAACCCGCAATCGTTCTTCCGTGCGAGGGAAGTGCCATCCCATTAGGCGACGTACCCAAAACTTGATGACGCTGGTCCTACTCTCCGGGCTGTTAACCCCTCTCCTTGGCGTCGTGTCACCCACTTCTGGAGCACGAACCCAGCGTCGTTCTTGGTGGAGCCGGAGGGATTCCCACCCCCAAGTGTTGTAAACACTACGCTCTTCCGATGGCAGAAGGTTCTGCTTAAGCTCCGGTCCCAAACTTTGGTGCGCCCGGTAGGGGTCGAGCCTACCACCTCTTGCTTGTCGAGCAAGCGCTCTCCCGCTGAGCTACAGGCCCACAAACTGGAGCGGGCGACCGGCGTTCAGCCGGTACAACATGCCTGACTTGATATCAAGCCCGGACACGGCGTGGTCTGGTGGACCACCGCTCTGATTAAGCTACACCCGCAAAATTCGGGACAACCGGCTGGTTAAGCTAGTCATCCGCAGGTTCTACTGCTCGGGGTCCCTTTTCAGGGGAACCACCACAGTCCCCCTTACTGAGGGACCCTGCTGGTAGAACCTCGCCACTCGTCAGCTTCGACAGCCCTTAGAGTGACTACAATCTTGGAGCGGGACATGGGAATCGAATCCGTTTCACAACCTTGGGAAGGTTGGGCACACCCAATATACCATACCCGCCTAAACTTTAGCGAAAACCGACTTTCGACCTCCTTTTATAGGAGGTTGGAGCGGGATACCGAAGTCGAATCGGTACGACCACGTTGGAAGCGTGGCATGCTACCATTGACATCAATCCCGCCCAAAAAACAACTATGAATCAATGCCCAGTCTGTAATACACCAGCAAACCACATCTATTGTTCGCTAGCATGCAGCAACAAGAGCCGGACTGCTAAAAATGAAGCTAAATACATGCTCAGCCCTAAACGTTGCCCCGTATGCGAAGCATCCATCCCCTACAACAAACGGTTTGATAACACATATTGCTCCAGTTCTTGTTCGGCAAAAGCAAGCAACGCAAAGAGACCAAAAAAACCGAAACCAGAACCGAAAGGACGTGGGCACTACCTCCATGCAAAGGCCCTAGAACAGTTTGAACTAGGGGGAGTCAAGCACCGAAAAACCATCCGCAAAATCCTCATCTCAAAAAGAGGAAATAACTGTGAAATCTGCGGTATGCTGCTCGTTTGGTGCAACAAACCCCTTATTCCAGTCGTAGACCACATTGATGGAGATGCTGGAAACTGTAAACCAGACAACGTCCGCTTAACTTGTCCAAACTGCAACAGCCAGACTCCAACTTTCTGTGGTCGAAATAAAGGCAACGGAAGACAATCCCGAGGGATGTCTAAGTATGCCTAAACTTTGGTGGAACCACGGGGGGTCGAACCCCGGTTTTCTGCGTGCAAGGCAGAAGTCCTCCCATTAGACGATGGCCCCACAAACTTGGAGCAGAGGAGGAGAATCGAACTCCCGTATGAACGTTGGCAACGTCCCGCACTGCCATTGTGCTACCCCTGCAAATCTTTCGCCTTGTGGGCTGGCTTACCATACCCATGAGCACAGTATCCCAAATCGAACGGGAGAGGCCAGCCTTGGATGCCCTTCTATTTACAGTCGTCTATGACCGCTGCGGTTACCCGCCACAAGGCTTAAAACAGGGCGGCTCTTAACGTAAGTCGCCGATAACACCGGTCGTCAGCCGGATTAGCCGTATACGTTGACATCTGGTAGACATTACTGTCAACCAGAACTTGGTGCCCCGAACAGGACTCAAACCTGTGTTCTCCATCGTGTGAAGGTGGCGCTTTGAAGCCACTAAGCTACCGGGGCATATTTAATTTTGGTACTCCGGGTGGGACTCGAACCCACGAGTTTACCTGCTTGTAAGGCAGGTGTCTTAGCCGCTCGACTCACCGGAGTAAAAAGTCTCCTTAAAACACAAAAGGCGCTCTTTCGAGCGCCTTCGGGGGTCCTTGCTTGGATTTTCTATCCAAGCCCTCCCGAAGGCGAGGTATCGCCTCCCTCACACACTGCGGCGACCGCTTCTATCGTGTCAACCGGGTTTGTGATGACCGTTTTCATGTTCATCTCGCTTCTATATAATACTGTCGGTAGTTCAAAAACATCAAAACTTAAATTTGACGAACGCTGACCTTGGTTGGCTTCACACCGAAAATCTTACTGACAGTAAGGATGGCCTTCCCGGCACTAATGGCCTCAATCTTAACCCTACGGTCACGATAAGTGCCAACAAATTTTTTCATAATCAAATCCTTCCACTTACATTATACCACAGATTTCAAGATTTTAAAGGAAATAATTTGCCTTAACAATTTTCCTTGCCATCCTCATTCAGTATCAGGTGGGGCTTGCGCACATGGGCGCTGAAATATGTCGCCGCCATAAGTGCTTTCTCCAGCCGGGGCTTAGCAGGGTCGTCAGGGGTGACGCTAAGCGCCCCAAGAGCGTAAGGACTTCCACAGCCGATTGCCTCAAAGCCGTCCACCCTCTCAAACACCTGAAAGTCTCCCTCGAAGCGGAAGATGTGTCCCCTAAAGGCCACGAGAAATATCCCGGTGCTGCTGTGCTCATCCTGCTGTGCCATGAAGCCGCCCACATTGAACGTCCGGCGCACCGCCTCAATAAACTCGGTTGCCATGAACTTTATCAGGGGAACCTTGGGGTCCGTGTAAGCAGGGGGTTCCAGCTTGTATTGGAGAAGCTGTGTCATACGCATCGACCCCACCGCTCCAATCAAGTAGGGTCCGTTAAAGAATGCCTTCCTGTTGGTGAGAGTCACCATATCCTCACCATCAGAGGCCGCAGAATCAGCGCCCATCCAAACCTTTCCTTTTTCAACCACGGCTGCTACACAAGACATTATTTCTCCTTTGGGACGCCGACGAAGGCGACTTGCCGAGCTATTTTCCTCGGAGGCCACTCTAAGTTAATACCAGATAATCGGAGAGTCTGAGTGACATTCACCCCCTCCGCCTCGGGACAGAAATCAGCGACATAATCCTCATGCTCCACGAGAAACGCCGTAACCTTGGTAGCGAGCTTCTTGCGTGGCCCAGTCTGCCAGTACAGGCAACACCGAAGTTGCCGTTCCGACCACTGCGGATGACGCAACTTCATCCTTCGCATATGGTTTGCTAAGTCGAATTCATTGATTATAGCGTAAACGGGTTGGGAGGTATCTATCTTATCAACAAACCGGACGCACTCAGGGGGGCACCCTACTTTATGTCCGTAACATGGACAGCCCTTCGGATGACCGGGGTACGGGAGCCGACACAGCTTCCCCGATTCGGGGTACAGTGCGATTTGACGCAATTCCACGACCATAGACTCACCTAAGAGTAATACTTCGCTGGACCCCGATTCAGAACCCGCAAATTACGGTGCCTCTGCTGATTGCTTTTGAGAAAAAAAATCAGGTTGGTCTTAACACTGCGGATGTTGTGAATGGGGAAAGGTCCTGCTTTGATGTGATGCAGAAGAAGTATGGCAGTGCCATCCTGTCCAACTTTTTGAATGTCCACCACAGCTTCATCCTTAGAGCGGGGGAAGCATGGCCCCGGATACCGGCAGTTACACTCCGCCTGTCGCATAAAATCCTTCACTCTCAGTATACCACGTGCGGGATGGACGCCGAAGGAATTTTAATTTCCGGCAGCGTCCATCGGGGGGCGGGGTACGATAGGGGACTCTACTACGGGGCTTAGCCGAGGGTGATTTTACGGATATTATCGGCAGCGTTCCCCGCTATTTTGGCATCAAGGCTTGTGGCAAGGGTGACTTTAGGAAGCTCCACCTCTACCATGGCGATTTGACTCGCCGCAATGAGCACAAATTTATTCTCCTTCTCCAACTTCTTGAGGAGACCCACACTGGCATACTGCACAATCGCCTGCATGGCGAGAGCCTCAGCATGTTCAGATGGGACGGGCAACTCCTGCACCTCCGTAGTACCATCCACGAAAGTCAGAACGAACTTAAGAATTGTTTCCATGTGTATCCTTTAATAATCAGCTTTCCTGTCTTACAATACTCGTAACCCGTAAAATTCGGGCTTGCCTAATTTTTTCCTTAGTCTCTTCTGAATGTTTTCTTCCAAACATGGGGTTGTTTTTCCCAGTTGCATTTTTAGAGCGTAAAGCACAAAGCTCAGAAGAGGCTGTTTTCCCTTGATGTTTTTCTGACATTATTAATTTTACATCATCCGAGTGATGCTTACCATAAAACGAGTTGTCCTTTCCAAAACGAGGGTGGTTGTGAGACCACTTTCCGATAATAAATCTATCAGGAGAGGTAAGCATTCTTTGAGTACTTACCTTCGATAATCGAGCCCTATGCTCTGAGGAAAATAATCGACCCTTCAAGGCATCACTAATTTTCCTTCTTGTTTCTTCCGATATCACCCTTCCTTTGGCTTTTTCTGATATCTTAGCCTTAGTTGAAGCGGAAAACTTAACCCCCAAGGTAGACAAACCAGCAACCGGAGAACAGTTAAATCCTTTCTTGTGGGCTTGAAGTTCATCAATCCAATATTGTTCTCTCGTAAGTAACACAAGTGGGTCGCACGGACATTCTTCCAAAACCCTAAATAGAAAAGCAGCGGAACCGTATTTGTTCCACGCCCTTTGCAATCTTTTGGATTTATTCACACCCTTAGATAAAGCCCACCGATGCTCCCTCCAACGTTTGAAAACATCTTTGGCTTGCCCGACATAGTTGCGCTCTGTATTAACAAGAGAAATACAGTAAACTCCACATACTTGTTTCATGGCCCCTCTGATAAAGGTTTCTATAGTTCACAAATACCAAAACTACAGGATTATATATCGCAACTGTTTCCAGAGCAAGCAACTTCCTTCATCGCCGTGGTGTGGTCATCTTTCTCAAATTCAGGAAGCTTTAACCAGTCTATTTCCGGCATCTTAAGACTAGCCGCCCGATACTCCACTTCGGATACCTCCGTGTAGGGAGCCTGCTTATAGATGTGGTTGGTGAATGGAAGGAATGCTATCCCGCCGATTTGGTCAAAGTGCTTGTAGACCCATGTAGCCACTTCCAACCACTCGTGGTCCCGGACATAGATGGTCGTACTGGGGTTGTGTTCGGTCCAGTGCTGCCGGTAAGTGAGGTAGAGTTCAAGCTGTTCAATAGCCGTCAGCTTGTTCCGAGTGATAGACCCCTCGGGGGAAGCCAAGGGGAAGAAGAACACATCCACATCGTTGGGTTTCGTAACATCTGGCTCATTGGGAACTCCACATGCCTTGAGGAATGCCCCAATGGGATTTTTACGGTCTTCCCGGATAGCCCGCACGAGGTATTCGCTAAACCTCGTATGGATGCCTGGCGAGCAGTTGACCAGTTGGCTGACCGTGCCGGACGGCTTGACACAGGTAACGGCGACGGAGGGGGTGATGCCCAGCTTCCCTGCCCACTCCACGTTAACGGCGACAGCGTGTTGACGGAGGTGGTCCAGAAGGGGAGCAAGCTCCTTGCTGTTGGTGGAGAGCAGCCGGTTGTCCATGATTCCCGAGAGTGAAACGCCCAATAAGCGCTCTTCCTCGGCGTTTCGCTGCCAATCCTTACGCAGGTACCTAAATTCCGTTAACGTCGATTGTAGGGTGCCTAGAATCGCCGCAAGGCATATTTTACGTTCAAGGCTGACGGCGTCGTCGGACGGACGGCAGACAACCTCGGTGAGATTGCATTGATATGTCAGAACATTAGCAAAGAGAGCCATATGTTTCTCAGGTTCGGAGAAACAGAAAACATCATGCCGTCCCGGCAGTGGAACAACGCTGCGAACAATCTGATATTTCCCCTTAAACCTTGGGATATGCCCACCCTTTGTATTCACTCTATGACTGGGGATATTAGAGCAATCTGTTATTTGAAGGTACCACAAATCATCACTACGAACCCCGTAGTTGGTCTTAATTCCTGCCGACTCACACAAATTTACCAATGAACGTATCCCTTGTTTAGTCAAAAGAAGTTGCATCTTTCGAGCACGAAGCTCACCGGATATATACAAGCGCACTCCTCCTGTTCCAGTCTCAGAGCCATCGGCATCCATCCACCCAGCCACAAACTCTAAAACCGATTTCTTATTCCACAAGAACAGCCTATCTAGTGCCGTATGATCTGTTTTCAAGGCTTTCATTAAAGAGACATCTACAAACTTTGTGCAGGAGATTCTTTGACTATCAACACTATACCCCGGTTTCCGGCGTACTTTCGCACGACTTCCTGCCAGGGGCAGGGTCTGGTCTTTACGACCATATAAGTCAGCAGTAACAATACTAGAATCCCCGTTACTACTGCCGTCACCAACGCAAAAACCAAGGGTATAAGCGTGATTAATACAGTTTCCATCCTTTGAAGAAACAATCTTTGTAGGTTCGACCTGAACGGGGTATTTGCTATACTTCATTAAGTTTTTAGCTTCCACCCGTTTCCAATTTTTTTGAAATCTAGTCTTTACTGAGAACCCGTGGTCAGGGGTGCAATCCAAGTAAGAACCATCAGATAAAGTAACACGCAATAGCTGTTGTAATGAACCAGTCTGGCGGATAACAACGTCCGACCAGCCCTTTCCATTCCACACCGAAACAGTCTTTCCAACATTTTCACCTATTTTTATAATCCCTAATTTTGTAATTAAGGGGGTTTGTTTTGATACACATAGACCCTTACTTCTAAGTATAATTTCGCCACACGGGTTGATTCCAAACTCAATCCCCTCCCACTTACGGCGACCCACGGACTTGGCTTTCTTGACGGCAGCATCCCGGTTGTAGATGCCCCGCTCCCCGGACCGGCTCTCACAAAGTGACAACCACTCCCGGATGAAGGTGACCATCTCTGGTTTTTCGGTGTAGACGGCGGAGTTGTTGGCTAAGGCCCGTTGCGGATTTTCAATCCACCACTGACCGTTCTTGGCGTTGCGCATCCGGTCATCGGATAAATTGGAGAGGGATATCATTGCCGACCGGCGCACACCACCTGAAACCACGATGTCGGCTACCATGCACATGAGGTCGTGGCATTCGAGAGACGTGAGCTTGCGCCCAGCTGCATTCTTGAAAAGCTGAACAGTGAACTTGAAGAGGCGGTCTAACGGTCCCGGCCCGGATGCCCTGCCGCCGAAGGTCTTGAGCGGCATACCAGCCGGGCGGACGGAGGAGAGGTCCCATTGCGGGATTGAACCACCGTAGAGCAAAGCGATGAGTTGGCGGAAACCGGAAGCCCAGCCAATTTTGGAATCACGAATTTTGATGATGGTCTCAACGGGATAGAAATTTTCGGCGACGGTGGGGAGTTGATTTACATATTGGCGCTCTACGGAGAAACCCAAGCCTACACCGCACATACTGATATACATCGCTTCGTCAAATGCACGGGGGTCATCAATAGCCAAAAAGCTGCAATTATAAGCGGCGACTTCATCCTTTTCGAGCGCCTTTCCTGCGGTCATCATGGCTCGCATGGAGGGCATGACTTCCAGATTGAGTATAGCATTTTCCAACTCTTTTGAAGTTTCTTCTCGAACGTCGGCGGGGATTCTCTTGGATATAAATTCGATGTATCTGTGAACGGTTTCAGACCAGTCTTCCCGACGACTCTTCTCAGGAAGCCAACGGGCATACCTACTTTTATAGATATATTCTTGAAACGGCGTAACAGCACCACTCTTCAAAGTCATAGGACTCTCCTGTAAGTTAGCCTGCGGTCCTTCTGTCGGGATTTGGAACGTCTGCGGTCATACTTGCGGCTGTTTATGGGTCCGGTAGTGAAAATGCAAAATTACTTGCAAACCTCTCCGGGCACAAAAAAATCACAGCACCAATGGGGATTTCGAGGAGTGGGGAAATTGAAGTCAATAGTGGGTTTGAAGTAGTCATGAAAAATATTTTTTTGGGTTCCGGTCAAAGGCCCGGAATAGAATAATACTGCTATTTCCAGCAATCACAAAACTCTCTATCGGTAGCAAGACTGTTGGGGTCTCGCCTATCTTTCCAGCCTATACCCAAACACTTTTTGCAGTGCTTATCCGGCTGAGGAACATGCAGGATATCCCACGGATGGTCTTTGGGATTGTAGTCGGGTGGTGTATCTTCCACCATCCTCCGCCCGTTCCGGCGTACAAACCCAACTGTCAGAACTTGCTCTTTGTACCACTGGTCACACCCCTTGAAGTTGGGGTTAAACAAGCAGTGGATAGCCCGCCAAATCTCTCTCTGCGGAATGGGTTCATCATCGTCCTCATTCCAATCCCCAACCCATATTTTCCATTTAGCGGAGAGAGAGAATTTCTGCGTCGGAGAGGAAGCAGAGGAATTCACCGGAGAAGAGGAGGCAGGAGGAGCGGGTTTCTCTTCCCCTAAAACTTTGAACGTGTTGCTAAGGTCAAACGGTTGCTGCGCCATGTATCTCCTATTTCCAGTTTTCTTCTTCCACGGGGGAAGCCGGAATGGCAGACGTTTCCGGTTCTTGTTTTGGTTCTGGTTCTACCCGCCGTTCCGGCTTCCCTTCGGTTCGGTTCGGTTCGGTTATATTAGATTCGGTTGTCCCGAGCGGAAGTGAGTAAGTTACGTCTTTTCTATAGTTTCGGAGTTTCAAGTTGTACCCGCTCACTGCCAGTTTAGTGCAGGTACAGTACCAGTTCGCTGCCAGACAACTGCCCAGACACTGCCGGACCAGTGCCAGCTTACTGCCAGTTCGCTGCCCTTTCACTGCCACATGGTCCTTAACCTTATGACCCCATTTGGGGTTCCACAAGATTCCGTTGCAGTCGTTGCACCTGAAAAGGTGGGCATACTTGTACAACCACTGGGTGAGCGTCCGGTACCTAACCCCGATGAGTTGCGCTAGCTCCCAAGCATCAGTTGGGAAGGTGCCCAAATACCACTGTTTGAGGAGCAGGCGAAAGTAGATAAGCTCCGCCTCTTTCTGACGGTCTTTCCGCATCTTTTGAACGTGTAAATCCCCCTCCCAATCCGCCCAATTTATGGGCATGATGGGGGGCACTGAGTCTTCGATGGAGTACTTAGCCAAACAACCTCCTATCAATAACTTGAGTATATGTTACTTTGATATATCTAAAGTGTATCAGCCATCTCGGAATCAATGTTTCTTACCTCCTGAATCACCTGCTTCAACTCCGTGGTCAGGGGACGTTGTTCCGAGGCGGCGGCACCCTTACGGACGAATGCACCTGTCCAAGGAGATATTACCGCAATTTGCGCCAAAGGTTGTGCTCCGACACGCTTTTTTACGCATCCAATTTCAATTTCGTTGCGTTCCGGTGCCTTCATTTCGATGTCCGACCACACCGTGAGGATGACATCCATGTCGTCTTTCAGTTCGGAAAATGTGCGGATAGCATCCAGTGTGTAGTGCCCAATTCCCTCTTTGAAGTCCCCCTTCATAGCTTCCTTGTAGGACTCCTTGGTAATCTGCACGGGACTCATGACGATGATGCCCCGGCTCTCGTCAAACTGGCGGGTGAACTTCTGGATGCGGTGAATGAGTTCCTTCATCCCTTGGTCTTTCCACCGGGGGTCACCGGGAATCTCCAGCCGGGTGATGTAGTCCAAAAGCAGGAAGTCATAGTGGTTCTTGCTGTGATAGAGCTTGAGCCAGTCTTCAATGGAATCCCAGTCACGATTGGGGAACTCTTTGACTTCGAGCTTTCCCGGCAGGTTCCTTCCATTTTCGATGTCGAAGCAGATATCCTGCATGTGCCGGATGTGTTCCGAAGTGACGTTCCGGTTTTCCCATTCTTTGGTGGGAGGGAGGACAAGCTCACCATAATCCGGGTGAGAGGAATGCAAGTAAGTCATCACGTCCCAAATTCGCTTGGACGTGTGCTCGGTGGAAACATATAGACCGTTGAATCCTTGGCGTAACCAGTTGTAGACTATGTAGTTGGCAAGTGTGGTTTTGCCATCGTTTGCCTGCCCGACGATGCCGATGAAGCGGTTGTCTGTCTGTTTGCCAATGACCACACACTTGTCAACGTTGTCCAGACCAAGCAGCATCCGACCGTTCTCATTCTGCTCGTTCATCAGGTTGGCAAAACCCTCCCGGACTACCTGCATGTTTTGGTGCAGGAATCCATCTACAGGCGGTGTATCGTCGGTGTAGTCTTCCAACCACTTCATGCGCAGCCAACGCATGGCAGGAGCGGGACCCCGCTCTTCCTTTTTCTCCCCCTTCTCAAACCACTTGAAGGAGTCCATACCGTTGGCAATTTTGGAGTATTGGTTAGCAGCGACAGAGTGCCAAGCTCCCCGGACCTTGGAGAAGGCGTTCTCCAGAACCATGAGGGATTCCAGCCCCCGGACGGATTCCGTGGGGGGATTCCATGTGGTCAAGGTATCAAGCTGTTGCAGGGTTTCCGTGGTTTCATCTTTTTCACCATCCTCACCCCCACGAGAGAACTCCTTGATGTGGTCGGGGTTGGTGACGATGTACCCCTTAACGTCCTGCGGACCCACGGGAAGGCGTTTGAAGCGGGTGATGTATTTCCATATAGCCTTCATGGTTCTGCTGGTAACCACTTCATCGCTATCTGGCATGTAGTCGATGGTGAAGGAGTACTTGATGGTCCACATCAATTTTTTCTTGTTTTGTAGAACAAATGGGTACAAATCCTGCGTACACAACCTTCGGCATAACTCCGTTAGATACATACTATTTTTCCTTTTGAAACGGGAACACCATTTCTGGGTTTTTTAATTTACGTCGTTTCCAAGCCGCTTTCAGTTTAGTAATTGTTTCAGGTGTTCTCGGTTTTACCTCCCTAACTTCCCTTTGTGCCGCCCCTATTTTTCTTTTCGATTCCGGTGAGTGCTTTCTTCCAATCCACACATTACGGGAGTTTTCTATAGCCTTAGCAGATGGTTTCTTACCCTTTAGTGCCAGCCTCAATTTCACTCTTGTTTCGGGTGAGCACTTTCTGCCAATTGCAGCATCCCGTAGTTTTTTGATGGTTTCGACAGAGCATTTTCTACCCAATCTTTTGGGGTAAGTTTCGGAGGGGAATCTCATACCATTAGCACCTCCTTCACCCCCCGTACTTCGGTTGTATCCGAATTGGTGGTCGGTTGACTTCCTCTTAGATATTTCCCGTTTCTCTAAGGTGCTAGATTCTTCAAAGGTAAGCCCCGGACCGTGGATAATGCTGATTTCAAAGGAATCACGGCCATATTTACGAATAGAGTTCAACAGATGTTTGTTTCCCGCCGAGGGGGAACAATGGAGTGCCCATCGCCTTTTCAAACCACAGGATGTTTGACCAACATACACCTTCCCATTTACTTTGTTGGTTATAAGGTAGACAATCCAGCTTTTCTCGGTGGTGTGACTTCTGATTTTCATTGCGTATATTCTAAATACCATTCTGATAGTGATTCTATGAAAGATGGCTTCATAGGCCGTTCATATGGGTATAGAAATGACTGACTCCAACTTTGTGGATGTGGAACTACTGCGCTACAAGTTCCGGTTCAAAAAACTCACATGGAGAGAAGAAATGGCTATCCATATTGGTAAGGGAGAAGACCCCCTGCGCACAGTCCTATCAACCGCTCTTGCCGAAGTCTCTGGGATTAAGCCCCAATCTTTGAAAGAGTCCATTCGGGTAATTGCGGCCATTCCAGAGGCTATTGCCGCCAGGGTTTGGAAGGTCTACAAGGGTTCACTACCACCTGCCAGTCGATTTTCCACCGTGGATTTATATCAGGCCCCCCAACCCTCCACTTTTATGAATCGAATTTCTGATGATGGGGAGGAAGAGGAAACAGCCCATGACAAGGCTATCAAGTCTATGGAAGTCCGTTTTGGGAAAGAGGAGGTCGCCGCTGAGGCAGAACTAAGTCGTAAAATATTGGAATCCGCTCGTAAGGAAAAGCGGATATTTCCAGCGGCTACCCCGGACGGAGGACCACATGGTTAGAGGGAATGTCTCCCCAACGGTCCTTGGTACATCTCCCACGGGAAGGTGGGTGGGTGGTGGTTCACCCGGTGAAAGTAAAATGACTTTCGGGGTGGAGATTGCTAGGAAACTTGGTGAGGGTATAATCAACCGGGTACCCACCAAGTATGTAGAGGGTGTTCGGGAGAAAGTTACCGAGGCGTGTGATGAGCTTATCAGTGTAGGAGCAAGAATTCGTCCTCTTATGGTGGATGGCAAGCAGCGGGGGTGGGTGCGGGGTTTTCACGATACCGAACGTCGCATCCTCAGGCGGTGGATACCGGATAGTCTGGAGTTTGTCTTTAGGTGTCTATTGCTGAGTACAACGCTTAATGAGGAAGAATTGGGGTCTCTATCCTCCTTGGAGATTCATCGCCTTGTCCAACTTATTTTGGCAATGGGAGACCGAGATGCCTCTCTCTTCCCTTACCTATCGGCATTCTCCACTACCCGAACCTCAGAAATGCTTTGGCATAGCCACAGTGCTTATTTCTCCTGCGAGACTAGGAATATTAACCTCCCGGATGGTAAGACTATGCGGGTCTTGTGCCCCTCGAATCATACCCGTTTATGGGCCTCGCTCTGCACTTATCGGGAGCAGGCCAAGAAGCGCTTGGATGAGTCATGGAACGCTGTGCTTATCATGCGCCCGTGGGCGGGGAAGTCTGTAGATGGGTTGGCGGCGGAGCTTAAAGACGCAACCCGTAAGATGCGGGTGGATGCTCTGGAGCCGTGGGAGAATGTAGTAGCGGCCCCCGTGGATACCAGCCTTGAAGATGGGTGGGCACACGTGGAAAACATGGAAACCAAGGAGGGAATGCTCAAAGAATTTCATGGGATGCTTTCCAACGACCGCCACGAGAAGCTCATGGCAAAATTTGAAAAGCAGCAGGTGGATGCCGCCGAACAACGCAAGCGAGAGATTGAGCAAATGGTCACCCGGCGTGGGGGTATCGGAATCAACAAGGAAACCATCCGTATCGAAACGGAGGAAGAGGTTACAAAGAGGGAGAGGGACTTGCAGAAGGGGAGAATTACCCCGACCCCCGTTACCAGAGAGGGTGCAAATCCACTCCCCGGAGACGTGAGGGAAAAGATTCGGCGCTACCAACAGGATTAGTTATAGCTTGTGGATAAACCATGCAATTGTTAGAACAAAAATCGCCGTAAACATAAGAATCCATGTCGATACGGGTACATTGGGAAAAAACATGGATAGAAATGAAATACCAACATAACTTGGGTACAGTATTATCCCACCCACTAAAATCAGGAATAGGGCGAGGGTACATGACCACCCCAATCTACCCCCACCATTGTAGTTTGGACCAGCGGGGTAAAATGGGGGGTTCACTCCCTTTGCTTTAAGGGAATGGTAGGCATCCAAAGAGATTAAATAATCCCTTTCTGCCCGATGTAGTTGCGATAACCTGTCGTCCGCTGTTTCATCCATACGCATCCTCCATTATCAACAGGAGTAGCCGGGGGTTTAATAAGGCATAGGCCAACAATGCCAACCCATGATTGAACAGACGACTACCCATGCCCCTAAACCTAATGTTCCCCCAACTCCCGTGAAAAATCCGAGTCCGAGTATAGTCTCGGTGATACCACCACCGGTTCCCTCACTACCATAGTTTGGTCTTGATGGGTAGAGGGGTGGATTCACTCCTTTAGCTTTAAGAGAGTAATAGGCGTCTAGGGATATTAGGTAATCCCGCTGCCCTTGAGCCACTCGTAGCATTTTGTCTTCCGAACTTTCATCCATACAAGTTTCCTCCACTTCCAGTATACCACGATTCGGCCCTCAATTTCCAAAATTCTTGTGGTCATTTTCAGATAACTGACTGTCACCCGATTAATTAGGGAGGAATTATGAGTTCAAAGACAAAGCCGGGAACCGGGGTGGTTGTTGAGGCCCCTAAGTCCCTTGATGAGGTAATTTTAGGTCTTAAGGGGTTCGGAATTGAAGAAAACGAGGAAATCCTTAATTTTGAGGCATCTGGGAAGACAGTATGTCTCAGAATTGCCAATATTCCCACTGACCAAGAGATGAAAGCACTTCTTGCTTGTGAGGAGCTTAAGGGGTATGCTTGGGTTCAGCGCATCCGGTGTGAGATACTATCCCGAGCGGTGACGTGGATTAACGGCATCAGCATTCGCAACCTCATGGAAGAGCAGCGGATACTGATAGACCCCACCACCAATGAAAAATCGGATGTGCAGGTCGTCCTGCGGAACATTTTCCTCGGATGGGGACAGGAGGTCCTCCAGACGCTTTGGAAGATTCTCATGGTTCACACCGACAACATCGAAAAGCGTATGCAGAAGAACTTTCCGCAAAGCACACTGATGACCGAGGTGGAGCGCCGGTTTTTCGAGGCCGCTTTGAAGGAAATCCACGATGCCAGCAAGGAAGTAATTGAAGACACCGTAGCAAAGAGCCTAGAAGCCCAGTTGTCTGCTGAGGAAAGGGCGGCGGTAGAAAAGGAGCAAAAGGCTTAATAGATGCCCGCACCCCCCTACAATCCGAAGGATTTGCAAGATTCCATCAACAACCTGAATAAGGCAACTGTAGCCTTATCCGGGACGATGGATTTGATTGTCGCCAAGGAACAACAACTCGTTGACTTGATGGCTAAACTGCAAGAGAGTATTGGGACGGTCAACACCACCGCCGAGGCTTTAGTTACCCACGTAGAAGACCAAAAACGGGGATTAGATGGTGTCCTCAAGATGGTTCACGCCATCAACTCTGGGCAGGTTCTTCAAAAGAAAAACTTCAAGGAAGTTCAGGAGGAGCTTGAGAAGATAAAGAAGGTAGCGGAGGACGTGAAGAACAGCGGTAGCTACTCCGTCGCAGACCGGGAAAAGGCCATCAAGGCTCTCAAACTCATTAACGATGAGTTGAAGAAAATCAACGACCGGGCTAGAGATACCACCAAGAGTATGCATGACGCTTTTGATGACACCTCCGCCAAGGAGTTGAGAAAGTCCTTGGAGGGGGTGACAGCCGTTTTAGACACCGTTCGTGAAAAAATTGAAAAGTTACGGCGTCCCGCAAGGGCATTAGGAGATACCTTTCGAGATACTTTTGGAGCAATGGGAATTGGAATGCTCGAACCATTTATGCGAGCATGGGATAAAGCTACTAGCACAATGGACCGAGGACGAAGAGCAGCGGAACAGGCTAGAGATAATTTAGTGAAGGGTGCCGGTGTATTCAAACAGCGGATGGTCACTTTCGAGGCGGAAAAAGGCCCCAATGAAGCTACGGGATTCATGAAAGACCTTGCCGGTTTGATTGACCCTAAGACTGGTACGATACCCAAGAATGCCATCAGTAAAATGGACCCCGCTTTACTCCAACAGCTTAAAGAGCGTGCCAATGTCGTAAAGGGAATGAAACAGGCAGACCTTTCCGAGATGGTGGGGGGAATCAGTGGAAGGGGTGCGGGGATAAGTTCCCGGATTTCCGCCATGGCCTTACAAAGTGCGGCAAAAAGTATAGCCGCCGAAGAAGGAATTGGCGCAACAGCATCCGGGGGTATCGCTGCTACCGTTGGAGGAGGTGGTGAGGCAGCAGTAGGTGCAGGGGAAATGGGTGCGGGAGCTTTGGGAGAAGCTGCTGGTGGGGGGCCGATAGGCATATTCATTGGTGCTATCTCTTTGCTCCGAGATGCCTTTGATGGTATGATTAAAAGCAATCAACAAATCTTTGACAAGTTGGGACAAAGTGGATTATTTGCTGGGCGTACCTCGGGAGCAGCGGCGTTTCAGAATGTCCGTATGAATCTGACTCCCGGCATGAATCTCTATGGGCAGACTTATGAGAAGAACATTGATATCGCTGCGGCAATCAACAAATTTGGTGTAAGTGTCGCCGACCTCTCTGAAACCAACAATCGACTGGAACAAAACATTATTGGTAAAGCAGGAGGTAGACCGGGGGAGGGAATTGCCGCTACCATTTTTGGTGGAGCGAGATTAGCCGGACTGGACCAGACCGCCGCTACCGAACAAATTATGAAGCTTCTCCAGCAATACCACCTGTCGCTGGAAGGCACGGACGCTTTCTTCAACAAGCTCAACATCGACATTCGAGCGGCAGGCATCACCTCCACCAAGTACATTCAAATTCTTGATGACATCTCTGGGCAGTTCGACCATATGGCACGGGGTGTAAATGATGTCACCTCCGCCCTGAGAATGCTGGGACACACAGGGCTTCTCACTTCGGAGCAGGTGGAAGACGCTATGAAAGCGATGATAACCACCAAGACTACCCCGGAGATGGGGGCTTTCATGGCGCTCCATATGACCAGAGGCACTCAGCAAATGCTCCAAGCCACACAAGGTGTGGACGTAGAGCAACAGGCAGACGATGCTTACAAGGCCCTGTTGGATGCCTATAAGAGTGCTGGCTTCTCAGAAGACCAAGCTAGGGCCAAATTAGGGCAGTCCGGTGTCACGAAGGAGAGTTTGGTGTCTAATCCCACCACAGCGGGAATGGCTACAATGGCCGCTGCCCGTGACCTCGAAGGTAAGGGGGACGCCACTAAAAAGCAGGCAGTGGGAGCTACGCTCAACCAGTTAACAGCCGGTCAGCAGGCCCTACAGCAGACCAACCTGTTTGTCAAGAACCCCACTACCCGCAACGCTTTGGAATTTGCTTTTGCTCCCAATCAAAGCCCGGCGATGACCGCCGCTATGAACATCACAAAGCTCCAACAGACTCTTATGAAGGCGGGCGTGGGTAAGAATGTGAATGAGGCAATGAGCAAGTTCATTCTCCATCCTGAGGAAGTAGTTAAGCGGTCGATGGAAATAAATAAATTTGCCACAGCATTTCAACTCAACCCCGAGGACATCCCTAAGTTGCGAACCCTTCAACTGGCGGCATCTGGCGCTCGTATCAACGAAGCCATGATGGGAACAGGGAATGTAGATGACCATACCTACAAGAAAATTGCGGGTTACCTTGGGTTAAAGCCCACAGCCACACGTGAAGATGTCATGAAGGATTTGAAGGGTAGCGCCAGTGAACAACAGAAGGCTATGGAGGGGTTAGCCGGGGACTGGGAGACGTTCTCTTCGAACTTTGAGGCAGGTGGAGCTATGGCGAAAGTCTTTGCCGACTCCGCCAAGAAACAGGGTGAGGAACTTAGCGACACTATGAAGAAAAGTCTTGGTGAGGCTTTGACCACCACCGATGACTACCTCAAGCAGATTACTCAGATTTTGATTAACCTCGTTTATGGCACTCTCACCAAAATACTTGACTTCTTCGGCGGGAACACTATGCCTAAAGCCGAAGATATCGCCGATATACAGGCGAAAATTATTGCCACAGGACCCGGAACCATTCAGGGTGATATGGATAAGGGGCAGGAGGAAATCAAGACTCTTGATAAGTATATCATCGCCGCTCAACAACAGCTTAAGGAAGACCAAGACAAGAAGGCCGGACCAGATAAAATCAAGAACGACCTGCTGAATCTCTCAGGGTTTCAGGGACAGAGACAGAATTTAGTTAACACTGTTACCGCTATGCAGAACACCATCAACACCGTCAAGTCAAGGGGTATAGCTACGGGAAATGATGTTACCGGGTATTATGACATGGAAAAGCGCTTGCGTGAAGAAGTAATGATAAAACAGGGTTACTATCGTGGAACCACTGATATCCCTCCCGCAGCCGGACCGGGTGTCGCTGCTGGGGGGGTAAATGCACAAGTTACGACGGGAACAGCCAATAAAGCAGCCGGTAATGCTCCCATTATAGTCGATGCGTCCACCAAAATCGCTCAGGGATTCAGCCCTAATGTTACCCTGCCCTCTACTTTCCCCGGAGGAGCACACGAAACCTCCACCGTATCTACAGGTAACCCTGCGAAGGACTTTGCCCATATGCTGGCTAATCCGACGCTAGGAGCGAACATAAAAATTCCAGGTATCGGGGGTCAATAACCTATGGCTACCCAAGGACCCCCAGTACAACTTACGGAGCAGCAGGTCAACGACACCGCTTACAGTGTTGTGACTCAGTATAATAATCAGAATGGCACTAACATAGACCCCAACATTCTGGTAGGAATCGCCTCCCACGAGTCCTCCTTTTATGTCAATGCCATCAACCAAAACGGAAAAGCTCTCGGTGTTAGTACCGACTATGGGTTATGCCAAATCAACACCAGAAATGTGGATTCCCTGAAGGTGAATGGGCAACCAGTCAGCACCAATCAACTCCTCACGGACCCGGCATACAACATTCAAGTGGCAACCCAATTCTATGCTCAATGCCTGCGGGCTTCCAATAACGACCCGCAGGAGGCGCTACATCGGTACGCCGGTCTCAATAGTCCCTATGCTCAAAGTCTCATAGACACGGTAGCCCGGTACTCGTCTCAAATCACCGCTAACCCACAGGGAGGTAACAACCCCTCTACCCCCCGGTCGGATGGGTCTCAAGACGCCCCACTTTTGAAGACCGCTGCATCTTACAACCCGCTTCTTCTGGACTCACCCACTATTGACTACACTTCACTCTTCCCGGATGCCATTATTAACACCAATCTGGATAATACCCCATGGTATTCCGATATGAGCTTAGTCACTGGGAATCCCAAGGTGAGAAACTCCATAACTCCCGTGGTGTTCGAGGTGCTGTTGCATGACCGTCAGGATGTTTATCTCCCTGTTTCTCCTGCGGGGGCGACCTCGGCTAACCAGTATCCACCCTTGCAAGTTCAGCTTAATGCCAGCATGAAAAGCTTCAACATTAACTCTAAGCATGTCATGAGGCCACAGCGAACTCGCACCGGATGGCATATCACGATGTGGGGGATGCAGCCGGACATGATAGAGGGACAATGCACTACCGGCGTCTTCATGAATCAGTTTGGGCTTACCGATTTTTTCAGTACAGCGGACCCCGGCTCTGATACCTTGGCTCTTCTGCTTTCAGGCTTCAATGCTTCTGGCACGGGAAGCGAAATAATAGACAGTACAATCTCACCCACGGGAACTTTACCCAACAACACGATTAATAACCTTATTGCTCAAAAGACCGGAACTTCCAACCCACAAGAAGCTTTCAGGGTTGCGGCACAGGATGCCTTTGTGGAGTTTCTTTCTTTGTTCAAGATGAATGGAATTCGGTGGTTCTACAATAAGGATTTTGAGGCAGAGGCGGGTTCTGGTAAAGGGCAGGCTAAAGAGCAGGTGGATATCGACGCTTGGTCTCCCGAACTTGCTATCACCGCCACACAGCTCAATGGGCGGCTTAATGATGTGATGAGCCGGGGGTCGGTGCTTATGAAGTTTAAGGGCACCACCTATATGGGATACTTCAAGAGCCTAAACTGGACTCAAGATGCGGCAAGTCCATTTCAATGGACTTTCAGTTTTGTTTTTCAGGTAGAAAGGACACTGGGGTTTGTGTTTAACCCTTCAACTTAAAATGGGAACCACTCCAACACCGAGCATTCCCCCCACTTCTATAACCGTGAGAGGAAGCGCTATCCCCGAGCAAGCAAAGGGTGATATCAATGACATGAGTGACATTCATGCCATCACCCCCAAGGCTTCTCCCACGCCCTCAATGCTGTTACCAATACGGGCGGAAAAGCGCTTTATTCCCGAAAGTTCCTCGGCTAGGATTTCCCTTGAATCGGCGCTTAACATACAAAATGAAAAGAATCTCCCTTCCACCAAGGATTCTTATGTCACGGCGGCGAACAAACCGTTTGTGGATTACGTGGTTATTCGCATACCACATCGGGGATTTAATTCTAACGGAGTGGCAAACCCCGCTTTGACCGCTGAGTACCGATTTCTCATCAACCCTCAGACGGCGCAGGTTTCTCGGAGTACGGAAGATGCTCAATCCTTTGCTCGGGGCGGCTGGCAGTATGGTGTGTGGGGGGAGAGCCTCTCCACCATCTCCATGACCGGTCACACCCCCGGTCAGTATTGGACTTATGGTCTAACGGATGGGTATTACTACTTTACCGAGTCTTGGCGTAACCTCCAACAGCTTGTGATGTTTTTTGAGAACAACGGCTACTTTTTTGAGGGGGAAGAGGCAAATGAGGGACCCCTAGCCCCCGGATACACCCGTAGACGCATAAAAAAGCATCAGGATGTTCAACTCATTGTGGGTAACTTCGTGTGGAATGGGATGTTTCAGGATTTTGGATATACCTTAGATGCTGACCATCCTTTCCGAGCGGAGTTTCATTTTAGCTTTCTCTCATGGAGAGAGCGATTCCGACCGTCATCTCCCTATATCAATAGTCAGCCCTCAAATATTCAGCGGGGGCACTCTTATGGAGCGTATACGGCTACGGAAACACCCGCACCACCGCCTGCGGGTACACAGAATGGTGTTCCCCTGACTACGGGGGTAAATACTGAGGGAGTGGTGTCCAATTTGATAAACAACACCAATCTCTTCAAGAGCATCAATCCCGTTTCACCGGCAATTCAGAGCGGCACGTATATGGATACCCTTAATGTGGCGCTGTTCCCCTCCTCGGCGGCGGTCCCTAATGCAGCGGGAAATCCTAATATGCGCAGCTTAGTCTTTGGCACGACGGGGAGTAACTAGGAGACGCATGGCGAACCTTATCCGAAACATCATGCAAACGGTGGGTGAGCGGGAAATAATAAAGACCGCCCCGGACATCGTTGTGTATATTGAGGGTCGCCCCTACTTAATTAACCCCTACATAAACTCACAAGATGCTTCAAATCAATCGGATGGAAGCTACACGATTGTCAACTTCAACGACTTCATCGACTCATTTTCCGCTTCTTATGATATCGACAATCTCATCCCTTCAGCGTCTATCTCAATGTTCGTCCCTAACAACTTCAAGCGGCTATTTCAGGCCCCGTCAGGTGGTAACAACATCCTTGAAACCATGATGGAGGTTCAGGTTTTTGGCAAGGGGTATTTTCCTTCCCCCCGTGGAAACACCATGTATTACCGTATTTTCAAGGGGATGATTTCCAATATCGGGTATAGCGACACCGGAACCAATCTACAAATCAATATTAGCTGTTTAGGGACGCTCCGCTTTCTTGAACTCATGCAGATTGACCTTGCGGCAGCCCTCATTAGCAATGCCTCCATGGACTACATCACCCCTTATAAGAACAACCTCGCATCCATGGACCCCTACAAGCAGCTTGCCGATATGTTTTTGCGTTCGGTTACTCCAGCCGGATTTCAACTCAACGCTTTAGACCAAGGGGCTATCAATGCCGAACAAAATAACCCCTCTGATTGGGGAAAGGCGATAAAGCAAAACTACATCATACGCTGGCAGACAAAACTCGTTAATCTCGTCAAGGATGTCCGTATCCTTGGCTACGACATGAAGAATTCTCCCGTGATTACGGAAGATGACCCCAACATCATCACCAACGTTCTCAGCAAAGAACCGGAAGACGCTGTGGGCAGCATGGACCCGGATATGATGGGAGCACGCAGCGCCCGATTGGCGGTACAGTCCCCCGGCACCACTCGTAATGACAAGAACATGTACATCAATGTCATGCGTAAGTATCTTCCCGATATGTCGGTGGACTCCATAAAACTCAATGATGGAAAGATTACTTCTCGGTTGGAGCGCCTGCGTACCGTGGTGAATTTGCTTCTCTATGAGGGGTTTCAGGATTTGGACGGGGCTATTATATTTAAGCCCCCTTATTACAATTTGGATGTTACCAATATAGGGATTACTAACCCCAATGCTCAACTTCCCGATGCCGCTGATTATTTTACTCAGAATACCAACCCCTTCGTCGTCCATTTGAGTGAGATAGAGAGTGAATCAGAGACCGAAGACGAGCATAGCATTCGTTGCACTCGTATGTCTATTCAAGGGGACTGGCTTACCAACTTCCATTTTGATTCCGAGGGTGGAATCCTCAAACCAGTTGTAGACCACATCGACATAGCGAAACTCTCTAAGTTCGGTTTGAGGGAAGAACCAGCCCGACAGCTTCCTTTCATTCAGTCTAACCATCTCGTCAATCTGTATGCTTACGCCGCTTCGGAACTCAACCGGGCAAATCGTGCTTATCGCACCTACACCATTACCATACCCATGCGCCCGGAAATCCACCTCGGATTCCCCATGTATTTTCCTCACAAGGATATGTATGGGTACATCAAACAAGTGAGCATCACCTATCAACAGGGACAAGCCGCCAATATGCAGATAACTCTGGATACTGTCCGAAAGCGGCCTCTCATTCCTTCCACCAAGACCATCGGAACCAAGACGGTAACCTCCTATACCAGTCAGCCGAATCTTGTTTATCAGTGGACGAAACCCCCGGATGCAAACACACCCGTAGTCAATCCTCCCGGTTGGGCTTCACAATTTGTTTCAGTGGCTTCTTCCGGTGCTACTCCGGGCGGTAATCCCTCAAAGAATCCGGCATTGGTACAGGCGGGAAATCAAGGAAGTGTCCGTCAGCCTGACAATGTGCCTTTCTCGCAAGATGAATGGGCTTACATTAAACAGCGGAAGGAGACGATAGGTAATCTTTGGGCCACTCGTTTTGATACCACTAGCGAGTGTTTCAGGCTACAGAATGACAAGGCGACTGTAATAGATGCCGACATGTATAACACTTTGCCCACTAACCCGGAAACGGGAGAGACCGCCAAACAAGGTGGAACTGGTGCCATGACGGTTGGCAGCCCGTTCTTTTCCGCCAATTATTGGTTGAACAACGGCATCAACTCCGTCTATTATCAGAAGGTTCTCAATACCCAGCCCTACACGGATGAGCAGGGGTATGAGGTAATATCTCCCTTTCCGTGGGGAAGATGGGTTTCTCTAACTGATGCTTTTCGTGAAAGTCGCTTAGGGATTTTGACTGATAACTCCGCTTTGACTTTCCGTGCCAAAGCCGTGGATAGTGTAAATGCTTTCCTGTTTGCGGGTGTAACTAACCCGAGTGACCCCAGTATTGTGGGACAATTACAGTCGGGCGACCTCACTCCGCTCAACGGAAATCAACCCGGAACTTCTCAGGCTTCTCAATCTATTGATATAATGTATGACTCCGTTACCGCAGACTCCGTTATTGAGCTTGTAACCCCGCAACCCGGTCAACCCGGTACAGACAAGAGTCTTACTCAAAATCTCCAACCTGACTTGCAGCAACAGGTGGAAATTGGAACTTCCGCCCTTAACGATATCAAGAGCACGGTGGGGGTTTTCCTTACAGGTGGAATTTCCTCATCCAATGTACAAACCATTAAGCAGCTTAAAGGAACAAACCCAACCACGCCATCACCCCCCGCTCCTTCATTACCCTCCTTCTTGAAAAACGCTTTGAATGGAGGTAATAGTTAACATGGCGCTCCCGACCAGTAATACGCACATGTACAAAGACCCACCGAGTGCTCCCACTAAATTGACGGAGCAATTTCAGGTCTTTCTCGCTACAGTTCAGACCGTGGATTATGAACGGCAGATATGCACCATTGAGGATTTTCGTACCAAGCAGGTTTACAATGAGGTAGCGGTCATTCCCTGTTCTTATAGTTCCTACGAATCCACTGATTTGCAAATGCCCGAAAAGGGGGCAACCTGTCTGGCGGTTCCACTTTTCTATATGGGAGGTCATACTCAGATGGCAATCCTTACTTGGGCGATGTCTCATATCGCTCGGGCCAAGGACGCTATTGCCATGCGAGAGGTGGAGGGGGTCGCTGGACGAGATGAACGTAAACGGGGTAATTACCGTAAAGCTTATCCCGGAGAAAGAACAGCGGCCTTTTCACAAGGATATACAGAACGAATAAACCCCGGCTGGGATAAGGCAACCGGGGGATTCGACCGGGAAAGTGTCAATCCCTACAGTCGAACATGGAGTACCGTCACCTCTCGTCATGTGCGTTATTCCGATGCCGGGCTAAGCTTCGAGGGGCCTGCCGTGCGCCCGGCTGCCAACAATATCCCCAATCCCACCATTCTACCGGACGGAACTCGGGACTACTCCCTCTTTCTACAGCCGGAAGTTCCTCTGTCCTCCCGTTATCTCAGCGGTCAGCAGGATGTGACCGCTTACACCGAAAATACCACCCGTGTGCAGGAATTTGCTCTTGATTATCCGTTGCCCCCCGAAGTGTTGCAGACTGACCTTCTGGATAACATCCTCGGCACCACGGCTAATCCGTGGATACGCACCACCGTCAAGACACAAGGAAAGTTCCAAGTTGACAATGAGACCTATTTTGCCAATCAGGACTTCGACCACCCCACTGACTCCACCAACAAGGGGTTGATTGGTCCCACCTTGAATGAAGGTCCCACACCTGCCCGCAAAGGATTTATCGTGGAACACAGCGAGGGGACGTTGGTAGGATACAACCTGTTTGACGACAGCACCTACGGTCAGGTTCTCAAGCCGGTTCTTTCAGAACTAACTACCAATGCCGCTCCCAATGGCGGCGGACGGTTTGGAGCCAATTTTGAGAGCGGGTACAATCCCGTAGTGGACAGCACCGACCATATCGAGGCCCGTGCCGCCGCCAGTTGTTATTCCACCCGGTTCCCCACCGAGTATAACACCACCCGCTGGGATGTAACCAAGGAGGGGATGCTCATCTTCGAGGTGGGAAGCTCTCTGCCCAAGGAGAATAATCAATTTCAACCGCTCAATGGCTACGAGTACCCTCACGGGGCCGGTCGGAGCGTTGAGGGGCACCTTGTAGGCTCATTAAAGCTAGTCGTAGGAAAGAACCGTGACGAAGAGGACGCCATTGACCTCCAAGCTCTCGGACAATCTATCCTACGACTCGGATGTGACGATACCACGCTCCCCAACTCCGGGAGAAGCGTGCAGACGCAGATACGAGGCAGTCAGGACGCCGTACAGAATCGGACCCTCCAGTACTGGGACGCTGCCCATCGTAAATTGCAGGGCATCGGTGACTGCGGTACGCTGACCAATAAACTGGCGGCGGAAGCCATCAGTCTGCGCATGGCTACAGACGGAGCGGTGGTGGTCCGGCTGGGGGCACGCCGGGACAACGACGGAGTAAAGCGGAAGCACATCATTAACGGGTATTCGGATGGACCCGGCAAGCAGTTTGACCCCACGGTTGTTAACTCGCACAGCCCCGGACGGCCTATGTATACGCCCAGCGGAGATGCGACTTTCCAATTCCATGATTTGACCACCGCAGGAGCACCGACCGGCAACAACGGTATGCCCATGGTGCCCTACAACTCTTGGCTGGGTAACCCTGTTCCCAATGGAATGGACGCTCATGGACAGTCCTTGGACCTCCACGCTGTCCGGGATGTCCTCCTCCGCATTGGTGCCAACAAGAACTCCGGGCAATCCCTCTTGTTGGATTTGGATGGCGGAATCGTCATAGCAACTGGAGCGGATAAGCAAGGCAGGTCACTTACCGGGGCCTTGGCAGGCGGGGTGGAACTCACCATTGGTCAAAGCTCCGCTAAGAAGGGACTCAGGCTGGAAATCAACGGTGACGTGGATATGATGGTTTACGGTAACATGCACCAACACGTAACCGGTACTTACACGTTGGAGTGCGCCCAGTTCCGGGGCGTGACAATGACTGAGCATGTTCAGACTGCTCAAAGAATTATTGAGGCGGCACTAGCCCGCCACACGACCGAGGCTCCTGATATTGTGCATAATCAGGGAAGCTACATCTCGGGAGTCAACGATACGGTGTCAACAGGATAATGGGAGCACCTTTCACATCAACGCTGCAACAAGCCCAAACGTGGCCCATCAAGGCCCAAGGGGCGGTACAAAGGTTCAAACCCTTCGGTGACCCGAAGATTGAGAACTTCTACCACAAGTCTCTTGAAGATGGGCGGCAGTTGGAGAAGTCTGTCACCGATGCCAACAACTGGATGATGGAGAAACGGGATATCATCCAAAAGCACATTCAACAAGCATTCAACCAAGTTAAGTTGGCGACGGATGGTAAGCTGGACAACCCACCTCGGGCGATAAAATATGGCTATGACATCATCACTTTCATGCAGCAAGTCAATCAGTTTCAGAGTGAGATTATTGGCCTCGTTAGTGCCGCTACCAAGAACATCGGCATCCTCAGTAGCATGGAGCAGAACATCCTCCAGATGGTACAGGCAAACCTCAACGCCATAGCCTCCATGCTTCACGATATTTGCAACTGGGCATTACCGGACCTACCCGCCATCCCCAACCTGTTCTCCGATACCATTTGGAAGTGGAACGGGTTTAAGTTCTTCCCCTTGGCGAGCTTTATTCCGCACCCGAATTTCGATACCAACTTTGCTTTTGGGCAATGCCAATTGCACGTTCCAAATGTCAACATCCTGCGGAATTTCCCCACCACTAATCAGACCTACAGCGGGGTTACATTTGGTACACCACTGTTTGTTCCACCCCTCGGTGGTGCCATTCCCAACACGGGAGTCAATCTCTCCGACCCAGTGTTCATCCAGCAGATGAAGAACACGACGAATGTTCCCATTTATACCCCGGACCAGAGCTACCCTAATTACTTCAATCCTCAATCATCAATGCAGGGCAGCTTACCTAATCCGGCGACGGTCATCAGCGACTATCAGATGCCCCCGGCGACCTATGCGGCAAACATTGTCAGCACCTTGCCCGCCTTGGCGGGTGATGTTATCGAGCCGACCGACCCGGATTACAGCAGCCCCAACCTTCCCGTGCGGCAAGCGACCCTTCGTCAGGACCTCACCCGTTATGTGACTTTGGGGAATGTGGTGGACAGCAACTTTGACCCCAATCTTACCAGCGCATGGGTATTCTATCTTAGCAGTACTCGGAATGGGCGTGCCGGTCAGTGGTTGACCAACTTCGAGGCGGCGTATCAAACTTTTGTTCAGCCGTCCGTGGATTATCTTGCCGCCAACCCCATTCCATGGAATCAAGTATTGCCCGGAGATGTGCTCAATTCCGGCCCGGCAGCCCTGCCCCTCATTCTTCTCTTGAACCCCGCAGGCTCGCCCCCGGTACTCACGGAGACACAGGGTAACACCCTTTGGAGATTGTCTTATGTCGAAGCCGCCGTGCTCGGATATGTTAGAAACACTACGTGGGATGGGTATGCGGATAATAACTACGTTGGGAGTTTCACCCAAACGGATTTGGATTATCAGTCCATCCCCACATCCAGTGCTGCTGGAACCACCGCAATTTTACTGGGAGAAGGGGAAGCTGACTACCCTGTTTCCTGTACATTCCCTACTTCAATCGGTAAAAATCTCCTGTCTGTCATTTCGTTAGCGGATACTCGTATCCAGCTTGACACGAAATACCAGAGTGTCCACCCGCAGTATCGCTACACCTACGACCAGTTCGCTATTGCCAAGCAGGTGGACCGCTTCACGCAGTTCTGGCGGGACTTTAATGCCAACCTCCGGACACTCCTCGTGCAGGACCCCTACATCATCGGGTTTGTGTGTGCCTACGTCGCCAGCTTAGACTCCGCTATTGACCCACTGGGTAACCCAACTGATTACAACACCGTGCTGACCGACGCCAGCACCCGCAGCCGGACATGGTCTCCGGGCTTCCCACTCCTCCCCATTCCGACCGCCCCTATCGTTACCTACTCTCAGAGTGCTTTGCAAGACCCCAATCAGACCGGCTGGTACGGTACAACGTTGGACCCGGTTGCCTATCTGTCCCGGCCCGACATACAGGGGCAGACCATCCCCGTACAGATGGCGATGCTCTCCTGTAATCAATCCGCCGCCAGCCTCATGGCATACAAGGCAAATATCCAGCAGGCATTCTCCGATGCCATCACCACGGTGCAACAGCAGATTCAGGGAGCACAGAACTTTGGATTTCAGGTGGAGTCAAACGCTGCTTACACGCTCGTCCCCACGGGAGTCTATGGGGCCGAAGTGGTGTTTGACCAAGTGGACTTCGACCTGACGGGGTACGTCTCCCTCAGCCCACCCGTTTACACCATCACAGCGCCGGGAGCTTATGCCGTCACGGGACAACTTAACTGGGAAGCGGGGGACGCCGGGGTCAGGACGGTCACCGTTTATGCCCAATATGCTTCTGGGTCTCCTCCGACACCAGTTGCCATTATTACTGAATCTTCACCCACCAGTCAGACAGGTCCATTCATTCTGCCGTTCAGTGGGACTTTCAATTTTAGCGTGGGTGATATTTTGACGGTGGTTGCTACCCACGGGTTGTCTATTCCTCAACAGGTGGGACCGGGCAGCCTGTTTAGTGCTGTCATCTATCAGAACACACCGGACAATACCCCGGTTGCCCCACCCTCGCCCACCTCGGGAGGAACTCAGACATTGACGGCGGATGCCGACATGGCAGCGTTGACGGCGGTCTACGTGGACGGCTCGGGAGGAGTCGTACCGGTTGACCCCACGGGTGTGACGCCGGGGCCGTCTCTGTCCCCACCGTTCTTCTACGATGTGTACCCGTATATCGACGGTGTAACTTTAGCTGATGTCACCACCGGTAACACGGTGACTATCGCTGTGGGCTATGGTTCGGCATTCCAAATCCCGGGTGCAAACTTCATTCCCGGAGGACTTCTCTACGCCAGACCCGGAGGCGTGCTATCTCAAGATTTTAATGATGTTATACTATCTGACTGCAAGTGGATAATCGTTGCCGGACGGGCGCTGGACAGTCAGACTTTCCTTTATGAACCCCATATCCCCACAAGGGCAATCTTCTCCGACCCCCCGGCTAGCCCCCCGTTTTCATTTTAGACAAATAGTCTGATTGTTTCAACTTTTTTGCCCGAGATGCAGTATTGTCCAACTATGGAATGTAAAACTGTATGCACTCTAGTCAGCCCGTCTGGACGGAAAGGAGAGTAAGAAAGGCGGAATTTCGTAGTAAAAAGGAGGAAATTTGAGCAGAATCACTCTATTTCTACTCGTCCTCTTGACGCTTTCGGGCATTGCCTTGCCAGCTATGCCACAGTCTGCCAAGATAAAATGGGATTCACTCGGACAGGCGTCTTCCTATGGGAAAGAACGTCAAGGGAAACTTACTTCCAGTGGGGAAATGTTTGACTATCACAAACTTACCGCAGCACACCGTACCCTGCCTTTTGGGAGCATCGTGCTCGTAACCAACCTGCACAACAACAAACAGGTTAAGGTGAGGATTAACGACCGTGGACCGGGGATACCCAAGCGTATCATTGATGTTTCCACGGCGGCTGCGAACCGGCTCGGCTTTGACGGATTGACAGATGCCAAAATCGAGGTCCTCTATTATGGAGAGGTTACACCGGACTACCTTTACCTCGCTTTGAATTGTAAGGCGGGTCAGCCGGATTGGAAACCGTGTGCGTCCCAACTTATTCGGGGGTATCAAGACCTAACCGAATCTAAAAGAAACATTTTTTACAGTATTAAAAGATAAGGAGACCGTGTGGGTTCAGGTTGGGCATTAAAGGATTTAACCGGACAAACATTTGGCAGACTGCTTGTTCTTTATCGGGATAACTTTAAAAAAACCAAACAAGCAGCTTGGGTTTGTAGATGCTCTTGTGGTAAAATAGGCTCATTTTCAGGAACTAACTTACGCCTACAGCGAACTAAAAGTTGTGGTTGCTTTCAATCGGAGGTAACAGCTAAATTGGGATGTGAGCGATGTCAGGGCAACCCCGCTAGAAATCAGATTTTGCTTAGATACAAAGCGGCGGCAAAGAGGCGTGGTTTGCAGTATGGGATAGATGATGTTTTGTTTGATAGTCTTATGAGCGGTAATTGTCGTTATTGTGGTATACCTCCATCCATGAAGAAGTTCTCAAAGGGGGGAGATAGGTCGTTTACATATAACGGAATTGACCGCATAAACAACACCATTGGGTATATTCCTGAAAATGTGGTCTCTTGCTGTAAAATTTGCAATCGAGCTAAATCTAGTATGTCATATGATGATTTTATTCTTTGGGTAATGAGAGTTGCTCACAATCTTAAGGGGAAAAAATGAGAATCCTAGTCTTGCAGGACGACCTGCACAAGTACCTAGCATTCGTGGTGGAATCCTACGCTCGGCGAGGAATCGACCCGGAGGAGGGGCAGTCGCTCTTCTATATCCACAAGGCCATCGGAGCCGCCCGGTTGATACCCGATGACCAAGTAGCTAAAGTGGGGGTCAACGAGTCGGGGAACGCCACGTTGTCAGTCGAAGCGAAGGAGGGGGACAAGCTCTGGCCTCTACAAGAAGTAGAGCGGCCCTTGCCCCCAAGGAGCGTTACGGAGGGTGACTAATGGGATGCAGTGACCAAAAAGCAAAAGACCAGGGATGTCCGGGGATGGGCTAATTATGCCTGTACCGGTGCCGGTGTGTCCGGTGTCTTGAACTCTGCCTCCTCCGCTAACCGCCGCCGTAGCAAACCGGCCATTACCTGACTGTTGACGTGGTCCCACTTCTCGAACTCCGCAGCGGCATGGGTGAAGTCTCCCGTGTTGACCAACTTTAGCAGGGTTGATACCCGGAGATTTCCCACTCCGCAGTTGAAGGCAAAATCCACCAGAGCATCATACTCACCCTGCGTCAGGGGGATTTTAACCAAGGCTTGTACACCCGTCTCGGCTACCGCCATATCGGTACGGAGCCAGATTTCCGCCTGTTGCTGTGTGCAGGTCATTCCGGATGTAACTCCGTGTGTATGCCCGTAACCGAGTGTCCAAACTTTCCCGGTATCTTGGTAAGCGGTTAATCGGCACCCCTCAAAACTTTCTGTAAGTTGTATTCCCTTTTTAGAGTATTGCATTATTTTCTCCCCATAAAAGCGACGGGTAGTTTGTATTATCTTAATTAAGATAAGCAATATCTTTCAAAAATTTTAACCATTACTAAACTATCAGATTTATGATTAGGGGTATTTATGGGACCACGCTGCGTTAACTTGACAGGAAAGCGTTTTGGGAAGCTTAGTGTTATTTCTAGGGATGGGTATCAGGGGGCTTATGCCGCATGGAAAGTACGGTGCGACTGTGGTACGATTAAAACTATATCAAGTGGAAAGTTGCTTGGAAAAAAGACTAAAAGTTGTGGGTGTAGGGGTCATATTGACCTTTCAAATCAAAGATTTGGAAAGCTTACTGTTATAGGAAAGGCGGGTATAAACGAAAGCGGAAACTATACATGGAGTGTTCGATGCGATTGCGGGGTCTGTTTGGTGGTATCGGGGAGTAGGATTACATCAGGAGGAATGAGAAATTGCAAAAAATGCTCACGAAGAGCACAGGTACGGCTTTCCGTAGAAGATGCCGCCACCAACCAAATTATCTCTCAATATAAACGTGGTGCGAGTGTGCGCCAAATAACTTGGAATCTGAAAAGAGAAGATGTTGTATCTCTGCTTAAAGCAAAGTGTTTTTGGTGTGGAGAGCCTCCAAGTAACACCTTTGTATTAAAACGTACATTTGATTATTCTACCTTTGTTTATAATGGTATAGATAGACTAGATAACAGGGTTGGATACACTAGCATTAACTGTGTGGCCTCGTGTGGTACATGTAATTGGATGAAAAAGGACCTTTCAAAGGAAGAGTTTGTGGCTCATGCCAGAAAAATTACACTGCAACATCCAGAAAGGCAGAGTCAGAACTGAAATCTATATGTACTACCATGTGACTGGCGGAACCCATGGGGGGTGAAAGCCCAATATCCTCCGCCCCCGCATCCGGCACATACGTCACCGAGATGATTCCATTGGCATAAGCCAGCTTGGAGGGGGTGTACCCTATCAAAGACGAGGGAAAGTTGGGGTTATTTAGTGCGAAGTTGTTGGTAAGAAGTAGGTTATCCCCCAGAAGAAACGTCATCCACAGGGCCAACGCCGGGCTGCTCTCATCAAGAATTGTCAGGTTGGCTCTTCCGAGAAGGACTAGACCGTAGGCCGGAAAGGCTCCCATTACGCCCCGGTAGGGGTCTGAACCCTCAGAGTACCAAGAGGCAACTGTGGGAGGTGAGGTTACCTCAATTCCATTTTGGTAGTATGCTCCATTGAAAGCAAATCCTGAGTGATTATTGATTTCCGGGAAATAAAAGGAATCTGAGTTTGATGCTTGTATGAGAGCCGTTGATACTATAGGCTGGTTGATGTAGTTATAAGGTACACTCGCCATTTAAATCTCCTAAAAAACGGTATTGAAAGTTGAAATTTTGGAATTCACATATGGGATTTATCTAACTTTCCAACTCATTAGTAGAGGTAACCGCCGTGGCTGAACTGATTGATATGACTGGTAAAACCTATGGGACTCTCTTTGTTATACGCAAAATACCAAAAGAAAAGCAGAAAAGTACTCAAGCTTTCTGGCAGGTTAGGTGCTGTTGTGGAAAAGAGTTTCCTTCCGTAGGTTGGACCATAAGGTCCGGTCATACAAAAAGTTGTGGTTGTCTACAAAGGGAATCATTGAAAGTTAGGAATATTAAAACCTCCCTTCCCGAAGGAGAGGCAGCGAGGAATTGTGTTTTGCGTACCTATAAACAGGGAGCCAAGAAAAGAAACCTTGGGTGGGACATAACCGCTTCAGATTTTTTCACCCTGATAACTAAAAACTGCTTTTATTGCGGGGGGTTACCGACAAACCTTAGTTACAAATCCAAACAACATGGTAGTTTTTTCTATAATGGTCTCGACCGTCTGGACAACAATCAGGGATATACCCTGAAAAATACCGTTCCTTGTTGTCATAGATGCAATTGGATGAAGAGAAACTTAATTACAACTGATTTCTTAAACCACATCAAGAAAATTCAAGCATTTCAAGATAAAAAAACTACCGCACACTTTGTAGAAGAAGGGGCAACAAATGTTTGAATATCCTTCGGTGGTTTCCAGAACGTTAGACCCGACCGGCAAAAGTCTTTTGACCGTCGTCGGATTGCATGACCATGAAATTTCGGACGCCGATGTCAACCTGATACAGGACCTTCAAAGGTTGCAGCGCCAACAGCTTGTAAAGGATAGCCCCGTTACCTCGGGATTCCTCACATGGAGTCCCATGGTTTTCAACACCACGGTTGCCAACACCTTTACTGTTCCGCAAGCGGACGTTCTCTTCAACGGAGAGGTGGTCACCATGACCGGCTCCCTGTCCGCCAATCAAGCCCTTAACCAAGTGGTCCTGCCCGCTCCCCTCTTTTGGACTACCTACACGGCGGATGAACCTGCAAGAATCTACGTCGTTTTTCTGGAGCTTTGGTATCAATCACTTGACCCCACGACCGGAGTTGGATATTATGTTGACCCGACCACGAATCTGAATTATTTCTACCCCTACGGTTGTGTGACACCCAACGCCGCTTTCCTCGAATCCATCCCGGATGACTCAGTGGACGTATTCAACAACGGACTCTACACGACCCAGCGTGCCCAGATACAGTGGCGGCTTAATGTCCAGCGGGTCGGGCTTTCCTATGACTTCACCCGTTTCCGTTATGGCATTGACCCCTCGGGTGCCGGAACCAATCAGGCTGTTTATGCACAAGCCAGCTTGGCCTCCCCCGTCACCGGCAATACCACCTTCCAATTTCAGAATCTTGGAACCGTGACGGGAGACACTGGCATTTGGCGGGCAGGAGATGGAGACCCCACCAACCTGTTGGGCACCATGGACGGCTACAGCTACGCTATGCCGGTTGCCGTGGTCTTCCAACGCAACTCTGGTCCCTTCTCCTTGGGAAGCAACATCTTTGGGTGTGCCAATGCCCTCAATGCCAACTCCGGTCTCATCGTTTATGGTCTCTCGGGACGGTATGATTCTCGTCTGGCAGACCAGATATTCGCCGACGATACTGTGGATACACGCCAGTCGGTAAGCCAAGATAGCTGGGACTACGAAAAGCTCATCGGTGAGGGATTCGTGGACCTCATCAGCGGTAACCTGCGGAGCACTATCGGCAGAGGACAATCGCCCGGCATGAGTGTCTCCGCTCTCGGGTCCACGCTTGACTACTACGTCTCCATGGCCCCCAGTGTAATCATCGGTAGCAATACCGTGGAAGCTTGGGATGGCTTCTCCAACGGATTCAGCAGTGACGCTCGGACCTTCTATGTGACCAAGCAAATCAGCATAAACGGTACTGCCAGCACCCCCGCTAATCCGAATGGCACCTCGGGAACCATCGGTAAGTCCGTGGGTACACCGGGAGCGGCATGGGCACAGAATGACGCCTTCACCGTCAGCCTCCCGACAAACACCGTGGCAACCATCACCTCGGCCTTTGTGCAGGGATTCAACCTTGTAGGGGGAATCAAAACCCCCATCAACCTCCTCTCCGGGCAGATTCTCATCACCGGCCTGAACTCAAAGACCATCATCGTATCATTCCCTAACAACCTTTACGGGACACCCTTCGACCCCGGAGCGAACAACCTTTATGTTACCCTCGGCATCAGTTACCCGGCTGGCGGAGCGGCGAATCTCATCCAGACTCCTTTCGCTGTGGACGGCGGTATCTTGTACGACTATACCAGTGGCACGACTCTTCCCGTCTACGGCGTGTCAGAATACGCCATTCAAACGCAGCAGATTTCTTCGGAAGCTTACCAAGTCTGGACATTCAACCCCGAGTACTCCAATGTGGCCTTCGGGACCCGCATCTATGTGCAGGTAGCGGGTTCCTCGGGAACTCAGCAGACCGTGGCGGGTAGCCCCGTTACAACCTTCATTGTCCCCAATCAGAGTCTCAACGGGCCGGTTAACGGATTGTACGTCGTGTCGGCGTTTGACCTCGCCTCGGGCCTATCCTACGCCATCACCTCTCGCACCATAAGTGGCACCAACTGCATTGTCACCATTCAGGGAGCCGTGTCTCTCACCAGTACCGTGGTCATGTCCTTCATGGCACAGAATACGGCGCAGGCGGCATTCAATGCCCCGGTGAAGGGCATTACGGAAATCGAGGAGACCGTCCTTTTCGGTAATCTTCCTCCCGCTCTCTCTTCTCTCAGGATGGACCCGAGGGTGGTTGTAGAGTCCGTCTCCTACAGTAATGTCACTAATGCCAGTACAGTGGTTCTCGCCGCCAAGGGATGTACCATTAAGGGAATCTCCGGGGATGATGTTATCAAGATGGTATGGGCGGTGGGACAATCCAACAACCTTAACGCCGTGCCCATCTCCACGGCAGATTTCAACAACGGTCTGGTTATTATCACCATACCGGGAGTTAACCTTGACCCGAACAACGGAGGAGCCTACTCTTTCTTTGTCGGCTCCATCCTCCCTGCTTTCGACCCCAACTCCACCTTCACGGTGGAAGAGCGGTATGTTCCCTATCAGGGGGAGGGGGTTTTGACTCGTCAGTACGAAATCCTCTACACCATTGATAACGCTCTCATCACCACCAACGGTGCCGGGGCGGCTCCGCAGGTCGGACTCTCGGATGTGTACCCGTATAACCGGGAGTTACCCGTCGCTATTCCGCTACCGAGGTTGGTCAGTTGGCCGGATTCTGGTCTCGCCAATATCCCGTTGGCAACCTTCTTCGATAGCAACTATGTGGCAATGCGGCAGAATAACGTGGAGACCACCTTCGAGGCCCCGCTGCATACTAACGATTTCATCCTGCCCATGAACAAGGATATCAGGAAGGTCGTTACCCTTCTACAAGGTGGTACAGGCGGCAGAGGGTTTGGGCAGTCTAACCCCCATGTCGGGTTTGCCATTGCCCCGCCAACTCCGAAGACGGTACTTGGTCAGAACTTGCAGGCGACCGTTGCTCCCATCGTTCTGTATGTGAATAATGTAAGCGGCAACGACTCCAATGATGGTCTGGACCCGACTACGCCGAAGCTCACCATCACGGCGGCAGTAAACAGCCTGCCTCCGGTCCTCCGTCACCCCTGTTCCATTCAACTTATCACCACGGGTATAGCGTATAACATCACCCGCCTCGCTTCCACTTTGCAGGTAATCGCTCTTGGTGATGGAACACTTCGTACTGCCAAGTGGTATGCTCTTGCTAATCTCGCCTTCTCCATTCAGGAAGAGGGACGTATTGTTATCACTAGCACGGCGAGTGCTACCAGTCCTATCGTCATTGACGCCACAGGATTCAGTGGATTTGGCGACGGGCCGACCTCGGCGTTCTTCGTAGACAACAGCCGGGTGTTGTTCAATAACATCCAGTTCCAAGGATTTGTCAATCCCGCTGTTTACGGTATTGACTCCGATATAGAGTTTGTGTCTTGTGTGTTTGTCAACAATGCACAGGCGGGCGGGTTCGAGCAGGGCTGCGGTGTTATTATGACCGGAGGTTCGGTCAGCTTGCCGACTTCCGGCACCGGCTTTGTCTTGTCTCAGTCGGAGCTTACTGTATCCGGTGTGGCCCTTGCCGTAGCGGTCGGGGATACCCCCGGAGCTTTCTTCATCGCAGAGCGGTCCTCCTGCACCAACCTGTCTATGCACGGAATCAGTCAGGAGACAAATATTGCCCCCAGTACGGTTGTGGCTTACGCTCAGCTTAACTCCACCATCGTGGCGGACAGCACTTTCCAGACCGCAGGCGCAGCCAATCTGACGGCAAATTCGATATTGGCAAGATCAGTTGCTCTGGACCCCTTTATCGGGGGAATAACAACCGATTCTACAAGCTCTGTGGTTACACAGATTTAAGGTTGTGTGTTTATGAAAAAGTCTCGTGTATGGCTAGTTTATCTTATCACTAATAAAGTGAATGGAAAGGTTTATGTTGGTCAGACTTCCAATGGGATAAAGACAAGATGGAGGGGACATTGTGCCGAAGTTAAAAGAAAGGGTCTTAGGCTCTATAGGGCATTAAAAAAGTATGGTCTTGAATCCTTTGACATAAAAGTGTTACATGGACCACATCTTTCTAAAGAAGAAGTTAACGTGCTGGAAATAAAGGAAATACTTAACCATCGTTCAACGAATCCTGATTTTGGATACAATTATAGTACCGGTGGTGAATGCTCAGCGATAGGGGTGAGGTGGTCACCTGAGAGTCGTATTCAGAGAAGCAAGATTATGACAGGTAGGAAACACACTTTGGAAACAAGAAAAAAGATAAGTTTGTCCCTTAAAGGAATCCATCGTGGGGCGTGTTCAATGGAAACTCGTGCTAAGATACGAGCAGCCAATACGGGAAAAGTTCGTTCGACTGAATGGTGCGCTAACTTAAGCAAGGTACGAACCGGTAAAAAATTATCCCCAGAAACTCGTGCCAAGTTAAGTCTTGCTATGACAGGAAAAACACTTTCGGATGAACATCGAGCAAAGATTAGAGCTTCTCTTCAACATACTATGGGTACACCAGAAATGTTTGCCAAATTGAGTGCTGCCCGTATTGGTCGTAAACATTCTCCCGAAACCATAGCCAAGATTAGATTGGCGGCGATTAATCGGGAATCCTTAAAGAGGAAAACAAAAACTATATGAGTTTACCCCTTTTACCAACCTCTCCAACAATAGCTGATATAAGTGAAAGTTATATCCTCACGGTAAACTGGACTCCGCCCAAGGTCAATGGCGGATACACGCTCTACTCCGGGTGGAACATCTACCTTGCTACCCCGCCGAATGCTTCTCCGACTTCCGTCTTCACCACCGGCTTGAGTTTTGGGGGAACGGTAAGCAGTCCGTCCTTTGAAGAGACCTTGCAGGTGAGCGGTTATGCCATGAGTATGGTTGCAGTGTCCTCCGACCTTACTCAATATCAGGACAGCCCCTTCTGGGATGTGTACCACACTTTCCCGCCCGCTATTACGAGCAGCCTTGTAGCTTATGACAACAGCACCCTGCTTCTCGGGCAGACTTTGACCATCACCCTCAGCAGCCTTTACGATGGCTCGAACTCAAGCTCGTGGCAGGTTCTCTATCAGGATGGCACCAGTTCCGGTCCGTTGCCTTTGAGCAACCGGGTAGTCACCAAGATTTTTACCACACCGGGGACTCAGACCATTATTGTGCAGGTGCTTAACGATTTCAGCCTCAACACACCGCCCGTTAAGCTCACCCGGTCATTTGCTTTCAGCGTCTACGTGATGAACCAGCAGTACAACGCTGCCCCGGAAACCTCCATCACTGGTACCCTCGGTGTCGCCGGGGAACAGGGATTCGAGATTGTCAACAACACCTCCGTGCTGACCGCACCTCAGCCCTTTGAGGTCATTGTCCGCAGCCTCGTCCGGGACATGATAACGAACGAACTCAAGCTTCTCGTTGCTACAAGCCGTTACAGCAATGCCAGCAGCCTCCTTGGCACCATGGCGCTGGACGTGTTCCCATTCTCAGGACGCCCGCAAGCACAGGAGCTTTTGGAGCCGTTGACAGAGGTTGTTCCCAGCACAGGCACACTGTCTCCTGTCAGCATCCAAACCGCTTCCCTGCCCAGCAACTCTTATGTTGGTATCCCCATGCTGGATTTCAAGATGGCGGCAGCGGGTGGTAATGCCCCTTATAGTTGGTTTGCGGACGGGCTTCCTCCCGGCCTCAAGATGAGTATCGACGGAACCATAAGCGGTACTCCCACACAACTAGGCAACTTCACCGTCAACATCTCCGTGATGGATAGCACCACACCGGCATTTATCGCCGAGGGGACATTCACTTTCACTATCCCCACTAATCTTACCATCACTACAACGTCCATTGCTAATGCGACGGTTCTTACTCCCTACACCCAGCAAATGGTGAACACCGGGGGATTGCTGCCATTCACATGGTCCATTCAGGGAGGAGCGTTGCCGGTTGGTCTCACCATCAACCCTGCAACCGGATTGATTTCCGGCGTTCCTTGCACCTATAGTCTCACAGACTTTAGCAACCTGTTCTCCGTTACGATACAGGTTCAGGACGCCGTGGGAGCACTGGCCTCCAGTACCTTTACGTTAACACTATCTCGTGCGGCCCTTACGGTTGGGAATCCCGACCAATCCGTTATCTACGCCGGGCAGAGTTTCAGGATTGATGTGCCGGTGTTTGGAGGAGTCCCACCCTACACCCTCAACTCCCCCTCCGATGACCTTAGCTTGGCTTCTTTCAGCCTCATCGACGGAGTAGTGGAAGCACAGATAACTGTCCCCAACGATAAGCTGGGAGTACACTACCTGACTATCCCCGTGACGGACAGCGCTACCCCCTCACCCGCTACTGTTGTTGCCAAAGTTTACTACACGGCTCAGACCGAAGTTAACAACATTCTCGATACCGCAGCGGCATTCGACCACATCTGGGGATATGGAGAAACCAACCCCCTGACAGAGGCGATATCTGGCACCTTCCAAGGTTTCGTTCTCAATCAGAATAATAACTTCCCCGTTCCCGGTGGTGACTTTGTCAATCCCAATGGGTTGGCTGTAACAGTCTGCCCAATCACCTCCGTCAGTCCTCAGTCTCCTCCGGTCGCCGGTCCACTTATCGAAGTCTCTGGCCCGCCCACGAGCTACGGTAACACCGAAGCAGATGTCCCCATCATTCTTACCAACGGGGTAGATACGGTAGCAACCATTATCCGTACCTTCTCACTCCTCTCCCACAATGACATTGCCTCTTTGGGAGACATCGGAGTGGTGACCAACTTTGCCCGCCCTTACATCATCGGGGACGCTGTAGGACTTAATCCCCAACGCCCATATTTCAACTCCTCATTGCTTCCCGTTGGTAGTCCTCCAGAATCTTCTTTTACTGTTAGGCTTAAGAGTGGTTCTGCTCTACCTACCGGCTTATCTCTGGACCAAAATACGGGCCTAGTCTACGGAAACTTGCTCGCCACATACGCCCCGGCAACCGTGTTTGAGTATATTGATGCCTCCTCCAACGTTCATGGCACCATCACCGTCAATTGGAATACGGTCCCCAAGGGCAACTCGTTGACTTCTCATCTCGGAACGGGTAAACTCACAACCTCGTACACAGGGACCATTGTTACCTCCGGTTCGGCTCCCTTGGTATCCGCCACGGTGTATCGTGGTCATCTCCCGGCTGGCTTAAGTTTTGCTGTTGCCGGTAACACCGCTACTTTGAGTGGGACTCCCACCGAAGCTGGGTATTTTGATTTGTGGATTCAGCTTACCGACACATCGGGGTCCTCTTCCTATCTCTATCAGCGGCTCGCCATTCAGTACATCACCCCGCTCACAATCCTGACGAGCACTTTGCAGTCTATTGTGGTGACCGTTCCATACTCTCAGACTCTTGTGGGGTATGGTGGTGTACCTCCTTACTCATGGTCAAGTGATATACTGACCAGTGCCGCCCCACTTTCCCCCTATCTTACTCTTAATGCTTCTACGGGAGTTCTGTCCGGGACCGTTCCTTCTGGTATAGTGACTGAGCCGTACAGTGCTAACGTCACCTTTACTCTAACTGATAGCAACAGTATTGTTACCCACCGGGTGATTACTCTTACGGTAAATAGTGCTTTGACCATCACCACCACATCCATTGCCCCCATCACCGCCGCAACCCCCTACACATTCCAGTTACAGGCGGTAGGTGGTATTGCTCCCTACACATGGCAGCCCGCCGCTCCCCTGCCGACTGGTATCACGTTCAATAGTTCCGGTGTCCTTTCCGGCACCACTACAGACATTGCCTATGGAAGTCAGTCCGTTACCTTTACGGTTCAAGACTCCATTGCCAACTCCGCCAATAAGACACTCACTGTCACGGTGGGCGTGCTTTCTGGTATGACCATCGACTCCAGCGGGGTAGTACCCATCAACCGGGGAGTGGATTATCTTGGTACCCTTGCGGTCCAGGGCAGCTTTACTACACCGGTATCGTGGACGGTGATTTCCGACCCCGATAACCTCTTTGTGGGAGAAGGTGGGCCTCTCACCCTTACAGCCAGTTCCTCTGACAATGGAGCAACGGCCCGTATCACCGGTCTTTATACCGGTGCTCCGTTCGCTTCTGACCCCGTTACTTTCCAAGCGGTAGACCTTGGTGGACACCTGGCAACCGCCGTGGTTAATATGTCTGCTGGCACCAACATCGCTATCACCTCCACTTCACCCCTTCCGCAGGGGCTTATCAACATTGCCTACAGTCAGCAGCTAACCGCTACTGGAGGAGGTTCGCCCACGGGCGGTGCGCCCGTGTACACGTGGTCGTCTACGGGTCTTCCGGGAGGTTTCAGTTTGAGCGCCGGGGGTCTTCTGACCGGTACTTCCGCCTCAGCGATAAACACGACATTTAATGCTACAGTCTCCGATGGGATGTCACCGGCAGACTCCATTACCGCTCCCTTACAGTTGGTCATCTCCGCTAGCACCCTTGCTATTACTAACTCCTCACCTCTACCAGGGGCTACAGCCGGGGTTACTTACTCCGTCACCTTCAACGCTTCGGGAGGTTCCGCTCCATACAACTCTTGGACTGTTGTCGCCGGGGCCTTGCCTAGCGGCCTGACTCTCAACTCCTCCACGGGAATACTTTCTGGAAAAACCACGGCACCGGGAACCTACACGTTCACCGTTCAGGTTACGGACAACGCTGGTTCTACTACCCAGAAGCAGTTCAGTCTCACCGTGGCTGTCGGTCTCACCCTTAAGACCGGTATCGACTACGTTAATGGCCTATCACTCGGCTCTCTTGGTTATGTGGCAAACGGCAACGTTGACACCATCAACCCCCGTACAAACAAGTCGTTCTACGTTGTGGCTCTTGGGGTCATTGCGACACAGACCAGTCAGCTTAGTGCCACTCCTCCCGCAGGATACACTTATGTGGTGGAGTCGGTAAGTGGCGGAGTGGCATTTATCCGCCTGAGTGGACCGTTCTCCTCGGGAAGTGGCAGCTTTCCCATCACTGTAACCGATGTGGGAGGGGTTAACGCTTCCGCTACATTTACCTACACGGTCTACACCAATGGGGCACTTCGTACCACTGTAACCAGCGGCGGCATTCCGTCCTACGGCGTACCGCTCTTGCAGGGAGTTAGCGCCACACTGCCCATCTATAACAACCCCAGCAGCCCGGAGTTTGACTTCCAAGGATACAACAGTCAAACCCCCGATGCTGCTACCGCCGCCACGACAGACTTTACTCTGTCCGGGGATAACAACAACTATCAGGGACTTATCAGTTTTGGGTACACCAATCCGAATTTCCAACTCTCTTACAATGGAGGAACTCCAGTATCCGGTTCGGCGGGAAACTCCATGACGCTATCCGACCAAGACATTGCTTGGTATCAGGGCAGCAACAAATCTTTCGACCTGTTTGCTGTGGGAGGCTCCGGTGGAGGCAAGCAGTTGGGACTTAATTTCCTCTACTTCTGTAAGCCCACAGTGTCCTCTGTCAGCCCGATTTCGGTCACCATTCCACCTTTGAATTACACCACCAACACGGGTGGTCCTTTCCTGCCTCACTCGGAAGTGGAACAGACTAACGTTTCCGGCGACGTGGGGTGGATAACTTATGGAAATCTCGGCTCTGGTGGGCAAGACACCATCACCCTCTACGGTTCTAATAACAGCAATGCCCACATCGCCAAGAACCTGCTCCTGACTAATCTTGGGTTCAATATTCCGAGCAACGCTACCGTCATTAATGTGGATGTCAGCGTTTACCTCACTCAATCAGCCGGAACGAGTGGGGCTTACACTACTATAAACCTTTTGGGGTGGGCGGCTTCTACCATCAATCAGACCCAAGAAGGTGCGAATGTTGTTCACGATTTCAGCTTCTACAGCCCCGCAGGGCTTACCCCGGCAATCGTCAATAGCGCAGGTTTCGGAGCCATTCTATACCTATCCTGCTCGCAACAGCCGGGAACCGGTGCAGTTCTGCAACTTCAAAGTGTTAATATCTCGGTTACCTATACGGTCCCGAACTATAACAACTTTGTGGTGACCCTCAGTCAGCCCATCTCCCCGCAGCAACAAGGGGGAAGTGGAGTAGCCTCTTCGATAGGGGTTTCAAGCTGTTCGTTCACCAACGGTGTCTCAGTCATCGCCGTCAATCCAAACTATGGTACGGGGGCACTCGCCGGTTGGCTCACAGGGTGGACGATTCAGGCCCAATTCCCGAGTGGAACGGGGACTATTTCCACGGTGCTGAGTATGACGGTCGAGGGCAACTCCACCATTCTAAATGGGACCAGTATCGTTAGCCAGCCCGTCACTTACATCAGTGGCAATGTGGCTACGATAACCGGAACCTACAGTTAGGGGAGGATATGGCAGCCGTAGCACCTGTTAAATATTCATACGCCGGACCACCCTTCCATTGGCTGGGGAACTTCGCTCTCTCCCAGTGGCAGTCCTTCCAAAAGTGGGTCAACAACCGCACGGGAGATGTGGCGGCGATTTCCACCTTCCATCGTATCCGGGCGGAGCAACTTCGTAAAACGGCGGGGGTGCTTGAGCAGTACTACTCCACCGTCTATCCCGAGGACCCGGCTTCTCACAATCAAAGCCTTGCTCCCACATTCAAAAAGCCCTCGTGGAAACCAGGAGAAAATGGGCACTTTAACTATGCCGTGGGGAATGACCATCTCCCTATGGTTATGGTCAGCCGGATAAAAAAGGGAATGCAGTATATTCATGAACGGGAGGATGATGCTGTCTTTTACATGAATCAGGTGCGGTGTCTCATTGAAAAGAACGAAGATGCTGCTCAATATGCAAACGACTTCTTGCAAGACTCTCCAGCAGATAGTACGGGAGTCAACCCCAGAACATTGCCGGAACTGCTTACCAAAATTAACAGCTATTTCGCAAAACCGGAGTATCAAATCACATTAGTGGATGATGTCAATTCGGCGAATTTGTACAAAGGTCAACCCTATGCCCGAGTTAATCAAGCCGATGACATGACTCAGTGGGAGTTGGAGCAGGCCAATCATAGTCAGCCCACCACTCCCATCAATATCGTGGATAGGGGGGTTATAACACCAACAACGGGTTCGACATCATGAGTTATGACTTCAATACCGGTCTCCAAGCATGTCCTCATACGATTTACGGGGAGAGGTATGTAATTGATACTACAGATTTTATGACGTTGCACTTAGCGTCAAATCCGGCTTTGAACATGCGTGCTCCGATTAACGGTCAGGAGGTCGTACAACTTTACATAAGCGGGGAGTTGGCTTCTCCAACGCCGGGAGCTAACAATCCCTATGCTTATCAGATTCTCCCGGATGAGAACCGGCTGAACACCAGCGCTCAGTTTTACAAAATAGTGTTCATCAAGCCGGTGAGGTGGTATGTTCCCCTGATTGAGGTGAGTTATATCACCCTTCAAGATTATTGCCTCCGATGCTCGGCTACGGGGCAGCTTAATGACTTTGTGATATCTCCGTATGGCACCATGCAGCGAGTTTGGGATACGAACAAGTTGGTGCAGAAGGTGTTGAAGTTCGTTCTCACCTCTACGTGTCCGTTTTATCCTCAGTTCACTTGTGCTATTCGGAGTTACATTGGTAAGAAGTTTGGGGTGACCATTACCGAAGCAGACATCTCTTCACAGATAATGGATGCGCTCCAGAATATCAAAAACATTCAGTCCGCTCAAAGAACCGTGCAGAGTTTGAGCCTTTTGGAGATGCTTAAAGACATAGGAAATATTTCGATAACGATGCCTGACCCAACGTCGGTAGCCGCCCAATGCGCCGTCACTTCTTATGGCAATCAGACTACGCCGTCTTCGGTTTCGTTTTCGATAACATCGTCTAGGCAGCTAGTGGGGAATCAACAATGATACCGCCCAGTGTAGGAAGTCCGCTCACGTTCATCACGCCGGTTATCACTTTCGGCAGTCCGCCTGTGCAGATTAATGCCATGTCGGTGGATACCTCTGTTCTTCCGTATGTCATACAGGCTGGGCAGTCCTACGTGCGTCTTGAGGTTTCTCTTCCTTATGCTCAAAAAATCACCACTACCCCCACTGTGTCAAATGGGGTAGCACAGTTTTCTGACAGCATCACTTTGGATGTTGGTTATGGGGATGCTTCTATTCAATTCTTAGCTCGTAATTACGACCCCAGCCAGATGGCTTGGGAGGCCAGCACTCCCCGTGCCGTGGGATATAGGTTTGTAGATGATAATGGCTACGTGCAGTTGGTTATCACCTCCACTGGGTCCACAGGAAGCAGTGAACCCACGGTGTTTACAACATCGGGAGCAGCCTCGGATTTGTCCGCTCCCGTTACCGGGATAGCGATATCCAACAATTTGCTGACTGTTACTTCCAACCACAATTTTTCCGTGGGAATGACCGTTTCTTTTAACAACCTTTTGCAGGCCACTTTCCTGAACGGTGTGAGCGTAATCGTAGCTTCTGTGACTCCCACCAGTTTTACGGCTATTTACGCTTACACGGGGACTTATTCGCAACCCTCACCGGAATCTGGCACATCCGGCGTAGTTACATCCGATGGAAATGTCACGTGGCTCAACGTGGGTTTCTACGCCATTTCTCCCACGGTGCAATTTACCATCGTTCCAGTGCAAAGTGGCCTTGCTCAAGTTATCGGCCCACCTTCGGGAATAAACGCCTATAAATCTCAGGTAAGCTGTCGGATAGAATGGCTCATGCCTAATTTTGTTGGGGCTATCGGCGTTAAGGTGATGTTGTCCACAGACCCAGCCGGGGTGAATCCTCCGTATGTTCAGTATGGAGATGTTGTTCCTCTGACCCAAGTCAGCCGAGTGAATACGCAAATCACCAACACCAACAGTGTGACTAATTACGACCCCACTACAGGACAGGAAATCATAACTACCACGAACAGTACCGTGGCCTACACCTATAACTACGTGGATGTTCCTCCCGGTGCGGTGAATAATGCCACGCAGTTTTATGCAATGCTATCCGTGGTTGTTCAAAGCCCTCTCAATAACGTCCTGTTTGAGAGTCAGCAAAGCGGACCGGTTACGTGTGGTTTTGTCAACTTATCTCTTGCTAACCCTACGGATTTTCTTGCTCTTCAACGGCAACAGGATATCGCCGGTCGGCTTATCACCCAAATGACTCAGCTTTATCCCGACCTTGACTTGACTCCTCGTTCGGAGATAAGAGATTTGCTTATCGACCCAGTGTCGATTGAACTCAGCAACATGAGTGTTCGTGAGTGGTTTTCACGGTGCGCCCAATCGGTATCGGCAATAAGCCAGATAGATAATGTAAGTGGTAACGGGGTTAGTGACACCTTTAATGCTTCTCCTATAAAGCAGCAGATTGCCCGAGCTTATGGGCTTAATGCCGCCGATACTCAGACATTCATTGACCAACAATTCGACCATCTCGGACAGTCTGTGGGTCTCACTCGTGGAGGAGCTACACCATCGGTCGTCAATCTCACTTTCTATACCTATAGCCAGCCCACAACGACCACCACCTTTCCTACTGGCATCATCTGTTCTACCACAGGAGACGCCTCTACCCCATCCATTAACTTCCAGACTACCGGTTCGGCCTCCATCACCCCATCCTCCGCTGCCTCATTTTACAACCCCGTGTATGGTTGGTGGGGAGTTACAGTTCCGGCATCTTGCCAAACCACCGGCTCCAGTACCAATGTGGGAGCGGGGACTATCAACTCTATCGGCTCCAATGCCCCGGCAGGGTGGTCGGTCACCAACCTTGCGGCGGCTACCTTCGGAGTTGATGATGAAATCAACTCTCACTTCGCCGCTCGCATTGTCAACCGGCAGTTTACTGGAGTGGACTCGGGAACCCGCAATGGGTATTACACCACGGCAGCATCCACACCGGGCATCGTTGCGGTAGAAGTGGTAGCAGCCGGTGACCTTGAGATGGTTCGTGACTGGGATAACATTCGGCAAAAGCACGTGTTTGGTTGTGTGGACGTTTACTGTCAGGGAACTTCCTCCTCCGAGGAGGATGACATCGTATCGTTTGAATATGATAATGCCAGTGCTCCGGGAGTATACAGCACCTACCTTCCACTCACCCTCGTGTCGGCTACCAACAACCTACTCAAGTTTCAGGTTGCCAGCGCCAACTTTCAAGCGCTTAATTGGCCTCTCTACCAAGGAGTGGAGCTTCTCGTTCAAGGGCTTTCCAACTCCTTCTTCCTTGATATCAGTGAGGCACAGTTCGACACCAATGGCGGATACATCATCCTTAATCCCAGCGCCAATGCCTACTACATCTCCGGGAGCGGGGCAACACAGGTCAGAATTTCTTATCCTACGCTCGCCGCTCCACTGAGCAATCTCGCCGCCGTGCAGGGCGTGGGATTCAACGGCACCTATCTCCTGAATGCCCGGCTCCAGTCTCCCCTCGTGGATACCCCCACGAATCAGCCGGTCACCAACGTCAACTCGGTCATCGGGCAGACGAATTTCACCGGCACCATCCCCGAGGCCCTGTTGGACCTCGTACACACCTCTGACTTCCTGCTCAATGGTGGGTCTAATCAGGCGGGTGACATGGTGCAGGTGGTCTCCACCGCTACAACCCCCATCACTGTGACCATCACCGCTAGCACCACTACACCTGTAACCATCGGCACCGCCATGGATATCTCCGTTGACCCTAGTGGTGTTTTGGGGGATGTCCTCTCAGTCCGTTCTTCGGACCTGTCTACCCTGTATGTCAACGGGTCTGATTACACCTTGGTGCCAGAGCCGTCTCCTTACGGCACCCCCGCAGGGCCTTATGTCGGCTGCTACGCTACCTACGGCCTTAAAACACTCACCGTGTCCAAGACCATTACAGGTATCTCCATCTCCAACAACATCCTCACCGTAAATTGCATCAACAGCTTTGGAGCAGGAGCGCCCCTCACGCTTGCCGGACTTACATCCGCTTCTTTCCTTAACGGTCAGAATGTGACCGTGGCAAGCTCCAATGGGACACAGTTCACTGCCGTTTACAATCACAGCGATTATGCTTTTGCCTCCGACACGGGGACAGCGACCGGAAGCTCCATCCAGAACAACCAGCAAGTCGTGGTGAGCTTCAATCAGTTTATCCTGCACGAGAACCTCAGCTTCGCTTCCATGGAGCCTCAGACCCTTAATGGCAGCGTTGCAAACTCCCTTGATAACAACGGGTTTGTGTATAATACGTGGCTTCCCGAGAGTTATGGCCGGTTTGATTTGACGTTGAATGGGGCAGCATACAATACGGATGGGACCATCAACCTCACCAACTCCACCGGACTGGTGGGAGCGGGAGTTCCTCATGACAGCCGCTATATCGAAGTCCTCTATCAGACCAGCGTCAGCCCGCCCGCCTACGAGGTCATGATTGAGAACGTGGACTTTGTTCTTAACGTGGACACGACATCCGGCGCAGTGACCATTGCCCGCAATCTCGGCACCAATGCGACCAGCCGCATCCCAGACGGTGGGCAGGTGTTGGTGTCTTACTTCTACACCGAAGCATTCACCACTGCGACCGAGTATCCCTCGTTCGTTCCCATCTTGGTTAACCAGATAAACATCACTAAGGCGGCGGGTGCAAGCGTCCTTGTCAAGGCCATGGTTGCCAATCCTATCGACATCACCTTGACGGTGACTCTCAATAGTGGCATTTCACCGGATACAGTAGACTCCGCTGTGCGCACCGCCATTGACCAAGCGTTGGACAGCGCTACGGGAACTCTGTATCAGTCCAGCATCGTTTCATTGGTGCAGGCGATAAGTGGCGTCAAGTCGGTGGGAATCCCACTCATCAAGTGCGCCAAGTCGGATGGTTCTTACGATATCGGCTTTGTTATTCCCACGGGCACGCTGTGGACTCCTCTGACGAATGACCCGGCCTTTAGCGGACAAGCGGTGCCCGCCCACAGTTTCATCACTACCGTTCCCATTTTACCGGATAGCACGGTGCCCAGTGGCGGACCTGCCGAAGCGTTTGTGGGATTGCTCTATGAGGGTCAGGCTTACGCCCGTACCTCTTCAATAAGCAACTTCCTGTCTACCGCTGCCACGCCCTTGGTTTCGTCACAGAATGGCTCTTTCTACATCATCGGTACCAACGACCCCGGTCTTGCTGCGCAATATCAAAGTGCCTATGCTCAAAAGGTCATCATCACCATCCCTGCGGATACCACCTCCCCCTCTTTGAAGTCTTACTTTGTCACATATGTTGTAGAGGGTGAGAGTAGTGCTAAAGATATAACATTGAGTGCTACGGAATATTTTTCTGCTGGGAGAGTAACTATAAATTATTTAACATCAGGAACTTAGGTATGATTATATACTTGGTACGATGTTTAGTAAATCAAAAAGTTTATATCGGAAAGGCTTCGGGAAATACCCCGTCAAAAAGATGGTCAAGGCATAAGCAAGAAGCAAAGAGAGGAAGCCAGACCCACTTTCATAGAGCTATTCGAGCGTATGGAGAAACGGCGTTTGAAGTATGCTTGTTATCCGGGTTTGTGGCATCTAAACAAGACCTCAACGCTCAAGAAAGATATTTCATAGGGAAATATCAATCTAATAATCCTATTTTTGGATATAACATAACTGGGGGTGGAGATGGACATGACGGTTTTGTACCTTCTATGGAACATAAACTTTCGATTAGCTTCAAACTCAAAGGCAAACCAAAGATTGAAACTCATCGGTATAACGCCGCCGAAGCTAAAAAGAAGTATTGGGGGCGTATAGGCGACGTTATTAATCTTAGAATTAAGGGATGCACTTTTAGAGAAATTAGCAAGCAACTAGGATTTTCCTATATGACAGCCAGCAGACTTTGGAAAATCTCGGGTTATTCCGACGATGCTAAGCTCAATGAGCTTATTCGTCAACAAAAAAACTCTCGTATAGGAATAGCTAAAAAACAATGGTGGGGTGAGCATCGTTATTCCTCCCCATTAAAGGAACCCAAGGCTATAGTAGTTAAGGCTGCCTAGTATGGCGACCAATAACAATCCCGACCTTCTCTACCTGCTACCGAGGGAATCACTCCTCTTGTTCGAGGATGCTCGTCTGCTCGGTCTGTTGCAGGCAACCGCTAATTACTATCTTCCGAGGAATGACCAGCCGCAGTGGGGATATCTCCTTCGGGTGATAGCACAAGAACTTGCCAAGCTCGAATATGATTATCAATATGACATTCTCGGAATTCAACCGCAATACCTCACTCCTCCCGACATCAAGCGCCGGGACGCCGCCCCCCTTCAAATCAAGAGCGCTTACCCATATCCGGCTCAATATGACAAGGGAGATTTCACCGGGTTCGGGGCCTTGGATAATCCCGTGGGCTACCGGGACATGTTGGTAGACCTCATCAATGCCTATGGCATGGGGGCAACCACTGCTGCTATTGCCGCCGTCATTTATGCTTACACGGGAAAGACCGTGCAGGTGGTGGAGCTTTACAAGCTCATCGGGCAGGGAGTTTACGACCAGTCCGACCGCAATGCCATTCAGGTATCGGTGAACGTGGGGGGAAACAACCCCCTAAACAACGTCCTCAGTCTTACCCAATTGCAGGAGATTGTCCAGAATCTTTACGGGGCTATCGACCTAGCCAAGCCCGCCCATGTGGGATTGGAGTTCACCACGGTATTCACCGAAGCGGAGAACGTCAGCCTCAACATCAACGATATCCTGCGTATCATCATCCTACAGGTGGAAAATCCTCCGCTCGGTCCGATGCTGTGGGTAGCGCCCCTGTTTGACCCCAAGCATCCCAAGACCACCTTGGCGGCATACGGCAGGCACTTGACCCCGACACTATCTCAGGCGGATTGGCAGGCGCTCTACTATGCCCCCACCTCCCCGCCAACTTTGCTCCCGGCTGAATGGAACAGTGGAATGACTTATGCTCGGGGGGCCTTGGTTCAGTACTCTACCTCCAGTCCTCCCATTCCAAGCTACCAAATGTACCGGGCACTTAAGCGCAACACCAATCAGCCGCCAACCATTGGTACGAGCAACGCTTATTGGAAGCTGTTGCCCTCCCCTGCGGTGTGGCAAGCATACTACAGGAACACTTTCGGCATGTATACGGTGGGTATCGCCCCATGGACGGCGCTGACCACCTATTATACCGGTCAGTTCATCATCGACCCAAACGGTAATCTCCAGATTGCTATAGTAGGGGGAGTTAGTGGGATGACCGCCCCGGCCTTCTCCACCACGCAGGGGGGAACGGTGACCGATGGTACGACCAGCCCGCCGACCGCCGTGACGTGGGAGTGCCTCGGGACCAACTATCTTGTGGACCCCGGTCAGTGGATTCAAATTGGTTGGGTTGCTGGCGGCGTATTCACCCCCACGGGAGAGGTTGCCAACTGGAATGTCAACAACCCCATGGGTCTGCTCGCTCCGAGGGAGAACACAGTGTGGGAGTGCAAAGGTGATATATTAAATATTTTCAATGAGAGTTAGAAGGAGATGGGTTCAATGTACGACAATAGGGTTGACGATAAACCAGTTAACGTGGAAAATACGGTAATCACTGAGGACATGTTGGAGGAGTTAAGGAATATACTCAAGAGTGACCGGCATGAGCGGGTCATGGAAGCCTTTGAAGCTTCTTGGCTTCGGGAGAAGCGGGAACTACCTGTCGCTTAAACAGATGAATAAGACAGCTTACATTTCGCCGACGTTCGCTACGCTGGAGGTCTCAGCGATGCACACAGGTTTGTCTCCTACTGCCTCCATCGTCCTCGATTTGGGAATTCCCAAGTTTACCACGTTCTCCATCAAGTTCCCCATACCCGAGGAGACCCAAGCTTTCCAGCAGGTCGCCAGCGAGGCACTGGGGGTCATGCTGGATGAGATGACCGCCTTCATGATATCGGTGGGCTACAAGAAAGAAGTCATCGCCAAAATTTACGCCCTCACGCTAGCCTGCTACAAGGATTTGGTCGCTAATGACCACCCGGAGAATCGGGAGAAGGACCCCAGTATTGGCTCCGTGCGGGGAGAATTTCAAATCCCTGCGGACTTTATCAATGAGACTCAGCGGTATGTGGTGACAGCAGGTAAGAAGGTAGACCGCAGCCCCCGGCAGCGCCGGGTGGAGATTGTCCCCAAGCGTCCGGTCAACCCCTCCAAGAACGATGTTCTCAAGGCTATCCGGCGCTATCGCTTCCAGAGCATCAAGAGCCAGCCGTTCCCCCTGTATCTCGTGGTCTACGATAACATGGGGCAGCCCAAGGGCACATTAACACTGGGGCCGGGATTCCACAATGAGCTTTTGAAAATGCAGTACAAAAAGAAGGGAGATGACCCCAACCAAGCCTATAAAGACGCTGTAAGGGCCGGTGGAGGCGTATGGAAGGGCATTGGAGATAACGGCGTGGGCGGTTTCATAGTTTATTTCGATAACGCCGCTACCAAGTCAACTCTCGTTTTGGATACCACGGAAGTAACCCCCGAGGCGGTAGCGGCTAAAATCAAATGGAATCAGGATGCCACGGATGAACGAAGGAAAAAAATGGGGCGTTTCCTCCGGGTCGATGAGATGCGAGCGTGGGGGACGGGCAAACAGGATGAATACTATGCCCAACACCCGGAGCTTGGTAGTCCGGGAGAGAAACCAAATCTCGTAGTTACCGAACCCGGCTCCGAGCCTATGCCCTTGGCAAAGGCGGTCAGGGCCGACTATTACGACGAACAGGGCTTCTGGGCCGGTGATGGCGGCGGAGCCTCGGGAATTCTCCCGGTCTGCACTACAACGGGTCGTATTTGCTTTGCATGGCGGTCTCCCGAGGTCCAACAGGGTTCATGCTGGGGAACTATCGGCGGAGCCATCCAAGAGAATATGCAGCCCGGCGAGAGCGCACAGAAGGAACTTCGAGAGGAGACGGGGTATAGCGGCAGCATGACTCTCCACCCGGCCTTTGTGTTCCAAAGTGGGACATTTCGTTACTTTAACTTCATCGGCGAGACTGCGCAGGAATTTGACTTCCACCCTCAAAGTGATGCCGTATGGGAGACCGAAGGGCTGGAGTGGTTCACTCTCCCGCAGGTCCGGGAATACATGACAAAAAGTCCACATGAGTTTCATAGTGGGGTTATAGCTCTGTTCAAGAATTCGGGGAAGCTTATCGAGCAGATTTGTGCGAAGGCAGCCCCCAAGAAGGGAAAAGGCGATGGAAAACCAAGCAAGGTTAGAGAGTCCGGCACTGGTAAAGCTCCGGGAGCAGGCGGCACAGCTTAATGCCGCTGCACGGGGAAAGTGGGGGGAGAAAGTTCCTCCTCCGATAAAGAAGGGGAACATCACTGTCTACCGCCCGGACACCGGAGAGGTCCTTTACTCCGAGCACAATATCATCACGTCCATCTCCAGTTGGCTCTTTGCCCAGTTCATGGCGTGTGCTTCTCCCCTGAACCTCTCCCCGCCGCAGACTCAGCCGGTCAGCATCGCTGCTACGGAACCGGCATGGGGCGTCTGGGGGTTGGCATTGGGCGCTGGCAGTCCCACGTGGGCACCAACTACCCAACCCGTGGAAACGGCCACTCAGGTGGAACTCATCCAGCCGCTCGCCCGTGTGCAGTTGAGCCGGGTGAACTTCGTTACTCAGGACAGCAGCGGTAACTGGAACCCGCAGGCGGTGCTGACCACCAACGTGGAGTTTCAGACCACGGTAAACAGCACGACCAACAACATCAACCAAGGCATCCGGGAAATGGGCCTCATCGGCGGCGGTATCGCCAACATGGGCAGCTACACCATGTTGACCGCTCCGTACTTCAATGGCAATCCGTCCTCCTATGCCACAGTTCAAGCATCGCAGCAGACGGTCATACTTCTGAACTATAAGACACTTCCTCCACTTTTGTTACCTCCCGGAATAGATATAATCTTCAGTTGGATTTTTTCCTTTTAGTTGATTCTAAAGGACTTATCTTAGTTTTTGGTAAGTCCTTTAGTAAACTACAAGATGATGACTTTCACAGTATTTAGTATACGAGGTGAAAGTTATGATTGAACTAGAGATTTCTTCAAAAACCGAAAAGTGTGCTTGGGGTTGTGGCCAGCCAGCTAAGTTTTACTCTGATAAATCCTATAAACCACGTTGGACATGCTCCCGTCTATGGCAGGGGTGTCCTGCTATGATTGAAAAGGGACGAGCGAAATATACTGCCACTATGATGGAGCACTATGGTGTCCCAGTGCCCACCAAGAACCCCGCTGTCGATGCCAAACGTCGTAAGACCAACTTGAAACGCTACAAAGCTGAACAGGTAATGCGGTCTGTCAAGGTTCAAAATAAGTATAAAAAAACCCTACAGACCCGTCACGGGGTGACCCACATTAGCCAAATTCCCGGCGTGTTAGAAAAGGCCAATGCCACACGAATGGAAAATGGGACATTTGGTGGGGACTTGAAGAAGAGAAATATGACAAGTCAAGCTAAATATGGTACTGACTGGCCTATCCAAGACCCCGATGTTTTCCAGCGCAATGTGGATTCCTGCTTCAAGCACAAGGTCTTCGTCCTTCCCTCCGGGGCAATCGTGTTCCTCCAAGGCTATGAGCCATATGTGGTTACCCATATGCTTAATGATGGCTACAAAGAACAGGACTTCCAGTGGCGTAACAAGCCATCGTTCTGGTACACGGACAAGGCTGGAAGGAGACGCCGCTACCACCCAGATTTGGTTCTCCCTACCCACAATTCAATTGTGGAGGTCAAGGCAAGGAAGTGGTTTGAGCGTGACTTGGACCTCATTATCCGTAAAGGTCGGGCTTGCCAAGATGCTGGTTGGGAGTTTACGGTTGCCGTGATGGGCAACAATATCAGGAAACGGGAAAATAACCCCATTGAGTTTATCCCCTTTCGGTTCCTTATACAGGAGCCAGCATGAACTACTATACGGCACGACAGCGAACAGACGGCAGATGGGACTTCACCTGTAATGGTCACCCGTGGGGTTATTGTCGTCCGTATGAGGAATTCAAGAAAGGGTCAGTGTTCAGCGACGGAGAGGTGGAGCGCTATAACCTCCGGTATGGGAAGTTCAAAGAGAAGTATCACACCGATGGGCACGCTACGAAGGAGGAAGCAGGCGAGTGCTACAAGCAATACCTGCTTGACCACAAGTACCGTGAGGGCGAGGATAGCGGGACACAGAGAAAGTGCGATGTGTGCAAGGCTTGGACCAGCAGGTTTGTAGAAGTGGATTGCCACATTTGGATGCTGTGCGACGAGCACCGGAACCGTGCCGAGTTGGAGAAGCTGATGGAGACCCCGGACACGATTTGGTCAAGTTGGTAGGAGATTCATGGGGAACATCTTAGCGGTGCAGTTGGGAGAATGGCAGGAGTTGTCGGATGGCGTAGTTGACACCGGCTATCGTGTCGTTCTCTCTACGCAACGTGTCCAGATGAATGTTCAGACCACCACTTTTTGGGGACAACAGATTCTCATGGCGACCGGCTCCCCATGGGGGGTGGGAACCGTGGACATCGGCTCCCTTTCGGTCATCGCCCAGTTTAACCTATTCCTCAATCAGTTCGTAGGCAAGCGCCGGGGGTGGGGACAGTTCGTCAATGTTCCCTACAATCCCTCTTACTATCTCGCCCGCACCTACGTTATCGCCGTCCCCGAGGCCGAGCCGCCCGAGTCTGCCGGTCCTATGATTCTGCTTGCCAGCGGCTATGACCCCCTCAAGGGTTGGTGGTTGACCTTCAAGGGGAACTTCCGCCTGCACATCCCCATCTTCCAAGATTTCTGTCCGGTGGAGAACCAGACACCGGATTATCGGATTAAAATCAGTTGACGACTGGAAAAATGAACTTTTTAAAGTATCTATAAGGAAAAAGTTCATGTTCATATATCTCATCGTTAACCATAAGACCGGCAAATATTATGTCGGTCAGCATAAGGGAAATAACCTTAAAAAGTATCTTCAAACGAAACTGTCTGGTGCAAGGCATCAAAAAAACGGAAAATCCCACCTTTTTAATGCCATGCGGAAGTACCCACAAGCTACCCTATGGTCTATTCATGCCCTTCGTTCTGACATTCAAACCCGAGGAGAACTTGACGAGACCGAACGAGATTTCATCAAGTTTCTAAAAGCCCAAGACCCTGAATATGGTTATAACATTTGCCGAGGAGGAGAAGGATTCACGGGGCCATGTTCCAAAGAAACTCGTCAAAAAATATCTATCCATAGTAAGAAAATGTGGGAAGATTCTGAATTTCGTATCAGACAATCAGAAGCCATGAAAAGGGGATGGGCTGATGAAGAACGCTCTAAACAAGCGGAAATTGCTAAGAGAAGGTGGTCTAACCCTGAGTTTAAGGATAAACTATCTGAAATTCAAAAAAAATCACAGATTAGAGTAGAAGTCGTAACTAAAAAAAGTAAAATTGGGAAAGAAATCTGGTCTGATTCCGAACGACTTGCAAAGAGGGGTAAAAAAATCAGTGAGGCTCTATCTAAACCGGAAGAACAAATTAGAAGGTCGGAGGCGGCTAAAAAGCGATGGACTGACCCGGAATATCGTGCTAGCATGAGTAAGCTTTCAAAGGAGTTGTGGTCTGACCCAAATTATCTAATCAAAATGAGTAAAAGAGGACAAAAATTGGTAATATAATTAGGAGAAGAATATGGCACTCAAATTTGCAACCGATTGGACCGCTACCGGTAAACACCTGAAATTCTCTTATCTCGGACCTAGTCCCAGTGGGAAGACGGGAATCTTTGGAGTTTTCTCTTCTCAGCAGCATGAGAACTATCTCGGCACTGTGGAGTACTATGCCTCATGGCGGCAGTACAATTTTAATCCCGAGACAGGCACCACTTTTGCCGCCAGTTGCCTTTGGGACCTTGCCGAGTTCTGTGAGCACTGGACTAAGGAGCAAAAGGAGATGCATGAAGGATTCCCCGCTATTTCGTTTCGAGCGGACCGTGGTGATGACGGCAACGGTGCTTAGCTTCTGGTATATCGACGTGACTATTTGGTTTAACAGCATCACCGAAATGGGTCCGGCGTGGTGGGATTTTTGTGGTTTAGCCCTCCTGTTTTGCGGTTGGTGCTTGTATGTGGAAAGAACTTTGGAGAAGGAGAAACCATGCGAATCTTCCTGATTTGTCCTGTGCGTTATGCGAGTCCCGAGCAGACCGAAATGATAGCGAAGTATGTTGCTTTCCAAGAGAAGGCGGAGGGCAACACTGTACACTGGCCTGCCCGTGACACATTGCAGACCCAAGATACCCTTAAGATTTGTGAGGACAATCGCTTTGCCATGGAGCACAGCGACGAAGTCCACATCTGGTACGATGCCGATAGCCAAGGAAGCGTGTTTGATATTGGCATGGCATTCGTGTTCAAAAAGCCGGTGCTCATCGTGAACCGGGGGGACGTTAAGGCCACGGATAGCAAGTCCGTAAACAACCTTCTCCTGTCCCTTGACCGGCAGGCACGAGATTTGAAAAAGCCGGTGAAAACCCCGCCTGTGGAGAGTCGGATACCGCCCTACCACGTGCGTTACCCCAACGGTCACAGTATGCGGTCAGCGAGCGATATGTACGGGTATAAGGACCCGACGCCCGACGTGGTATTCCCGGATATCCCCGTCGCTCCGGTTGAATCTGAGATTGAGGATGAACTGCGGGGGATGCCCTACGACGAGACCCCCGGACAGGATGAGGCGGCTTTCCCTGCCGGAAAGATAGGATGGCATGAAAGTCTGGACGCTCCGGGAACCATGGGCAAGTCTGGTGGTCCTCGGGGAGAAGAAATGGGAAACCCGTAGCCGACCCAACCGCAAGATTGTGGGGCAGACTGTTGGCATTCACGCCTCGGCGCACCACTTCAAGGATTTTCTTGACTCCGATGGGTGTTTCATAGACCCATTTCTGACTCGCTTTGCCATGCACGACGTGGACCCGGATATGCTCCGCCTCGGCTGTATCATTGGCACTGTGGACGTGGAGACTTGCCAACCGGTAGCGGAGGTCGCCCCGGCGCTGGATTACGTGCAGTACAGCCTTGGAGACTGGTCCAAGGGCAGGTATTGCTTCCGGCTAGCTCATCCCCAAATGATTGAGCCGGTGGAAGCCAAGGGAGCGCTTTGTTTGTGGGAGTGGGATGCTAAAGACCTCTACTACAATGGATACCCAACTCCTTAGTGAGGAGAATATGCCCACCTTTAACTTTAAGTCGTCTTTCTTGAAATCCGCCGCTTTGGTTCGCCACCCGGAATACATGTCAATCCCCGAACTGAAAGAAGCCGCTGCTGGGTCCGCCCCGAGAGAATACCCCGTGAAGAAGGATAAGGAAGGCTTCTGGTATGTCATGGGTCTACCCGGCGAGGAGCTTTCCGAGGGAATTAAGGATGCTCCTGTTGTTCCTACCCCCAACACGTGGCTGAACGTTCACAACGAAGTCAAGGGGCTGGAACTGGCTGAACAGCTTTATCGAGAGCTTTACGCTGAGTTCCAAACCAACGACAACCTCCGGGAGGGCGATGTATTCAGCACTCCCATGGGCAAGTTCATCTGTCAGGGAGTGGATGTTCTTCCTTATGACGAACCGGCTAAACGTATCATTGGCGAGGTGGATGACAGCTACAAATGCATTTGTGGCTGTGATTCGAGTGAACATCGCAGAGCTATAGATGAAAATGGATTCCAGTATCATGCTGAGTGCTCCAAATGCCAAGATTGTAAAGAATATACAAAAAGATAACTACGCACATCTTCTTATGGGGGTTTTACACTATGGGAAGACCAGTTGATTTGGTAGGAGTAAGGTTTGGAAAGTTGGTTGTTAAATCTAAAGCTGAGAATTTATATGGAAAAACAAGATGGTTATGCCTCTGTGATTGCGGAACCACAAAAATAATACAAACAGGTAGCCTTCGTGGCAAGCGAACAAGGAGTTGTGGATGTAATTTAGGAATGAAGGTACTCCCTAAAGACCTAACCGGGCGGGTTTTCGGGAAACTTATAGCACTTAGGATGGTCAGTCGTCAGCCCCCCAAATGGGAATGCCGTTGTGGTTGTGGTAAAGTCAAGGTTGTTAAGTCAACAAGCTTGCTGATGATACATGGAGTTAGAAGTTGTGGATGCTTCCGTGGGTTTTCAAGCCGTAAACAACCATTCGAGTCTCTTTATAACAGGGTGCGTCAGAGTGCAGCTAAACGCAGTGTACCTTTTGACCTTTCATATGCTGATTTTATTTCTTATACCGTTGTATCCAACTGCCATTATTGTGGGGACATGGTTTCTTGGACGAAGTGGAATGTCGGTAAGAAAGGACCGACAAACCTTGACCGTAAGGATTCATCGCTTGGATATTCCAAAAATAACTTGGTAGTAAGTTGTACCCGTTGTAATAAAGCTAAGCTCGACCACTTCACCTACGAGGAGTGGCTGCGAATTGGAAAACTTATCCGTCAGATGCGAGAAGAAATTAAAGTTTAGAATTTTACCTTCCAAATCGTCCGTAACGTGGTATACTGTAGGTGGAGGATACTATGGATGACCTCACGAAAGAATTGAAAGAGGAGTCGGAGAAACTCACTGACGAGTACTTTTGCAACCCTACCTCCATGGATTATATGGTGGTTAACAGCATTTTGGTGCGGGGTTTCATCATGGGGTGCAATCATGCTAAGGGCATTTTTTACCCGAAACTGGCTGACCCCGTAGCCGCTGTGGCGGAAGTCAGTAAGGGTCTTTTCGAGAAAGCTATGTCGGGTTTTGTGCCTCTTGGAAAGAAATAACTGCAAAAAACCGACTACCGGTGGTATTATATAGAAGGAGGGAGCTACGGCTCTACTCCTAACCGGGAACCTTCTTGTCCCAGAAAAATGGCTGGTCTTAAAAGGGCCTCCCGTTAGGTTAGACCCCGAAGCGGACTCGGACAAGGTCCCGGCGAATTACAGCAGATATACCCATCCGGGGTGGACGCTAGGCGACCGCCCCGGACATTCAAAGAGAAGCGCAATGTTGACTATCACCATGCCGCACACACAAACGCAAACTACGATTAGTTCAGGCGGCGGAGCCTGCTTGGCATAACAAAGACCAAGCCGAGACTCAGCAGCCGCCATTCTTTCTGGCGGCTTTCGTGTTTTATGGGGGTTCTATGGCGAAGTTCCAGCAGCATTGCATGGACTGTCAAATCATCCTCGGCAATAAGCATGAGGATGTCAACCTGTGGGTCGATGGATTGTTCTGGAAGTTCGGCCCCCGGCACCGCAGGATGCGCCATAACCTGCATGGAGTGAGAGAGGCGCAGAAGTTGTTCGGCCCGGAGGGAGCCAAAGCGGCTATTGTTCACATCGTCCGGGATATGGGAAAGGTTCCGCATGAGCGGGACTACGACAGGGTCCCCGAGGGAGTGGATATCTTCCCCGGATCTTGTGATCCACCGCTTGGATTTGTGCAGCACTTTGCGTTGTTCCGGGAGAGAGTTGAGGAAGAGATTAAGAGGATATTAGGTTAAGATTGTGCGCCTGTCATATAGCGACGAATATGCTCCCTCGATAGGGGAGTCACGAAGGTTTGAGTCCTTCCGGGCGCACCAAAGATTGGACTTTTGAACCACTATTATAGGAGCATACTATAATGGTGGTTCAATGTGAGAACGAGAAGTGCAAGAAAGAGCATGATGGGTCGTATGGGTCAGGGCGGTTCTGTTCCGAGTTTTGTGCTAGAAATTTTGTTTCAACACAGAATCGGAAGGAGAAGAACAAAAAAATATCCCTTAAGCTTTATGGTCATAAGGTAAGTCAGGAGGCCAGGGAAAGAGCGGGTCGGCGCTCAAGCCAAACCAAGCTTAGACAGTTGTTGGAAGCGGATTTTGATTCCTTGACCGTTGAGAGCAAGAAGAAACGGGTTATCGTTGAGCAAGACAAGGCTTGCTCTCGTTGTGGAATTAAGGAGTGGATGGGAACTCCTCTGACGTTGCAGGTTGACCATGCTGACGGGGATACGCAAAATAATCAGCGTGAGAACCTTCGAGGTCTATGCCCTAATTGCCACAGCCAGACGCCGACATACTGTGGTAAAGGAAGGGGAAGGGGTCATAGGAAAGGCGATTACGAAATAACTGATGAGCGGCTTTTAGTAGCTCTACTTGAGACTCGTAGCATTGGCGCAGCCTTGGAGTCTCTTGGGAAGAATCGCAATGCCTTAAACTATCGTCGCTGTAAGGCACTTTTGGAGCGACATGGTGGAATGACAGCCGAGGCGTGTAAACTAGCAGAGTGCGGATTCTGCCATCAAGAGCTAAAAGACCGTCCTCACGAAGAAGGAAAGTTGAAGTTTTGCAACCAGTCTTGTTCCGGGAAGTTCCGTGCGCTTGTAAGACACGGAAATTTGAAGACCAGTCTTAGTTCAACGGTAGAACTTGCGACTGATAATCGCACAACGGAAGTTCGACTCTTCCCGACTGGACCAAGTTTTTAGCTCACCCACCATAGTGGGAGGAGTTGGGGTCGCCCTCGGGGCGTCCCTATGCCGATGTAGCTCAGGTGGCAGAGCACTCGCCTCGTAAGCGAGAGGTCAGCGGGTCAGGGCCGCTCATCGGCTCCATTTTTAGCCCTCGTAGCTCAGTGGTAGAGCATTCCCTTGGTAAGGGAGGGGTCGTCAGTTCGATTCTGACCTTGGGCTCCAAGTTTTATTGAGTATTTTTTTAGAATGGAGACAACTGTAATTCCCAAATTCTCAACTATCTCCACCTTTATTGGGGGTGGAGTATGGACCACTATAAGGTAAGAAATCAGTTGGGGATGCCTTTTGGAACAGCAAGTGGAAGGTTGTTGAAGCAACTACTTTTCCATATGGCGAAGCAACTTAATTTGGATAGCTGCTTTCAATGTGGCAAAAAGATTGAGAACGCCGCTCAGTTCTCTATTGAACACAAGAAACCTTGGCTGGATATGTCGCCTGACCTGTTTTGGGATTTAGGTAACATTGCCTTTTCTCACAAGTCATGCAACATTAGGGCGGCACGAAGGAATATTCCCAAGTTAAGAGAACAACTAGAAAGAGCTAGAATTAATCATGTAAACACAGCACCAGAAGGAGAAGCATGGTGCTATGGACATAAAAAGTTTCTGGGTAAGGGATTGTTCAATCTTAATAAGTGGCAACCCTCGGGAGTCCAGAGATTTTGTAGAGCATGTAGAAGTGGTGGTATCGGTCGTTAGCCGGGTTAGCCTAGTGTACGATGGCACCTGTCCTGTAAGCAGGCGGAGAAATCCCACGTGGGTTAAAATCCCGCACCCGGCTCCAGTTTCCAAATGCACCATTTTTGATGCGTTTGACATAGATTGGGAAGTGGTGTAATTGGTAACACGCCTGACTTTGAATCAGGAGACAGTAAATGCTTGTGAGGGTTCGAGTCCCTCCTTCCCATCCAGCTTTATTCCAGAGTAGTGTAATTGGTAACACGCCGGGCTTTGAACCCGTTGAGACTGGAGGTTCGAGTCCTCCCTCTGGAACCAAAGTTTTCAATAATTTATAATTTTTCGTACCTTGACTTCGTATCTCTTTAGTATGAGTCTAAAGAGAAAAAAACGTAGTCGAATCTGGTTTATTCCATCTGAGGAATTTACGGAGATTGTCCGCACATCTAGAACCATTAGGGAGATGGTAAGTCGTTGCGGTCTTAGGAATATCGGCGGGAACTTCCATACCGTGCTTCGGAGGGTCAAAGAAGATGGTCTAGACATTTCCCATATTCCCAGAGGTCTAGGAAATAGGAAAGGTTCAGGCGGGCACCGCAAAGCTGTACCATTAGATACCGTTCTAGTAGAAAATTCACCTTACAGCAGGTGCCAACTTAAACGCCGGTTGCTCCACGACGGTCTGCTTGAGAACAAGTGCTTTGAGTGCGGACTTCTCCCTGAGTGGAACGGCAGACCATTAGTGCTCCGTCTTGACCATATCAATGGTGTGAACAACGACAACCGAATAGGCAACTTGCGTCTACTTTGCCCTAACTGCGACAGTCAGAGTTCTACTTTCACGGGAAGGAATAATAGGGGGGTGAACATCTATCGGTATTGTTCTGCTTGCGGGAAGAGGGTTAGCAAGCCGTCTAAAAAATGCAAAAGCTGTGCCGGGCACGACCGGGTTGGGTTGAATTGCAAGGCTTTTTGGCCATCCTATGAAGAACTCAAACGCCGAGTAGAGGCTTCCAACAACATCGCCGTGGCGATAGAGCTTGGAGTCACCGAGACGGCGGTCCGCAGAATGATGAAAAGAATGAAACGACGAAACGACGATAACAGTGGTTTGGTCTCCCGTATCTAATGGTGTGGAGGTTCACATGAACAAGCTCTCAAAGTTTATTGCAGCGTTAGTACTGGTACTTGCGGTCAGTGTCCCGGCTTCGGCTTGGTGGGGTCACCCGCACTACGTCTTCTACTATGGACCTGTGGCTTACCCGGCGCAGTGCTTCGGCATCAACTGCGTTCCCCCGTGGGGGAACAACTACATCGTGGTTGCCGCCGCTGGCAGGGTGGAGATAAAAACCACCAAGGTGGGTAACCGGGTTATCGTGGACGGGGGATTCGCCGGAATGACCGGCACCTTGCGGAAGTTTTGGCTCAAGGCCGGGTCGCACACCATTCAGATTGAAGATGACTACGGCAAGATTTTGTATCGGGAACGAATCGAGGTATTGGCCGGTAAGAAACTTCGGCTATATCCCGATGAAAAGCACTAAAGCTCAGTATTATTCTTTGCATCGCCGAGGGTATGAAGGCGCTTCCTTCTAAAATTTGACGCCTAATCAAACCCTAGCTCCTTCGCTTTCCTCGGGATGTTTTGAGGTGCTTATGAAGGTCAGCAAGACCCACGGGTTGAAAAAGCGGGGATTGTATCTGGCTCAACTCCGGGGGATACGCTTTAAGGACAGCAAGCGGCTCTTCGACATCTACACCATCATTGAGGCTAAGGACAAGAAGGACGCCGTGTGCAAGTTCAAGTCCGGTCTCGAAGGGCACCTCATCAAGGATGTTTTCTGGTTTGACCCGATACGTGGGCAGCACTCAATTGTGATTACGACCCCCCACGTTGAGGTTAAGAAAGACAGGCGCAAGCGCAATGTGGAAGTGAAAAAAGACAGGCGCAAGCACCTCTAAGTTTTCGGAATTTTCAGTATCATACAAGTGGTAGCCGGGTATGGGAGCGCTTCCTTCTAACTTTCAATGGTGAAAAACTAGCTCTTCTGATTTCCGGCTCCGTTCCTGCAAGAAAAACTAAAGCACGATTGGGGAGGCACATGTCAGAAGGTAATCCAGCACCCAGCGTCATTCTGCGCAAGGATGTTGTGGAAAGGCTTGCCGGTTCCGGCACGCAGGTTCGCAACCTTGTCGTGAATAAGCTGGTGGACGAAGAAATCGAAAAGCGCAAGGTCGCCGTCCTGAGTGTCCTCGGCAAGGTCGAAGACAAGTACAAGGAACTCAAGAAGGCGGAAAAACAGGGCACCGTGACGTATAACTCAGCGGGTGCGCCCACCACAGACCCCGTGTTCACGAAGCAGCAGGTGGACACCATGAACAAACTCCGTGAGGAAATCGAGTCCCTCCAGAAGGCTTTGGAGAAGGCGTTCACGGAGAGCGACTTCAAGAAACTCTATGAGTTTGCTTGATTCAATTCAGCAAGAGGTCGCACTCAGGGCGGACTCGCCAGAGGGAATGGAAAAGCTAGTTAATTCCCTCTTGGCGAGTCTTCTGCCTTTGGAGTCAGAGTTTTTGAGTCGCCTGAAAAGTTACATTAGGGCGAAGCGCATGTACATTCGCCGCATCCGGGAAACGAACACATTAAGTGGTTTGGGTCAATGGGCGGCGTTGGAGGCTCCCGGCCTTGGAGAAGTTGAGCGGCTTCGCTCCAGTTATCGAAAAGTTCAGTGGCAGCTTGAAAAAGAAGTGGGAATGGGGCGGATAAAGACCCTTAAGCGCCAAGAAGGTTTGTTGTGGAGTGCTTCGCCATTTACAGCGAGTCCACGACCAGAGAGCAGTTATTTCCTGTGGTAGGAGGTAGTCATGAACACCGTACAGAAGAACGATATCCTAATCCGTCACCGGCATCTGGTCATTTGTCCGCCCGCCAGCACGAAGAACCGGGCCGGGCGTGCGTTCGTCGCCACGATGAACCGCAACTTACAGGACATCGGTTACACCTTCGCCCCCAAGGTCATCACGGCGCTCTCCAACACCACGGAGCGTAACGCCCTTGAAGTGTTCCACGGCGTCCTCGAAATCGTCAAGAAGCTTCGGGGAGTGTACCGCTACAACCCGATGTATCCGAACTTCCCTCAGCAGGTCATCGACATGGATGCGGCGGAGCTATATCTGAACGCTATCTTCCATTACTTCACTGTTTGGGTCGCTGATGTGATCGGGGAGAAGGACTATATCTGGCTTCCCCGCTATCACAAGGACAAGCGGGACCCGCTCAACGAGCGTGTGCAGCTACGTGTGCTCAATCTCGGCGGCGACGAGGATTTGTTCACCCTCGCCCGGCAGTTGGCTACCGCCAACACCTCTCTGTCCGAAACCGACAAGGCCGACCTTAAGGTCCTCGTGCCGGTCCTGGCGCTTGCCTGCGCCCCGCCCGTGGAAATCCCGAACAAGGAGAATCTTGCTTTCTTGGCCTCCCTGTACTTCGACACCGACGTGGACCTGTCGCCGTGGTTCAAGACTGCCACTGACGTACTGCGTCTCGCCGTAGTGGTATCCGGGGGTGATGTGTCCCTCGCCGAGCCGACCAAGTTCCGCAAGTTCAAGCGTGCTGAGCGGCGTAAGCTGCTCGCCCTGTTGAACAACTGCGGCAACCTTGAGGAAGACATCATGCGGTGGGAAGGCCGGTGGATTAAGCTCTCCGAGCGTCTCCACCCCGGCGACTACTGGGACAAGTACAAGAAGGCATTTCAGGCAATTCAGGCCGTCCGCAACAACAACACCAAGCAGACCTTCCGGTCGAAGGTGGAAGAGGCTGTACGTGCCGGTCATGTCGTAGAGGCAGCGGACCTGCTCCGGGACCGTCCGGGAGAGTTTGCCCGGCGTCTGGACCATCTCATGCGCACCGCCCGCACCCTTGAATCCAAGAAGAACGCTCTCTTGGAGTTCTTGGCTGTGGCTCCGAAGGCGGGCACTCCCGTGCTGTTGCAGTTGATGGCACACTTTGACCACCGTGACGAAGGGGGACGGCGTACTGTATTCCCCAAGGGAAACGTGGCAAAGGCCATGACTATCGACGCTCTGCCGGGATTTGGCAAGGCCGGTGACGGACGCACGGAGTATCTGTCCGGTTGGGTGTCTCGTGGCATCCGTCGTGTTCTCCGCAAGCGGTTCAGTGAGCTTCCGTCGTTGGGCAAGGTGTATCTGGACCCGGACCTAAAGAACTACCTGTTGCCGTTCAGCCAGCGAGCCGCCTCGAAGACCATGCGGACCCTTGTCCGGGGAAGCCACATTCCGTTCGGCTTCAACGACAAGAATACCGTGCGGTTCTTCATCCACTGGCACGACATGAACGCCGACAAGGATGGTTGGAACAACCGGGTGGACATTGACTTGTCCGCCGTGGGTTACTCGTCTGACTGGCGCAATCTCGGGGCTATCACTTACTACAACCTCTGGGAGAACTTTGCCCGTCACTCGGGAGACATCACTTCGGCTCCGAATGGTGCCAGCGAGTTTATTGACGTTGACATCAAGCGGGCGATGGCGAACGGCTACCGGTACATCGTCATGAACGTCAACAGCTTCACGGGACAGTTTTTCTCCACTGTTCCCGAGTGCTGCGCCGGTTGGATGCTCCGGGAGGAAGCTCAGTCCGGGGAAGTGTATGACCCTCGCACCGTGGAAGACAAGGCCGACCTGACTATGGAAGCGAAGGCAGGTATCCCGCTCATCCTTGACCTTGAGGAGCGGAAGGTCATCTGGTGCGACATGGCAATTACGGTCAACCGCTATGCCAGCATCAATGTCCGTAACAATGAAGACACGATTGCGCTCATCGGCAAGGCGCTCTCGAAGGTCAACAAGGCAACCGTGTACGACCTGCTCTACTTGCACGCCAAGGCTCGGGGCGAGCTTGTAGACAAGCCGAAGGACGCCGACACGGTGTTCAGCACCAAGGTCGGAACCCAGTACGAGACCGAAAAGCTGGCTTCCGAGTTCATGGCAGACGCCCCGAAAAAGGCAAAGGTTCAAAGGGCGTCTGGCCGGGAGTGGAGACTTGTGATTACCAAGGAACAGCTTCGCAAATTGGCTGAGAAGTGGCTCGAAGAAGAGCAGGAGGCGGCTCGGAAGACAGTGGAATTAAACGAGTGGCTCCTGCGGGGTGAGACCCTGACAACCACCTATGTTGCCTGTAATGGGCCTTCACCGCTCAGCAAATGGGCGGCTGCACAGGAACTCTTGGCGGCACTGGATGCACCGGAAATTATCCCGTTGCCGCCGCCGAGTACAAGCGATAAGTGCCCAAGGTGTGGTTCACCTTTACGGTATTGCCAAGAAGGTGAGTACTGTTCCAGTCCTGATTGTGGTTATGCTTTTTGAATTAGCCGGGTATGCTGACCCTTCCTTCTAACATGCAGAGGCCCGAAAGGGCTTCACCAAAGCAGGTTCGGCGGTTTCCGGCGAAGTGAAGAGGGCGGAGCATCGGGGGCGCAGCCGGTCAACGACTGAAACCCCCGACTCCGACCCTCTTCTACGTTTATGAAAAAAGCCCTCATCGTATGTGCCGCCTGCATCATCCCCGGAGGTTTCATCGCCCTCGCCGTGTGGGGAATCCTCCGCCGCCTCAAGAAGTAAAAAATCCCTCAAAATTCCTTTTCCCGTGGTATACTGAGAGTGGGAGAGAACTATGACCATTGAACTAATGAAGTTGCTCAGCAGGGGTGACAAAGTTTCCCGTCCTGATGGCACTATTGGTTTGGTCAAGGGCTGGAATGCGGACGGCGACGGTTTAAGGATTTTCTGGTATGGGGACCTGACCACGGACGAAGTCCTGTGGATTGCCGCTGACCGGCTAACTTTTGTTTCGAGGGCAAAATGAGACAACCCGTTAAAGTTGAAGAGCTTAAGGTGGGAGACATCCTCCATCACAGCAACATTGGGATGGTGCAGTATACGGATGATTGCGCCGAGTTGCAGCGCCGGAACCCCGACCCTACTTCTCTCTTTGTCCAGTACCGGGGAGCGACCATTGAGGTCAGTATCCATCTGGTCTACAAGTCCGGGTGAGATTCCTCTACACGAAACCCTTTGTATCGGGGGGATTTTGGGATTAAGCTATTGAAAGATTTAGACTTCCATTGATATTTAATGGAGGTCATATGCGGCTTAAAGGTTTTGTGTATGTCATTGGAAATGATGAGTTAGGTCTTTTTAAGATTGGGTTTTCACGGAATCACCCATCTGAGAATCGTTTGAAACACTTACAGGTTGGTTCCCCCGTGATTTTAAGGTTGGCAGCTTGTACCTATGTTGAAAATGCCCCAAGGGAAGAGACACGGTTACACGAGTTGTTCGCAGAGAAGCATGAGCATCATGAGTGGTATCGGTTGTCGCCAGATGATTTGAAAAATATGGGAGAAACTCTGATAGCGAACAAACCGATTAAACTTTGCCATACTCCTCGAACGTTATCACGTCAGGAAGCTAAAGTGGTTTTGACACTGGAGCAGCAGGGACGAAAAAGGACGAGCCGTTCTGAAATCATCAAGTTTCTCGAAGGAACGGAAAAGGCTGCCGACCATGTGATTTCGGCTCTGCGAGAGAAGGGTTGGTTAGAGAGAACCAGCTATGGACAATACAGGCTGGTTTCTTTTAATGAGGGGGTTAAGAATGGCGAAACGGCAACCTAAAGAGAAGCAACCCGAGACTTACGCCGAGTGGCTGGCGTGGGAAAAGCGCAACTGGCATTCCCAAGGTGAGGATTGGGTTGTGCCGCCGAACCCCACCTATCTCTACAAGGTGGGAGAGGAAGTCATTCTCGGTGGTCTAAAGGACGCCCGGATAGAGGAAATCTTTGATAACGGGATGAGTTACCACATCTCCTACCACGACGTTCAACATGTCTATGGGAACGAGGTTGACTGCGGTCGGAAACCCCGTATTGTCTGGTGGAACCAGATTACCCCCAAGTGCCTGCAAGAGAACACCAACTTTGCTCGCCCCCGCATCCACGCCCAATACGTCACCACCGGCATGGATGGCATGATACTGACCGGCTATCGCCGGGGATACATCGACAACCCGGAGTACCAGCGGGGATACGTGTGGACCCTCGAAGATAAGCAGCGGCTCATTGACTCCATCTTCAATCGGACCGACATCGGCAAGTTTGTCTTTGTGGAATATCCCTACCCGGAGTACCGACTGGAAATCGTGGACGGCAAGCAGCGTATCGTCTCCATCCGGGAGTATATCGAGGGGCGTTTCCCTTACAAGGGCAAGACCTTCTACCAGCTTTCCAATGCTGACGTTCATGCGTTCGAGGATACCAATGTGCAGTACGTGATGCTGGATTCCACCAAGGTCGGCAAGGCGGACATCCTGTGGCTGTTCCTCAGCGTCAACGCAGCCGGGGTGCCGCAGTCCGAAGAGCACATCGCCAAGGCGAAGGCGCTTTATGAGGAAGCTCTGGCGGAGGAGGCCCGGCAGAAGGCCGACACCGCTCTCCGCAAGCAGTACGAGGCCGCAATAAAGGAGCAAAGAGATGGCAATCAGGGTGCTTAAGGCTCCGCCTAAATCGGAACCAAAGGAAGTCGAATGTACGGAATGCCGGTCGCTCTTGAGCTACCTACCTTCCGACGTTAAGATTCATGAGGGTGATGGTCAGCGGGAGCCGGATTACGCAACTATAGGGTGTCCGACCTGCGGCGGCTCTGTCACCGTGCCAATGGTGAAAGCATGGGAACTAAGACGAAGGTAGCACAGAAATTTGCGTGGACTCCTGTCCATACGGTCCACCTTCGGGATGGTGAGCGGACCCTTGCACTCGAAATACGGCATTGGGGTCCATGGGAAAACTGGGCGTGGCGTTGGGATGCGGAAATCACCATCATGCCCCACCCTGACCTCCGTAATTCCGGGGGGTATAGCGGCGTTCGTGTTTTGAGAAGGGGGCGCTCCGAAGCAGAAGCTACCCGCAAGGCCATGTGGGAAGTGCAGCGCCGAGGATTATGGGATTTCCGAGGATACTGGAGGAATAATGCTATCGCCCATTAAACCACATGAAGTTGTTGGAAAGAAACAGGAAATCACCCCTGATTATGTCATTGCGGCGTTTAATGAACTCATCGCCAAAAACTGGAACGGAACTTATTCCGTGGTTGGTCAGCGGAGTGTTGTCACCCCCATTCTCAAGAAAGCAGAGGAAGCTGGGGCCTGCATCTATGACAGGAACATCTACGATAACCACTGGCTGGATGTAGAGGAAATTTACCGGGCGGTGGGCTGGCAAGTGGAGTACGACAAACCCGGCTACAATGAGACTTATGAGCCAACCTTCACGTTCAGGAAAGAGGGAAAATCATGAACCCGTTCAAACGGTATTGGCAGTGGTGCAAGGACACCGAGGCCGAAGTGTTCTTCGAGAGTAGCGGTGCTACCAAGGAACCGGCTCGTAACAGCGGCATCTACTACGTCATGATGAAATTCCCCGATGCTGGTATCCAGTGGACCACCGCCTACTATGGTGGAATGACCATCAACGGTCACACCGGCTACGCTTGGCAGACCTTTCGGGACCGAAAGCTCCACCCTGATTCCTACTTCACCGCCATAGGCAAACGGATATTTCTCGCCCCGGATGCCTTCGATTCCCCTGCAAAGTAGTATTATCCAGCAGGAGGAGTCTATGGAGTTGACAGTTCATATTGATGCCAGCACGGGAAGACCGCCGCCCTCGCCGGAATTCTCACCGACATGATTAAGGAACGGGTGTATCAGGAAAATACGTGGGGCACTGCCTTTGACGATAAGAACACCCTGAATGACTGGATTGCCTACGCCAATATCTATCTTGGCGAGGCAGCGGCTATGAAAGCCACACCGGAAGAGCAACGTAAGGGTGTCCTCAAAGCGGCCACTTTGCTTGTTGCGGCTTTACAGTCCTTTGACCGCAACGGAGGATTCGCTCCCCGGCATTACGACCCGGAGAATCCCAACCCGACCGCCCCTCTTGATTTATCCCGAGCACGGGAAATCAATGATGGGTACGTCATTCCGGCGTAGAAGAGCTTATGAGAAATGGCACAAAAAGCCTGCTATTCGGGGACCATCACTTTCTACTTCACCCTTTGTTTTTGGCGAGGGCATGGTGGAAGTTGTTTGGCTTTCCCAAGAGCTTCAAACTTTGGGTGTGCTTCTTTATCCATGATTTAGGCTATTGGGGTAAGCCTAATATGGATGGGGAGGAGGGTAGGACCCACCCGGAGTTGGGGGCGCAGATGGCTCACTGGCTCTTTGATAAGAAAGGGGGTGTCGATTTCTGGACCACCTATCCTCCAATATGGTATGAGTTCTGTCTATTCCATTCTAGGTATTATGCTCGGCAGACGGAGCACCCGGTATCGGCTTTAGCTCTCGCCGACAAGATGGCATTCGTCATTACTCCATGGTGGATATTCCTCCCCCTCGCCCGGCTCTCGGGGACCTTGAAAGAATACATGCACGAGGCGGAGAACACCGACGAGTCCACAGAGAGTCCCCGCAAGTGGCATAAGAGCTTGCAAGACAAAACATACAAGTGGATGTTCAACACTTTCAATCAACCTCACCCCATGCGTGGGTATTATAACTCTTGGGAGAATGGGAATGGCAAAGTACCTCCTGTCGAAGCGCCGGAAAAAGGAACTGTGGCAACTGTTTCTTGAAAGTGTGGAACGTTGCAAGCACCTTGGACAAAAGCCGCCCATCAAACGTCGTTGGCATTCCAAGTGGCATTAGGAGATGCATGATTGACCTGAACTCTATCACGACCCTGTGTCTTTACACCACAGGGGGTTGTTTCATTATCGTCGTCATCAAACACTTACTTCGTTGGCGCAAGCGTGTACAGGATAGGGAACGAGAACAAAGGAACCTTGACCGGGCGGTTGAAAGGGTCAAGGCAACCACCTACACGGATGTTGAGTGGCGTGGACCAAGGGGTAACGTGAAGTAGCAGGAGGACACATGTCCAACTACGACGCTTATTGCGATGAGTATCGGAAACAGAGGGATATTCCAAGAAGATTTAATATGAGGTTCCCCTCGTCCTTGGAAACGTTACAATTGAGTAAAGAACGTTGCTGGTATTGTGGCGTAGTCTTAATCTGTGACCCAAATAGTTTGAGTCATAACTATACTAGAGACCATCAAAACCCCGAAGGAGGAAACCAACTATCTAATTTGGTAGCCTGTTGTAAAACCTGTAACTGTAGAAAAGGGCATAAAACTGTAGAAGCGTATCGTCAATGGTTGTGGGATAAAACCCCGGTAGGACAAGCGTGGTTTGCTCTTCGGGATGCTTTATCTACAAATCAATTATCTGAAAGTGTAAGTAGTAAAATCGTAGAGGAAATGACAAGATTAGAAACCGGTAACCCCAAGGGTATATTTTTTGGTGAACGTAATATGTCTAGCTAAAGATGCTTTCCACAGGTGCAGGACTTCCCACGGTTGATGTTCCATCGAAGACAATTTCCCTTCCGTGGAATACCTCTTTGTGCCTCAGCTATCTTTCGTTTTGTCTCCTCTGAACGGGGCTTGCCAAAATTGGGATTCTTATCCCCCAGTTTAGATAAACGGATATTTTCCAGCTTACCACGGGGTCCCCGTAACGCCGCCTTGTGAGCATAAGATTTGGGCACACCTCTTGTAGCCAAGGACATCAACCGCCTGCTGGCCTTGGTATGTTTCCTTCCTTTCCAAGCTTTTGCTAATTTGGCACGGGTCTCAGGAGATGGGGATAACCCAAGACAATTGCCCGCTACAGGACAGATGTTGTACCCGTTTTGGGTGGTATTAAAACGGTCTATGAATTCCTGTTCGTATTTTATAAGTGAATCTCGGTCGCATTCAAGCAGGACCTCAAACTTGAATGCTTTCGGTCCTCGTTTTTTCCAACTACTTTGAAGGTGAGGGGAATGGTGTTCCCCCCTATCAAGCCTCCAGCGGTGCAGTCTCCACCGATGGTAGATGTTGACGCTTGACCCGATGTACTTTTTTCCATTTTCAGTATTAGTGATTGAATAGACGCCGCACATTTTACTCATAGGCTCCTCCTAAGTATAATTTCGGTAGTCATTTAGGTCACGTTTACGAACAAAGTGAGGTTCCGTGCAACTTACTGACGAGCAAATCAGAGCCGTGGCTCATCCAATAGGGCGTCCCGCTTGTTTGATAGCTGGTGCCGGTTCTGGTAAGACCGCTACCTTGACAGAGAGAGTGCGATGGTTGATGACTCAAGGGGTGCCTCCTTTTCGGATTGCGGCCATAACCTTTACCTCGAAGGCGGCATCCGAACTGGAGAGACGTGTTTGTGGCTCTGACGATAACCTTACCACCGAGAGACCGCACATCAGTACCATCCACAGCCTTGCCTTGAATGCCATCCGTAAAGACCCCGAGGGTTTCGGATTCGAGGGAAGGGTCACACCGATGGACGACTATGACCAATCTCAAATGGTAAAGAAGCTCATCGAACGGAGCAAGCCCGAACCGGGGGAGGAACACAATCCCTATCGGTTCCTTGAGAAGCTCGGCTACCATCGGGCACGGGGGATAGGATTCTCCGCCGACTACACCGATGAAGTGCATGAGGAGGCCCTTGAACACCACGCCGGATATCACGCTCTGGAAGACTGGGAGACCAAGATTTGGTACAGCTTCGAGGAAGAGAAGAAAAAGTGCCGGATGGTGGATTTTGACGACATGGTGTTACTGGTAAATAAACGAGCAGCAGAGCAGTCAGCATGGAAACTGAAGCTCCAATCTCGGTTTTGGCATGTTTTGGTCGATGAAAGTCAAGACCTCAGCCCGACCCAGCATGTTTTTGTCAATAACTTGCTACCCGACTCTAATCAAAACCTGTATATGGTCGGAGATTTGGCCCAATGTCAGCCTGCGGGAACAAAGGTAAGAGTGCTTGAGAAGCGAGCATACAAACTTTCAGGTGCAAAAGTCACGTTAAAGGATATAAGCGAGCTTCGTGATGGCAACAGAGTCGTGTCTTGGAGCCCGTTTTGGGTTTGTAGAAGGGGGCAGAAGAAGCAGTTTGTGGTTTTAGATGGAAGAAAGATAAAGACTTCTAGCCGTATGTATAATGGAAGGATGCTTTCTGTATCCTATAAGGGAAATACAACCAGAGTTACCCCCAATCACTGGTTCTGGGCTAGATTTTCTCCATCCTTGACCACGAGAAGAGTTTTTGCAGTCTATCTTATGTGGCGACAGGACTGGGGATTTAGGGTCGGTAGGGTTACGCTCAAAGGGTCTGGCAATGTCAGCTTGTTCGCCCGAAGGGCGGCGGTTCAGAAATGCGACAAGATGTGGTTGCTAAAAATTACAGATGACCACATTGAAGCAGAGACCCAAGAACAGATATTTTCTCTTAGGTACGGCATACCTCATACCGAATTTGAAAATTACGGACTATCCGAAAAAAGCATCGAACAGGTGAAGCGGATATTTGCTGCGTCTGACCCCAGTGGCGGGTATAGGTGTCTGGAGGACCAAGGTCTTCTATTTGAATACCCCATATGGAGTAAGCCTGAAAAGAACAGGCAGAATTGGGGACGGAGTCCATATTTCAAGATAGTCGCAGCCAACCTTATTCCTGAAGTTATGGAATTGCCTCATCTGGAAGACAGGGGTAGTTCTCCGATAACTTCAGTCATCTCCGAGAATTACTCCGGGTTAGTGTACTCCCTTGACGTAGAGATAGACCATAGATATGTAGCTGATGAAGTACCGGTTGGGAATTCTATCTACGCCTTTCAGGGGGCAGAGCCACGGTTGCTCAAGGAGTTTAGTGAGGGCTGGCGTGGGCATGTACCGGACCTGTATCGTATCTCTCGCAACCACCGGAGCCTTCCCGCCATCATCCGGTTATCCAACCGCATCAATGCCACGATGACCGAGGTCATTCCCCTCAAGATGCAAGTGTTCCGGGGAATGGAGGGGGACAAGGAAGTAGAGACCGGCACCGCCCGGCTCATTCGTTCTAGCACGCCGGGAGAAATCGCCAACATCATCGCTCGGGAGATACAACACGACAATGGCGTTAAGGGAAAGCACATTGACTACAAGGATAATGCCATCCTCGTGCGTAGCGCCATCCAGGTCCGGGACCTAGAAGGTGCGCTCGTTCGCCTGCGTATCCCTTATATCGTCCGGGGCGGCAGGGGATTACTTCAAACCGAGGAAATCAAAGACCTGCTTTCTTATTTCCGTCTGGCGGTCAACCCCAAAGATTACCCCGCTTTTAGTCGGGCAATCAGCACTCCCAAGCGGGGAGTCGGGGATGTAGCCATCGAAAAGATACGAGTCCGGGCGGAGGCCGACCACGGCGGCGACCTGCTGGCGGCGTGCGGTACCAATGATAAACTTGACTTGTTCTCTCGGGCAATGGGGGAAGTGAAGAGCCGCCTTTCTTCTCCAATGGCCGCTTTAGAGGAAATCATTAACCTCTTTCGGTACAAGGATTACATCAATCAGAAGTATGCACGGGAGGCCAGCAAGGCACGGACGAAGTGTGAGAACATTGACCGGTTTGTTTCTTTGGTGGAAGGTCTGGTCAATGATACCGGTTTATCTGCCGAAGACCTTGTGTTTCAGCTTGCCATGGAGCGCCCCACCGATGAAGATGATGAAGAGGGGGCCGTAACCATCAGTACCATCCACAGCGCCAAGGGGTTAGAGTGGCGTCGGGTCTATGTCACCAATGTCACTGAGGGCAGCATTCCCCACCGTTTTTGTACTACTCCAACCGAGTGGGAGGAGGAGCGGAGGCTTCTATACGTGGCCTGTACGAGGGCAAAGGATGTTTTGAACATTTGTGTTCATGCATTGGAATTCCGTGGACCCAATACAATCTCCGTTCGACCCTCTAGGTTCCTTTCTGAAATCGGAGTTTTGTAAATATCAACTTTCTACTCCTAATACAGAGGTAGAAGAAGAATGAAGACTAGCGGCGTCTACGGGTGGAGAAATACGATAACAGAAAAGTGGTACATCGGAAGCTCTGTCCACATTGAAAGACGAAAAGCAACCCACCTTAAGGAGCTTAGCAGGGGAATCCACAGTGGTCAGAAATTTCTCCGAGCGTGGAGAAAGTACGGAAAACAGGCGTGGGAATTTGTAGTTATTGAACAATGCGAGCCTGTCCGGGAGACCCTCATAGCCCGAGAGCAGCATTGGCTAGATTTTTATGGTAGTTACAAAAACGGCTATAACACTCTTCCGAAGGCGGGAAGTTGTTTGGGTACTAAGTGGACTGAGGACCGGCGTAGGAAAACCATTACTAGCCGGATAGCATCAGGTGGTTGGCATCATTCTAAGGAGACCAGAAAGCTCATTGGGGATATTCAGCGGGGCAAGAAGAAAGGCCCAATGTCTGAAGCACAGAAACGGCTCCTATCCAAGATAAAGATAGAGCAAGGTATGCCCGAGTCTGAGCGCCAGCGGATAGCTAAGATGGCAAGGGAAAGAGTGTATACTGACGAAATAAGGAGAAATATGTCCTTAGCGCATACAGGATATGTGATGCCGAAAGCCCAGCGAGATAAAATAGCGGTTGCCAATACTGGGAATCTTAAGGCACGTTGCAAGCATCAGCACATAAACCGTGGTTTACCCTGTGTCTGTGGCAAGCATTAAAAACCCTTAAAAGTTCAGTATTTATTACTGTGTGTTATAGGAGGATGTATGGCATCCATCATCAAGCAATACCCCGGTCTAATGCCGGGTGATTATCTGGAAATTGGTACCCCGCAGCGCATCACCGCTCAGCTTCCCGATGGCGTGGCGGTCAGAACGTTCGTTACCCCATCGTTGACCGACCCCGAGGCCGGGTACATGCTGCAAGCAGTCAAGACCCGGAAGGCGGGCTGGGGGAACGGTTCGGCAAACATCATCTGCACCTGCACGGACTGTGCCTTCAAATTCGGATTGGTTTTGACCGGCGTCAAGACCCCCTGCAAGCACGCTAAGGGTCTCCGGGCGCTGTTGCGCACCACCAGCGAAATCTCACGACTTGACGAATAGGGGGTTTATGAGTTCTTCCGACCCGTTTGCCCCGATATTTCTCGGGCATTTGATTGGGGATTATCTTCTCCAGAATAAGTGGATGGCGATGAACAAGAGCTCCAGTCACTTCAAATGTGCTGTTCACTGCCTTCTCTATACCTTGGCAGTTACGGCGACGACGTTTCCCCTGTTCATTGGGTTGGACCCCTTTATTCGTTTTGTTTTATGGCCGCTTTGGGTTTTTGTCAGTCACTTCTATATTGACCGCTATGGATTGGCGGACAAGTGGCTTAAATTGATACGAGGGCGGTCTCTTGAAGAGTTTTTGGAGCATGGTAAGGAGGGCATCCCCGTCAAGTTCGAGCAGGTCTCTAACTACCATGCTCTCCGGGCGGCATTCACCGGGTTGGTTTATGCGGCGGCGGACAACACCATGCATTTAATTCTCATGTACTACGCCGCTCTTGCACTTTTATCTGCATAAATTCCCTTTCCCGTGGTATACTGTAGGTGGAGGGAAGTATGGAAATGACCACGCAAGACCTTGAGTTTCTGAGTAAAATGGGGATAGCTCCCCAAGAAACCGAAGAAGAGCGCAAGGCAAGGTATGAGCGTGTGCGTTTAGAAATGCTTCCTTACTTGCTCGCAGATGCCCGTCGTTTGGGAAGGAACCTGACGGCTGGTTGGTAAGACACCAAATTTCAATGGAAGATTAGCCTCTGCTACGGCATTGAGGCAAGGAGTTTAATATGAAAGAACTTGACCAGCGCCGGGCGGAAGCCCGAGCGTGGAAGTACTTCCGTGTAATCCTTCCGATTAGCCGGAAGCGGTTAAAGGGACTTTACAAGCAGGCTTCGGACCGGATGCGTCCGGGGGTTCATCCGGGAAACACCAAGGGTGACTTCATGGAAATGCAGGATTTTTATCACGAACTTTTGGAAGCCAACCCGCATTGGGCATTTATCACTGAGCACCCGGTGCTCCAGCAGAAACGCCCCAACCGAGGAAAGGGTCATTTCACCCAAGCAAGGAGTTGATATGAGAACCGGATACTTCGATGTTAGCATTCCCACGGAACATGGGCGGGTGTGGGGTGCCATTCTCGGCTATGATTTCTGCGCCGAGCACGAGTGGGGTATTGCCAAGTTGCTGGACCGTTTCGGGGTCACATCAGACACCCGGTTTCTCGGCATGAACCGCCGCAAGATTATCAAGGTCGCAGAGGGCCTCATGTGGGTCAAATGCAGGCATCGTCAAGGGATTCTTCTTCCCGATTCTGTATCCCTTTGGCTTGAAGAGCGTGAGCCGGTGGAAATACGCTACTGGAAAACTCTTGGGCTGACCAACCGCAAAGGCATGTACGCTGCGTGGGATGAGGAGTCCTTCTGTATTACCTCCGATGACAAGATGGAGATTGTGCGGCTCAAGCAGGTCTACGAAGCCTTCTTGCGCAAGGACATCGCCATTGCCCGACTCTCCTCCGGGTGGGCTCAGGGCTCCAGTCTCGCTTTCATTATTATCAGTCAGATGCCCAAGGCGGTGAAGAAGGCGTGGGTGAATACAGACCGTCTGGACAACAGGGTTCGCCGGGAGTTCAAGCGGACCCGTATAGAAAGTTTGCTACGGAAAAAGAAAAAGGGATTTTTTGCTCTCTCACCGAGGTATAATAAGAGTGGAGAGCTTGTTGTCTGGCTCAACCCGTTTGAACAGAGCAAGTACAATTCCGGGTGGTTTACGATTCAAGACCTTCAGGATTGGGCAAGAGACACGGGGAAGGTCATTAAGAAGCCTGACCCACCCGAGTCCTTCATCCCACAATAAGTGGACGGATTCGAGGAGTGGTACTCTGCGGGAGGAAATGATGAAGGAACTTAAAGACATGACCACCAATGAGTTGGTCGAATTTTGGACAGGACATGCGTGCATCGCCATCGGCAAGGGAGAGTTTCGTAGCGCAATTTGCGACATCATCCTGTCCTCCATGCAGTTGGGAGCCGATAACCAGAAAGACTACGAAGAGCGCAGCAAGCGGGAACGTGCTCGGGAACTCCGCAAGAAACGGTCATAGGGAGGCCGCATGTATTTTTTCCCGTTAATGCTTTTACCCATCATCTTTTGTCTCATTGCTTACCTTCTTCACAAGCAAGGAATCCTTGTGGAGAGTCATGGTCTCGGTGAGGCTATCTGCACCCTTGTTGCCTGCGCTATTATCACCGGTGCCGGGCTGGCACTGGAGTTCTACGACGTCACGAGCGACACAGAGATTTGGAGCGGGTCCATCACTCAAAAACAGCGGGAGGAAGTTTCCTGCCGTCACTCCTACAAGTGCAACTGTTATACCACCACCGACAAGGATGGTCATTCCGAGGAACATTGCTCAACCTGCTACGAACACAGCTATGACGTAGATTGGGACCTTTATTTCTCCACGGGTAAGCAAATCAGCATCGACACTGTTGACCGTCAAGGGCTTAACATGCCTCCCCGGTGGGCCGGATGGTCAGCCCATCCCCGGTGCCAAGATTATCCACACGTATGACCTGATTGAGGCTGGGCTGTGTTGGGAGCAGTGGAATCCCCGTGGAATCACCCGCCCCGCCGGTCGCTGAGTTTGTGCGTCAGTTGAAGGAAGATTTCTATAATCTATGAGCGACTATGACTCACTTTCGGACGCTGACCTCCAGCAGAACTTGATGGAGCGATTCAGACCCTTGATGGGTAGAGCGGTCACCAGTATGCTCCAGACCGAGATAAGAGTATTGCTCGATAACTGGACGCACGAGATGCAGGCGTACTTTTACTGCGAGTTTTTGGAGGTGCAGGACGAGCCATGGCAACATGTTCGGGTCTTCCGCATGGAAAACAGAATACGCATCCTTACGGTAGAATTTGACAAGTCCAGTTTTAGCTTAAACGCTTCTCTGTGCCCATTCACCGCATATGATGATATCGTAATGAAAGCCAAAAAGGGAATTGCAGTATAAATCCGTCTCATGACTAGCACAATAAACATGACTTTCAACTCCTTTAATAGGAGGATAAAATCGTGTTAATGTGCTTTCATTGCAAGACAGGGGTGGGAAATAATGAGATTCGAGGAACATGCTTAAAACGAAATGAGGGGTTTCAAGGGAAAAAGAAACGGCACCAGTTCTTACAGGTGTGTAGTGAATGTTCCACGAGATTTTTGATATCAGGGCATGAAATGCCTCGTATAGTCTGTAGCAGGAAATGCTCGGACCTAAAAAGGAGTAGGGACTTTTCAGGGACCGGTAACCCCAACTATGGAAACAAAGTGTCTAAACATACAAAGAAACTTATTTCTAAACAGGTTTCGCTACGTATGCTAAACCCAAGAGAACGATGGGGGGCGGGAACAGCAAACCGAGGAAGGGTTTTTGGCAACGTATGGTTACAACGGCTAAGTGAGGGCCATAAAGGAATATCACACCCTTGCTCAGAAAAATCCAAGAGAAAGATTGGTACTAAATCAAGGGAGAAGTTTACTGATGAATATCGTAAACGTGTAAGAAAAGTAAATGAGGAACACGGCAATTGGACGCCGCTAGAAAACTTGTCTGATTTTGCTCTATACCGGAAATTATCGAATTGGGTTAATGGGGCTAACTTGCTACAATTTCAGCCAATAGAGACAAAGAGACGAGTTTCTGAGTTGGGTATATTTCATCCAGTTAAGAATAAGACTGGGTTGGTACGAGACCATAGGCTGTCTCGAAAACAGGCATATGCTCTTGGGGTTTTCCCGGAGATAGTAAGGCATCCAGCAAATTGCCGGTATGTCACACACTCCGAAAATTGTAGGAAAAGAGTAACATCCGATTTGTCTGTTAAAGAGTTGTTCAGTTTAATCAGTAAGTTTTCTAGAGAGTGGACGGAACAGGGACAGTGCATTGAATTAATTGAACGATATGAGTTGGGGGAACGATACAGGAGGGTATCATGACCAAACCATCATTTGGTGTTTTAGTTGGCCGGTTCCAAGTTCACGAACTCCATGACGGGCACCTTGAAATTTTTCGTATTGTGCGTGGGCGTCACCAGCGGGTTATCGTATTCCTTGGCTGCAATAAGGTCGGTCCGACCCGGCACGACCCGTTAGACTTCGAGACTCGGAAGAAAATGATTCAGGCGAAGTTCCCCGAGTTCACCGTATTGCCCCTGCGGGACTGCAAGACCGACGAACAGTGGTCAGACAGTTTGGATGAGCGCATCTCCGAAGCCGTGGGAGAAGTTCCCCACGAAGTGGTATTATACGGTAGTAGGGACTCATTCGCTCCCTTCTATCACGGGAAGCACAAGGTCAAGGAACTGGAGATAGAGGTCCCGGCGTCCCTTACCAGCACGGATATCCGTGCCAAGCTGACCAACAATGTCATGGAGTCGCCATTTTTCCGGGCGGGTGTCATCTACGCCATGAACCAACTGTGGCCCCGGCTTGTCACCGTGGTGGACATTGCTATCCTGCACAAGGCGGAGAAGGGTTTGATGCTTCTCCTCGGCAAGAAGCCAGATGACACGTTCTGGCGTTTTCCGGGCGGGCACGCAATATTCAGCACGCCAACCTTCGAGGCTGATGCCAAGAAGGAAGCGTTCGAGGAGACGGGTCTGGACATCCAAGACCTTGAATATGTCGGCTCCCGCAAGGTCGATAGCTGGCGCTGGCGCTCGGAGCCATCTGAGGGCTTCAAGACCGTCTTCTTCATGGCGTACAGTATGACTATGGGCGGGAAGGGCAGCGATGACCTTTCCCAAGCGCAGTGGTTTGACATAAGCAAATTGACTGTGGAGGATTTTGAGAAGGAGCATCGTCCTCTCTTCGAGATGCTGCAACAACATCTTACCAAAAAGGAGAACACACATGCCCAAAGCACTCAAGCTTAACCCCATTTTAAGGACAGACAGCTACAAGCTGTCGCACTGGTTTCAGTATCCTTCGGATGCGGAATATGTGTACAGCTACCTCATGAGCCGGGGTGGTTTCTGGCAGCACACATTGTTCTCCGGGCTGCAATACATCCTCGCCGCATACTTCGAGGGCAAGGTGTTCACCAAGAAAGATGTCCACGAAGCTGCCCGCATTTGTCACCGGCATTTCGGCAACGATGAAGTATTCAACTTCAACGGCTGGATGCGGTTGCTGGAAAAGCATGGCGGCAAGTTGCCCCTGCGCATTCGTGCGGTTAAAGAGGGTACCGTGGTTCCCATCAAGAACGTGTTGATGACCATCGAAAACACCGACAAGGAATTCCCGTGGCTGACCAACTGGGCGGAAACCCAACTCCTGCAAGTGTGGTATCCCATCACGGTTGGGACCCTGTCATTTGAAATCAAGCAGACCATCGGCAGGGACCTTGTGCGTACCGGTGACCCGGCTGGACTCGGTTTCAAGTTGCACGACTTCGGATACAGGGGCGTTAGCTCTCAGGAGACCGCTGCTATCGGCGGGGCTGCCCACCTTGTCAATTTCATGGGCACCGACACCATGTCGGCTCTTTCGCTTCTGGAGCAGTTCTACGATTGCCCCTGCGCCGGTTTCTCCATCCCGGCGATGGAGCACTCCACCGTTACTTCGTGGGGTGAGGATGCCGAGGCTGAGGCTTATGCCAACATGCTGGAGAAGGTCCCGGCTGGCCTCGTGGCGCTCGTGGTAGACAGCTACGACACCCACAACGCCGTTGCTAACATCTTCGGCGGCAAGTTGCGGGAAACAATTCTGCGGCGTGACGGCGTGGTGGTCCTGCGCCCGGATAGCGGTGACCCCTGTGTCGTCATTGAAGACATGTTCAACGCCATTGCCGAGAAGTTTGGCTTCGAGACAAACGCTAAGGGTTGGAAGGTCCTGCCCAAGCAGGTCCGGGTCATCCAAGGCGACGGAGTCAACTACCAGAACATCTGCCGCATCAACAGTCACCTGACACGGGCCGGGTGGTCCATGGACAACTGGGGCTACGGCATGGGCGGTGCTTTGCTTCAACAGCAGAACCGTGATACCATGCGGTTCGCCATCAAATGCTCCGCTATCTGCCGGGACGGTCGGTGGGAGGATGTTCACAAGACGGTTAAGACCGACCCGTCCAAGGCATCCATCGGCGGCAGGTTCTCCCTCTTGGAACTGTCGGATGGGGAATTCGAGACTGTGGAGCAGGAATACGATATGAAGCTCGCCACAGGCCACGAAGATAAGCTGGAGACAGTATTTGAAGATGGGGTAATTAAGCGGCACCAGACCCTTGACGAAGTCCGGGAAATCTCCAGCGGTTATGACCGCTACAACCGGGAAGATGACTAATGCCGAAATGTGAGGGAGAAAATATGTCAGCATCCGACGATTGGGCGGAACTGCAAGGTAGGATGAACGATAAGGCAGCAAGGGATTCAGACCAAGGTGTTCCCCGTGGAAATAAGACTAGCGCCCAAGGTCCCACGGGGAGCGACGAATCCGATGATGTCATCACCATGAACGTCTGCCAGTGGCAGGTGCATCCTAACGGTAGCTTTTCCGCCTCCTCCAAGACCACTGATACGCTTCCTCCGGGGGTCTACAACCTCTCTCAGGACAGCGACGGGAGGATATACTTCCTCAAGTCCAAGCCAATGACTGACACCCTTTATGACCTTGGGGAGACGGTCACTCAACAGGTCATCAACTCCATCGAAACCTTTTGGGACTCCAAGGAGAAGTTCTCCGCTATGGGCATCCTGTTCAAGCGGGGTATCCTCCTGTGGGGCAACGCCGGGTCGGGTAAGACGGCGACGGTCGCTCTGCTTATTGAAAAGCTCATCAAGCGGGGCGGTATTGTCATCATCTGCCAGCATCCGGGCATGGCAATCAACGCTCTGCGGGTCCTTCGCCGGATAGAGCCGGACCGCCCGCTTATCGTCATCATGGAAGATATTGAGGAAGTGATTGAGCACCGGGGCGAACACGATTTGCTCAGCTTTCTGGACGGTGAGCATCAGGTAAACAACGTGGTGCATATCGCCACGACGAACTACCCTGAGAACCTCGGGCCTCGTATCGTCAACCGCCCGAGCCGCTTTGACGAAGTGATAAAGGTCCCTATGCCGGACGAGTCGGCCCGACGCATGTATCTGACCCGTGCCATCGGAGAGAAATTCACGAAAGAGCAAATAGCCGGTTGGGCGAAGGAAACCAACGACCTCAGCATTGCCCACCTGCGGGAGTTCGTGGTCGCTACGCAATGCCTTGACCGGCCATTTGACGAAACCATCGAACGGCTAAAGGGAATGAAGATTAAGCCGAAGTCCAGTGAAGGCGTCTCGCATCCGGGCTTTAACAAGTGAGGGTAGTATGACTATTACGAGCAGTGCGGGGACCATCTCTTTAGAAGTTGACATGTATTGTGCAAAGTGCGGTCGCCCCATGACGGGAAGATACGAGGAGCCTTACATTGAGTATTACGCACGGGTCTTGAGCCGCATACATGTGGACCCATGCCCATATTGCAAAGAGCATCCTGACGCAGAGTACTGCGGTATATACGCATGAAACACTACCCCGAAATCGCCGGGTCAGCCCATGCTCCCCTCGGGAGTCCCTGCCTCGCTTTTGAGAAATACGACGGCAGTAACTTGCGGTGGGAGTGGTCGAAGAAATGAGGCTGGTACAGGTCATTGTCAATACCGGCGAACGGGCGGATGGAATTGAAGATTGACCGGTTACGTGTAAGATTCTAAGAACTTGGTGTTGCCAAACACTTTGACTCGGGGCGTAAGCGATATACCCGGACCGTAGGATGACACCGTGGCGGTGCTGGTTATTTCCAAGGTGACCAGCCGGGTGACCAGTGGTACAAACACTTTCCAATCTGCCATAGCGGAAACAGTCAGACTGTAGACAAACTGTGGAGCGGTGCCGCTGAGGTCACGCTGCAATCCCACATACGACCGGCTGGCTTCAAACAAGGTGATGCCGTCTGCCTCCATATTCGTCCGGCGCATGATGAGAAGCTCTCGGCGGAGCAACTCGCTGAGGTCGGAGGCGGTCTGGAGGTCATTTGCCCGGCAGTCCACGGTGAAGGTCAGGTTCTCCTTGCTCCCGTATACCTCATAGGTCTCGGCGGTGTAGGGCTGCACGATGATAGCCACTTGGTCATCCTTGAGAACGTTGTCACCGATAGCTATCCGCAGGCCGGGGAGGACATTCTCATTGAGGTTGTACTTTTTGGCTCGGGCCTTTGTTCTTCCTGTATCTACTCGAACTTCCCAGCGGCACCATTCCCCCGGCAAGAGAAGAGTGGGCAAGGTACAAGTCCCATCCGTATTGGGTACGAGTGACGTGTAGTTTCCGAGAGAGGTCTGTACGAATACCTGCCCCGGTGCTAGACTGTTTCCCTCCGTCACTTGCGTCTGTAGGATATTCTCCGGGTTGGTCCCCGGTACGCCCGTGGGGTCAACCTTAACGACCATGTTTGCCGTAATGGTCATTCCGGGCGGCGTGTACGGAGAGAGTTCCAGCCAATCATTGCTGGCAAAGTAGGTGTAATCCTTCCCTTTGATAAGTTCGTAGCCGTTCTGGTCCGTAAGCGTGAAGGAGAGGAGGGTCTGAACCATCTGCGGCGGGCTTCCGCCTCCCGGAACGTCCACAAGGCCCAGCGGAATGCCAACGACTTCTTGTCCTCCCACGGTACTTTGGCATACCACTTGCTGGACGGTCTGTTGATACCAGTAATCCAACAGGGGAGTAAGCTGGACGGGTGGGGACCCGGCGAAGAGGACCAACCCGGCTGGGGTATCGGTCAGCAAATAGCCAAAATGCGGGGCGAGGAGCAAATCTACCGGCACAGGAGGAGAAACGAGCGTAGTTTGCCACGTGCCGTCGTTTACAGCCGTTTCCAGAGGCGTTGGGGGGCTTCCCCTGCCTGAGACATACCCTGAGACCGTAGTGCCGTCAATTTGGGGGGCGAAGTAGACGATGGAGCCTTGGGCGTTGACAACCTTACCCTCTTGCCATGTGTATTTCTGGATGGTTAGGTCTACGTCCCGTGTCTGCTCATTGACCTCATCCACATTGAAATAGTATACCCCGGCTGCGGGCGTCTGCCGGGTGGAATCCACCTCTTGCACCCACTCAATGAATCCCCCCTCTTTGCTCTGGATTTTGGCAAGAATTGCCCGCCCGTAGTTCTTGCACATGAAGTAGTCAGGAGAGAGGCGGTTGCCGGTGGAGGTGACGTTCTTGATGCTGATTTGAGCGTCCTTCCATTGAATGAGGTTGTTGTACTGAGAAGAGACTTCTCCAAGGGTGTACCGGAACCGGGGGGACCGGTTTACGGCGTCTTCGATAACTCTGCGGAGATAAGCGACGAGATTCCCGCCCGTCAAGTCAAGCATAAATGCTCCCTACAAAGAACTCGATAGGCGTTTCAGTTACCAAGCCACTGAACAGGCATGATAGGCGGGAACCCCCGGTTGGTTACAGCTTTGCTTTGATGGCGGCGATAACCTTTTTCGCATCCGTCTCGGCAACGGCTTCTGCCTTGGCAAGTTCTGCCTTGACTGCGGCGAGAACCTTCTCGGCTTCCGGCTTAACCTTGGCGGCTTCTGCCGTGGCTACGGCCTTGGCCTTTGCCCACCATCCAACGACGATGGCTACGACGTGGCTGATTGCCAAACCGACTACTGCTGAGGTGATTACCATGTTTCCTCCTACTGTTTCACTGACTCTCCGCCAAAATTTACCAGCTACTTCCGCCGCTGACCTTGTCATCGGTCAGTGCATCAGCACTTCCGATGTTGTCTTCCTTGTCCATGACCTTGACCGGCAGGGCGCTGTAATCGACGCCGGGCGGCGGAGGCGGAACGGTCTGAGTGATGGGTTCAATCCACTGGTGAATGCTGCGCCGGATATCTCCGATGGACACAAACCATGAAATCCTTGGGTACCAGCGGTTCTCAATCTGAATGGAGTCGGCCCCGTCATAAAACAGGATGTTCCACTCGCTGCCATCATGAGCTTGGAATACGGCCCCCGGCAGCATATAGGCGAAGAAAATCTCGTCTCCCTCGATAGGGCTGAGAGGATTGGGAAGCTGCATGGTCCCCGGATTGGGGTGGAACTGGGCAAAGGTGGAAGTACGGACATCCGTGGGGTCGCCCACCATGGCTTGTAGGTCGGAATCGGCGTTGGGGTGGTCCCCCTCGCACAATACTTGGGCGGTTTTTGATACCAATGCCGCCAAATCGCTTGCTTTCGTAGAAATTCCCATGGGCGTTCCTCTCTTATGGCTTGTATAGTCGCCTTCTTTGGATTTTGCCTTCTGTTCTTCCACTTCTTGAATCTCGTCATCAAGGGTTCGCATAGCCCAATTTCCGTCAACCTTTTCAATTTCAATGACTTGCCCAGTGGCGGCTCCCCCAGCCAGAGGTACGGTAGTAGGGTCACCCTCGGAAATGATGCAGGGCAGGGAGTTCAAAAACCGGGAGTGAGTGACAGCAACTATCCTCCCGTTAAGCTTTATGGCTCTCTCCTGTAGCCACTTGACAATGCTGACCGCCCGGTCATAGAACTCCCGGAAGGGCTTGCCTCCGGGAGCGGCTTGGTCGATATTTTTCTGGAGGAGTTCGAGTTCCTCAATATGTTCTCGGACCGTATCTCCAGCCCAATCTCCGAGGTCCCACGGTCGTAAGTTGGGGATGAGGTAGAGTTTAGCCCCCGTGACCTTCTTTATTTCATTTGCTGTATAAGCGGCACGGTCAAGGTCGGAGGAGTATATCTCCTTTATATCCATACCCTTAAATTTTTTGGCCGTTTTCCCTGCCTGTTGTTTTCCAATCTCATCTAAGGGCACATTGGTGAATCCCCGGATGCGGCTATCCATGGAATCCCCGGTAGAGGAGTTATAGGGGGTGTGCCCGTGGCGGACAAAACATACAGTGGGTTTGGTCTTATCTGGCATACGGTCCCCTCTTTTAAGAGTTCCAGATTTAGCCGGTGCTAGAATGGACGCCTTGGCATCCGCCAAGACTTCCTCTATACTGTCGAATGGGGTACCTTCCCAGTCTTCATAAACGTTCTCATCGTCATTGAGGCGGTACTCCATCTCATCCCAATATCCCCCGGCGCTCTTTATAGGTTTCCACCCATGCCACATTATCTCAATGGTTTGCGGGGGAATTACCCTCTCGGCATAGAATGAGTGGGTATCTTGCTTGTCCTGTACCATACCTTGGAGGTTTCTTACTCTTAACAGGATGGGAGCGCCCGCTGCTCCCTCTAACTGTAAGGTGTCACGAAAGACAATCTCACCGTAATAGTAGGCGTGCTGGGGGTTATCAGCAAAGAACACTTTACCCAGAGAAGTATCTCCCAAGTCTCCTCCCCAATGTGGGTCCATTGAAGGCTGTAGCCCTTTATGCTGGATGCTTACTACTCGGTCAGTGGAGGTGCAATGGTAGAGGTACATTAGTTTTGTATCCCCCTATTCGAGACTTCATGTATCCCAGAGTGTGCTCTCATGAAAGCGGAATCACCACTTCTGATTCTATCCCCCCTCACTATTCCCTCGGACCCGCAAACAATGCATTTAACCGCCCACTTGGATTGGGGATTAGACGCTACTAAAGACATGGGAATTACGTTTCCAAAATCTTGTCCTTGCAGATTTATTAAATGGGCTTTTCGGTTTTTCTCTTTTGACTCATCACTATGGTGTTTTCCACGGAAGGAACTTGGGGTACCTTTTTTGACCTCGCTAATACGTTTTTTCGTTTTCTCTGAATGATGTTTCCCACGCCGGGGGTCTGGCTGTAGCAGACGTTTAATCCGTATTTTATTACATGTCTCAGGCGTGCGTTTTAATCCAGCAATTGCCTGTTTAATTTTTTCAAGACCTTCCGGGGTATGCCACGATGAACTATTCCTATGCCCCACTATCATTTGTGTTAAGAAATGTTGTTTTATTTCAGGGTTAGTCCACATTTGTTTGTGGTGAGTAGATATTTTTTGACGAGTTTCTTGAGATAACGGTCCTGTATGTCCTTCCCCACCCTTACAAATGTTGTACCCATACTCGGGGTCTTGTGACCGCAGAAATTTGATAAAATCCCTCTCGGTTTCGTTAAGCTCTTCTTTTGTTTGGATATCCGAACGAAGGGCATGAATGGACCAAGAGGAGGAAAGGGGATGTTTACGCATAGAGGCGAATAAATAAGAACCCCCCTTACCCTCATTGTGTTTTGCGGCGGAAAATTTACGCTGCAAGTAGGCTTTAAGGTTATCCCCTTTGTGCTGTCCAACGTAGTACTTCCCGGTTTCGTGATTGACAATAAGATAAATGAACATGAACCTTCCTCCTATAAGTGCTTTGGAAAGTTCGTTTTTTACTTTCTAATTTTGTATCCTCCCAAACGTGACGGTCCTCCCTACCGGGGGTTCAATAGTGTTCTCGAAAGGCTTATCCGGTTGCTCCCGGATATTCACGATAGGTTCTCCATCACCCTTAAGGTGGAGCGGGTCGATGCCTTGGTCCGGGTTATCCCGATAGATGGGGTTGTAAAGTGTCGGCAGGCCGGTGTTGATGGGAATGAGATAACGGGTGTCACCCTCGGTCAGTAATTGAACGCCGAAGTCCTGTTGGAGGAGTATGCCTCTCGGTTGTTTGTAAGTGACGCCGTGAATGACCAGACGTTCCCCAGTCCGGCGAATGATGAGGTCACCATCCTGTACAATGGGGGTATTGGTCAGGTAACTTTTCGATTCACGGGTCGCTTTGATACCCCCGCCTTCGTCCAGTTCACGGACAAGCGCCGTGTCAGGGGGGACGTAGAGAAAGTCATAGGGACCGTAGTAACCTCCGACGACCCCGGTTTCAAAGCAAACTTTGCATCCGTGACGGGGAGTACCCATTCCCGCCTCGGGGCGCACGCAGCCGCAAGGTTCTCCACGGGTCCGGCGAAACATTATATAAGCGGGTTCGCCCACCTGTTCAAAAACCCAGTGGTTGCGGTTTACCATTTCTTTGTATTCCCAAGTAATCTGGTCTACTTCTTGGGTATTCACAACGGGAGCGGCTGGTGCTCCGGGCTTGTGGATTTCTCCGCCATCACCCACCCCTACTACCGTGTAGAATTGCCGTGCCAGCGAGGTGTAGATGTCCACGTAGTTGGCTAGCCTCTTGAAAAATGCCTTTACTTCCTGAATGCCAGCATAGTTGGCGACGACGACGTTATCCGTGGAAACCACCGCTGTATCCGACACCGCTCCACCCTTGGCAAGAGTGTTGTCCATAGGGAACCAGACGGTCTGGTCTAGTGCCCGTACCTCTGTGGGACGTATCTCACTCTTATTGTTAAACATGTCGGTGAGGACAATCTTTATGTCATCAGGGTTGTTGGCTACCATGGGACGAGTCGCCACAATGTTGGAATAGGGGATCTCTGGGAGCTTGAAACCCCAGCGGCCCAACTCTCCCTGTTCTACCCAGTCCTGCGGGCGTACAATGAACTCCACCTTTTCAAGGTAAGCTTGGTCTCTCCAGAAGTGTCCCCGCCATGTTCCCTTATTGAGCTTTTTCCAATTGCTTGGATGGTCGTAGGCCCGGTAGATATTATAGCCCCTCGTTGCCTCGGGGTCGTCCACCCACCACAGGTCCCGGCTGCCAACATAACTCGAATTGATGACCAGTAATTCGCTAATCATTCTTCACCACCACCCAATCCCTTTTCACCTCTATCCACTCACCCGGTGGTATTTCATTCGCCTCACTGTAAGTGAATGTGAAGTCGGATATTTCCGGCAATCCATTGAATAACCACTTCGTCCCCAGCATGATGTTCTGGAGGTGAGTGCAGACTAGAACCTCCCCATCCTCGGGAGCTTGATAAATGATTTGCTTAATGGCTTCTATCAACTTTTCGAGGAAAGTGTTCATGGATTCCCCACCCTTGGGGAACAAATCCCGGCCCGCTCCCGTAGCAAGGATTCCCAGTACATCCTTTACTTCATCTACAGGTTTGCCATTCATAATGCCGTAGTCTCGGCTTTTGAGGCCGTCTAGTTTATCTACCTTTAACCCATACTCATGGGCTACAGTGGTTGCCAATATGGAAGCCCGCTCCAATGGGCTGGAATACACCTGTTTGATGCAGCAGTATTGACCCCTTAATTTTTCAACTATCAGTGGTATCTGAGCGAATCCAGCCGGGGACAGAGGGATGTCAAGCGCCCCCCGGAGCCGAATTGGCTCCATGTTGTAGGCCGTCTGAGGATGACGAAGAAAGATGATTCGCTTCAAGTCCTACCTCGGTTTCTTACAATAAGGGCATTTTACCGGCTCATCCGAATCAGGGCAGAAGTCTTGCCCACTGGGTAGGATGAGAGCGTCTTTCACGCCCGTGATAATGATGCGCCAAGTCCCGTCCGGCCGCCCCGTCATTGATATCTGAGGGTTATCACCGTTATCTCCGAGGATATGGAGCATATTCCTCCTACAAAGATGGTTTACAAAGTAAACATTCTGGGTTAATCAACCCTCGGTTGACATGCCAGCGAACATGTTGGGCTTTCCTACGGCTGTTTCTTTCAATGCTGATTTTGGCGGCCCTTTGCTTGGCTTCCCGTGTTCCAGCCCTGCCCCCCAGTATGTGGGCCTCGTGGGACAGGCGTGCTGACATTTCTTTGGGGTGCTCTGCCGCATACTTCCTACAGCCTTCGGCCCGTGGTGCTTCGTCCTGCAAGACACGGGCAGCCTTAATCTTGTCGATAGTCTCTTGTGATGTAGGATGCCCTTTCATAATCTCACTCCAGTGTTCCCGGAAGTTCGGTTGCGCCCATCTTTGTTTCAGAGCTTCGGTCACCTTGGCTCTCGCCGCAGGTCCGTGCGGCCCCGTGAACCCCTCCCCTCTCCGGCATATGTTGTAGCCATATTCAGGGTCAGTTGCCCTAAGAAATTTGATGAAGTCCCGCTCCGTCTCGTCTAATTCGGATTTTGTTTGGATGTCGGCCCGGAGGGCGTGTATGGACCAAGAAGAGGGAAGGGGATGCTTACGCATGGAGTTATAAAGACGGGAACGACTGGAGATTCCCTTTTGAGCGTGATGAAACTTCTGCTGTAGGTATTTTTTTAGGTTGTTCCCCTTATGCTGACCGACATAGTACTTCCCAGTCTCGTGGTTGACAATCAGATAGATGAACATACACAACCCCCTCATATAAATACCGAGAAAGTTGTTTTTCTATCCGAGGAGCCAACGCTGTTGTCTTAATCCTGCACTGTAAGGCCGGATAGCGGTAATCAGGGGTGCCCATTCTTGGAACTCCTGACCATAGCTTTGGGATAAACTTAGGTAAAGACTGGACTTGTTGATGTCCAAGCTTACCCCATTCAAGCTGTAGCTGAACTCATCAGCCGCCCAACGTGCGCCCTCAGCGGACAAACAGGATGCCGCCGCACCCACTGCTGCACAATTTCCCCAATCCTTTGGAAGGTTCTCAAGGCTGTAATTCGTCAAGTTCTTAGGGTTCCACGTGTTCAACTTGCTAATGTTAATGTCAAGCATCCTTAGTATAGTGGAGTCAAGCCAGATATACCCTACACGAGTGGTGTACCCGGCAACCACCTTCCCCGGCGTCGGTGGACGGAAGTGGTAGTTGCGGTCTGGGTTGGTATCGCTGATGAGTTCCCGGACTGCCATAATGGCCGGTGTGTACTTATTCTTGGTCAGGGGATGCGGTGTAATAATGACAGAGGGAGCCTCGAAGGCGGAATCAGCCGGGTCGATGGGCTGAACGACGAAATCCTCATAGACCCGTGTTTCCGGCTCTCCTTCATATTGGATAAGATACCAGACCAGCCGGAAGATTCCCCGCCACAGGGTGGGTATGGTCATGTTGACCCAGTAAGCCCCCACGGAGGCCCGGCGAGGGCACATCCGGGGTTCAGTGGAAAGAATGAGGCTATCTTCGGGCAGCCGCCCCATGTGGTTTGGTTGCTCGGCATCATACTCATATGCCCGCTGCCCCACTTCGGGGATCTTTTCCGTTATCTGAAATATTGAATAGGAGATTGACACGGGGTCAACCATCCGTCCTTTGGAATCCCGGACAAGGATACTAAGGTCCCCCGGTCCCAGTGTTTTCCCTTGATTAAGTGTCTCCATCTGGCTCTCCTGCCTAAAGAAACGGAAAGTCAATCGAACTAGAAAATAGACTATGGCAATCTATATTGATACACCATGGCGGAACTCATACAGTGCCGAAAATGTAATACCCCTAAGTCTGAGGAGGAATTTCAACTATTCCGTAATGGAGATACGGTTGGTCGTAGACACGTATGTAGAAGATGTAGGAACTCTCGAATCATGGCTACCACAAGTCCAACAAGAAGAAATGAGTTGTTTAAGAAAAGAACTGAGAATCTTCCGGGTTGTTGGCTTATTAAATATCGGTACAAAATGACTCAAGAGGAATACGCTGCTCAATTTGAAAAGCAAGGTGGTGTGTGTGCAATCTGTAAAAGACCCCCCACAGCATGTCGTGCCAAACGAAGGTTGTGTGTGGACCATAATCACAAGACTAAAAACAATCGAGGGCTTCTTTGCACTTCTTGCAATGTCATATTGGGTCGTTTAGAAAACAATCCCGGACCTTTGGAAGCTTTTATTAGATACGTGGCAGAGTGGAAAGAAAAAGAGGAAATCTAACTATGGCTATATACGCCTTCCGCTGTGATACCTGCGGAGTCCTTGTTGAAGAACTCATGCCCATGAACAAGGCCACTTTTGAAGACCGCCCCTGCATCCGACCCAACTGTAAAGGAAAATGCGTCTACCAGCTTAAGGGTGCGCCGGGCCTCAAGACAGACAATATGTCAAATCCCACTTTTGATGTGGTGGTGGGAGCAGATGCCGAAAAGCGCTGGGAGAAAATCCATGAGCGCCAAGCAGTTAGGGACAAAGTTCGCAAGGAGTCGGGGGAAAAGGCCCTCATCGCCACAAGCAGTGAGAGCTACCGTACCCTGCCGGGCACCAAGCTCCGGGAGGTGGTAATTCCACCCTCGGCGCAGCCCAAGGTTCTGGGGGAATGAGGGTTTATCTCTTGCAATCGAAGCAAGAATTAGACTTTCATCCCCATAGTTGAGGAGCAAGAAATAAATGCCCGTTCAGCGGCCTAATAGCTGAAAATTGAGGAGACTTACTATGGCACTCTTTGGAAGCTATGCACCCCCCGGAGTTTACACCTCGGTTATCATTTCTGGAGCGGGTCAGCCCCTCTTTACGAACAACCGTATCCCGGTCATCATCGGTGAAGGACAGGAGTTCTTTGAACAGGACAACGTGGAGCTTTTCCGTGGTTCGTCCTCTGTCGCTAGCCCGCAGGTGGTGAACGAGAATATCTCCAACCAAGTCACGGCAATCACCAATACCCTCCATACCACCTATTTCCCGGTGGTCACAGCGGCGGCAGTTGGTCTGGCAGGTGGAGGAACTGGAGCGGGAACGGTCACCAATGACCCCAGTCAGGTTCAGATAACCATCGACGGCGTGCCCGGCACGGTTATCTCCCTCGTGGGTCAGACAGGCGAGTTCACCACTCAAGAACTCATCACTCCGGGTCAGAACGTGGAAATCAGTTACTATTTCGCCCGGACCGATACCCTCATTACCAATGAGGATGACTCGGACCAAGTTCCCTCCTTTGCCACACTGACGATTTACAACAACATCGCCAGTCCTCCGGGCGGCGACTCCATGGTCATCAGCACCAAGCTCCCCGGCGTTACAGGCAACCTTGTCAGTCTCACCATCTTCGATGACACCCTGTCTTCGCCTCCGGGTATCGGCGTGCTGGACACACAGGCGGTCAGCGGAGCCGGTACGGACCATATCAGTATCGACATCGCCGAGGTCGGCGGCGGCAAGCGTACCCTTGAGGACATTTATAACCTCGTGCAGGCGGGAATTCCCACCTTGGACGCTGGTTACCTCACGGCGACTCAGCCCGCCATCCAATCTCCTCCCATCCCGGCTGCAACCATCTCCCCGACTTTCCTCTCGGGTGGTGCAGGACCCAACACCAACACTGTTTTCAAGGTTGAGCATGTTCCCATCGTAGACGGTAGCGGCGGTGGGGTGGTCACTACTGACCCCAGCAAGGTTACAGTCACAGTGAACGGCACCCCCGTAACGGTCTCCGCCGTTAACGGTGCGGAAGGTCTCGTCACGGTTAAGAATCCCGTGGCCTTCCCGTCCACCGTCACCATCACCTATTACACCAACACTTACCAGAACACCTATGACATCATTCCGGCGCAGAATGTCACCTCCATCATCGAAGTTGGTTTGGGACCTAACCGGGCCGATTTCGTCCAAGATACGGACTACAATCTTGGTCTGGATTCAGTCGGAAATGCGGTCATCAACTGGGGCGCAGGCAGTCAGACCTTGGTGGGAAGTTCCACCACGGGCTTTACTCCCTTCGGTCCGACTCAGATTCTCACCACCCTCGTGGATGAGAAGGTGTTCCTCCGCACTTGCACGGGAGTTGCCAACGGCAAGAACCTCACGTTCACACTGCCCGATAGCCCCGTGGATGGCAGCGGTCTCGGCAGGGTAACTGACAACCCAGTCAAAATCATGGTCTTCGTCGGCACCAACCCCGTGGAAGCTCTGGGTAACTACTATCCCGGCACTTCCGAGCGGGTCATTCAACTGACCGGAAGCACGGGGAGCTTTACTCTCTACAACGCTCCCGGCGCTGGAAACAACGTGTATGCCAGTTACTACCGCAACACGCTGCATGACCACTCCTACACACTCACTGTGGTCAACCCCGGCATCCCCGGACAGGGCACTTATAAGATGAAGGATGAGGTAGGACGTATTCTGCCGGTGGTATCGTTTGATGCCGTCCACAGTGTCGTCACCGAATCCGGTGCTTTCAATCAGACAGATATTGTGTGGCCTTTCGCTTTCCCGGACCTCTATGATTCTCCGGGTGAAGTGGATGAGACTGTCACCTTGACGTTCCAAAATGATGAATACACCAAGGATGCTAATCCGGGCGCACAGGCATACCTCTTGGCACAGGGAATTCTCTTCTTCTCTACGACCCCCGGTTCCGGTGGAGATGCCATCACAGTCGCTTTCAATACCACGGGCAGCTACGGTGTCAGCGTGGTTGGAAACGCCATCACCTTCAACGGTGTGACGACCACCAGCCAAGTCATCGACCTCGCCGGTTCCGGTATCAGCACCACCTTTGGAACGGTACTTGCCAACCTTAAGACGGCAGGGACCATCCAGACTGCTGCTCCCCTGAACCTCGCTGGCGGTGTGGACCCCAGTTCCCCGGAGCCTTATGCTCTCCGGTACCTCGTTACCTCCAGCAACCCCAAGGGTTCGGGTTCCGGTGGAGTAGGCACCAATGTGGGCTACCTTGACCAGACGTATGTTGACGAAATCACCGGTCTCAAGTTCACCATCGTCAACCCACAAGATGCCCTTGACTACGGATACACCAGTCTCCCGACGCCCCAGTACAACTTCCAGCCGGGCGACACACTGGTATTCGATGTCAGCAGCGAAACCCCCCGTGTAACGGGAACCGTTTACGTTCCTTTCAGCACGGCGGAGCCGAACAACTTGGTAGCCATCGCCGGTCTCCACACCGAAGTCATTACCACTTTTGGTGCCAACGCCGGGGATACCGCCATCATCAACACCTTTGCTCCGTCCGCCAATCAGCCGAGCATCGGTGAGTACTACTACGTCAGCTTCCAGACCGAAAAGACGGCAGCGGACATGGCAATCACCCTTTATACCAACCCGTCCGACGCTTACGCCGCCTACGGTCAGCCGAGCACCATCAACCGGGTGTCGCTCGGTATTCAGTTGATGACTCAGAACGGCGCACAGCAGTTCGGCGTCATTCAGGTCCCGAAGCAAGCCGGTCTCAATGTGGCCTCGGACGCTGACTTTATCAGCGCCATCCAGACCTTGACAACCGCCCTGCCCGGAACCAACCAGAAGGCGAATGTCATCGTTCCTCTCAGCGTGAGCACCACGGTTCACCAGTTCTTGAGCCGTCAACTCATCACGCAGGCAACCGTTCGTAACAAGGGCGAGGCCATCGGCTTCGTCGGCTACAGCACTACCACCTCCGCCAACCAAGCAAGTGCCAACGCCGTTGCCTTGAAGAACGCCCGCATGATTGCCATCGGTATGCCAGCGGCGGGAGTTCTCATCACCAACAGCCAGACCGGGCAGCAGCTTGAGTACGCCGTGGACGGCAGCTTCATGGCAGCCGCTCTTGCCGGACTCAATGCCAACCCCGCCAACGATGTGGCGACCACCCTCACCAATCAGAACTTGGTTGGGTTCAGCCGCCTGCTCGTGCAGTACGACGACACGACCATGAACCTCATGGCATCGAATGGTCTGGTAGTTTTGACCAACAACAACGGGGCACTCAACGTGCGTCACTACAAGAGCACCGACCCGAGCAACCCCATCACTTCCGAACCGACCTGCACCACAGTCACCGACTACGTGGCTCAGCAGTTCCGTGCAGACCTTGCACAGTTCATCGGCAGGAAGTTGGTCACCGGACTGACCACGGATATTCAGGTGGTCTGCAACTCCCGGTTGGTCTCCTTGGTGAATAACCAAATCATCAGTGGATACAAGAGCCTATCCGTGGTGCCGGACCCGACCGACCCCACTACGGTGGACGTGACTGTGACGTTTAAACCTATGTTTAGTTTGTTATATATTTCTGTGACGTTTACTGTCACAACTACTCTCTGATAGGACCGAGAAATGATGAAGTTTTGCAAAATGTGCCGGACTGAGAAAGAAGTGAACGAGGCGAATTTCCATCGCCTTGCTCGCTCTTCGGATGGGTTTGACCGTTATTGCAAATTATGCCAAAACAAAAGAGGTCTTCATCGGTACCATTCAGAAAAAGGACCTGAAATCAGGAGAAAGAACACCATAAGGAATTTTCGTCACAAATACGGAATAACAATAGAGGACAAACAGAAGATTCTTGAGGCTCAAGGTTTAAAATGCGCATGTTGTGGCTCTACAAACTCAGGAAACAAAAACGGGTGGTCGTTGGACCACAATCATCAAACCGAGGAAATCAGAGGGGTCTTGTGTCATTCATGTAATGTCGCTCTTGGGTCAGTTAAAGATTCCGTTTCTCGCCTTGAATGCTTGATAACTTACCTGAATTCCCACAAACCTCTTGTTATGAAGGCGGTGGCGTAAAATGCAAGTAACCCCTGTTATTACTCAAGCAAACGGCATCCTCAGTATCCGTTTACAGGCTACGTTTGTCGGCGACCCAACGGATGCCAGTGATAAGGCCCTCATTGCGGCATATGGCGACCCTCAGATTTCCCTCGTGGGGAATGGAACTTTCGCCAATGTTCCCGTTCCAGGTTCTAGCCCCCCGGCAGTTTTCAGCTTTGTCTTTCCATGCAGTCAGTATTACGTGGGGATAACCACCCAGATGTCTTCCAAGACGGTAAAGTTTATGTCCGCTTTGCCCAGCAGTCCGCCCGTCAATAATCCCAATCGTCATGCACCGATACAGGGTGAATTAGATTGCATTACTCCTTATCCGTCAGCGGCCTTGGAGGCTTGGTGGACGGCTATGCAAGCGGAAATCACGGTCGCCCTAACGGCACTGAGGAATCAGAGCTTAGTTCCCTCACTGCCTTCGGTGGACATTTAGGAGACACATGAAATCGCATCTCGTATCACATCGCAAGCAGGCAAGGATTCTGGCTACTCCGCAGACCATCCAACAGGCCGCTCAAGAGGCGGAGGGCCTCATCGCTATCATGGAATCTACTGGAGATGCTCGTCTCCAGCAGATGCAGCAGGTAGCCAAGTGGTTGAAGAACGTGGCAAGCAACGCCGCCATGCAAAATCAGCTTGATGACCAAGCTTATCCTCAATTTGCTCAGCAGGCGGAAAAGTATGTTCGGTGGGTAAGCCAGATGAGTAACCTACCCCAGTTTCAAACTCACGGTATCGAACAGACCGAGATGCCGCCCGTAGCCTCCCAGACCGCCGCCAAGAAGCGGGGCGCTGGTAGTGCCGGTGAGAATTGGGTCACCGACCGTAACGAAAAGGCAGAAGCCAAGGAACCTGTGAAGGCGGAGGTTCCTCGTGTGGCAGCTAAGAAGGTTGCCCAGCCCGGAGCACTGGCCCCCGCCGCAGCACCAGCCGCTCCTGCCGCCGCAGGCGCACCCGCTGCCGCCCCGGCACCACCGCCCCCGGCCCCTCTAGTAACCAAGCCGGGAAACGGTAACATCTCCGCTGATATCAAGCAAATGAGCAGCGAGTCACTTTCCAACATCGTCACCGCTATCTCCAAGGGTCTTGACCCCAACGACAAGGCGGCGTGGGACTTTGTGCAATCCCTTAGTGGAGAACTTAAGACCCGTCCCGTGGAAGTAGAGCAGGGAGCCGCTCGGTCGGCATCGGTGAAGACTGCTTTGGGCCTTTACGATGACACCCCAGTGGGAGCAGAAGTACCGGGAGAAGAAATGGAAGAAGAGCCAATGGGAACCGGGCCGGGCAAGTGCCCGCAATGTTATTCCGCTACCATCAATGGCACCTATTGCCATGAGCGGGGATGCCCTAACGAAAGGAAAGTCTGGGACCCCGAAGTTGGAGATTGGGTCCGGGAGTCCGAGTGTCCCGAGTGCGGCGGCAAGTTAAGAGAAGGGGAGACGTGCAACTGTATGGAACCCATGAATGAAGAACCGACCGACATGCAGCACTTCTGCTTCGGTGGACTCAACACCGCCTCCGTTGACAAGCAGTCAGCCGAGGACGCAAAGTTCGAGCGTTGCGTGCATCACGTAAAGGAGCAGAACAAGGAAGAAGGCGGCAGTGAGAAGAAGCCATACAATCCATGGGCCGTCTGTCACCAGTCTGTAGGCTCCAAGTCGGGAAGCATCAAGGTCGCAGTGACTCCGCCCGGCATCAGCGAAGAAACGGCGCACGACATCAAGAAAGAATACCCCGGTGAGAAGGACAAGGCATATGCCACGATGTGGGCTATCCACAATAAGCAGAAGGAGAGCAGTGTGTCTCCACACGAAGTTGCTTATCAGGCATACCGGGAAGGCAAGCTCTCTACCGCTGACTGGACGAAGATACAGGCAGCACAGGCAGAGATTGTCAACACCATCACCGCCGCAGGCGATGCGGGCGGATGGTTTATCCATGATGAGGAAACCGGTGACGTTACGGAAAGCGGTGGGGCTACACCCGAAGTAGAGGAAGCCCACAAGTTGGAGGATGAGGCCCCGGCGAAGCTGGACCGTCCCGAGACCACCGAACCCATCAAGCTTAATGACAACCCCTTGAACAGCAAGTCGGCTACCGAGAAAAAGCGGGATGCCAGCACCGCTCTCAAGAAGGTGAAGTCTCTCGCCGATAAACTCCAGAGCATGTACCTTGATGCCAAGGAAATCACTCAGGTCAACGACAGCCGGATGGTCCGGGAAGCCGTGGAAGCCATCTTCCTTGCCTATGACCTGCTCGGTCAGGCAGCCAAGGTTCTTGGCAAGCAGGAGATGCAGGAGAAGGCCGAAGAGGAGGCCGTCAAGGTGAAAGAAAAAAGCAAGAAGTCCTCGATTCTCGGTGACCTGATTCTCGCTGCCGAGGAAGAAGAACGTTGTGAGTCTTGTGGCAAAGAACTAAGTGGTTCCGAATCTGAGCTTTGCCACCAGTGCGCAAAGAAACAACGGAAGGGTGAAGGACCGAAAAAACCTTCCAAGAAGGACTGGTAATTGTAAGGAAAGAAACTTTCGGGTTTTTGAATAGAACGCCGCTCGGCGGCAATGGAGGAAGATATGGCGCAAGGTGGTTACATCTATCAGCAGGGAGCAAGCCCTCAGACGGAATCGGTGATTTCGTCTCGCTTCAAGATTTTCACCGACGTGGTGGGCGTGGGCAAGTTTGTCAAGTTGGGCGTCACCTCCCAGTTCAACATTTCTGAAACCCGCACGGTGGAGACCATCCGTGGTTTGGGGTACGGCGACCAAGTTGCCGAACTCGTGCCCGGCGTCACCGAGCCGTTGAGTATCACCATCCAACGGACCTGTCTCTATCTTGCCAACATCATGCAGGTCTTGGGCTACAAGGCTGGCGTTAGCGGCGGTGTGAGGTCCATCCGTCAGCATCGTTGGCCGTTTGACATCAAGACGGAAATCGTGTTCAGCCAGTTGGCGTCCACGACTCCCGGAACCCCTACCCCCAATTCGGGCGGGGCACAGCCAGACCTTACCAACGCCGACATCCCCAACGAGGGCGGGTTTAACAACTTAGGCAATCCGGGCCTCTTCGCCGTTGCCACGGTGTACGAGGGCTGCTGGATTTCCAACTACACGACAGGCTACGTTATCGAAACAGCGGCAGTCAATGAAAACGTCACGGTCAGTGTCACGGACATCTTCGATGTCAGCGGCACGGTTTATGGGGAATTTTTGGATAGTGGGTTAGGGCCGGGAGACGCCACGGGTCAAAGTCTTTTATATTCAATAAGTTAGAGTTTTTAGACTCCGGCTTTGTTCATTCTTTAATGCAAGTTTCGGTATTGTGACTTTCCGAGTATTAGACAAAAGCAGTCTAATACTCGGAGGTCTCTTTGTTCAACGTCTATAAGGTTATCAATCTTCTCAATCGCCGTTACTACTACGGCGTTCACGAAACTAATAATCCAAATGACAATTATCTTGGCTCGGGGATTGCCATTAAGCGTGCCGTCAGGAAGTATGGTAAGCATAACTTCAAGAAAGACATCCTATTTACATTTAAGGTTTCCGCAGAGGCATATACGAAGGAGGTAGAATTATTACGGAATGCCCGGCAGGACCCGCTTTGCTACAATCTGCATGAAGGCGGCAAGGGTGGTTTCAAATACATCAACGAACAAGGGTTGTCCGACCCTAGAAAGGCCGGTCGTATCGCTAAGGAGAAAGGCAATACAGGGCGACCAAGGGGTTCAAAGAACCATTTCATTTCCATCCTTCCCGATTCTCACCTTCTATGTCGGTATGGATGCGGGTTGGCCGCCGCTTTCTTGATTGGAAATAAAGAAAACCCCTGCTGTTCCAGCCATCACGGGGCATGTCCCGCCTATTGTCAGTGTAAGAAAAAGATGATATCCAAGCCTATAGATGACTCCTCTAAGCTGTGTTCTTACGGCTGTGGTACCAATGCCAAGTTTTTGTTAGGGAAATATGAGAGGCCGTGCTGTTCTAATACTTTCTGTGAATGTCCAAGTCATTGGAAGAATCTACGGACTTTTAGTGATGCGGAAATTAAGCGAAAGACAAAATATACTCTTCTTGCTAGATATGGTGTAAGCAACCCTATGCTTAGTTCAACTTTACTATCAAAACGAGATACCACTAACTTGGAACGTTATGGTGGGCGTAGTCCTATGTGTGACCCGAAGGTCGGGAAGAAACAGGCAAAGGCCCAGAGCCACCCCCGTAAGAAACACATTGAAATAAATTCTCATTTATCAGTACCTTAAACAGCAATCAATTCTTTGTGAGTAGGAGGCGTGGTTAATGTCCAGCCCCGTAACCCGAGAACAGGTTTGGGTTAACGTTTCCCCGGAGTATAAATGCTGGCGGCTCGTGTACAACTCCACGACCAAGCGGGTTTTTATCCTCTTTGAGAAATCGGGACTGAGTAAGACCATGCAATCGTTGTTCTGTTCTACTCGAACAGATGGTGAGCCGGGTGCGGTAAGCAGTGCTGAGGGTAAACAGGAATGCCTTGACAAGGTTGCTTCCCTTGGTCTCGTTCTTACCAAGTCAACTGTTGTGGAGTGAGTATGCCCTATTACCAGACAGCAATGACCGACAGAAAATGTTCCAAGTGCGAAAAGACCATTCCCGCTGGGGCACAATTCATCACTCTTCCCACAATTACCCGAATGACGTTGTACACCTGCAAGGAATGCAATGAGGGTTCGGCTAAGAAGGCGTAATGGCTACATCGGTCGGTCTAATCATTGGAGTACTCGCTGCTATTCCCATAGGCACTTTACTGTTTATGGGATTGGCAAGGGCCTGTTCCCCCCACTCTCTCCAACAATCTGCTACATCTTCGAGAAGGTCCTTTTGTGAGGAAGCCGCATCCTCTTCCCCGTTCGTAGGGGACTCTCTCCCTCCACTGGTTAACGGTGGGGTCTGCTATATCTCCCTTATCATTAAAGAGAAACCAGTGAGTTCCTCGGGAACCTCGTAGTACCCCCGGCCTGTATCCTCTTGATTTACCCCATAGATAATAAAGGGCTTCTGTTGCCGTGTAACAATGGCCGAAAGTGGGGTCATCACCCGGCTGGCGTTTCTCCAGCCACTCTTTTTTCAACAAATCGTCGGATAAGGCTCGCTGCAAGAGCCTGATGGCTCTCTTCTTTGTCATCCCCATATTGCTTGATACTGAAAATCAAAGCTATACGGTGCTTTAATGAGGAGAAGTATCTCCATATGTTTATAACCAAACCGCACAGCCCCTTGCTCATAAAAGCCGAAATGCTTCCTGTCCCCGGAGGCGGGGTGGGGGGATTCGACAAAGAGGAGCTTTTTGATAGCCCGGATTATGCGACCCAGCAGCATCACGCCGAGCCGACTACTGATATCCCCTACAACAAGCCGTTTGGGGAGAAGGGTACGGAGATTGAGCAGAATAAGCACGGGTCAGCGGATGCGGTAGATGGACTATCCGATGGAGTGGTTGACTTTTGGGAGCCACGGACCAAGCCCAAGCTACGGACAGCCTCCGATTCTTCCATGTGCCGGTGTGGTCATCAGTTCCACGAACATTGGAACCGGGGCAGGTTTGGTTGCAAGAGTCCCCGCTGCCGGTGCAAGAAGTTTACGGCGAAGACCGGAAGTGTGAGCGCCGTGCCTGTCAAGATTGTTAGTGATTCAGATAACGAACTCCTGAAAGCAAAACAGGACCCCATTACTCAGGTAGCCGCCGAGGAGTTCCACCCCTCCGGTAAACGGATACAGGACCGAGAAGAATTCCGGGCCTCTCTCAAGAAAGAGTGGGAAGAGCCGGACGGATATCTCTTCCGGTCGGAAGTCTACTGTCCTCGCTGTGGGATGGAGATGATTGATGAGATGTTGGACAAGGGGCAGGTCGGCCCTCCGGGACCAGTTGATGACCCGGATTATGTGACCGACTCAGGGGTCATCCCACAACCCCTGCTTTCTTTGGAATCCGGGGCGGAGACGTGTGCCAATTGTGGCGACCCTATCGAGAAAGAACCCATCGTCCCCGGTGAATATACCCCCGAGGATGAGCAGTTCATGAAGGAGATGAAGATTTGGGGGTCTCTCAAGGGATTGGTAGATACCGTTCAGCCCCATAATCCCCTTCTCCAGCCGCCCGACCCGGAGACAGCGACGTTTTTCAAAGAAGGTGAAGAGGACGGCTTCAAGACCGCCACGGAGAAATCCTTTGGCACAGGTACTCCTATTGGAGGAGCACCCGGCGCTCCCGTGCAGAATGACCCCAATCAGCCCCGGTGGACGGCTCCTACACCACCGAAGCCCGCTCAGACAAACCCACAGACAAACAGTAAGGCACTCCCATCGTCAGCGCCGGACCAGCAACAGGCAAAGCCCACGGGAACCGAACAGCAGCAGGTTAAGCAAGTAGTTAACGACCTCGCCAAGGATAACCCACAGGTTAATAGAGCGGAGATGGAGGATGTGGCGGAGAAGGTGCAGGATAAGATGTCCGCCTTGGACTCGGAGGTGAAGATATATGACAGCACCGATATGTTGCCGCCGAGGACCGAGCTTCGCAAGCATCTTGACCCCACTCTAGTTGATGAGAGCACCAAACCGCCGAGACCCCTTAAGAAGGGAGCAGGTGTGGGTGAGGAGGATGAACCAGAAGGTGAAGTTACCGACATGGGTACGCTCTATGGCAAACCCCTTGGCGGTACAAAAGCCAACGATTCAGTAAAGGACCGTTTGGAGTATCTGAGAGGTGAACTTAGAGCCGAACGCATAAGCACAAGTGAGTTGCTTGAGTTACAGGAGTTGGCTGACTATATCGAACCCGGTGACGTTGAGTTACTGGAAGCAGCCGGGGTTCCTGAGACCACAGAATCTCCCGTAATTGTCGGTCGGCCTGCATTTGCAGGTCCGGGTGTACCACATGTTACCCTTAAATGCAAGTTGTGCGGTGTCACGAGTGATGAACTGAATCGCACGGATATTGCCATGGGCAACAAGTATAGCAAACCCTCTCTTCATGGAGCCGAGGGGCTTATGCGCAGGCACTTTGGTTATTCTCACTGGGACACTCCGTTCGGCCCGGAAGGTTATGAGGATGTGACTCGTGCTAAACCATTCAGGCCCACTAAGGGAGATAAGGATTTCATGAAGTCTCTTGGCATCAAGAGTTCCAAGATTGCCGCCGATGCTGAGGGATGGTGGAGAAGTACTCAGAACACCGAGCGTCGTAATGTAGCCGACAAACTAGGAATCGACAAGTACTGGAGCCACTTTACATGGGATTCTCTCCCCAAGGAAATCAAGCAGAAAGTGAATGTCACCCTGCCGGAACTGGAAAGAAAGACGCAGATTGAAAAGGCGTGGGAAGGTCCCGCTCATGTTTCCGAACGAGACCAGCAAATCCGGGAAGCGTGGGATGCTACTCCGCACATGGCGGCGGGGAAGGATTGGGACCCGAATCTTGCAAAGAAATATTATGACGATGGAGCAGACGCCGCTAAACAAGGTAACTGGGATGTAGCCCGTAATTTCCTCACTCAATCCCTTGTACATAATCCCTATAACGGGAAGGCTAACTTTCTTCTAGGTATTGTGTTTGCTCAGACGGGAGAAAGTAAAGCAGCTATTCAGCAGTTGGAGCAGGCACTTCGAGCCAACCCCAAGGAACGCTATGCCTATCACAGCATGGTAATGCAGATGGACCGTGACGGCGACCTTGATAGCCTTGAACCGGAAGTAAAGAATTTCCTTCTGGACAAAATGGTATCCAAGCAGGCCGGGGCCAAGGTTTCCGTTCCGATAGAGGAAGGTAATCTCGTTTGCCCCCACTGTAAGTGTGACAAAACCAAACCCGTGGAAGATTCTGAGGCTGAGGGAGTAAACCTCGTGGAATGTATGAATTGCGGGGTGTTCTTTAGTAAGTAATGAATGGGTTTAATTAGGTTTTATGACTATGGGTTTATTAGGTATGAGAAAAATAAATCTGATAGGTCAGCGGTTTGGACGATTGATTGTTGTTGAGGGGGCTCCCAACCATAAAGGTGGGCAGGCAAGGTGGGTCTGTAGGTGTGATTGTGGGAATGAGACGGTCAACCTTAGTGCCAACCTTCGTGGGAAAGGTGCCCAAAGCTGCGGATGTTTGTCTCGGGAACGAGCCAGGGAAACTATGGCGTTACTCCGGGAGAAGAAAAACAGGCAGCTAGAGTCAGATTTATTAGGGCATAAATTCAATCGCCTAACCGTTATTCGCTTTTACGATTTTGACCCAAGTCAGCGAGCGGTCAAAAGGTGGCTAACAGTCTGTGATTGTGGAAAAGAGGTTATTGTACGGACCAATGCTTTGGTTATGGGAAGGACTAAGAGTTGTGGGTGCTGGCGAACTGACAGCCGCAAACTGGAGCTGGGTCTCTGTATGCGTAACCACTTGCTGGCTACTTATCAGGCAGCAGCAAAGAGGCGAGGCTATGAATGGGGACTGAGTAATGACGAGTTTTTCGAGATTACTCAACAACCATGTCACTATTGCGGGAGTCCACCATCAGAAAGAAGGGGCTCCAAGCGCTATAATGGCGGTTACATCTGCAACGGTGTAGACCGTAAAGATAATTCACTGGGGTATATTCCAGGTAATGTCCTCCCAGCTTGCAAGGACTGTAACTACATGAAAAAAGACAAGACATATGATGAGTTTATCTCTTATTTACGACGAGCGGGAAGGTTTCAGTTAAAAGTCATTGCTATTGAAACCTCTGTATAGGGGAACATGTCATTTAAGAAGTTTGCCAATGCGGAGCTTGCCGAACCTCTTCTTAGCTTTAGCGATTGGGAGAAGATGCATGGGAGTAGTGCGTTTCGTGGTTACAATGTAGACCAAAGTCATCCGTTCTGCAAAACCGCAGCAAGTCAGACCCGCTATCTTTTGTCACACTGTACAATCATGGCATCAGTTGCTTTAGAAAAAGAACCGGAGGATTGGTTGATTAGGACTGCTAGTGCGGCTTTTGTAAATAACAATGACGATGCTTGGGGTCCAGAAACACTGAAGTTGTCCTACAAAACCTTTGTGGGTGCCTTTAACTTTGTGGAACATTTTCAAAACAGTAAGTATGCCAAGGGTCATATTATTGATTCGGTCCTCCGCAAGATACATCTGACTCAAGACCCACAGGATGATATATATTTTGTAGACATACTCGTGGCTACTGACCTTAAGCATGAAAAGCTTGCCAATGATATTAGGTCTGAAAGAGTCAAGTACCTATCCATGGGGTGTGTTACCGACCTTGTAATCTGCTCTTTCTGTGGTCAGCATGTGACCGACTCCAGCAATTATTGTCATCACCTCCAGTTCAATAAGGGCAGTTTTATGCCGGATGATAACGGCATTCCACGCCGTGTAGCAGAACTTTGCGGACATAAATACCTTCCGGGGGGAGGTGTGAAATTCGTAGAGGCTTCTTGGGTACAAACTCCAGCGTTTCCCGGCGCTGTCAAGCGGTCGATAGTCTCCAACGAGTGGCTTGGCCCCGCTACCAAGTATACCAACCATATTCGTGGGTCCGAGAAAGCAGTTTTTGCTAAAGCAGCCTCAGAAAATGGCAACTATGAAGGTCTTAATGTGGGAGAGCTTCTCCTCTCTCGGGACGACGGAAGGAACCTACGCTAATGGTAATAAATCCACTCATCTCCGTATATAGGCGCAAGGTTGCAGAGCTTGGCGCTTTGGACAATGAAATCAAGAACTTGGATATGACTCTTCCCGAGGGTGAGGGTGGGAAGACTTTCGATTATCTCGCTGAAAAGCGTAAGGAAATCGAGAAGGATATCCAAGGCATGAAGGAGAAAGTAGAGTTCCTGAACGCTTGGGAACGCTTCAAGCAAGGTCCTTGGTCTCCTGAACTCAAGAGTGAGTTGGATGGACTGGACCAGACCCTCGGAGATATCGCTACCGGGGATAAGCTGGGAAATACCACTCCTCCCGGCCCCGGCCTAACCCCCGAGGCAGAACCACCCGCAGAACCCCCTCTCGCCGAAGCACCAGTATCACCCGCTGAGGCACCCATGGCAGAACCACCCGCTGAGATACCCGCCGAACCACCGCAAACCCCCGAGGGAACCACTGGGGTACCCCCGGAACCACCGCCCGCTCCCGCCCAACCCATGATGGCGAGCAAAAAACAGAACTATCAAATACCTGATAAGAAGGGCAGCAACAGCCCTAACTCCGAGAGGGGAAAGATTATGGCAAAAGACACTAAGGTTTCAATGAAGGAATCCATCGCCGCTGTCAAGGCGGATAAGGACGCTATCAAGCGGGAAGCCAAGACTCGTGTGGCTGCTGCTTGGACTATCGCCAAGACGATGCTGCCCACTGCTCCGGTGGAAGCCCAGAAAGCGTTTGCTCAAAGCCTGCTCGCCAACAAGACGAGCGCTTTGAAGGCTGCTCTCAAGCAGACCGCCGTCAACGCCCACTATACCCGGCTTGCTGACCTCGGTACGCTCAAGGAAGTCCACAGGGACGAAATGAACGACACCGAGAAGGCTGATAAGCCCGGTGACTTGGCGGCAGAGAAGAGCGCCGTGAAGTCCGAAATCAAGGGTGAGGCCGTTAATGCCTCCGCCAAGAAAGCGGATGACCGGCAGGATGCCGGACCGCAGACCCCGACCTATAATGACGGGCGTGGTCATGGTGGTGGTACCGCCTCGGAGCCGAAGGAAGTCGATGCCGGTAAAGCAGCCGAGCGTCCCGGTGCTGGTGAGCGCCCCGGAGACACGGTGAATCTATCGGAAGGTGCATCCAAGGCCGAAGGTGGAGATGGAGCGCCCAAGGCAGCCGCCAAGACAGCCACTTGCCCGAACTGCAAGGGTGGTAAGATGTGCGCCAAGTGTACCGCCGCCAAGGCAGCCGCCGTTAAGAGTAAGAAGGCGTATCCCGGACCCGAGGCAGCCGCCCCGGCAGCCCCCGCCGCTCCGCCCGCCGCACCTCCAGTAGATACAGCGCCCCCCATGGATGCAGCACCCGTGGAAGGCGAGATGCCGCCCGCTGATATGCCTCCGGTGGAAGGTGAAATGCCACCCGCCGAAGGTGGACTGCCGCCCGAGGGACCGATGGGTGATGCAGCCGGTGCTGGTGAGATGGTGACCGAGGAGAAGATTAAGGACCTCGGCGAAAAGGCACAGGAACTTGTAACCGAAATCCACGAGCTTGAGGAAGCGGTTGCTCAAGAAGAGACCGAGGGAGAAGACGTGCCCGAGGGCGTCCTTGAAACCGAAGGTGAGGAACTTGAGCAAGTGGGTGAGACTCTCGAAGGCGAGGGGCAGTCCGTTGAAGGTGAAGGAGAGAACCTCGAAGGCGAAGGTGCCGAACAGGAACTCAACCTTGAGAACATCTTTAACGAGGACAACATGGAGGAGAAGACCTCCGCCCTCGCCAACGAAGGTGACAACTCCGGTGCTGACTTCTTCTCGCCGTCCGCCGCCTCTACCATGGAAGCTGCTCTGGACAACAACGGCATTCAGGAATTCGGGGATGTCGTAGCCTCCATGTTCAGCCGTCAAGGTGCCGATGACGACCCGTTGGCAACCCTCCTTGGTCAGGTCCGTACCGCCGCCTCCGTGGCGGGTATGGAAGTCATCCCGGCCTACGACGGAACCGCCGCTAAGCACTTCGAGCAGAAGGAAACTTCCGCCGATAGCCGTAACAACGAGGAAGACCACAAGGACGACCTGTGGGCCGAAGTCATCACTGACGCCGCCCCCGAGCCGCAGGAGTTCAAGGAAAACTCTACTGGCACTGGTCCCGTCCGTACTCCGCAGGACGCCGTTCCCGCTTTGAAGGAACCCGCCCCCGGACAGACTCCTCAGTCCCAAGGTAAGGCAGCCGCTCCCAAGGCAGCCGCCAAGCCCGCCGCCAAGCCGACGCTTAAGAAAATTAAGCCGGTGATGGCTTCCGACGCCTCCACGCCAAAGGCAATCAACATTGGCGATGCGATGTTCGGACCCAACGACGGTATCCCGAATGACTAATTTCGCAGGTGCAACCCCACCCCCGGCAGTTATCACTCGCCGGGGGTTAGTTTTTATGAGTCCTTCCACCATGCGCCCGGAGCCGCCATTAACAGTAGTTTCGGGCGTCCTGCCTTATTCGATAACAGTACCCTCATAGGGAATATTCCAAAACAGACACGCCTTGCGATGACCGCCATATGCTCCCTTTGTCACCTGTTTAAACTCTTTCTTACAGGTGGGACAGGTGTAGTCCTTAAGTTTGACATTTTCGATAGCGTTAACTTGGCGGGCAACATCCGCTTGTTTTGAACGTCGGTTTCTACCCTGTTCAGTTTCAGTGTTCCAGTGGGCAGCCATCTTCTGCCGTTGAGATATGGGCTTGGGTTTCCCCTTATGCCGTTTACCAACCGCCTCTTTCGTTGATTGCGGGCAAGGTTGGCCCTTGCGTGTTTTACTTATCTTTTTTCTTGTTTCTTCTGTGCAAAGTACGGGGCGTCCGTCTCCTCCAGGCGTCATATTGTATCCTGATTCGTAATCGTAAGTCCCAAGCAAGGCAATCCAGAGCTTCTCCAGGTTGTTCATCTGTTCCAGGCTATTACATCGGGTTAGGCCCTCTGCTATAAATGCCTCTGGTCCATATTTGCGGATGGCCTGATAGAGACGGTCTTGTTGCCCCATCCTAGCGTTGCTAAGGTGTTTCCGCCATCGCCTTTCTACGCTCTGAATTGTTTGTCCGACGTACATCTTGTTGTTAACAAGATTAGTCACCAAGTAGATTTGCATTTTACCATCCCCTCTTTATGAAGGAGTGGATAGTTGTGTTTTATGGCCAAGCTGTTATTTTATCGACAAATGTCGGTAAAATAATATCTTTGCTATCAACTCCTTTAAATGTATGAAGCAGCCTGTTTTCCTATAGTCCCGAGTCTACTCCTAGACAGAGGATTGGGTATACAGGTTAATCCAACCTTCTACATGGAGACAAAAATCTCCTAAGTTCAACAAAGGAAAGAACTTATGGGACTTAAATTAGTCTATTACGGTCAAAACGATAGCGTTAATGCTACGCCCGACGTTCTCCTCACCGGAGACCCCGGAACTGACCAGACCACCCTGATTAACGCAGGGTATCTGTCAGGTCGTATCATGGCTATCGCAGGAAACCCCCAGAACGCCTCCAACGTGGAAACGGTCATCGTTCCTTGTAACGTAGACAGCACTCTCGGCAGCACCGAGACTGCAACTGCGGGCATCATTGGAACGGGTCCGTTCAACCCCGGTGACAGGCAGTATACCTCCAACGCCACAACCACAGTAGCAGCGGGCAATGTTCCGTTCGCCGCCCTCATCAACGGCCCCGGTGAATTCTCCGGTGCCATTGGACCTGCGGGCAGCAAGAAGGCCCCAGTGGTTCGTGGTCTCTGGCAGGGCAACATCAACCAAGAGTCGTATGACACGCAGGCTGGCGTAGCGTTTGTCGCCGGTGCTTATGTGTACTGCGGTGGAAATTCCACGAGTAACGTTGGACTTTACACCGATAAGGCACACTCTGGCACCACTGGCGGAACGAACGGCTACATCCCGGTCGGCATCTGCACTCACGTCCCCAGCACTCAGGAGCCGTGGCTGGGCGTAGCAAGTCTGCTCTAATTGGAAGGTAGCTTAGGCTACCCCACCGATTAGGCAAGGAACAGGAAAAAGAGGTAATTCAAATGGCAAATCTTTCCCGTACCCAACAGCAGACTGCTATGTTGGGTCAGCTTCTCAAGACCGCTGGCGGACGCCAAAAGCTTGCCGCTAGCCTCGGACCGTCCCTTCGTCGGCGTCGTGACTATATGAGCATTGCTCGCAAGGCTCTTATGGTCGAAACGCTACCGGACGGCGCACTCCCCATCTATGACAAGGAATTTGACATCATGGCACAGACGGTGTCCAGCACACCGGGTGGGTCATTTGTTGAAGCCTTCGTCGTTGGTGAGGAAGGCGGAGACATCGTTCGGGTCACCAAGCCCAAGCGGGTCACCGTTCCGACCTTTGAAATCGTCAGCAACCCGATGATTCCCATCACCCAGATTAAGGAACGTCGGTTCGACTTGGTCGCTCGTTCTCTGAACCTCGCCAAGGCGGAAGTCGGCGCAGCCGAAGACGGATACGTTTTCGGATTGTTCGACGCAGTTGCCGCCGCAGCCAACACGCAAGTGGCTGCCGACAACGTTGCCAAGGCAGGCTCGGGCCTGTTTGACCCAGTCTACAATGGGGACATCGCCATCAGCGCTCCCATTGACATCAACTCCATGGCTGATGGATTCGGACAGGTGCAGCGGCATGACCTGTCGGTTGCGTTCTGTTTCTTCAACCCCCGTGACTACACGGACCTGTTGAAGTGGACGCAGCAAAATATCGACCGTGAGACGCAGCGTAAGCTACTCAAGACCGGCGTCATGGGCTACCTGTGGGGGGCTACACTCCTCCAGTCCCGTAAAGTCGGCTACGGCTGCGTATACATTCTCGCTGATGCCGAGTTCTTGGGCGTCATCCCGGAGCGTATCCCGCTCACCGTTATGTCGGCAGACCGCCCGGATTTGAGGCAAATCGGGTTTTCGATTTTTGAGAATCTCGGATTTTTAGTCTTCAATCCTTCGGGAGTTCAACGGCTTACCGTCAATGGTCGGTACGAGTCCTTCATCACCGGTCAGAACATCGGCGAGAACTAATCGCCCCTCTGATTGTACAACTCCACGGCGGGGGTCTTTCGGGACCCCCGCCGTTCTCTTTTTAGCCCACCTTTCCTCCGAAACTCAGTATTATCCTACGGAGGAGTCTATGCCCCGATTCACGGTTTCACTTTACTGCCCGGACGATGAGGATTTGGAGTCTAACCTTCATTCCTTTGCCCGTCAAAGCAAGCTTCCTTACGACAAGGTTGATGAACTTGTAGGCCGTTACCTTATTGACGGTGAATATCTTAGGCTACAGTTTGACACCGACTTGGAAACCTGCGTCATTCTGCCTGATGGCTTCGAGGGGGTGAACGATTACGACCCGTATCTACGTGTTCCCAGCGTTGATGAAGAAACAGCATTGGCGAAAGCAAAGAAACGGGTTGCGGACCTGCAACGACAAATCACTCAGACCAAGGCTGATTATGAGGCCCTTTCCGGGGACGAACGGCAGACCAAGTATGCCGAGGGGTTGATTAAGTTCATTGCCGGGAATCGGAAGGAAATTAAGGAAATCAAGCAGGAGTACGCTATCTGACCCATTAACGGGGGTGTGAAAAATGAAGAGTTTTGTGGCAAATAGTACGATAAACTTTGAGGGTTACAAGTTCTATGTGCGACCGGGGGACCAGCTATCCTATGACCCCAAGCATGGAAACTCTCTCACGGTTTTTCGGAACGGCAAATTTGAGAAGGTCATCAAGGTCGCTCCGTTGGTCATTGAGGCTTTTCTGAAAAGCAAGTTCCTCTTGGAAGTCAAGATACCTGCCGGTAAAGTGGAAGGCATGGCGCTTATCTCTTCCGCCGCAGCGGAGAAGGTCGCTAAGGATGTTATGGAGAATCTTCCTCATCTCCCGTTGCCTCAAGAGGAACCTCCCACCGAGAAAGCGTTCAAGCGCCGTAAACGAGTGGAGTCAACACCCGTTGATGAAGCCCCTCCGCAGGAAGCTACGGAAAGCCAGCTTTCCCCCTCTTAATCCCCGTAACTTTTGAACTACCTAAAGGCTTTATAGGGGATTTTTCAAATGTTTGTTTACATCATAGTTAATCAAGAAACTCTTAAAATCTACGTTGGCAAAACCATCGGTTCTAACTTAAACTCTTATTTAAGAAGAAAAATTAGCGATGCTATCAAAGGAAATTATCGAGGAGGGTCCCACCTTTTTTCAGCTATGTGGAAATGTCCCTCTTCTGTATGGAGCATTCACCCCGTAATTTCTGATTTACAAACCAATGAAGAACTTTGTTATTGGGAACGATTTCTTATAAAAGCTCTCGGGTCTCACTACCCGGATATAGGATATAATCTTTGTAGCGGAGGGGAGGGACACACCGGCAGTCACACCCTTGAGACCAGATTAAAAATGTCAAAAGCGTGGACCAAAGAACGAAAACAGGCATTGAGAGAGTGGAATAGTAGTCGGAAATTTACGCTGGAAACCATAGAAAAGCTACGTCAAGCTAGTCTTGGAAGAAAACCAACCTTAGAGACATGCCGAAAAATTAGTAAAGGGAGGAGGGGGATTCCCTGTAGTGAAACAACAAAGGAAAAAATTCGTCAAAAAATGTCCGGTAAAAGTAACCCGTTTTTTGGTAAGAAACACACCGAAATCTCTCGTTCCTTAATGCGGGGAAAACGTAAGAGAAATTCATAAGGCTTTTCAGTTCATAGATGAGGGAGTCTATGGCTTTAGCGCAAGTGCAAAATCTCGCACCAGACTGGACCCCAGACTTCCAGCAGATGCTCAGCAGGATGATTCTGGGAGGATATAACCCATGGCAAGTCAAACAAGGCACATGGATTAGCATCCCCATATCCCTCACTTCTCCACCTTTCACCAAGGTAGCTATCTCCCTCCCGGAACTCATCCGGCAGACCAATGCTTTTTCCGTCAAGCGCCGGGCCGGGTGCGAGGTCAAGCCCATCAGTTCCAAACCCAAGGAGCTTTACCTTGCCTACAAGGTCACCTGCCACGAGAATTATTCCGACCCCAAGGGACACGACGTGCAAGTCCAGTTCGATTTAAGTCAGGTGGAAAAAACACAGGATGCAAGGCAGATTGATGTCCGGGTCTCCTGCTCCTGCCCGGCATTCCTGTATTGGGGCGCACAATGGAATCTCCACCAGCGGGACGGTCTGCATGGGCAGCCCCGGCCTCTTCTACAAGCCCCCACAGAACGGTTAGACCTCCGGGGCAACTTCGTTATCTGCAAGCATGTCAAGACGGTCTTCGAGCGCATCCTGCCCGCTATTCAGCACAACATCCAGAACATTGTGCGCAAGCGGCAGGTGGAGCTTAACAAGAAGCGGTTGGAGGAGGAAATCCCAACTGAGAAGGGCATTCGGCTGGAAGAGCGTCAGGAAGAGATGCGCAAGCGCAAAGAAATTGACCAGATTGTGAAGACCACAGACCCCGACAAGCAGAAGGAGATGATTGACGACCTTCTGGAGGAAGAGACAGAGAAGTTGGAGAGGGGTAAGGGGGAGCAACCGCCCGCCTTGCCGCCGTTGAACAAACCCACGGCTCCCAAGCCCATGGAGCCAAAGCCGAAGGGACCGGCCCCCAAGCCTCCGCAACCACCCAAGCAGCAGGTAGTCAAACGGGATGAAAAGGCCACAAATGTTACACCGCCGCCAGCCCCCGCTCCCAAGAAACAGCCGGACCTTAACGACCTTATCAAGCAAGAGGAGAAGAAGCTCCAGCAAAGGAAGAAGCCCAACCTACCGAGACGGTGGTTAGAGCGATTGCAGGAGAAGATACCCGGTGAGTGGTGGAAGAAACTACTCCGCAAGCGCACAAGCTTGGAGATGAGCATGATTGAGAAGTATGCTTCCGAAGAAGGATACGAGGAGTTTTTGAAGTTCCTTAAGAGTGGGGAATAATGCTGACCGCCGTTACCAATGCGCCCTATCCGAACCGCATCCAACTCCTGTTGGGCAACTACATCGGTCCGCTTATTAAGCCTACCAGCCCACCGGTAGAGTTTGACCCCACGGTGGATGTGGAGGTTTACGTGGATGGCATACCGCTGGTGATTCAAAATGCCTCTTACGACGCCGTAAACAATCGGTACCTGCTGTTCGCCAACCGGCCATTCAACCTGCAAGGGGTGATACAGGTCATCCACCACATGCCTAGCCCACCGTTCCAATATGGGGAGGCTCTCTAATGCCCTTACAAGCGCCACAAATCGTGCAGGTGGGTTACTCTCGCAATGATGGACCCATAGCGAGTTGGAATACCAGTTTCCCCAATACCCCTACCCCCGGTAACACCATGCTGTTCTTCACAGTGGGCAGCGGCAATGGTATTCTTAACGTCCTCGGTCCCGGCAATTGGAACTATTTCAATGGATTCGATGAGTCTACCTATGGCGGGGCGGCTTTCACAAGGGTTGCTCAAGCTGGAGATGGCAAGACTTATAACTTTTACATCGGTGGTGACAGTGAAGTTTACACCGCTGTACAAGATGGAATTCTGGTAGAGATTACCGGGCAGCCCACTTTGACTTATCACAGTGGACAAGCCAACCCCACTCCCAGCACCACCGGTACGATGACGGCGAGTTTCCCCGTCCTCAGTCCCAGTTTGGCTTTAGTGGCATTCGTGTGGGACCAGCAAGTAACGGGAAGCGGGTTCCTCCCCGCTGGCTACACGCTGCAACATCAATTTGGGGATTCCACCCACACCGGCAGTCCCGCTAACTACGCCTATGCCGCATTCCTCTCCGCCGCTGGCAGTCCTCCACCCAACACGGTCACTGGAACAGCGACATGGGTTTCCACCCCGGCGTGGAATGCCATCGTAGCAGGACCCGTCGCTTTGCCGTCAGTTATCATATCCTCCAACCCCAACCCTTCGGTTGCTTCTACCCCGTTGCTTATCTCCATCAATGCCATAGGAAGCCCCACTTCCATCCCCACGGGGACGGTGACGGTAACGGATACGACTACCAGCACTGTGCTTGGAAGCAGCCTTCCTCTGGTGAATGGTATAGCCTCTTGTGTAGTAAGCTCACTCACCGCAGGCGCTCATAGCATAACGGCGGCTTATAGTGGAGACGGTACCTACGCTCCCATGTCTTCGACCCTTGAACAACAGGTTGAAAGCAGCTTGGATTTCAACTCTACAACCGCCGTCAGCAGCACCCTCAACCCATCGTTTTTCGGAGATAACGTTGAATTCGACATAACGGTTGCTCCCGTTGCCCCCGCAGTCGTGCAATCCTCCAGTAGCAACGGCGGGGATACAACCGTCACGGTAACCTTGTCGAATTTCCCCACGATAGGCAACATCATGCTGGCTATCGGAGGAGTGAACCACGGAAACTCCCCCTCCGTCTTACCTGTGGAGTTTGATTGTCTCGGCAGTTTTTGGAACGGTAATGCCAACGCCACGGTGGGGACGCACATCGTAGAATCAGATGACGGTAAGGTGTGGACTTTCACGAAGCCGGATAGCAATGATAACGGCGCAGCCAACGACTATTACATGATTGAACTTGCCGGAACACCCGTCATATGGGCGGCGGCAGGCACCGTGGTCAGCACCTATGTCAGCCCCGGTAACAGCCTGCTCACCACTCCGGTTTTGCCCGGAGGTCCGGGACTGGCAATTGTCTGTTTCTTCCGTACCGCAGGCTGGGGTAATTTAACCAATTGGTTACCCAGTGGATATGCTAAACCTCTATGGTTGAACGCCGACTCCGCCGCTTACCTTGGCATGGTTCCCAACTCTGCGGTTACGGCAAATATCAGTGTGGGTTCAGGCACGGAAGTTCCTTACGTGGTGGTGCAAGTTTTCGGGGGAGCCGGATACCCCTTGGGCAATGTGGTATTGACCGACGACGTGGGTAGTTTCTCCCCTCAGACTCTTCCCCTATCGAGTGGAGCGACATCCTATAGCACTACCGCTCTTGCCATTGACTATCACACCATCACAGCAACATACGGGGGAGGTGCCTAATGCCCTCTACCCCCACAATCCTGCTAGTCAATACCCCGTCCACTTCTTATTCGGGAGAGACGGTGCAGTTTGTCGTCACGATAAGCGGCGGTGCCGGAACGCCCACAGGCACGGTGACCTTCTCATCCAATCTGGATGGGACCATGGGGATGGTGACGCTCGCCAGTGGAGCGGCCCTATTTACCGATAGCATTCTTACCGTCAACTCCCACACCATCACCGCCACTTACAGCGGGGATGTAAACTACAATTCAGGGGTGCAGACGGTCGGACAGACCGTGGACCAGTACTCCTTTGGAAGCTACAGCTTTGCTGGTAGCAGTAATTTTTTGACCCAAAACGTGGAGTCCAAGGCGGTCCCCACTCTCACCCTTCTTAGCACGGAAAACCCTTCCCGGTACGGAGATGCGGTCACTTTTAACATCACAGTGACCGGGTCATCCGGGACACCTACGGGAACGATTACGTTGACCGACAGCCTGAGTGGCTTCCCCCCGCAGACGCTCTCTTTGGTTGCCGGGGCAACCTCTTACGGACCCATCTCCACCCTGTCCACGGGCACTCACCTCATCACGGCAGCGTATAGTGGGGATACCACCTACAACTCATCAAACATCAACCTCATCCAACTTGTTTTGAGCCAGAGGGGCACGGAACTGTTTGATTTGCCGGGATTTGCTCTCTTTGCTTCTTACAGTACTGAGGGAGATACCTCTCTTCCGGCGTGGGCTACTTTTACGGCGGTGCCTTCCACCACCACAGCGGGTACACCGGTCTATATCCTGTGGAGTAGCAACAATGTGGCAGCGGTGAGTATCGAGGGCGCTCCCACCCTGATAAACACTAACGGTTCAGGAATTTACGAATTTGTGGATGGTTTTTCAGTAAGTACGGTAGTAACATGCATAGCATACGACTCCTCGGGGAACATCGTAACCACGGAGAATGTGCTGATAACCATCGTAGGTTTGGCATAGTCTATTGATGTAGTGACGGCGATGGGCCACAACTCCTTCACCATTACCCTCCCTTCCGCCCCCGCCCCCGGAAGCCTTATGGTCCTTGAAAGCCTTGGGACGGATATAAGTAGTGGGCATCCCGTCTATGACATGCCGGGATACACCAGTATACTAGATGAGACTTTTCCGACAGTTGGATACAACAACAATCGGGCGCTAGTGTGGACGAGAACGGCACAGGCGGGGGACAGCGCCAGCCTTACCGTGAGCATCCCCACTGGCCCCTACTACAAGGGGTGGTTCGTTCTTAGCGAGATAGCTGGCGCTGGCACGCCAGCCGTATCTTATGGAAACTTAGACACGAATGGTAACACCCCGGTCATAAACGTCAGCAGTAGCTCCGTGGTGCTGGTCATGGACGACATCTTGGATTCGAGCACCACCCATAACATCTCCCCATCCTTTTATACCCAGTTATACTCTGCCACTTTTACCACCAACTCCCGATGCTTCTCTGCCGGGCAGGGCAATGTTCCGTCCTTTCCTTTTCAGGATGCCGCTATTGGAAATGACACCCCTCCCATAAACGGACCGTATCTTATTGTGGTGATTCCGGTGGGAACTTGATGGCAAAACAACTAACTTTCTGATTCTATAAATGGAGGATATTGTGGGCCTTTCTTATTTGTTATTCATAACTTACTTTGCCTTGCAGGCGGGGGATGGCATCACTACCAAGCTTGCCCTGTCCACTCCGGGATTAAAAGAGGGGGACCCTGTCACGGGTTTGATTATCAAGCGGCTCGGGACCAACGGGGGGATTGTTGCCGCCAAGGGACTGTGTGCCGCCTTGGGAGCCGGGATTCTCCTTTGCGGGTATCCGATGGCAGCGGCATGGGCGCTGGGGGTCCTTGACGCTCTGTATGCCGGGGTAGTCGTCCACAACATTTTGGAATTGAAAGAGCACTAACTTGCCCAATTATCAAGTTCTCAAACCGTTTAATGCTATACGGTTCGACACCGTGTACCAGACGCCTGTGCAGCAGTATGTCTTGGTTAACGACATCCTGTCTTTCGACCCCAATGAAGACGGGGGAATAGCCCACCTCTACCGTAGCCAAGATTATCTCGGGGACATACAAGTCCCCCCTTTGACCGTGCAATACTGGCTGGACAACGGTATCGTGGCGGCTGCACCGACGAACGAGACTGTGGGACCGTTGTCCATCGTCACCTCCCTGCCCGACCTCGGCGTGGAAGGTCAACAAGCGCTGCTTACTACAGGAGTTCTGCCGGGGCTTTACATCTGGAACCCGACCTTGGGGCAATGGCAGAATTCAACATGGCCTAATGCCCAGCAGTTCAGTTTTATCATAGGGTTGGGCTCCACAAGCTTCGGGTTCGGCTACAGGATTCCTGTCTATTTTACTGGTGATTTTGGATTTACCCAGAACAACCTTCCCGTCATTGTTTTTGACCCCGGAGACGGAAGCATACCGATGCTGGAACCCCTCGCCACAGGCGGACCTACCGACGACGGTCCGACCTATGCCTATACTTATGGAAGTCTTGGGCTATATACCGTGTCATTCGCAGGGAACGGAACAGGGTTTCTTGACGTATCGGAAGCGAACCTGACGTTTCTCAACGTGACTGGACTTTCCAGCCTTACAGGGTTAGTCTTTTACAACAATCCCGTCCCCTCCTTGGATTTCACCGGGCTGACGGCGCTTACCTACCTTTACTGCTATAACTGCACCTCCGCTACTTCTTTGGATTTCACCGGGCTGACGGCGCTTACCTACCTTGACTGCGATAGCTGTACCTCCGTCCCCTCCTTGGATTTCACCGGGCTGACGGCGCTTACCTACCTTGACTGCAATAGCTGTACCTCCGTCCCCTCCTTGGATTTCACCGGGCTGACGGCTCTCCAAACCCTTGACTGCGATAGCTGTACCTCCGCTACTTCTTTGAACTTCTCCGGGCTGACGGCTCTCCAAACCCTTTACTGCTATAACTGCACCTCCGCTACTTCTTTGGATTTCACCGGGCTGACGG
>Ga0187874_10000031_pt1 | contig 173541 bp, 142 predicted proteins | sample June2016WEW_16_1_3_FD_132993 | JGI IMG/M metagenome (GOLD analysis project Ga0187874, IMG submission 132993) | Peatland microbial communities from SPRUCE experiment site at the Marcell Experimental Forest, Minnesota, USA - June2016WEW_16_150 | ecosystem: Environmental > Terrestrial > Soil >... | reverse complement strand
GGCCTTCGAGCTGCTTGGCGTCTCGCACCGCCTCGGCTACGCGTAGTCAGTACTCCAGCCGGCAGTCGACGTGAAAGCGCAGGTGGCGGCGAGAGTCGACCGAAACCTCAGGGTGAACTTCGGCCTAGGTCGGAACGAGAGCCGCCTCGGCAACGACCATCAGATCGGGGTGATCCACCAGGTGCGTCGCCGGCACGTCCTCCAGGCGACGACCCTCAGCGAGATGGCGCACCACCTCCCCCTTGCCCTCCCCCGCCGCGAGGACGAGCACGGATCGCGCACAGCGCAGGTCGGCCAGCCCGACGGTGACGGCCCGGGTGGGTCGGCTCGCGGCCGGCCGTCCCGGGAAGTTCGCCTCGAGCGTCGCCTGGGCGAGCGTCACGACACGGGTGCGCTGGTCGTCGGTGGCACCGGGCTCGTTGAACCCCACGTGCCCGTTACGGCCCACGCCGACGATCGCCAGATCGAGCCCACCTGCCTCGTCTAGCAAGCGGTCGTACGCGGTGGGGTCGTAGGCGCTCTCCGGTGTCAGCAGGTGTGTCGCCGTCGAGGAGTTGAAGGCGAGGTCGCCGAGATGTTCGCGCAGGTACGCCACGAAGCTGCCCGCTGGGTACCCAGGTAGATCCACGTACTCGTCGAGCATGAAGAGGCTCGCCCCTGACAGGTCCAGCGCGCCAACGGCGCGCGCGGCCAGCAGCCGCTGATAGAGACCCCGCGGCGTGGCGCCGGTAGGCACCGTCAGAGCCAGGGTCGGATGCGCCGTGACGCGCTCCACCACGAGCCGCGCCGCCGTATCGGCGAGCGACGCCGCGTCGTCGACTGCGAGGAACCTCATGGGCGCAGACGCGGCGCTGAGAGAACCGGTGCGGCCTCGAAATACCTGGTCATCCGCTCAGCTGCCGCCGTGAGATAGGCCGCGCCCAGGTCCGGCGGCAGCACCGCCGCGGCCGGTGCGGGGCGCACGGCGACGCCCAGCGCGTCGAAGGCAATGAGGGCTGCCCCCAGCACTGACGGGCTCGCCTCGGCGAGCGCGGCGACCGGGCCCGGCCACGCCGCCGCCACGATCGCCGTGCGAAGGTGTCTGCTGTCTGGCGGCGACACGGCGAGCACCCTACGGGATCCGTCCGCCAGCCGATTCAGGCACCGCACCGTCTCGAAGGCGATTCCTTCGAAGATGGCCCAGGCCAGATCCTGTGCCGTCGTGGCCAGTGTGAGCCCGGCAAGGGTGCCTGTCAGATCGCTGCGCCACAGCGCGCCCTGCTCCCCGCCGGCCAGGTAGGGCAGCGCGAGTGCCGCGCTGCCGGCCGGATCCGGGTGAGCGAGGGCCAGGTCTTCTAGCCCCGAGGGCGTGAGGTGCAGCAGACCGGCCAGCCACCCGAGCGACGAGCCCGTGGCGAGCAGGTCGAGCTCCACCCCCCGCGAGCCGGGTGCTACGAGAGGCGTCACCAGGAGATCCGTCGGACGCGGAGTCGCCGCGTCCAGCTCGGTCATGATCACCGTGGACGACCCGTCGATCACCGCGATCCCGTCACCACAGCAGCTGGTTATGTAGTGGTGGGCGCACACCGAGTCGGCCGCGCCCACCACTACGGGCGTCCCCGGCGCCACTCCGGTCAGGGTGTTCGCCGCAAGGGGCGCGACGTGATGGGCGTCGACGACTGGAGGAAGGAGTCCCTCCGCGACCCCCCAGATGGCGAGAAGCTCGGCGCTCCAGCGTCCGGCGTCGACGTCGAGCGCCCCGTATCCCGAGGCGGTCGAGGGCTCCGTCGCCCGTGTCCCCGTCAGAGCGAGAAAGAGGTAGTCCTTGGCAGAGAGCAGTGTCGCGGGCTCCGGCGCGCCCTCCGCGGCCTGACGCAGGTGCATCGGCACCACGTAACGACCGTCAATCGGCGCGCCCGAGACGGCCGCCACACGGCGGCGCTCCTCCGCGGTGAGACGAGCCTCGACCAAGGCGTCGGCACGCGAGTCCTGCCACGTCACCGCCGGTCCCTGAGCGTGCCCCACTTCGTCGACCGCCACCAGCGTCGGCAACTGGCCGGTGAGGACGACGGCGTCCACGGCGGATTCCGCGTCGAGCACCCGCTCGGTCGCAGCCGCCACCGCGCGTAGCCAGTGGGCGGGCTCCTGCTCGGCCTGCCCGGGCTGGTCCACGGTCGTGGGGTAGGCCTCCGCAGCCGCCGCAAACACGCGGAGGGTGGCGTCGACTAGGGCAACCTTGACCCGGGAGGTGCCCAGGTCGATCGCCAGTACGCGGCTCATGACACTGATGTCGCGACCTGACGACCGACGGCCGTCCGGGAGAGGAGCGCGTCGAGGGCGTCGTCGGCGCGAGACAGCGTCTCGTCGATGTCGCGCGCATCGTGGGCGAAGGACACAAAGAGATTCTCGAAGTGGCCAGGGTGGAAGAGCACACCTCGATCGAGCATCTCCTCCCACCAGATCCGGAAGAGGTCGGGTCGGCTATGGCGCGCCGCGTCGCGGTAGTTCTCGATCGGGGCGTCGGCGAACCACACCTGGAACACGGGGCCCATGCCGACTACGGACCCCTCGATCGACTTGGCCCTCATGAGCGACTCGAGCCCTTCACGCAGCCGGTCCGACAGCCGGTAGAGCTCCTCGTAGGAGACTTCCTCCCGCAGGACGCGCAACGACTCGACTGTGGCAGCTACCGCGATGGAGTTGCCGGAATACGTCCCTGCAATCGACACGGTGCCGTCGCTCGCCAAGTCCATGATGGCCCTCCGGCCGCCGATGGCGGCGACCGGGAAGCCCCCGCCGCAGCCCTTGGCCATGACCGTAAGATCCGGCAACACGCCGAGCTTCTCCTGGCCACCGCCCAGCGCCACGCGGAAGCCGGTGATGACCTCGTCGAAGATGAGCACCGCGCCGTAGCGCGCGGTGACCTCCTTAAGACCCTCCAGGTAGCCCGGCCGGGGAAGGATGCACCCCGTGTTGCACATGATCGGCTCGGTGATGACCGCGGCGATCTCTTCGCCGTGAGCGGCGAAGATCTCCTCAATCGCCTCGAGGTCGTTCCACTGCGCGATGATCAACGAGGTGCCCATCTCCGGGAGGACCCCCGGCCCCTGCGGCAGAGCCACCGGTTGATTGTCGGGCCCGGCCAGGTCGAGGTCGGGATGTTTCGACCAGTAGATTCCGTCTGAGAATCCGTGGTACTGACCTTCGAAGCGCACGACCTTGCTGCGTCCCGTGAAGGTGCGAGCGAGGCGCAGGGCGTAGAGCACTCCTTCCGTGCCGCTGTTGACGAGGCGCACGGTGTCGACGCTCGGCACGGCCTGGACGATGGTCGCCGCGAGGTCGATCTCGAGAGCGGTGGGCATGGCGAACACGGTGCCCACCTCGCTGATGCGTCGCGCGACCGCTTCGGTCACCGTGGGCGGACGATGGCCGAGGAGCATCGGACCCAGCCCCAGCAGATAGTCGATGTATTCGTTTCCGTCCGCGTCCACGACGTGACTGCCCGTTCCGTGGTCGACGAAGATCGGATGGGGCTCCCACCCGGAGAACCGGGCCCGGGCCGTACTGTTGACGCCCGCTGGGATCAACTCCTGGGCGCGGCAGAAAAGCGCGGCCGAGCGGGCATACCGTTCGGGGCGCAGAAAGGTGGCGGCCATGGCTCCCCTCAATCAGCATAATGACATAATGATGCTAGCACTGGCTCCCGCCCCAGTGGCCTGCTTGCGGGGACAGGGGAGGGACGACGTGAACTCGTGCCATCGTCGGCAACACCGATGGGGATGTGTCAGGCAGCGCGCTCGTATTCGTGGACGATGCCGCCAAGGACATTGCGACGGATGACCTTGCCGTTACCGGTGGTCGAGGTCGCCGGGCAGGGGAGCGGTTCGTCGAGACCGAGACTGCGGTGAGGCCTGGCTTGGTTGCAATGGCATAAGTACTCGGCGAGCAGGGCCGCAAGATGTCGTCGTAAGAAGAGGAGGTGGTCGAGGCAGTCTTGGCGGACGGTCCGCACGAACCGTTCGGCGAGCGAAGGCGTTCGCCCTCGGCGAGGCGACTAGAGCTCGTATCGTCTCGATGCCGATAGAGGCGAGCACGGTGTCGGAACTGGCGGTGAACTTGGTGTCGCGGTCCCGGACGAGGAACCGGAAGTGGCGCCCCGCCTCTTCGAGGGCGGAGGCGAAGTTGCGGGCTACCTGGGCGATCCAGGGGCCGATGGGGTTGGACCTGGTCAAGCCAAAGCACGAGTAAAGGGACCCTTAAGGGTGTCGGACGTCTCTAGCCAGCGGCCCAGTAGGCATTCAGTCGCGCAATGGCTTGCTCCTTCGACATTGTTGCGACCTCGTCCACAGCCACCCCGAGGCGATGGATCAGGAGGTACACGACCTCGCTGGGGAGCGCCTCGGGTGGCGCAGCTGGGCGGCCACGGTCTGGCCGGTCGCCGCCACGAACACAGGCCCAGAATTCAGCCTCTGTCACCGCCAACTGGTCCCACAGTATGTGTGACCAGATCGACGGTCCGTAGCCCGTACGGTCGGGCGGATGGGACACACGGGTTCGGAGTGTGCGACCGTCCGGGAGGTCGAGCTCGTAGGTCAGGTGATGCGTGCCGGTCCTGCCTCGCGCGTCGCGGACAACTCGCCAACCCTCGTTCTCGCAGAACTTGGCATGATCCGCCCGTGCCGGCGTCGGCCAATCGCTCACGCCGAGGCGCCCACCAGCCACTTCTTCAGCTGGTCATCCTCGCTCAAGGAGACGAGCTGCACCAGCGCCCAGTTGTCTCGGTGGTTGGGCGCGTTGAGCAGGTGGTCCTGCCAGTCCTCTGCATACTCCCGGAGGGCGTCGACCATCTCCTCGAGTGCCTCGTCAAACGACGCGCCATCAGCTGCTACCGGAACGCCGGGAACGAACATCGACCATCCTCCGGCCTCGGCGACCACCGATGGGTGAACGGCGAGCGAATTGGTGAGGAAGGTCCGCAGCCGCTCGGCATCAACTACGGCCGACGGGCTCCCGTCTCTACGTACGAGCGCCGGACGGCCACTTTGGGCCGCGTCGAGCAGCTCCTTGAAGTGGGCGCGTCCCTCGCTGTAGCTGTCGAATGCAAGCGTCGTCACAGCCCTGTTCTCCTTCCGTACCTTACGTACGTCAAGTACCTTAGCGGCTTCGTCGGAGCGGATATACACGCGAACCACGCCGAGGCATGCCCGCTGCGCAGTTCTCCCTCGACCTCGGGAAGAACACTGCAGCCACGAGTAACGCGGTACACGCTGGGATGAATGCTGGCGATGCAATCTCGTGTGCCCTGGGGAGGCGGCCAAGCGCCTAATCGAACATGCCGAACAGAAGCTCAATGCGGCCCTGCCGCGTTGAGGACGCATGGGGGTGGCCCTCGTGCTGGCAAACTCCGAGGGACTCGAACAGTGTCAGAAACAGAGTCATTCGATGCTCAGATTGTGGAGCAGCACGACCGAGTCCCGTGCAGGATTGTCGCGCGATTATCGCGCGTCCGCTGCCGATCGTGAACGTTCGCCGAAGACAAAACCCTGTATTTATAAGGCATATAAGTTCGTGCTAGTTCGCCATAGTCCAGTCAAGCGGCCGGATCCCTGATCGTCTCGCGTGCCGTATGTGGGAAAGTTCCCCCTCCGACACGGTCCAGGTCTACGCGCCCGTAGCGGCTCGTGCCGGGGGGGAGCTAACCCCCAGCGGCACGCCGACCGGAAACCCCAGAGTGTTCGTTGGCGTTCAGGACGTGCTTGAGACCTGAAGACGGCGAACGATCTCCTCCAACTCGATGTCGCCGCAGGCTACGTCCATCACGAGTTGGAAGGCCTCCTCGTCGTCTAGGGCCACCTCGCAGCCGTTGAGGTCGAGGAAGACGACGACCGCCAGCCAGGAGAGCCGCTTGTTCCCGTCCACGAGAGGATGGTTACGCGCCAGGGAGTGCAGGAGCGCGGCCGCCTTCAGCTCAATCGTCGGGTAGGCGTCCTCTGCGAATGCGCTGGCGCGCGGCCGCGCGACCGCGGAGTCGAGCAACCCGAGGTCACGGACAGGTCCGATCCCAAGTGCTCGTACTACAAAGAGCAAGTCTTCGAGGTCGAGATACTCCGTCTCGCTCACGATCGCCCGAGTCGGTCGAGCACGTCCCCCCAGCGCGCACCCAGCCGGCTCGTACGTTCCGCGACGCGCCGAGCGTGAACGGTGCGCTCGTAGCGGTCGAGGATCGAGCGCCGGATCACTTCCTGACGCGAGACCCCCTCGGTCTCGACGAGCGCATCGAGTGCCTGCTCCATTTGTTCATCGGTACGGACGGTTAACGCCATCACTCTATGATACCAGTCTGGTACCAACCTCGGGCGGTCCGGCAACACGCATCGGCGACGAGTGATCTCAGGTAGTCGGGCACCCTCACGGTCTGGGTGGAAGAAGGGGACAACAGCATCTTCGAGCGACCCCATACTCACCAACGGTATGACAGCGGCTCACTGTCGTCGAACGGATAACACCGAGCAACCGCACCGAAGGAAGGTGGCGGTCACAAAGGCCATCGGGTGACCTGCGACCGACTCCGGTACCAGGCCGGCCATGACGAGGTGACGGGCGTCATTGCGGCAGACGTCCGAACAAGCCGGGCAGCGAGTCTTGCGTCAGTTGCCGCACGCTGTCAGGACGAGACGCTCGTCGCCGGAGTTGTCGGTGACCTCGCCGGTGACGGTGTCGACGAAGTCCTGGCGACCGTAAGGCGGACTGGGTGCGAGCAGTCGTGGGCTTGACGGGACTGAGCCTCGAACAAGTCGATGCCCCCGTCCTGACGCGCCCGCGCCAACACCGCCTCGACGAGCTCGGTGGTATCGCAACTACCGGACACGAAGCGCCTAGCAACCCGCAGTGTCACTGTCGCGGCGACTTTCCTTTGGTTTCCTGCCTCTTGTGGACGTCAGCGGACATGAGCGGACTGCGCCAGAAACTTCCAAAGTTTCCCCGTCAACCCCGGTCCAGACGAAACAGTCGCCACCACTCCGACGATGCTCAGCCAACTGCTAATCGTTTCCGGACACATCCGCAAAGCCGAAGTTGTGAAATCGGTGCTTAGCCAGCACCACCTCGTGCATGAAGAAGAGCAGAAGTGCCATGTCCATGAGAAGTGGAGAGAGGACACGAACAGGAACTGTTGAGGACCTGCGGTTCTCCTTTGGAATTACCCTTTTCTTGAACAAGGCTAGGCGTCCCCTAACGCGCCCCTCGCAGCTGCACTGTGTGGAGATCCTCCGGCCATATATCAATGAGACTTGGCGTTCGCCGCTGCTCTCGACCACACAAGGCAACCTAGAACGACCCCTCGGAACCCTCAGCGTGCGCGCGGCACCGCAAAGAAGCCGACCACAGCGAGGACCATGCACGCTACGGCCCCCGTGTTCACCCACTCCCACGCGGAACCTGGCACTAGCTGGCCCACCGTTACCGCAACGATAGAAAGGCACACGGCGGCTACCAGGAACCACATTGCCCGCGCGCTGGTGCTGACCTTCTTGCTCGCCTGGCCAGTAGCTGCCGTCTGTGTCGGCGGCGACCCTACCTGTGGCCGAGCCTTGATTTCGGTGAACTCCGCATCAGTGAACGCGCCCGACTTGCGTAATCCGTCTAGCTTCGCTGTCTCAACGGCTTTGCTCATCGCTGCCACCGTCCAGTTCTGGCGTTCTTAGCACAAATGTAATCTTCACGTAGGGAAATTGCAATATTTCGCCGTTGTGGGTAGTCCCGACCAGTGTGACCAAGTCGGCAGGTCCTCTAGCGCTCACGCGTTGAGTCGGCGCGTCGTGGACGTTTCCCGACTGCGCCGGAGCCGTGCCGACCCTGCTCAGGTGCCCGAGATCCATGCCAGGTGCGGAGCTGCAGTGGCGGCCCGCGAGCGAGCGTCATCGAAGTGGGACAAGGCCAATCCGGGCACGGTCTACGAGCCGGAGCTGTTTCGGTGGGAGATCTTGCCGGGGCTCAGGACCGTGCCGCTTGCCGAGATCGTCACGGCGGCGGGTTGTTCCAAGGCGTAAGCGCCCGACCCCCGGGGGGGTCGGAAGCCGCGTTGCCGGGGTGCCGCCGCGGCGTAGCGAGTGGTGTGACTTTCGGGTGGGATCCGACTCGTCAGGACGGCGTGGCTTCAGTTGGCGACGCGTCGAGGTTCCACACGCTCCTCACGGCGAGGATGGCGACGATCGAGACGACCTCGAGCAGAGCCGAGACCACAAGGACCACCCGGATCCCGACCATGTCGGCAAGCGGCGCAGCGATGGCCAGGCCGATCGGGTAGGCCAGCAAGGAGCCGAACCAGTCGTACGCCACTACGCGAGAGAGCAGCTCCTCGGGCACGTGTCGCTGGACCGTTGTAATAAAGAGGCTGTTGAAATTGACCAATCCAGCACCTCCGAAGCCAGCCGTTGCGGCAACGGCTGCCACTGGTAGCCGGGCTCCAATGGCGAGCGGCGGGAGCGAGAACAGAATGACGAGCGGAAGGGCCACCCGCATCGGATGTTGCGCGCGGATTCTGGTACCGAGAAGACCTCCGACCACAGAACCCAGGCCCGCCGTAGTGGCGATGATTGCCCACGACTTCGCCCCCGAGTAGAAGCGAATGCTCGCTACCGGTCCGAGGACGACATAGACGGCGAACAACATGTTGAAGACGCCAGCTCCGACCACGCTCTTCCAGTACCAATCCCTTGAGCGGAATTCGTCCCATCCTTCGCGCAGATCCGCAAGAAAGCGCCTTCCCTCGCCTCTTTCGAGCCGCGTCATCTTCAGCATCGCTAGCGTCGCCACGCTCACTCCGTAAGAGGCGGCGTCGGCGGCGATCGCCCAGCCCGGGCCGTCGGCGACGACGAGCACGCCGGCGACCGCAGGGCCAATGATGCTCGCTGCCGAGGAAGCGGTCTGCAACAAGGAGTTGGCGGACTGGAGGTGGACATCCTCGACGAGGGCAGGAACAAGGCCCACCGAAGCCGGCATGAACAGGGCACTTGCGGCTCCCTGCACGAAGACAAGGATGAGGACCACGAGAAGTGACGGCCGCCCTCCGAGGAGGAAGGCGGCCAGCATCGCCTCGGCAACGAACCGTACGGCGTCCGAACCGAGTAGCACCAGGCGCCGCGGAACTCGGTCAGCGACGACTCCGCCCGCCAACAGGAAAACCAGCTGGGAGATGGCATAGGCGGTGAGCACGAACCCGAGGTCCTCCGCTGAATGGGTAAGGTGCAGGACCGCGAACGCCAGCGCCACAGGCGCCATGGCGTTTCCGACGGACGAGCTCGCCTGCCCCACGAAGTAGAGGCGGAAATTCCGTAGCCGCAAAGCTTCCACCCGGTGATGCTGTCATATGGCTTCGACTTCGGTGCGATGATGTGCCCGGTTCGGCAACAGTAAGAGACTTAACACCGCTCGGTTTCGCGCCGGATCCCGCGGCCGGCGCGTATGACTAGCACGCGTTGTTTCGGCGCACGACCAACACCACGTCGATGTTGGCCCGACCAGAGGAGCGGTCAGCTACTCGTTGTCTCATCCAGGGAGAAGGCCACCCTTCTTCCGAGCATTCGGTCTATCAGTGCACTTCCGCTTCCTTCTTCGCGGATAGCTCTGTTTATCAGGATCACCAGCGCGGGATAGGCCCAGAAGTCGCCGCACACCCAGAGGATGGCGGCTCCGATCTGTTGGTCGGCGAACGGCGAGAGCCGGATCCCGGACAGGTGGTCGTACACGGAGTACCACGGGGCCGAGGACAAGATGCTGAGCGACATTGCCAGAAGGATCATCACACCGTTCGTGGCCAGGATTGCCCAGATCCCTCCGAGAGTGGAGAGCTTCGGCCTTATCGGATGGGAAGGAATGAGCTGCATCCAGAACAAGACCCCCGTCACGAAGAACGAGGAGTGCATAAGCCAGATGTGGACCGCCTGATTCCGTTCGGCGAGATCGAACAGGGCGGGCACATGCCAGATGACCATCGCAGCGTTGAAGAGCACGACCGCGACGATCCCGCTCGACAAGAACCGGCCGAGCGCGCGAAGTGGCCTTGCCCAAGCGCTGAGGAGAACGGCGCGCCCGAGGCGCCGCCTCACGGCAACTGGGAAGCCGTGCACGAGCGGCAACCAAGGGGCGCCTGCCACGATGAGGATCGGAGCGAAGAACATGATCAGGATGTGCTCGATCATGTGGACGAAGAAGTAGTCGCTGGCCCAGTAGTCGATCGGCGAGACGACGGCGAGGAGCAAGACCCCGAGCCCACCATAGAAGAGAAACGACTTGCGTCGGCGGGCCCGGACGCGTTCGGGACGCGAGCGCCGACGTAGATTGCGCAGGCCCAGTTCGTGCCAGACCACGATCACCGTCGCGACGATGAGAAACGGGTCGTAGGACCAGTTGCGAAGGACGTAGTTCATGACTCGGCTGCGCTTGCGTGCCTCACGCCCAGAGCGCGTTCATCTGTCCAGCACGCTCCGGATGGCGCTTGCTAGAACCACCGAGAACGATGACCTCGTCACTTGAGTCCCCGGCCCCGGATCCGCATCGATGATGTACCGGGCATGACCTCTCGGATCGATGACGTAGGCGATGTCGCTGTGGGCGATCATCGAGCCACCTGTCGAATAGGAAACGAGGACCCCGAATGCATTCCAGACGCGGCCGAGCTGCGAGGCTGAGCCCGTTAGGAAGTCCCAGTTCCCGAGGCGCTCGAGGCCTTCCTGATGATCGAAGGCCACGAGGTACGAGGTCGAGCGGTACACCGGGTTGGCGACAACAGCGACTAGCTCTACTCGCCGGGCCGCCGCTCCGAGCATCTCGTCGCTCGCGAGGAATTCCTGAGCGATGATCGGGCAGTCCGAGACGCAGACGGGGTCGAGGAAAGTGAGGGCGACCGCCTTGCCCCGCAGGCTCTGCAACGACACGGAATGTCCACTTTGATTCAGCAGGCGGAACCCGGGTGCCGGATAGTCCACCGCGTTGGGTGTTCCGTCTATCGCCTGGGCGACGATGGGATCCGCGTTCGGGTTGGTTGAAGCCACTGCCATCGGCGCGGCGCCCACAAGGGTGACTGCGATCGCGCACAGCGCTGCAAGGACACGGAAGGTGTAGGCGGGTCGCGCCGTCAGGCGCTCTTTCAGTGGCAATGAAGCGACAGCCGCCGAGGTGATCGGCACCTGGACTTCAACAACGGCAACCTGCACGAAGGCGAGGTACCCGGCTGTGAAGACGAGGGCCATGGGGATCATGCTGTTCGGATCGGTCCCGACACCGCCGAGGAAGCCGAGATCCTGGACGAGAACCCAGTCGGCCAGGCAGAGCACGATCGCAGCAGGCACGGCGACCCGGAGCACCCTTGGCCGTCCGCTCAAGAAAGCCACTCCGAGCGCTGCCAGACAGATAACCAGGAAGAGATTGACCGCCCAACCATGGGCAGCATCGAATGAGCTGAAACTCGAGATCCACGACGACAACACGTGCGGCTGCGGTGTCTGGGCCATCTGACGGAGCATCGAGGTGAGAGTTCCTGGGCTGGCGTGCCGATCGAGCTGGCCGCGCCAATACCCGCGGCCGGGCCAAGCCTGCAGCAAGGCCATGCCCACGAAGAACAGTCCAAAGCCGGAGAGGATCGTTCGTCCAAGCCGCGGGCTCGTCCAGGCACGGTCCGGCAGGCAGATGAGCAGGCCGGCAAAGGTGTAGATCAGCACCGCACCCGGGGCCCCGAGTGCCCAGCTGAGACCCGGGGCAAAGATGCCCCCGAAGCTTTCGCCGAAGACCCACACCACGAGCCCCCACGCAGCGCTCGACAAACCGCCGAGGCGAGACCAGTCGCCTCGGGGAGCGACGAGCAGCCAGATGCCGAGACCCACCTGGATCCACACGGCCGAGGCGGACGCGGTGACTGGATGGTTGCTCCAGATCGTGCCTCCGGCGTTGACGAGGTGCTGGACCCATGATGGAGACGCCGCCGCACTCGGCTCGATCACCTGCGTCGTCATCCCGAGCGGCATCGAGGCCTGAGCCTGGAGGATCCCGTCGAAGATCCACACGAGTCCGAAAGAGACCCGTAGCAGGCGTCGCGCTCTGGGTTCGAGACGCTGCGGAACCTCGACATTCCCTTCGCCGTTCGCCACCTTGCGCAGTTGGGCGCCGCGCAGCACGTGCCAGCCCACGGCCAGCACGGCGAGAAGCAGCAGGACGACAATTGCCTGATGCTGAAGCAGGTTCCTGAACGCCGCCACGATGATGGGATTGTTCGTCTGGAGACCCGACTCCATGCCTGGCATGGCCGACTAAACCTTCCCCCCTCAAGTCACCGGTTTGCTGCCGGTGCCTACCGCCCGACGTCATCGCGTCCCTGGCCGTCCCAGGATAACGGTGCCAGAACCGAGCTCATACGCGTCCGCACGACCATGGGTCGACGACCCGACAGCCGCCGCCAGCGACGGCGCTGCGGCGCATCGCCGTCTGCAGCCGCAACCCGACACAGTCACCTCGATGTGCGGTGAAACATCCTTCAGGGGCCCGGCGATCGGTTGACTGCCGACTCGGCATTACCCTCGTCGGATGCGTCATGAACTGGGCGCCACGGCTGGAGGGGTCACGAGCCCGACGCCCCCATTGCTCGATCCGCGAGGCTCGTTGCCGCCTGCGTCTTTGGCGTGGCGTTTCTCCTCCACGCGGTTGGTCTTTGGCGCTACCCCGGAGCCACTCGCGCCATGAAGTTGTTCGGCTTCTCGATCGCCTATCTCACAATGGTGTTTGTGGCCATGGCGTCGATGCAATCGCCCATCCCTGGCGACCCGTGGAGACAACGGCACCCATGACAGACACGATGAAGCCCTCTCGAACCGGGACCTCGACCGAAGGTCGTGTAGACCGGGCGACGGCGTTCGCAGCGGGCCCGACGCGCATCCCGAGAAAATTCGTATGGACTCTGCTCGGCGCAGCCGCCGTGCTCGGAGTCGGAGGCGCGTTGTTGGAACACGTTCTTGATGCAGCTGGTGTCAACCCCACTCCGACGACCACGATGACCACGCTTGCGCCGCGTCCTTTCGCGGCTGAGGGCGAACGCGAGGCCGTGGTGCCGGGCGAGCTCGCGGCCTTCATGGGATTGAACCGCATGACGCCCGGGGAGGCTCGTTCGTTCTCGCTCGTTGACGAACGTAGCCGGACGGTCTCGCTGGCTGACGAGCGCGGCAAGGTTGTTGTGCTCACGTTCTTCGACGGGCGCTGCAACGACATCTGTCCCGTGCTTGCCGCCGAGATCGTGCAAGCTGACCGCGATCTGGGAGCAGCCTCGGGACGGGTGGGCTTCCTGACGGTCAACACCGACCCGGCCGCCACTGCGGTCTCGGGACTTCAGGATGTGCTTGTGAAGACCGCACTAGGTCGCCTCCCTAACTGGCACATGGCGACCGGACCCCTCTCCGATTTGAACACGGTGTGGCAGTCCTACGGCATCACGGTGAGCTTCAACGCCGCCACGCGAACCGTGGAACACAACGACGTCATGTACTTCCTCGACGTCAAGGGTCGATTCGAGTTCAGTGCCACACCGTTCGCGAACGAGCGCCGCCCCTCAGGCACTTACGAGTTGCCGCGCGACGAGATCGCCAGGTTCGCTACGGGCATCGCAACCTATGCCCGCCAACTTGCGGACAACCGATGAACGCGAACCAGGAACCGGGGCGGGAAGACGCCGGCACGACCACAGGCGCGGAAGCAAGCCCGCCGACACCTCGGAACCGAAGACGTGCCCTGCTCGTGACGGTTGCCGCCATCGTCGTGCTGGCCGTCACGGTGGTTTCTGACCTCCCTGTGCACAGCTCACTTGCAGCCGACGTATCGGCCGGACAGAGCGTCATGAGCGAGGTTAACGCTGATGTTGGCCCTTGCGCCTTTGCGGTGAAGGAGTCGTTCTCCATTCACGCAGACCAGGTCGCAGGCTCGCTCTCATCCTCCGATCAACGTGAAGCCCCCTCGCTCCTGCGCGACGACCTCGCGGCCTGCTCGTTCACCGACGACAGCATCTTCGAGCTCTCCAACATCGAAGTGCCCGGATCTGCAGCCGGCAAACGGCTCGGTGACGTCATCGACACAGTGACGCTGTGGGCCACCTCCGACGCGCTCGGCGCGATCTCCGACCTGGAAACGCTCTTGGCCAGGCCTTACGACCAGACCGCCCAGCATGACCTCGTTATCAGAGAACAGGCGTTGGCCTCCGATCGAGCTGCCGCGTTCGCCGACATCAGCGTTGCTGATCAAATCATCTCCGCGCGCCTCACCGAACCGGCCCTGCCGGTGCTGCCACACTCAGCTGTCCACACCAGCTGACCGGCTTGCGTTAGCCGGGCCGCGTTCCGGCCGGAACGCAGAGCGGTGGGCGGGGGCGTCTTGTTGCTCTTCGGCGCGAAGCCACGCCAGTACGTTCCAGAACACGACGGGCATGAACGTCACCGTCGCCACGAGCCACAACACCGCGGTCGAGAACTGCTGATCGGCCGCCACACTCGGCCAACGGCCTGCCACGTGACGAAAAGCCTTGTACCAGGAGGAGTTCGAGAAGCCGACCAGGTACGCGACCGTCCACACCGTCCACATGGCCACGCCCGCCATCGCCGCGCGCAGGGGCCGGGGTGAGCGGAGGACAACCGGAGGGAACTGCACGAGCTCCAGCCAAAGCGCTCCACCTGCCAGCACAAGGCTCACACCTTCGCCAGCGAGGAGCCATCGGTCGCGCACGATAGCGTCGACTGCCATCGGTGTCCTCCAGCCCACGACCGCACTTATGAAAAGTCCTAGGGACAAGGCTCTCTGAACCATCGCTGGCGCGCCCCGCGGCGAGTTCTTCGATCGATCGACTCGTGCCGCCTGCCGAGCACGCTCCTGGTTGCTATTCCTCAAGTGGCCAAGAAATGCCCGCGGCACGCCCAGCACGAGCAGCGCCGGGACGGCCATGGCGTAGGCGGAGAACTGGAAGGCCTCGACGAATTCATAACGACGGGCAAGCGGGGACAGTGGCGGGACCGCGAGGGCTGTGGCGAGAAGCACCGCGGAACCGAGGCACAACCGCCGAAGCTGGTGCGTACCCGTCGCTGGTCGCTCTTCGGCGGCCCCGACGGTCATCGCGCACGATTGCGCTGGAAGAACCCCCAGAAACAGACCAACAAGAAGAACCCGAGCGGGATCGCCAGGGTAAGAACTTGCGGGCCCAAGAAGTAGTCACTCACGTGCCTATTGTCCACCTTTCGATCCGCAAGCGCGCGCTCCTGCGCCGTCGCTGTGCTCGCATGGCCTGGTCATCGCCCTCACGCCACGTAGAAGAGCACCCAGTAGAAGAACGCCACGCAAGCAATGAAGACCCAGTAGTAGGTGCAGCCCTCGAGATTCGCACGGAAGAGCCTGACAGCGGGCAGTGAGGAGCGGACCATGCCCCCGTCTTCGACTACGGCGCGGCGAAGGCGAAGCTGGCGTGCCAGCAGTGTTTCGAGCCAGTAGGCCCCAGACAGCAGCAGTGCGATATTCATCCCGGCCCAGCCGATGAAGCACGACGCGTACCCGCTCGACCCAGGGAAGAAGGGCAGAACGGTCAGCTGCCAGATTTGCAATGCGACCGCGGTGAGAGTGCAGAGGACCCCCGTCCAGCCTGTGACCTGCCAGTCAAGTTCGGAGCCCGACCGGAACCTCCACAGGCCGTAGGCGACGAGGAAGGCGCTCGCGAGGGAGAAGGCGAACACTGCCGCCCCGGCACCGGTCGGTGCCGTGATATGGGCAGGGCGCCAGAGGCTCGCGTTGTTCGCCGACCGCAAGTAGAAGTACGCGAATCCCAGGGCCGCGAACGCGAAGGCCCAGATGCCGATCACCATCCGGCTGCCTGTCCACAGGGCGCCCTCGTGAGCGCGGAGCTCGTAGGCGATCTCCTCCGGCGTCTCCCGCAGCATCGGGAACGATTCAGTTGACGTAAGCCTGTCGGTCATCGTGCCTCCGCTCACATGATCGGTGGACGGGGATCCAGGTCTCCCGGCGGGTCTGGGAGCGACTCGATGTCACCCGGACTCACAGGCTGTTTCGGGCTGACCGCGCCTACAGCCGCGAGTGACGGGACACCCAGATCCGCCACAGGTGGTGCCTCTGGCTCTCCGTAGTGGTAGGGGTCGGCGAGCACAACTGGGATCCGCTCGAAATCGAACCATGGCACGGGCGTCGCCGTCTGCCATTCGAGACCGTTCGAGTTCCACGGGTTGTCCGCCGCTTTCACCGGGTCGATGTAGACCGACCATACGAAATTGAAGATGAAGATTAGGAACGACGCCCCAAGCAGATAGGCACTGACAGAGGAAATGTCGTTCAGCGTCTGCAGGTTCTGGGCGTACTCAAAGACACGCCTTGGCTGGCCCAAGAGGCCTACGAGGAACAGCGGGAAGAACGTGAAGTTGAAGAAGACGAAGAACGTCCAGAAGTGGGCCTTGGCGAGCCTCTGGTTGAGCTGCTTCCCGGTCATCTTGGGTAGCCAGTAATAAAGGCCTCCGAACAAGGCGAAGATCAACCCGCCCATGATCGTGTAGTGGAAGTGGGCCATCACGAAGAAGCTCCCATGGACCGTCACGTCAACCGGGACGTCCGAGAGGAAGACACCGGTGATCCCCCCGATGAGGAAGTTGAAAAGCATGCCCAGGCAGAAGAGCATCGGGACCTCGAAGCGGATCTTCGCTTTCCAAAGGGTCCCGAGGGTGACCAGGTATAAGAACCCGGTCGGGATGGAGATCAGTTCCGTGGTCAACATGAACAACGGCCGCATGTCGGGGTTGATGCCGCTCTGGAACAGGTGGTGCTGCCATACGAAGAAGGACAGCAGTGCCACGCCTATCATCCCGGCGGCGGCCACCCGGTAGGCGAAGAGAGGCTTTCTCGTGAACACCGGCAGCATCTCCATCACGATGCCGAAGCCTGGCAACGCCATGATGTAGACCTCGGGATGACCGAAGAACCAGAAGAGGTTCTCCCACAAGAAGCTGCTTCCTCCGTGTTCGGTCACATAGAACGCGGTCTGAACCGTGCGGTCCAGCACGCCGAGGTAACCCGCCACGATGAGCGTGGGGGTCGCCAACACCAGTAAGGCTGTCGTGGCCAGGATTGACCATACGAAGATGGGGATTCGGCTCCAGGTCATGCCCGGTGCACGGTAATTGATGATCGTCGCGGCAAGGTTGAAGCCGGCCATGATCATTCCCACACCTATCACCGCGAAACCGACGAGATAAGCGTCCATACCGGGATTAGCCTGGGTCTGCAGCGGCGCATAGCCCGTCCAACCAGTCGGGAATCCCCCAAGCGGCAGGGCAGTCATGATCACCAGGTACCCGGCCGTGAAGACCCAAAACGAGAACGCCTCCACCCGGGGATAGGCCATTCTGCGCGAACCGATCATCAACGGGACCAACCAGTTGCCGAGGGGGCCGACGACGGCCGACGAGGCCATCATCATCATCATCGTGCCGTGCTCGCCGACGAGGGCGATGTAGGTCCCCGGACCGAAAACGTGGCTGGTGGGACTGAGCAGCTCTGTACGGATGGCCATTGCCAGCAGGCCGGCGGTGAACATGAAGACCAGTACGCCGATCAGGTATTGCAAGCCGACGACCTTGTGATCTTCGGTCAGGCGGAAATACCGCACCCATGAGCGCGTCGGCAGCGCAGGCGTCGGTTCGCGACCGAGCATCTTCAACAAGGGGTAAGTGAGCCCGCCGATGCCGATGAGCCACCCGAGGACACCGAAGGACAGCCCGAACACGACCGCGACGTTGTTCATGGTCGTGTTCTGACTGACGGGCCAGCTCCCGGCGATCAGATCGCCGACATATCGGCCAAGGAACCATCCTACGACGGCGCCTACTATGGCCCAGCCCATGTGTGGCTTGAGCCAGTCAGGGCGTCTGTCGAGGCCCGCGCGCCCAGTCGCGACCTCACCAGGAAATGGTGACCCGGCTGTGTCCTGTGCCATGCCGCTCAGCTACCTCCATAACCGAGATGGGCCCGGTCGCGCACGAACGTCACGTCCTGCCCTTGCCCGTCGTCTCGACCGGGAGCGGTTCACCCGGCTGCTTTGCTCCGTAGGTCAAGACAGGGCTGTAGGGGTCCACATTGTCGGGGTAGTACCCGCCGTCAGCGCCGTTCGCGTCCGGTGTGTAGGTCCAGGCGAAGGGGGGCAGGAACTTGGTGTTCGCGGCGAGCTGGTGTTCGGTGGTCTCGGCCCAGGACTGGAACTGGAGTTCTGTCACCACCTTTCCCGAGTTGTACATGGCACCGTGCCACAGTCCGCACAACTCGTCGCAGCGCACGACGAACGTGCCGAGCTGATCGGGGGTTGTGTACGCGACATCGTCCTGCCCGGGGTTGGCGTCGGCCTTCACGCCGAGCTGGTAGACCCAGAAGTCGTGGACCACGTCCAACGACGTGACATGGAAGGCGATCGCGGTGTGATCCGGGACGACGAGGTCAGTCGTTTCAAAGCCTCCGAAGGTCGGGTAGCGGTAGGTCCATTTCCACTGCTGGCCGATCACCTGGATGGGCAGCACGTCATGTGAGGCGGGGGTCCAGATCGGCGCGGGTCCCTGTCCACCACCGGCGCCCTCGGGCTGCACGAGCTCATAGGTTCCAAAACCGAAGAGGAACAGCACGAGCACAGTCGTGGTGACGATCCAGGTGGACTGAATTCGCACGTTGCTTCGGGCCTTAGGCCCACCAACCGGCTCGGGGCCGTTACGCGACGCCCGCCAGTTGACGATTGCGTACCCCATGTAGATCCACACCGCGAGCATTACCGGCAAAGCGGCGATGATCAGGATGTTGAAGTCGAACTGCGCCCCGTCGGCCGTGTTGCTCATCGTCCCGGGCGGGATATGTGGCCCGGCCAGGTAGTAGAAGAGCGGGTCGGCGATCGCGGACAGCAAGATCCAGAGGCCGGCCATGCGCCACCCGTGCCGCGGCTCGCTGTCCGACCCGCTCCTCGACGAGGGGCGAGCGCCGCCGCTTGCCGCCGGGTCGCCGTTGCTAAGCGGCTCGTGTGGCCCCTCGGTGAGCCCCGCGTCGTAGCCCGGCATCAGGCGACGACCTTCATGAAGCCGTCCATCCAGCCGACCGTCTGCATCGGGCCCCCGTTCCCGTACAAGAAGCCGAGAGCGCAGGGGACGAAACACTGCCAGGGATAGGTACCCGGCCCCGGGCTCATGAATGAGAACTTGACGATGTTGTGCGGTGAGGTGGTGCACGGAGCGGCGCTGCACAAATCCGCATTCGCATTGTTGCCGTACAGCGGCACGTTGATCCCGAGGCTGGGCATCGAGAAGGTGTGACCGACTCCGTTGCCGGCGTTCGCGTTGACGACACTGAAGACTTTGCCGTTGAGTGTGGCTATGCCGCCGAGAGTGCCCTGCACCGTGCCGATCTGCTGGTTGCGCAATGCGCTCCCAGAGTCGTACTGGTAGATCGTCACGTTGACCTTCGTGTGCGCAGGCACCTGCCAAGTCGTGGTGTGCAACCATTGGCCGTCAGGCGAACGGGTCATGTACGACACCCACGTCGCGTGTATGCCATGGCCGTAGGAACCCACGGTCTGCATCGTGACGTCGACAGCTTGGCCCGGGCTCGAGGTGTAGTCGACTGTGTTCGGCTGGGATGTGAGATTCGAAAGCGCGAAACTCACGCCGCCTGCTACCGCGGCGAGCAGCACGAGTGTGATGGCCACCCTGCCAGTCCTCTGCACGGCACCCCCCTGATGCCTTCCCCCACTTCAGTGTGCGAGATTATCCTCCCGCTCGCCGCGTCCGGTCAATAGAGGTGACGCGCACGGCTGACCGGAGCCACGGTGTGCCGCCTCGCGTTGCCGCTCATCACGGTCGACGGTAGATTGCGGTGGACGATTCTCGAGGTACGCGGAGACACTGCTTCCGCGGTGTCTCCGCCAAGGGGGGCGACTGGCGTGTACAAGGTGATAGTCGTCGGCACAGACGGTTCCGAGCGGGCGTCGGTCGCCTACAGACACGCCCTCGAACTCGCAAAGATGTCAGGGGCCGAGCTGCACGCCGTTCAAGTAGTGCATCTCGCGGTCAAGGCGGGATTCGCCGATTCGAGCGGAGGGCAGCTTGAGGTCGACCAGATGCGGGAGCATGCTGAACGCAGCAACGCAGCGCTGGTCGCCGAGGCTGAACGCCAGGGTGTCTCCGTCCAAGTGCACAATCCTGGCGCAGCCGACGTGGCTGATGCCCTGATCAGCGTCGCCGAGGATGTCGGTGCCGACCTTATCGTGGTCGGGAACAGGGGCATGAGTGGCATGAGCCGCTTCGTGCTCGGAAGCGTCCCCAACAAGGTTTCCCATCACGCGCCCTGCAGCCTGTTGATCGTCAATACCGAACCCAATTGACTCAACCGTTCAGAGGTCGTCAGTACCTAGGAGATGGCCACGACGTGGCGCCCGAGGGTTCGAGATGGGACAGATGCGCGGTGCGTAGTGCTACTGCTTGTCGCCGTCGTCCCGGAAAGGGGGAACTGACTGAATGGCCGCCAAGGGTCAACACAGCGCGACGACAGGTGCAATTTGTCCGAACTGCCACGAACTGCTCCAGGAGAACCTGCGACAGGAGGTCTTGACGGCACGCGGATCATCTGAGGATTCGCCGACAATCTCGGTGGCCGTCACCTTCTGCGGTGTGTGCGGTTTCACGCTCGCGACGAATCCGGAGACTTATCGTGGTCGCGCACGAGGAGCGTGAAGAAGCGGCGCGGCGCCGCGCCGCCTCCGGAGGGTGGCCGCCGTAGCGACAGTTGCGTGTCGCGCCCTCGCCGTCGATGCGCGTTCTTCATTTCGGCGCCGTTTGGTGTTGCCCGCACGAGCGGAACGGATCTGCTTTTGACCGAACTTCCCGCGGCGAGACGATTGCAGTCCGGTGCCATGCAGACAGGAGACGACCATGAGCGACTTTCCAGCTAAGGACCTGGGTGAGATCGTCCTAACGAAGCTCGCCAAGGGCTCTGTGAATGACACGGTAGCGAAACTCAGTCGGCTTGTGGAAGCTCGCGGACTGACACTTTTCGCGATCGTCGACCACAGCGGCGAGGCGCGTCGGACGGGCCTAGAGCTGCGCGACACCAAGGTCGTGATCTTCGGCAGCCCAGAGGCGGGAACGCCTGTGATGCAATCGGTGCCGCTCGTCGCGCTGGATCTCCCGCTCAAAGTGCTCGTCTGGGACGACCGCGGGCAGACGAAAGTGAGCTATACCGCTCCCGCTGTTCTTGCGGAGCGCTACCACCTGACCGACGAGCTCGCGGATCGGCTCGCAGGAATCGGCCCGATCACCGACGCACTGGTCGCCAGCTGACGCCGCATTCCCTAAGGTTGCTTGCCCGGAGGCCGGCGGAGGTCCACGATGGTCCAGCGCCCGCGGCGCATACCTGTTCCCAGCCTTGTGGTCGTATCCAGTCCACGTTCTCGGACCGGACGAAGACCCGACTTGGGGCCAGGGTGCCGGCCGCCGTCGCACGTCGTCGAGATCACGCGCGTTCGCCGGTCCCTCAACCTGCAAAGTGCGGTCAGGGATTGCGGCGACTTCGCTCATGGCCGCTCATCACGTGACGAGCAACCCGCCGTCGACGACTAGGTCGTGAGCGTTGATGCCCTCATTGCGGAGAAGGAACTCCGTGGCGTCAGCGATCTCGGCCATCGTCACGAGGCGCCCTATTGGCGTTCGCGGAATGTGGGGGTGATGGGGCACATCTCTCCATTTCGGACTGTCCCCGACGACGCCTGGGTGGAGGGCATTCACGCGGTGAGGGGCGATCTCGATCGCGAGGGTCCTAGTCAGACCGCTCACCCCTCCATTGAAGGTTGTGACCATCGTCGAACCCGGGTAGGGCCTGTCCTTGGCGAGGCCACCGAACAGCACAACCGATGCCCCGGTCGCGAACCGCGGATGGAGGACTCGGACGACTTCTGTGTATCCCACGAGCTTGACAGTCACCGACCTGATCGCTTGTCCGATGTCGTAGTCGCGGAGACTGTTCACGGCTTGCTCGATGGCGGTGATCACGAGATTGTCCACCTGTCGAATGCTCGTGAGGGCGTCTTCGATCGTCTCAGGCTGAGCTAGGTCCAAGGCGACGCCGCGCGTGCCGGGACCGATCTCCTTCGCCACTGCATCCGCTCTAGCCGCGTCTCTACTTGTGATCACCACCTCGTCGCCACGGTCCGCGAGCCGCTGCGCGATCAGCAGTCCGATGCCGCTACTTCCCCCGACAATTACTGAATGAGCCATGTCTCGTTGTCCTCTTCCTCTGCAGATACCGCCGCCGTGGGAGCGAAAGTCATGGGAGCCCCGCGTTCAGCCTTGCGATCTCAGCGAAGGCGCTCCAGTCCTTCGCGCCTAGCCCCATTGCGAGCGCGCTCAGTGTCCGATCGCAAACGATTGCAGCGTAGGGAAGCGGTGATTGTACTGCCGCGGCAGCGGCAAGCATCAACTGCAGATCCTTGAGACCGGTCGCCATCTCGAATCCCACCTCGTCATAGTCGCGCTCGCCGATGCGTTGGAGATAGCCCGCAACACCCGGGTGGCCCTGAAGCTCCCGCAACATCTGCATCGCTATCTCGTGGTTCACGCCGGACTTCTCTGTGAAGGCGAGGAACTCGCCGAACAGTTCGGCGGTCGACGCCACGTAGAAATTGAAAGCGAGCTTCAGGCTGTTGGCAGTGCCCGGTGTTGCTCCGACGTGGAGGACGCGAGCGCTGTACGCGGCGATGCAGGACCGAGCGCGCTCCAGATCCTCGGAAGAGCCGCCTACGAGGCTTACCAGCTCACCAGCATTTGCGACGTTGGGACGACCGAGCACCGGTGCCGCGAGGAACTGCTGGCCGTGCGAGCTGTGAAGCACGGCGATTTCGTCGGAGCAGCCGGGGGAGACCGTGGACGTCGACACGTGGACCGCACCGGTGGCCATGCCTGCGAGCAGCCCGTCCTCGGCTGAGACGACGCCGCGGAGCGCGTCGTCGTCGAGGAGACTGCTTATGACGACAACCGCTCCGGCCGCCGCGCCCGCGGGGCTGCGAGCGACGGTCGCGCCCGCGGCAACAAGCGGTGCAGCCTTGTCCGCTGTCCGGTTGTAGACGCGTACCTGATAGCCGTGTCGTAACAGGCTCCGAACAATGCCTGCACCCATCCGACCGAGTCCGATGACCGCGACCGGCGGTTCCTCAGTTAGGGACACAGGCGGCTCCTCTCGGCTCCCTGGGGCCCCGCAGACCCTATCGGCTCCCGGGATTCAAGCGGCCCCTGGAAAGCCAACTGCTTCTTGCGTCGCTTCGCAGGAGCAACCCGGCACGCCAGCGCACTCGGGCCGTAATGATGGGGAACCAGGTCGGGCGGTTCGCTCGGCACGGACGCATCAGGTGCTCCAACCCGGTGAGCGGGATCACGCTAAGACGAAGGAGCCGTATCCCACCACTCGCGTGAGATCGCCTACCGTGTCGGCCGAGGTGCGGAGATCCAACTGCTCGACTTTCATCTCGCGCCTTGCTGCCAAGCTGAGCAGGCCGCGCAACGCGTAAACCCCGCAGGCATCGGCGGGAGACACTCCCTTTGGGTTGCGGGCGATGATCGCCGCGGCGGTTCGGTTGTCCATACGTCGGGCGGTTTCACGGTCGTGGTAGTGGCTCAGGTCGGTGCTAACGACCACCAGGGTCTCGGGCCCACCCCAAACGCGGCTCAGCAACTGTGCGACTGCGGCTGTCGACACCGTTCCGACCAAGAGAGGCAGCACTCTTACCGGACCGAGGACGAACTGAATGAATGGCAGTTGAACCTCGAGGCTGTGCTCGGCGAGGTGCGCCAAGTCGGAGACCGATACGAGTCTGTCCCTGACGACCGCATCTCGAGACGCGGAGTCGACCTCAAGCACACCCAGTGGCGTGGAGAAGGCATCTGCCCCTGACGCGGCGATGTCTCCCAATGCGACGGTGTGCGCGGGACCGAGCAGCACGACTCGTTGCACGTGGCCCCTGCCCGTGGCCACCCGCGCATAGGCGCTCGCAGCAACTGGCGCCGAGTAGACATAGCCAGCATGGGGCACGATGATCGCTTTCGGCACCGATCCCGCAGACCCTCTGAAGCGAGCGGAACTGAGTAGGCGGCGCATGGTTTCGGTGAGGATCGCCGTATCCTCCGGATAGAAGGTGCCAGCGACTGCAGGCGGACGTATGACAGAGCTCATGACGCGGTCGGCGTTAAGCGCACGGGCAGGCGCCTAGCACCCCAGGTTCCAGCTGGGCCGTCGAACACACCCACAAGTTGTGCCCCGCAGCTGGTGCAGCGGCCGCTATCGGAAAGGTGATACCGCCTGATCGTGTACCAGTCGCGCTCCACCACCATTTGACCGCACCCCGCGCAGTAGGTGCTCGACCCCTCGGCGTCGTGAACGTTGCCCGTGTATACGTGAGACAACCCGGCGGCCAAGGCGATGTGGCGGGCGCGGCTCAACGTGCTCACCGGTGTCGGAGGCAGGCCTGCGAGCTTGTAGTCCGGGTGGAAGGCAGTGAAGTGGAGAGGGACGTCGCTCGCAAGATCGCAGGCGACCCAAGAAACGAGTGAGTCCAATTCCTCGTCGGAATCGTTGAGGCCCGGGATCAACAACGTTGTCACTTCCAACCAGACCGATGTCTCCTGATGCACATAGCGCAACGTGTCTTTGACCGCTTCGAGATGACCGCCGCAAAGCTGACGGTAGAAGTCTTCGCTGAACGCCTTGAGATCGATGTTTGCAGCATCGAGGTGAGAGTAGAACTCGGACCTGGGCTCGGGGCAGACATAGCCCGCGCTGACCGCAACAGTGTTGATGCCTGCCTCATGGCACGCTTCTGCCACGTCGATCGCGTACTCGTGGAAGATCACCGGATCGTTGTAGGTGAACGCGACGCTCGGGCACCCCAACCGCTGTGCTGCTTTGACAATGTCGGTCGGTGAGGCCGCGTATGCAAGAGTGTCGACCTCTTTGGACTTCGAGAGATCCCAGTTCTGGCAGAACCTACAGGCGAGGTTGCAGCCGGCTGTTCCAAACGAGAGCACCGAGCTGCCAGGCAGGAAGTGGTTCAGCGGCTTCTTCTCTATTGGGTCGACACAGAACCCGCTCGAGCGTCCATAGCTCGTCAGAACCACCTGATCCTGCAACCGACCCCTGAGGAAACACAGGCCGCGCTGGCCTTCTCGAAGCTTGCAGGCACGCGGACAGATGTCGCACTGGATTCGTCCGTCTTCCACAAGGTGCCAGTACTTCGTGGGCACCGTAGAGCTATCCCAAGCCATTGTGCGGTGCCCGCTTCCACCCTCGACCCTGGCGTCAGACCGGTCCGCGTGTCGCGCCATCGAGCCCCTCCTCACTATCTCAGGATTGACTGGCGACCATCTTTTCGGTGGATCAAAGTCCGACTCACGGGCAACTCGGGCTTGTCTGCCGGGACAAGCCCGTTGTTGGATGTCCGTGACATTTTTCCGTGCCGGGAGGAGCGACTTCCACCAAGCTCCGTGGCACTCCCACCTCGGAACAAGATTTTAGCTCTGCGGTCGTTCGTGACCGGTGGAGCGTGAGATGGTCCCTGCCTGCTGAATGATCAACAGGTCAAGTGCAGGACGGCGTTGGTATCCCGTTCGTTCAGCTGCAGGAGCGAGATCGCGTCGGCAGTAGGCAGCGCCACGAGCTCGACACAACGTCTCCTGGCTTCATGGCTCAGCTCAGGGACGATCGGGAGCGCTCCGTGCATTCCGGTCCCGACTACGAGACGACGGCAATCCCAGGGGATCGTTTCCGCCATCGACAGGGGCGTGTGACCGTATGCAGCGCGCAGTGGTCGCGAGGCCTTCTTCTCGCGCTTGCGGACCACCCCGTGATCGATCACCACGTCGTGCTCGTAGGTCCTCCCGTCAATACGGATGCAGCCGAATACGAAGTTCTCAAAGCGCATCGCTTGACAAGTCTTGTGCTCTCCGAGAAGAGATTCCATGGCAGGCTCGAACCCAAAGCGAGCGGCCTGAGGTCCGCGACGCGTCGAAGCGAGGTCCACGTTGCGACCCGAGGTGGTGGGGACCGGTACGGGACGGACTTCAGGACACGCCGGTGACGACACGGTCGAGGGAACTCCCTTGCTGCGACCAGGTTCCCTTCGCAAGTCGCAGATCAGCGGCGTTGGGCCTTCGATCAGGATGAAGGCCCAGCTCATAGGCCGTTGCAGGGAGTCGCGTGACCCACCTCGGGCTCGTCGGGCAAGTGGCCGTGGCTGCGTCCGGACGATCCCCTTTGAGGCACTTCAGCGTGCCGTGCACTCGAGTGCCATCAGCCGAGAGGCGCCCGCGTCGCGGATATTCGTGCTCAGCGAGGTGACGGGCACTGTGAGGGCGGTCGTTTTGCGAGCCGGGCCGCGCTGGCGGGTGCGGCAGTTCGTGTTCGACCCCACCGACACGCTGGATGCCACGATGATCAATTGCACCGAAAAGAGCACGATGCGAACCGCGGTGCTCTGGGTGTCCGCCACGGGGGTGCTGACCGGAGAGAAGAGTGGCGCGTTGGTGGCCACTGCGGCGGGCGGCGTTCTCGCCTACCAGGACGGGCACATCAAGCTGGGAGGGTCGGAGGCTCCCATACTGGAAGAGGTGGCCTCCGGGCCGCTGAGCGTGAACGGAAAACCGCTCGGAGCCATGACCACCGCCGCCACCGTGTCGTGGGCACCCTGGATCCGCCGCATCGAGCAGCTCTGATCACGTGGACGTTCAAGGAGAGCCCGCAGATCACAGACTGTTCGACGGCGTCTCCTATGCATACGGCGCCGTCGCTGCTCAGGGTGCGATTCTGTTCACGGCAGGTGCCTGCCCGATTGATGAGGGCGGGAACCTAGTCGGACCAGGTGATCTGTCAGCCCAGGCGATCGCAGCTCTCGAGAACTTGAAGGCCGCGCTGGCTCTGCACGGAGCGGGCACGCAAGACCTCGTTCGCACGACTGTTTACGTGGTAGGAGATCACGATGCACTCGTGCGTGTTTGGGACGTGATCGCGACCCGCCTGGCACCGCAGCGTCCACCGAGCACCCTCCTGGGCGTTTCCGTCCTCGGATATCGGGGTCAGCTAGTTGAGATCGACGGGATAGCCGCGCTGCCTTCGACGCGACAGATGGGAAGTTGACGCCTGGCTGTTAGGCAAGGCCTGCGTGCACTCGGCGAGCGCCCGGTTGTCGGGGCCCGCGCGCTAAGTCGTGTTGACGATGAGCACAGCGCACGGAGCAGAGTGGGCGACGGCGTTCGGCACGCTGCCGAGCACGCGTTTCAGTCCCCGCATGCCCCTGTTCCCGACGACGATCAACTCCACATGCTGTTCCTTGGCGATGGAAACGATTCGTTCTGCCACGAAACCGGTCACTACGTGGGTTCGCGTCGGCACGCCCTCTGCGCGGGCGTGGGATGCCATCAACTCCGTGTGCGTTGCCGCGACACCCGCGGGGTCGATTTCCTCGCCGTGAGCGACCCTCGCGTCAGACCACGCTCTTGCGCTCACTTCGGGGCGATAGACGCTCGCGATGTGGAGCGTTGCACCGAACGTCTTGGATAGCTCGATGGCCGTCCGGACGGCTTTGCTCGCGGTCTCGGAACCGTCCGTTGCCACAAGCACCGATCTGTACACCTCGCGCTCCCATCGTCGATGGTGCGAAGACTGTAGTGGTCGGGCACCGTGTATCGGGCCGATTCGATGAAACGACCGCGCATGAACAACGGGTCGTGGTGATCCTTGCCCTCTGCGCCATCTGGCTTCGTCGGACGCGTCCGAGCTTGATACCCCGACGACAGCGTCCGGCGCCGGCCGTGGTCGTCAGGCCATTCCTGCCGTGGCCAGCTGTTTGTCGAGGTACTGGCGGATCTGGATCGAAGCGGCCGCGCCCTCCCCCACGGCAGAGGCGAGCTGTTTGGTCGACCCGGCCCGAACATCACCGGCTGCGAAAACCCCCGGCATTGACGTCATGAAGCTTGCGTCGGTCACTATGAACCCGCGCTCGTCCAGGTTCACCTGGTCCTTGATGAAGGCCGTGTTGGGATCGAGGCCGATGAACACGAAGCAGCCCGCAGGGTGGTGCTCCTCGGTCTCGCCCGTCTTTCGGTTCTCCAATACGACGGTACCGAGCTTGCCGCTGCCGTCATCCTTGGGCCGGAACTCCTTCACATTGCGGTTCAGCAGGACCTCCATTTTCGGGTGCGCCAACACCTTGTCCTCTAGGAGCTTGTGGGCCGCAAGCTTGTCGTTGTGCTCAACGATCGTCACCTTGTCGACGAAGTTCGTCAGGAAGAGGCCTTCCTCGAGGCCACTGTTCCCACCGCCCAGCACCATCAGGTCCGGGGCACCCCTGTAGAAGGGTCCGTCGCAAGTGGCGCAGAAGTGGATGCCGGCGCCGATCAGCTCGTCCTCGCCAGGTGCGCCGGTGCGGCGGTAGCTCGAACCGGTCGCGACAAGAACGGCACGAGCGTGATAGTGGTCACCATTGCCTGTGAGGACCTCGAGCCGGTCCCCGTCGGGCGAGATCTTCCCGACTGACAAGGCCTGAATCATCTCGACGCCGTAGCGACGAGCCTGCGTGACGATGCGCTCGGCCAGCTCCGCGCCGCCTATGCCGTCGGGGAAGCCGGGATAGTTGTCGAGGCGCTCAGTGACTCCGGCCTGGCCACCGAGGCTCTTCGAGTCAATGATCAGGGAGGAGAGGTTCTCCCGTGCCGCGTAGATGCTCGTGGTCAGCGCCGCCGGACCCCCGCCCACGAGGATGACGTCATAGACGTGCATCATCGCCTTGCGATCGAGACCGATCTTGTCGGCCAGCTCCTCGTTGGAAGGTTCGGACAGGCTCGTGCCGTCCGGAAACACGATCGTGGGGATCACGTTGTTCCCGTTGTTGCGCTCGTGCACGATGTCAAGGCCCTGAGGCTCCTGCTCGATGTCATGCCACTCGAACGCGATCCGCTGATCGCCCAGGAACTGCTTCGCGCGCTTGCAGTCGCTGCACCAGCTCGCGCCGAAGACCTTGATCTTCTGGTCCATCTGCGATCTCCCCTCCGGCCGTACTACTAGCGAACATACCTCCAGTCCCAAATCGAGGCACGGCGTTACAGTGCGCTGCCCCGCTCGTCACCTTGCCCGAGCGATCCCGCTGGGCCTCTGGGAGCCGGAATGAGGACGGGGTCAGATTGGCGGCCGCGTAGGTGTCCACGTCGCCGAGGGCATAGAAGACGACGACGCCCCGAACGTCCACGACGCCGATCGTCCAGGGCAGTAATTCAGGCTTGTGCGGGAAGTGCGACACGAACCTCATCGAGACCGTTCCTCGGTCGAAGCTCACGGTAGAGCCCATAGCTTTGCCGTGTTGAGCAGGTCGGCGAGGGCCTCTGCGTGAGTCCCTCTGAAGATCGCGACGCTCACCGAGCTTGCCGAATCGACGCCCGAGATCTGCATTGCGGTGAACGCCCCCGGGTTGAAGCCACCGAATCCCGAATCCGGCCGATCTTATGACCTCAACGAAGGCTGACCGGGGAACGCCACGACGAACGCGTCCTGCCCGCTGCCGAACAGACCGGTGGGATGGGAACACGACTCGATGCCCACCCCGATCCCGATCACCGCGAGTACCGCGGCTGACAGCATCCCAAAGGCGCGCACCGTTGCCAGTGTTGCATCCACGTGCTTGTTGTTCGGGCGGTCACCACCGCTGCGACCGGCGCGTCCTCGCGAGCATCGACCCTGACCGGCTGAGGGGACCTGCGCCAGCCGTTCAGCTGGAGCGATCCCGGTCCGAGGCGTCGTCCTGGTGACCGTGACTGGTGGCGAGGCGGGAGTAGCCGTGGCAGGACACATCAGCCCGCGTTCGGTGGCTCCGATCCGAGGGGCGAGGGTCCTGGTGGCGTACTGGGGACGGTGGGGGAGTGGTAACTGCTGATGGGGGTGGTCGCGGTGGACAGAGCAGTGACAGGCTCGAGCGAGCGCGGTCCGGCTACTGCCGAGCTTGTCACAACGACCAGTGCGAGGAGGAAGACACAGTAGATCCAGAACGCCAGCGTGAGGCCCGAGGTGATCGTCAGGCCCGCCCGCGCTGCGTCCGCGGACGAGATCCCGAACATTGCCGGAGACGTACCCTCCCCGATCTGGATGATCCCCGAGACCGCTTGACCCATCATCGGGATGATGGCGCCGACGAGCAAAAAGCTCCCGTGACGTATCGGTCGCCACAGGGAGGCCACGACCGCGACAGCGACCAGCGCGACCATCACGGCGACATTCCCGGCGATCACGGGCGCCGGGTTCGAGAACACATTGCCCGCGGTGAAGGACTGTGTCGTTCCGGCCGACGTCTGCAGGACGTAGCTGTCCCAGGAAGGGGCGAACGCGGCCGCGGTGCCCAGCGCGGCCAGGGAAAACGCCAAGAACGGGAGGGAGTCGGAGCCGCGCGGCCGGCCGAAGGAAACATCCTCGTGTCGTAGGGCGAACGCAATGGTGGCGCCGGCAGAGCAAGCGAGCCAGCCGATGATCCCGAGCACGAGGCCGGCGCCCATGAGGTGCGCACCCCCGGCGATCGCCGTGCCCGCGTCCGCGAAGAACATGCCGAAAGTGACGATGCTCGTTCCCATCCCGAGCAGCGCTCCCACCCGGGCACGACCGAGGAAGATGAGCAGGGCGCTAGCGCTCCAGGCCGCAAAGTAGATCGCGTGCGGTACCAGCTGGTACGCCTGCTGGGTAAGGCTCTCACCGTTCAGATAGTCAGGGAACACCCCGGCGATCCCGCATGCGACGCCGATCGCCAGGAGCGTCGCAGGTAGGACGGCCCGCCCCCCTCCGCCTGCGGCTTGTCCGCCTGCGCTCGCGAGTTGTTCGTCGGCCTTGGCGGCTGGCGCCGTAGGCTGATCAACCGGAGCGATCGTCTCCGGCCGCTCTATCGTTGTGAACCGGGTCCACGCCGCGTACCAGCCTTCCGGAGTGTCGGGCCACCACTCGAGTGGTTGCGACCATGTTTGCCCGATGCTCCAGATCCCGTAGAAGGCCGGACCGCGCCCGATCTCGTAGCTCGCTCCCCGGTAGGAAATGGTCACGTCGTCACGCACGGCTCGATTCTTCCTCCTTGAACTCGTCCCGTCGTGCCGGCAGCCAGCCTAGGGAACTGAACTGTGTGTTGGCTGGGCAGAGCCTGAGAGATCGCTCGCGACGGTGGTCTTGGCGTGGCCGCTATGCCTCTGTTGCAAACAGGCGAACCGCAGGCTCCGCACGGTCCGCGCGCGAGCCAAGACCACGGGTCACCTGCGTCAACGGCGCCGTGCCCGGACCGCGCCGTCGTTCCGGCTGAAGCGATCCGGAGTCATTAGTTCTCGCCAGCGCACGAAAGCTGCGAGCGGCAGCTAGTTGCAGGGACGCGAACTGGTTGTCCGATGAGACCGGCGTCAGTCCGCGGCAAGTTCTGACAGGCGTTATGTCGAGCTCGTCGATCGGGACAGGGTACGCGTGGAAAAAGCCCTGTCCCTGGTCGCAACGGAACCTTGCCAGTGCCTCGGCCTGGGGCGCCGTCTCGATGCCTTCGGCGGTGACCCTCAGGTGCAGGGAGTGTGCTAGGTCTATGACGCCTCGGATAAGGCTTGCACCGGTCTCTTCGGTAACGCGGTCGGTGAACGTCTTGTCTATTTTGACGCGGTCGACGGGCAGCTCGTGGAGGTAGCTCAGTGATGAGTAGCCGGTTCCGAAGTCGTCGATCGCGATAGTCACGCCGAGCGCCTTCAGCCCTGTGATAGAGGAGCGGGCCAAGGCGAAGTTGGTTATGAGGGCTGTCTCGGTTATCTCGAGCTCGAGCAGCGATGCGGGAAAGCCGGTGGCGGAGAGGATGCGCGAGACGTCCTCGGGCAATCGCGGCCGAGCGAGCTCGACGGCAGAGAGGTTCACGGCAACGCTGAGCGGTGCTGCGCGCTGCGAGAGAAGGTTGGCACCGTCGCTGCAGGCTTGTTGCAGCACCCACTGGGTGATTGCGGTGATGGCGCCGTTACGCTCGGCGAGAGGGATGAACATGCCAGGGGGGATCAACCCGTCGGTGGGGTGCTGCCAGCGCACCAACGCCTCGAGGCCGCAGACCGTGCCATCGTGGACATTGACGATCGGCTGGTAGTGCAGCCGGAGCTCATCACGTTCGGCGGCACAGGACAGTTCAGCGCTGAGCCGGTCCCGCCTTGCCGCCTCCTGTTCGATTGACTCTTCCCACCACCTGGTTCGGTTGCATCCCTCGGACTTGGCGAGGTACATGGCTGCGTCAGCCCGCCGGATGAGCTCCTCGGCCTCGCCGCAGTCTGCGTACGTCGGTTCGCCACTGCGGAACTCGCCCGCCGCGGCGATGCCCACGCTGCAACTGATCCTGATATACAACCCGTCGATGACGATCTCCTCGAGCGCCTGGTGGATTCGAGAGGCGAAGCCTGACGCGTCGGCGGGCGTTCGTAGCTGCTCGAGCAAGATCACGAACTCGTCTCCGCCCATCCTGGCCACGGTGTCCCCCGCTCGGGTCTGAGCCTGGAGGGTGGCGCCGATCGCTTGAAGAACGGCGTCACCGCTGGCGTGCCCCCAGCCGTCGTTGACCTTCTTGAAACCGTCGAGGTCGATGTACAACAGCGCCACCGAGTCTCCAGACCGGCTCGCGACAGCTAAGGCATGCGTGACTCGGTCCTGCAGCAGCACACGGTTTGCCAGACCCGTCAGGCCGTCGTGCAAGGCGAGATGACGCAACTTTTGTTCGAATGCATGGTGCTCGCTGATGTCCCGGTAGGTGAGCACCAGCCCGCCTATGCCCGCGTGCGAGCGCTGGTCGGTAACGGCCACGGCGACCAGCAGGTACCCGCCCTTGCTGCCGCGCATCCGCACTTCGTTCTTGAGCGTCGTGCCGGGGCGCTGACGTGCCTCGACGAGAAGTCTTTGCACCGTTGTCCGGTCGTCGATGTGGACGTTGTCGATACAGCTTCGGCCCACCTGGTCAGCCGCCTGATACCAACCCACCTCCCGGCCGGATGAACTGGTGTAACGGATGATTCCGGCTTCATCCACGACGAGGATGACCTCGCTCACGTTCTGGAGCAACGCCTCCAGGCGGCCCGCCTGTTCGGTTTGGGCTCGTGCCAGCTGGGCCAGCAGGGTGGACGTGGAGATTGTCGTCGGCGCACGACCGCCGATCACGAGAAGGTCGTCGTTGCTGGAGATCACCTCTGCCATCAGCTGCATCGCGGCGTCGACTGCGAGCATGTCGGCTTGGACGGTGAGGCCCGCAGGTGCCGGAAGCGACGAGGCCGGTTCTTTTGCGTACAGGGCCCAACCAAAACCCATAGGGCCCAACAGTGTCTGGTAAAACGCGGAGCGGTTTATCAGCTTCGCCGAACCATCCGGACGCTCCAGTACGACGCTGCGACGCTCGTTGTCCTGCCGGAACCACTCATCCACCTCCCGGCAGGTCAAGCTGTCCGGCAATGCCTGACGTTGTGTCGCGAGGGCGCCGACGGTCACAGACGCCGCGAAGCCACTGTGCATGCCCTCTGTAATCGGTAATTGGCGAAACCTGCTTGAGAACAATCCCGAAATGTGACCGAATGGTTACCCGTCGTTCACTTTCGTGCAAGTGACTGGCTCGCAGGCACTAGGCCAACCGAAATGTTGCCGGGAACTGCTCGTTCGGAGCTGAGCACGCGCAGTGGCGCGACCCGAAACGAATGGTGCTATGGGTCATCACCTTTTGGAGTGACCTTCGACGAACACGGCACTGAAAATGTTAAGCAAGCAAGAAATGGGGAAACGTTCAGATGAATAGCGGAGGCACCTACTCGAGACAATCGTGGGAATTGCGTGTTGGCGCTCTCGGCGCGCAGCCATAACCTGTACTGCCAGAAAGGACAGCAGAACTGTGTCTATGACCGCCGTGTCGTTCTTCGGGGCCGAGCAACGGTGTCTCTTCGACACCCGGGCGCAACAAGAACCGCATTGGTGACCAGATCTGTCGTCAAACACATCGGAGCGTGGGCCATCACTGGCTGCCCGGTGGGGCGAGCCCCTCGGGCGCGAAAGAGCCGCCTGGTGGCTTGCCGGTCCCAGGCTTGAGCCCTTTCGGGCTCCCTTGCGGTGGCGAGTGGAACCCGTTCGGGAGTTTCACCCCGGAGCCGGGCGGCTGGACTCTCGCACCGTTCGTTCGACCAGGAAGCCCACCTGGGAATCCGGCGCTCCCGAGGGGCCCCACGGCACTTGCTGCTGTGAGGTTCCGGAAGGAGGCGAATCCGAGAACGGCAACGACGAGGAGCACCGCAGCGGGGAGCCATCTGGGCAGCTGCATGAGCAACCACGCGCCGAGCAAGGCGATGAGGCCGATCGCCGGGAGATAGAAGCGAATGACGTGGATCCCGCCACCGCCGCCACCGCCCGATGGGCCGCCACCGCCGGTTCCCGCCTGGGCGGTCCAGGTGTATGCGGAGTAGAGAGCCCAAAGGCCGAGCCAGCCGGCAGCAAGCACGAGGCCTACCACGGCGTCACGTCGGCTCCTGGCCGCGGACGCTGGATCAGCGGTCGCGGACCGGATGCGGAGCAGCCTGACTGCCATCCAGACCAACGCCGCCAATCCCAACAACAGACCGGGGATCGCCTTCACAAGGTACGGCGGCATGATCTTCAGGTTCGGGATGATCGCACGAAGGGCGAAGGTGATCTCGCCCGCGCCGTATCCGGTCTTGAGCGCTCCCCCGTAGAAGAACTGGTCGAAGAGCGTCACACCGCCGGCGAAGAGAACCACCGAGGCAAACCACCACGCCAGTGACCGTGCACCGATGCGCGCCTTCTTGGCCGTGAGGAGCACTGCGGTCGCCGCCACCAGGAGCATCACCACATCGGTGTAACGGATGAAGACCGCCATCTCGAGCGCGACGAACCCTAGGAGACCGACGACGGTTCGCCGGCGCGGGGCGGCGTCATCGGCGAGGAAGGTCCAGAGCAGTGCCCCGGCTCCGGCGGCGATCAGTGCAGCATCGGTGAACGACGGCATCGTCGGACGCCACGCGAAAGCGATCGCTGCCCCTGAGGACACGAAGAGCACCACCGCCCAGGTGCCTCCCCAGTTTCCCAGCCAGCGTCGGCCAGCTACGAAGAGGCTCGTCGACGCCAATGCGCCGGCGAACAGTGGAGCCGCCCTCAAGATCCCCAGAATCTGGAACGGCGCTGCGAAGAAGGGATAGCCCGGGTTCTTCTCGCTCATCCAGCGGCCGTTGGACAGGTGGATCCATTGCATGATCGCCGTGCCGTCGTGGGCGGTCAGCTGCGCCGAGAGGGCGTTGTACTGCGCGGTCGACAAGGTGACGTGGCCGTGGGTAAGAGCGATAATCGACGCCAGGTAGGCAGAGTCGTCCGGTTCCAGCATCTTGGTTGCTTTGGCGAGCACAGCAATGCAGAACAACGCGAACACGCCGACCGCGACCGCGATCTCGGCGACCGGAAACGGGCGTGGCGCTTGTGCCTGATCGGCGGGCGTCAAGCCCGGAGCGACAAGGGTGTCGGAAGTCATGGCCATTCGGCACTCGTCTTGGGCATGCGCTTAAGGCTGGCACGCGATCCTGGGGGTTCGCTGCGTAGTTGGGCAGGGATTGCTGTGATCATCAGGCTGCGCTTGCCAGCCGGGTGGACACGACGATCTGGACTCGAAGGTCAGGCTCCTCGGTCATCCCAGTGACCGGATGGCATGTTGGCGGACATGGATCACCGAGGATGTGACGGCGGTCTCACGGCTTTCGGGTCGTACCCGATTCTCGAGTACGACCCTGATCGGTCCGCGGTCATCGAACCGGGCGCAGCGCGATCATGGCACGACATTCCCCGTGCCACCGTCGGGTGTTTCCTATCGGAAATAGTTCGTGAGGTTTGTCCTAAAGCGCGCGAACTCGTCGGTCTGCCGAGCCTCCGGGCCGCTCTGGGAGTTGACTCATGAGGGCAGTCGCCTCAGCGTGTTCTACCCGGGGAAGGGCACCCCGCCCGCCACGACCACTTTCGAGCGGGTCAGTGTGGGCGGCTGCCGGGTGCTCCTCGGGTGCGGAGGAGCCGGCACGCTGGTAGGCAATCTCCGCCATGGAGAGGTCGTGATGGTGGAGGCTGCGGTGCGAGACGAGGGGGCGTCCTTCCACTACTTCCGCTTGCCCGAGAGGTCGTCACCGACGATGCGGTGGTCGCCGTGCTGGAGGCGGTTGCCGGGGAAAGTGGGGTCGTTGCCCGGCGGGGCAAGGACTGACGGCCTGTTCCAAGACACTGCCGGCAGGTTGCACCGGCGCGTCGAAAAAGGATGTCTCGTCGTCGACAGGGAATCCCGCGCTGCCGGCCGTCGAGAGGATCCGCCACGTCCCCATCGGGGGGTGTACCTGTCGGCCGGAGATGACATCGCCGGCTCGAAACCGAACGAGAACCGTTGGCGCGAGGATCTGGAGCTGCAAGCCAACCTGCTCCACCTGGCCGCTTCAGCGGCGCACCGGCTTGCAGACGCACAGAGGCGCACTGGACGAGCGGACCGGAAGGGCTCCGGCGAGCCTAGACCGTCCAGGAGCTCGGCAGCCGGGACGCCTGCCGTTATCTCTGGCAGCGGAAATGCTCAGCGGGGAGGCCCGGCTGCGACGACTGCCTCGACCTCTGCGGCTGGTGGCTCACCGCGGCCGAACGATTCGAGCCACCACGTCATGCCGGCCTCCTTGAGTGCCGCGAACCGCGACGAGAGCTCGTGAGCAGGCGCGAGCCCCGTGACGCCGCGGCAGACGATGTCGATGTCGATCGGGCCCCCCTCATCGAGGAGCTTGGTCCGCACCGCCGCCACCTGTTCGGGTTCCGGCAGTCCGGGGAGCACATGGCCTCCTGGATCGAACAGAGGGAAGCAGCCCTGGTTGCGCGCAGCCCGAACGAGGGGCCGGTGGTGGGGCCACCTGCAGGCCACCCAGACCGGCAGTGGTTGTTGCACGGGTCTCGGGAGAAAAGCAGTGCTGTTCACCCAGATCCGGTCCCCTTCGAACTCGACGGGCTCACCCGACCACAGGCGCCTCAAGATCTCGAGCGAGTCGTCGAGGAAAGACGCCCTCTCTACCGGGTCGACGACTTCTCCAGAGAAAGAGCTGAACTCCTTCCATCCGTCGTGGCCGAGGCCCACGCCGACGTCGAGACGGCCCTCCGACAGCCGATCGAGCGTCGCTGCCTGCCGCGCGAACACCCAAGGACGCCGCCGGGCGAGCGGAGTGACCATCATCCCTAGGCGGATCCGATCGGTTGCTTGGGCGATGGCGGCCGCCATCATGAACGAGTCGGCGACGGCCATCCCCGGGATCGTCAACATGTGGTCCCACAGGTACAGGCCGTCCCATCCCGCTCGCTCCGCCAACTGCGCGAGCGCGACAAGTCGCTTCGGCTCCGCGAACTCGTCGAACGGAGGGAGGAAGACTCCGTAGGAGAGGGGCTTGTAGTTCGAGTGGTGCCCCGGAGGCTCTTCATGCGTCATAAGGCCGGGACGGTACTCGATCGGACCCGGGCGCGCGGTCCTCGATCACAATTCGACAGACCGGCCCCGGTGCGTGCGGCTTCAGCTGGGGACACGCGGTCGCGACGCGGGACTCGGCGCCGGCTATGTGAGATCCGCTGAAGTGGCGACGTGTCTGGGACCACGCCGCAACGATGTCAGGGCGATCCCAGCAAGCGCCCAGGCTCCCAACACGAGCAGCGGGTCGGAGTCCCTGGCACCGTCGAAAAAGGCGACTGCTCTGAGGCCGGTGTTTGTGGCCCCGACCGGCAGGTACTGGGCGATACAGCCCCAGGGGGCGGGCATTAGCTGCCAGGCCGTGGTCGCGCCCGAGAACGCGAAGCCGAAGAACCATGCGACGAACAGGGTGACGAGGATTCCCGCGATCCCGGCGAGGGACGCCAGTCCGCAGGTGACCGCAGCGATCGATCCCGCGCCGAGGGTGATGACGAGCTCGTTGGAGAACCAGGAACCGGTCAAGCCCCCGATCATGCCCTGTAGGGCCAAGGTCACGAACAGGCCGGCGAGGACGGCATAACCGAGCAGCGCGGCCAGTTGTCTGCGCCGATCATGCGACAGCAGCCCGATGATCGCACCCGCAGCGATCGAGGTCATCGTCAGAGGGATGAGGGCGGTCGGGATCGCCGTGCCTTTGGGGTCGTCCACAGGGTTCGGCGCCAGGTCGACGACGGCCACGGTGGCATGCGGCAGGACACGCCTGATGGCCGCGGGCACAGCTTGGGTCAACATCTGCGCGACGCTCGGACTCGCTTCGGAGGCTGTGTAGACGGTGGCGCCTGCGCTCGACAGCGATACTGCGCCATAGACCTGCCTGTCGATGACCGCGGCGCGGGCGGCCGAATCGTCGCTCAGGACGGTGACTGTGAACGTGCCCGGCTGGGTTCGGTCCAAACCGCGTGCCAGTTCTCTGGCGGCCGGTGCGGGACCGGCCACGGCAAAGGGCAGACTGCGGGGTGCCTCTCGTGAGGACGACCAGGCGAACATAAGAACCAGGAGGAATTGCGCGACGACGATCGCGCTCACAGCGAGAAGAACTACGGAGGTGGAGCGACGTCCGCCACCACTCGGTCGCCGGGCACCGACCTGCGAATTGTCCGACATAACCCTCCAATACCTGGCGAGCGGTCCTGTGTCATGGAGTCTGCGTCTGTTGGGACACCCTAGGTTCTCGGTCGGCACGGGCACCTAATCGGAGCGCGCCGGGCTCCGCTTCAGGCGAGCACTTCGCGCCATCCCAGTTGGCTAGGTTGGCCGTTCCGATTTCTGTCTCATCTGTCACTTCCGACAAGGACAGGGTCCGGAGCCACCTGTTGCCGGGTGGCGGTGACGGTCTTGTCCGGCTTGGGCGTGCCCATGGACCTCTCCTCTCCCCGTCGGTTCGCCGGCGAGTGCTGGCTGGTCCCCGCCCCACTGGCGGTACCGGTAGTGGCGATGGTCTCGGCGAGCGAGGCCAGGTTCAAGGCTGCATTGCGGTCCCGGTCGAGGACAAGACAGCAATGCTCGCAGCGGTAGGTGCGCTGGGCGAGGGGCAGCTTGGCTTTCACTGCCCTGCACTGAGAGCAGGTTTTCGACGACGGGTACCACCGGCCGGCGACGATCAAGCTGGATCCGGACCAGGTTGTCTTGTAGGCGAGCTGACGGCCAAGCTCGGCAGGGAGGCGTCGAGGATGGCCCGGTTGAGCCCGGCCCTGCGCCGCTTTGACCTGCCGGCGCGTGGCCTGGTCATAGCGGCCACTGCCAGGTCCTCGAGACGACCGTGACGCAGCTTACGGCGAGCCCGGTGGTCAGCTTGTGGAGGCCGTCGGCGCGTGCGTTGGCCACCGTGGCGTGGCGGCGGGCCAGGCGGGCCTTGGTGTGCTTCCAGCGCTTGGACGGCGGACTGCCTCTGCCGGCCGGGCGTCGGCGCCGGGACAGCTCCCGGTCGAGGCGGGCCTGGCGGCGAGCCCAGTTGTTGAGGTGCTTCGGGTTGGGGACGGTCCCGTCCGCCTCGGTCACCCCACCCGATTGTCCGACCGCGAGGGTAGGCAACAGAGGTGGTCAGCCCGCTGGATCAGCATCGTGCTAGCACCACTGCTTTCGACCGGGCAGGATGTGACCATGTCAAGCACCGAGGAAAGTCGCACGCAAAGCCGGTTGCCGGGTCCGGCGCAGCCAACCGGCGCGCCACCACGTGTGACGCTTACCGTCAACGGGACCGCGCACTCGGTGCCGGCGTCGACTTCACTCCTGTCGGCGCTGCGTGGCGAGTTGGGTCTGACAGGTGCCAAGCCGGGTTGCGGGGAGGGCACCTGCGGATCCTGCACGGTGCTCGTCGACGGCTGTCCAGTGCGCGCCTGCCAGCAACCGGTCGACGACATCGCGGGGAAGGCCATCACGACGATCGAAGGACTCTCGAGCGGTGGTTGGCTGCACCCGGTCCAGCAGGCGTTCGTCGAGGTCGGTGCGGCCCAGTGCGGCTACTGCACTCCTGGAACGGTCCTCGCCGTGGTCGCTCTTCTGGCCCGCTGCCCCGATCCGGACGACGATGCCGTGCGCGAGGCGCTGTCGGGCAACCTTTGCCGCTGTGGCGCTTACGGGCGCGTCCGCGAGGCGGTGCGTAAGGCTTCCGAGCTGATCGCGGAGCCAGGCTTCGCCGACGGCTTGCCGGTCGCGGCGACCACCGCGGACTGGAAATTGCCCGAGCCAGGCGGGCCCTGTTACAGGCCGGCGCGGCCGTGGGACATGACCGAGCCCACCGACCGCGACTGGTTTGGAATTCTCGGCGACGGGACGGTCGTGGTGCTACCACCTGCGACGCCGGCAGCGGGCACGTGGTCGACGAGCGGTGGTGCCTGGTTGCACATCGGGACCGATGGGATCGTCACCGCGTTCACCGGCAAAGTTGACGTGGGCCAGGACAACCGCACCGCGTTGCGTCTCCTTGTCGCCGAGGAGCTTCGCGTCCCCCTCGAGTGCGTCCGTCTTGCGATGGGGGACACCGATCTGTGTCCCTACGACATGGGGACGTTCGGCAGCCGGTCGATGCCGGACGCCGGGAGCGCGCTCAGCCGGGCCGCCGCGTTTGCCCGCACCTTGTTGCCGGTGCCCGCAGGGTCACGGAGAATCGAGATCGTGAAGGGCGAGCCCGCGGTGACCCGCCCGTCCGGATGGCAGGTGGCAGGCTCCCCGCGCACGCCCGCCGGCACCATCGAGGTCGTCACGGGAGCCCTGCAGTTTGCCTCCGACCTGAGCATGCCTGGGCTGTGGCACGGCGCCATGCTGCGACCGCCTGTGTTCAAGTCCGTGCTCCGTCACCTTGACACGAGCGCACTTGACGGCCGTAGAGACGTGGTGGTCGTGGAAACCCCTGTTGGCGTCGGGGTCGTGGCCCGTGACAGGGTCGAGGCCCGGACGGCATTGGCTGGTCTGGAGGCAACCTGGGCGCTTCCGGAGGCACCGTCTGACGAGGGCCTCGAGGAGTTCCTGCGCTCACATCCCGCGACAGGAGAAGACGGCTGGGACGGGCCCTTCCACCAGCAGCAAGGTGACCCCGACGGCGCACTCGAGGCCGCGGCTATACGTCTTGACGCCACCTATACGACCGCGTTCGTAGCCCCTGCTGCCATCGAGACCCGCGTTGCGATCGCCGTCTGGGACGACGACGACCGCCTGACCATCTGGACCGGGACCCAGACCCCCTTCCCGGTCCGGGCCCAGGTCGCCGCGGCCCTCGATCTGGACGAGGCGGATGTGCGTGTCATCGTGCCGCCGACCGGCGGCGGGTTCGGCGGAAAGCATGCGGGTGGCGTCGCCACCGAGGCGGCGATGCTCGCCCGGGAGATCGGCGCACCGGTTCGTGTCGCCTGGACCCGTCGTGAGGAGTTCAGCGTCGGCACGTTACGCCCGGCCGCGGTCATCGACGTGCAAGCCGGAGCTACGACCGGTGGCGAGCTGACTGCTTGGACTTTCTCCAACATCAATTCGGGACGAGCCGCGATCACGACCCCCTACCGGGTCGCCAACCAGCGGATCGACTATCGCCCTGCCGCGAGCCCGCTCGCTCAGGCCTCCTTCAGGGCTCTGGCGGCCACGGCCAACAACTTCGCCCGGGAGTCTCACATGGACGAGCTCGCAACCCGGCTCGGTCGAGACCCGGTCGAGTACCGCCTAGCCAACCTGGTCGACGAAAGGCTCGCTGCGGTGCTGCGGGCTGCTGCGGAGCGTTTCGGGTGGACGACCGACCGGGACAACCCGGGTCGGGGAATCGCGTGCGGACTCGAGAAGGAGGGGAGGGTTGCCACCGCGGCCCAGGTCAGCCTCGGCCGGGACAACCGCCTTCGGGTCGTCCGCATCGTCACCGCGTACGAGTGCGGCGCCGTCGTCAACCCGGGAACCGTGGTCAATCAGATCGAAGGCGCCACGGTCATCGCTCTAGGCGGCGCGCTGTTCGAGGCCGTCCACTTCAACGCCGGGCAGATCGCCAACGGGTCGTTCTCCGCTTATCGCATCCCTCGCACCTCTGACGTGCCGCCGATCGAGGTGGTGCTCCTGGGCCGTCCCGACCTTCCGTCCGCAGGGGCCGGCGAGACACCGATGATCGCCGTGGCCCCGGCGATCGCCAATGCCGTCTTCGATGCGACGGGGCGCCGCCTGCGTTCGCTGCCTCTGACTGCCGATGGTTTCTTGAACCTCGAGAGTTGAGGAGCCTGAGGTTCGGTTGGGTTCACCACGGCCCGACACCGTCGCCTTCGTGGGCTCGCCGGGAGGTTCATGACAGCCACATGTTCTTGAAGCCATAGGCACCCAGCGGCAGGCCCGTCTTGCTCGGGACGACACCGTTTACTCGCGATGCATAACCGTCGATGACGGGGTTGAAGAACGGGATGATGTAGCCGCTCGCCACGCCCGAGTACTCCATTTCCTGCATCTCGTGGGCGATCTCCACTTTCTTGGTCTCATCCACTGTGGCCAGCGCCTGCCGATACAGCCTCGTGTAGGCCCCGTTGTGTGTGTGGCTTTCGTTGAACGGAGCGCCGGCGACGGTAGCCTGCAGGACGTTGGAGAAGTAGGGGTAGTACATCCAGTTGTCCTGCGCGAACGTCCAGTGCAGGTAGTGCCGGCCGAAGAGCTCCGAACGTGTGACCTGTTTCAAGTTCACAGTGACGCCGGCTTCGGCCGCCTGTTGTGCGAGGACTTGGGCTACCTCTACGGTTCCCGGCACGATCGCACTCGTCACGAGCGTGACGGTCAGGTCGGAACGCCCCGCCCTTGTGAGCAGGCTTCTTGCCAGGTCAAGGTCCTGGACGCGCTGTGGCAGGGCCGAGTCGTACACGACGTCGCGTAAGCCGAACACGTCGTTGCCGATCCTCCCGTTGCCTCTGAAGACGATGTCGAGCATGTCCTGGCGGTCGCATATCAGGCGGAAGGCTTGTCGGACCCGAACGTCGTCAAAGGGCGGCTGGTCGACGCGCATCGTGAATGGCGTGTAGCCACCGCCCCAGGTGATCATCACATTGTTGCCGCCCGAGCGGACCGCGACGATCGAGTACGTGGAGATGAGGTCGATCACGTCGAGCGTGCCGCTGCCCAATGCGTTGACCTGGCTGACCTCACCAGGGAAGTCGCTGATGACGAGCTTGTCGATGTAGGGCAGGCCTGTTTCCCAGTAGTTCTCGTTCTTCACGAAGGTGCTCTCTTGGCCGGCGGTGAACGACTCGTATTTGAAGGGACCGGTGCCGACCGGGTGTTTCAGGTCGAAGTCCACCGGCACGACGAAGAAGTGGTACGAGGCCAGGATGTCCTTCAGGACTGAGAAAGGCGTGAAGCACGGGATCTGTACGGTGAGCTTGTCGAGCTTCTTCGCGTTGGCGATGTCGAGGGCCTTCAGCGATATTGCACCGAGGGTAGGGGCTTTCGGGTTCACGATCCGTTGGAATGTGAACAGCACGTCGTCGGCGCTGAGCGTCTTGCCGTTGTGGAACTCGACGTCCGGCTTCACCCGGATCGTCCAGTTCATGGAATCGCTGCTCGGCTCGAGCTCGCCGGCAAGGCTTTTCACGGGATGAGCGTCGAGGTCGAAATCGATTAGCGGGTTGAACAGCGAGTACACGCGGGCCGCATCAACGAGGTTGACCCAGTTGTGCGGGTCGAGCGTGTCCCGGGCGCTGCCCCCGCTCAAGCCTGCGCGCAGGGTCCCGCCAGTCTGGGGGAGTGCTGTCGTCGTGGTCCCGGACGCAGTTGTGGTCGTCGTCGTGGTGCCCGAGCTGCAGGCTGCCAGCAGGCCTCCCGTGCCGAGGAAGACCGCGCCCTGCGCGGCACGGCGAAACAGGTCTCTCCGGCTCAGCTCGTATCCGCGCTCGGTCATGGCTGCTCACCATCCTTCACCAGTGATGCACGGTAACGGCGCACGTGTCGCGACCTTTGGCAGAACAGTCGGAGGGACGTGAAGCAGCTCTTCCATGCAGCGTCGCGGGTCCGACGAGGTGGAGGACAAGACGCGTTCCTGTCCTTCTCCTACCTTCGGGACGCCCCTTCTCACATGCACCGAGAGGCAGGCGAGCGGTGCCGGTCAGTCGCAGCGTCACGCCAAGGGCGTCATGACGTGCTTGATCTGGGTGTAGTCCTCCAGGGAGTACATCGACATGTCCTTGCCGTAACCGCTCTGCTTGTAGCCGCCGTGCGGCATCTCCGGGGTGAGCCAGAAATGGGTGTTGACCCAAACGGCGCCGTACTGCAGCCGGCGGGCGACACGCATCGCGCGTGAGATGTCACGAGTCCACACCGAAGACGCCAGTCCGTATTCGACGTCGTTGGCCCATGCCACGGCCTGGTCCTCGTCGGAGAATCGCTGTACCGTGACGACCGGTCCGAAGACCTCTCTCTGCACTATCTCGGCCTTCTGGTCGACTCCGGTGACGACGGTCGGCTTGTAGTAGAAGCCCGCCCCTGGGATCTCCTCGCCGCCGGTGAGGACCTTGGCCCCGGCGTCCTGCGCCCGCTCGACGAAGCCCTTCACACTTTCCCGCTGTTTCGCAGATACCAGCGGTCCCACTTCGACCTCAGCGTCGGTGATGTCGCCGACCTTGATCGACTCCACGGCGGGCACCAGTCCGGAGAGCAGGTCGTCGTAGATCTTGGGACCAGTGACCACGCGACATGAGGCGGTGCAGTCTTGGCCGGTGTTCGCGTAGCCGGCGAACTTCAGGGTCTCGACCAGCGCGTTCACGTCAGCGTCGTCGAAGACAACCACGGGGGCCTTTCCGCCGAGCTCGAGATGGGCACGCTTGACAGTCTCGGCACAGGCAGCGGCGATGATCTTGCCGGTCGCTGTGTCTCCGGTGACAGACACCAGTCGGACCGCCGGGTGGTGGGTAAGGGCGTCGCCGATGACCGCGCCCCGGCCGGTCACGACGTTGAACACTCCCGCAGGGAGAATTTCGGCAGCCAGGTCGGCCAGGCGGAGTGTGGTGAGCGGTGTGATCTGTGCCGGCTTGATTATCGAGGTGTTGCCGGCCGCCAACGCAGGGCCGAGCTTCCAGACGGCCATCATCAAGGGGTAGTTCCAGGGACAGATGCCCACGGTGACCCCCAAGGGCTCCCGGCGGATCATGCTGGTGAAGCCCCTCTCGTACTCTCCGGTCGACTTGCCTTCCTGGCAACGGGCAGCGCCGGCGAAAAAGCGCAGACTGTCTGAGATGAACGGGATGTCGGCCTTGGAGACCGTTATGGGCTTGCCGACGTCGATGGACTCGAGACGGGCGAGTTCGGCCGCGTCGGCGTCGATGGCGTCGGCGAGCTTGAGGAGCATTGTGCTGCGCTCTTTGGGGGGTGTGTCGAACCAGACCTCGTCGTAGGCATTCTGCGCCGCACTCACCGCACGCTCGATGTCCTCCTTGCCGGCGACAGCGACCCTGGCGATGGGCTTTCCTGTTGACGGGTTGATGTCCTCATCTGTCTCGCCGTCGGCGGGATCTGCCCATTCGCCGCCGATGAACAACGGGCGGTATTTCTCCACGTTCTCCTCCATGGCACTGCTCTCCTTTCCGCAATCGTGCCCTTAGCTGTCGAAGCTCTCGCTGCCCAGTGGTCCGCCGTGAAGGTCAGGTCCGCGTCCGACAGCCCCGAGTCTCGCTGCGAACACTTGGCGATCGTCTGGGTGGCGACCTTGCGCCGCACGCGATGACCATCGGCATGGCCTGCCTCTGGGTGCACCGTAGCTCCGGTGACGCCGTTCGCCCAGGGCCGAAGGTCCCTCCGCAACGACCGTGGGCGCTTGGCACAGAAATACCGCTTCACGGCCCCGAAGGCCGCGACTGTCAGGTCGCGAGCCCGAACGTCTCGCTCTCGTGCTTGCCCTTGACCGTGTAGGAGAACGTGGCCCTGGAGTAAAGAGGACCATACTTCTTGGTTTGGGTCACCTCCGACAGGACCACCTTCGCGGCATAGCTGTGGAAGTGGCCCGACACGCAGTTGGGCTGACAGTCGTTCTGGTAGAGGTCGCCCGTCCCGAGGGCGGTCTTCAGTCCCCAGTTCACCCATCTGACGTTTCTCCAAGCGGCATTGGCGTCGGCACAGGACATGAGGTAGCTCGGCGGTCTCACTTCGGGCACGCTGAGGCACGAGAGCACCCTCGGGACGGCCTTGACGGCCGAAGCCTTGCTCGAAGCGACTGCAACCGTCCTCGAGGAAGCAGACGCTGGACCGGGGGCGGCACCGGCTCCGCCCGTTGGCAGGGACAGGGCGACGGCAAGTGTGCCGCCGAAGATCGCAAGGGAAACGCGCCGCAAGATCCACCTCTGTTTTTTCGACCGAAGGCCGTTCACCGGCCGGACAAGACGACAGTACCCAGTGCTCACGGCCGACGCGCGTCAGCTGCGACGTGTCGACACCAGGGTCTCAACTGGTCACACGAGGTCAGCGATCGCCTACTCGGCCACTGCCACGGACCTGGACCGACCACCTGAGAGACCTTGGCTGCCCGAGAACGCAACTATCAGGGTCGGGCACGGGCCGAACTGTTCAGCAGTCCTGTTGGCGCGAAATCACAAGTCCGCGACTGTCCAGCTTCGAGACCACTTGACTGTGAACCCGGCGTCGCCGGGCCGATGGAGCTCCCGCCTAGTTCGTCTCTTGGTTGCCCTCCGGAGCTCCTACGTTTGTCGGCGATAGTGGCAGGGCGACACCCTCGGGAACGAGGGTCGGTGTCGAGCGGTTGAGCGTTTCCCCGCCGAAGAAGGCTGGGCTTGCGAACCGCCAGATCACCGCACAGATGAGACCGACGAGGCCGCTCAAGAGGAAGATCAGGAACACGCCGCCTATCTCCCAGTGCGGGCCGAACGGCAGCCTCCACGAGGTATAGCTCTGACCGCTCGAGTAGAACCAGTCCTCTTTCAGACTCCAGGCTCCGGCTGCGTACATGATGAGGCCTCCGAGGCCCGGCAGGATTCCCCTCATGAAAAGGTCCCGAGTACTTCGCGTGAGCGTCTTTCGGTAGTACCACAGGCACGTCCAACCGGTCAGGCCGTAGTAGAAGGCGATCCAAACGCCGATCGAGGTGATGGCGTCCAAGATCATGTACCCCCCGGACATGTAGTTCATCGCCGCGTACATCACGATCGAGATACCACCCATCGCCACCGTCGCGACCGTCGGAGTCAGATACTGCTTGTGCATTCGTCCGAACGCGTCGGGTATCGCCTTGTAGACGCTCATCGAGAGAACCGTTCGAGCCGTGGGCAGGATCGTCGTTTGCGTGGAAGCGACGGCCGACGAGAACACCATGAGCAGCAGCAGGTGCGAGAAGGTCGAGCCGATCCAGCTCGATCCGAAGACGGCAGCACCCTGTACCGACAACACGTCGGTCAGGTGCGCGGGGTTTGTCAGCCCTATGTTCTTCGAGCCGTCACCGGCAAAGGCTTGTGCCGCGATGGTGACGATCCCGTATGTGGCCAGCAGCAACACCGTGGCGATGATCCCGGCCAGTCCCGGTAGTCGGTCCTTGTCACTCGTCTCCTCGTTCACCGAGAGCGATGTGTCCCAGCCCCAGTAGATGAACAGCATCAGGACGAGGCCGTCTACGAGTGCCGTAGGAGAGAGGGTGGTTGGGTTGAACCACGACAGGGTCGGCACCATGTGGCCCGGCGGCGCATCATTGATCGCCACCCTGACGAGTGCGACGGCCGCGTAGACAGCCATCATGATGAGCTCGATCGCCAACAGGACGAACTGGATCTTCGCCGAGATCTCGATGCCGCGGTAGCAGACGTAGGTCAGAACGACGATGAAGAGCACGCCGACGAGGAGCACCCAGAAGCTGCTCGGATCGTTTCCGATGCCCTTCGCGTTGAACAGGAGGAATAGATACTGACCGGAGATCTCAGCAAGGCTCGCCATGCAGAGCACGTCGGAGGCGATGATCCCCCAGCCGCCTGCCCACCCCGTCCTGGGCCCGAAGGCGCGCGTGGCCCAAGTGAAGGTCGTCCCACAGTCGGGATCCGCCTTGTTGAGCTCGCTGTAGCCGATCGAGATCAGCAACATCGGCACGAAAGCGCCAATCGCGACAAGCGGTGCGTGAAAACCGACCGTGACGGCGATAAGCCCGAGAGTCGCAGCAAGGCTGAAGGCGGGGGCAGTTGACGCGGTTCCGATGACCACGCTCGAGACGAGCCCGAGTGCCCCCGACTTCAATCCCTTGTCGACCCCTCCCTCAACTGGCATCAAGGCGGGGTCGGCCGACATCAGACCGTGCTCTCGTCCACCATGGCGTCTGCCACCTTCACGAAGCCGGCGATGTTGGCACCCAAAACGTAGTCGCCCGGCCTGCCGTAGTCCTCGGCTGCGGCGCGCACGTTGGTATGGATCGCGTGCATGATCTGGCGCAACTTGTTATCCACCTGCTCCCGGGTCCATGACAGGTGCTCGATGTCCTGGGTCATCTCCAGGCCGGAGACGGCGACGCCGCCAGCGTTCGCAGCCTTGCCCGGTCCGTAGAGGAGCTTGGCCTCGAGGAACCGGTCGACTCCCTCGGGCGTCGTCGGCATGTTCGCACCCTCGGCGACCAGCTTGAGCCCGTTGGCCACGAGATTGCGCGCATCCACGCCGTTGATCTCGTTCTGGGTCGCGCTCGGGAATGCACACTCTGCCGGGACGGCCCACAGCGGGTTGGAGCCCTCGTTCTTTGCCGGCGTGAAACTCGCAGTCGGGAAGCGCTCCGCGTACTCGCGGATCCGTCCCCGTCGCACGTTCTTCAACTCCATCACGAAGGCGAGCTTCTCGGTGTCGATCCCGTCGGGGTCATGGATGAACCCGTCCGAGTCCGAGAGCGTGAGCGGCTTGGCACCCAGCTCGATGAGCTTCTCGACCGTGTACTGAGCGACGTTGCCGCTGCCCGAAACGAGGCAGTTCTTGCCCCCGAGGGTCTCCGCGCGCGTCGCGAGCATTTCTTGGGCGAAGTAGACCGCGCCGTAACCGGTCGCTTCCGGACGGATCTCCGAGCCTCCCCAGTTGAGGCCCTTGCCGGTGAGCACACCGGTGAACTGGTTCGCGATCCTCTTGTAGTGCCCGAACAGGTAGCCGATCTCCCGGCCACCGACGCCGATGTCGCCGGCGGGCACATCTGTGAACTGGCCGATGTGACGGTAGAGCTCGGTCATGAAGGCCTGGCAGAAACGACGCACCTCTCCGTCGCTCTTGCCCTTCGGGTCGAAGTCGGCGCCGCCCTTCGCGCCGCCCATTGGCAAGGTGGTGAGAGAGTTCTTGATGACCTGCTCGAAGGCGAGAAACTTGAGCAGTCCCAGATAGACCGACGGGTGGAACCTGAGCCCGCCCTTGTACGGCCCGATGGCGCTGTTCATCTGGACTCGGTAGCCACGGTTGACCTGGATCTCGCCGTTGTCGTCGACCCAGCTGACCCGGAACATGATCACCCGCTCCGGCTCGACGAGCCGCTCGAGGACCTTCATCTCCTGGTACTTGGGGTAACGCTCGACGACGGGCTCCAGGGATGTCAGCACCTCACGCACCGCCTGCAGGAACTCCGGCTCGCCCGAGTTGCGTACCTCAAGGTCGTTCAAGATGTTCTTGACGTTGTTGCTCACTTCAGTTGCCTCCCTGTGCACTCCGTTGTGCACATCTGGCTTCTCGTCTGCTCGGCCATGCCTATCTGCCGCGCTCCTTGCCCTCGGTGATCGGTCCCAGACCGTTGACATGAGATTCTCGACCCGATGCCGTCCTTCCTGGTCTCGTTGAGGGCTCTTTGTCAATTCTTGCACCGTCTACTGGGCCTGAATAGGGACTTTCGGCCCATGGAGAAATGTCGCGCCTCCTCTAAACTAACTAGGCGCACCTCTGCAGTTGCATTTCATTGTGCTGACCCTTATTTGTGTTGCGCGAATTGCCGAGAAAGGACCTTCTCATGCGAGTTCTCGTGGTAGGAGCCGGTGGAGTCGGGAGTGCCTTCGCCCATATAGCAGCGCGCCGAGGCAGCTTCGAGAAGGTCGTGATGGCCGACTACGACACCGAGCGCGCGAAGAAGGCCGCGTCTGTCTCGGATCGATTTTCAGGCTACAAGGTCGACGCCTCCGACGAGGCGGCGATCACCGAGCTGCTCCGCGCCGAGAACTGTGACGTGGTCCTCAATGCCGTCGACCCTCGTTTTGTCATGCCGATCTACCGCGGCGCCCTCGCAGCCGGCGTCAACTACGTGGACATGGCGATGTCCCTGTCGCGGCCAGACGCCGAGGAGCCGTACTCCAAGACAGGGGTGAAGCTCGGGGACGAGCAGTTCGAGCTTGCCCCGAAGTGGGAGGAGCGTGGGTTGCTGGCCCTCGCCGGCATGGGCGTCGAGCCCGGGCTGTCCGACGTGTTCGCACGCCACGCGGCGGACACTCTCTTCAGTTCGGTTGACGAGTTCGGCGTCAGGGACGGCGCCAACCTCGTCATCGATGGCTACGACTTCTGCCCGAGCTTTTCCATCTGGACGACGATCGAGGAATGCCTCAACCCCCCCGTCATCTGGGAGAAGGATCGGGGATGGTTCACCACCGAGCCGTTCAGCGAGCCGGAGACCTTCGTCTTCCCGGCCGGCATCGGCCCGGTCGAGTGCGTGAACGTGGAGCACGAGGAAGTCCTCCTCATGCCGCGTTGGCTGGATGCGAAGCGAGTCACGTTCAAGTACGGCCTTGGCGACGACTTCATCGGGGTGTTGAAGACGCTCCACATGCTCGGGCTCGACTCGACGAAGAAGATCTCCGTGGGCGGCGAGAAGGTTTCGCCTCGGGATGTGGTCGCGGCCTGCCTTCCCGACCCGGCCCTCATCGGCCACCTCATGCACGGCGTCACCTGCGCGGGAACTTGGGTGACGGGCGTCGGCAAGGACGGTTCGCCGAGGGAGGTATACCTGTACCACGCGGTCGACAACGACTGGTGCATGTCCGTGGACGACTCGCAGGCTGTTGTCTGGCAGACAGCCATCAACCCGATAGTCGCCATCGAGCTCCTCGACTCGGGAGCGTGGTCGGGCGTCGGCCTGCTCGGTCCGGAAGCGCTTCCGTCAGAGCCGTTCCTAGAGCTGTTGAACGACAGTGGCGCCCCGTGGGGCCTCGACGAGAGGACGCCTGGGGCGGCTTTGTCATAGTCCCGGGGACGTCAAATCCGGGGGACGCAGCACGGCAGATTTGCCCAGTGTCGAGGTTCTGAGCCTCTCAGAGACTGGCTGACATGGCCGGATCCTAAAGACGCCCTTCAGCTCTCCTTAGGAAGCTCACGATGGATGGGCTGACCGCGAGCGAGATGCCAGCGGTGAGCCATGCATCGCACGGTCAACCTGTCTGTCAATGAGGACTCATCAGAGGCTCGGCCGGAGGGCTGATGACATCCTGCCGGCCATCCATGGGCGACGTATCGTCCCTGGGTGTTCCACCGGCAGCATGCCGAGACCGCACTTCGGCCGGCGAGGACCCGCTGTCTTGGGGATCGGACCTGGAATGAGGGGCCTCGTTGCGTCCAAAGCCTGGTCGAAGATAGGTCTTTGGCCCTACCACTTGCCGAGCCTCGAGTTTAAGCTGGCTTCATGAAGCGAATTTCTGCCTATTCTCGTCCTGAGTCCGTCGGCGAGGCGTTGGCGTTGCTCGAGCGGCCGGGGGCGGTTCTCATCGGCGGCGGCACAAAGCTGCGGGACCGGAGGTCATCCGAACCGATTTCGGTCGTGGACCTGCAGGCCACCGATCTCGACAGGATCGAGCGGCTCGACACGGGGGTGCTGCGCATCGGCGCGACCGCCACGTTGCAGCAGCTCGTCGACAGTGAAGAGGTTCCCGCGGTCATTCGGGAGGCCGCCAGACGTGAGCTGCCGAGCACGCTACGGGCGCAGTCCACGCTGGGTGGCACGATCGTGAGCGCGGACTGGGAGAGCGAGCTCCTTGCTGCGTTGCTCGTTCACGATGCGGTCGTGTCCGTCGCCCGGCCAGAGGGGACCGAGAACATGGGGCTGGACGTCATGCTGGCACAGCTCCCGTCTTCGTCCCACGGCATCGTGACTGCTGTCGCCATCGAGACCGGCGGCGCAACATCGGCTGCGCGAACAGCGCGCACACCGGCTGACAAACCCATAGTCGTGGCGGTGGCTCGCGTGGGGGCCGACGGGCGCAGACGGATCGCCCTCGCCGGGGTGGCGACGACTCCTGTCCTCGTGGATGAGATCGATGACCTGGATCCGCCTGGCGACTTCCGCGGATCCGGCCAATACCGCCGCGAGCTGGCCCGCGTGCTCGTTTCTCGTGCGATCGAGGAGGTGTCCTGATGAAGTTGAGCATCACACTGAACGGCGTCACGCGTGCTCTTACCTGCGACGCGGGCGATTCGCTGCTTGACGTGCTCCGTCGGGAGGGATGCTTCAGCGTCCGCTATGGCTCGGAGACCGGCGAGACCGGCGCGGGCGCGGTCCTGCTCGACGGTCGCTTGATCTCGTCCGACGTGCTCCTTGCGGCCCAGGCAGACGGGCACGCGGTGATCACGGTCGAGTCGCTGAACGTGACCACGGGAGAGATGGACCCCATCCAGGAGGCGTTCGTCGAGACAGGGGCTCTGCAGTCCGGGTACTCGGCCGGCGCGATGGTGTTGGCCACCAAGGCTCTCCTCGAGCGGCAGCCCGATCCCACTGACGAACAGATTCGCGATGCATTGTCGGGGATTCTCGACCGTGAGACCGGCTACACCAAGGTCATCGAGGCTGTTCGACGCGCCGCGGCGGTGCGCCGCGGCGAGAAGCCGAACCCGATGGAGCCCGTCGTTGTCGAGTCCCTGTCCGGCAACCCCGAGCTGGCGGCGACGCTGCGCCCGCTCGCACTTGAGGTTTCGCCCGCCATACCGCGCCTTGTGACCTCACCCGATGTTCCACAGACCGCGGTGGTCGGCAAGCCCGAGCACAAGGTGGAGGCTCTGAGGCTCGTCAAGGGCAACGCTGCCTTCGCCGACGACATCGAGCTTCGCGGGATGCTCTACGCGAAAGTCCTGCGCAGCCCCCATGCCCATGCGCGCATCGTGGCGATAGACGACTCGCAGGCGAGAGCTTTGCCCGGCGTCCACGCAGTGCTGCACCACGGCAACATGCCGCGGGTGAAGTACGCCTCTGGCGGCCAGAGCTGGCCGAACCCGCGACCTCACGACGAGGTGAGCTTCGACGACAAGGTGCGCTATGTCGGCGACCGAGTCGCAGCCGTCGCTGCTGAGTCGCCGGAGATCGCCGAGGAGGCGTGCCGACTGATCAATGTCACCTACGAGGTCCTGCCCGCTGTCCTGGATGCCAAGTCGGCGTTGGCGGAGGGCGCGCCTGTCATCCATGACGAGTCAGACACCGTGGGGATCTTTGACGCAGCGCACAACATCAGCCATCACATCGGGGGCCAGACGGTCAGCGACGCGGAGATGGAAGCTGCATTCGCGCGGGCCGACCACGTCTTTGAGACGACCTTCGAGGTCCAGCAGATGCAGCACACCCCGATCGAGCCCCACGCCACGATCGGCTGGCTCGACGAGGACGAGCGGCTGGTGCTGCGGTCGTCCACGCAGGTGCCCTTCCACATCCGTCGCATGCTCGCGCCTCTGCTCGGGCTCCCGGTGAAGGCCATTCGCATCATCAAGCCCCGCATAGGAGGCGGCTTCGGCTCCAAGCAGGAGATGGTCATCGAGGACATCGTCGGCCACCTCGTGCTCGCGACCCGCCGGCCTGTCCGGCTCGTGCTCAACCGGGAAGAGGAGTTCATCTCGACGCGCACCCGCCACTCGCAGACGCTCACATACCGGACCGGGGTCACAGACGACGGACATCTCGTGGCGCAGGATCTCCGGGTGTTGTCGAGCACAGGCGCCTACGGCACTCACGGTTTCACGGTGAATTCGCTCACGGGCGCCCGAGGCCTCTCGCTGTACAACTGCCCGGCCAAGAGGTTCAGTTGCGACGTCGCGTATACGAACCGCCCGGTCGCGGGCGCGTTCCGCGGCTACGGGGCACCGCAGGCATTCTTCGGGCTCGAGTCCCAGATGGACGACATCGCCCGCGCCCTGCACCTCGATCCCATCGAGTTCCGGCGCATGAACTGGGTGAAGACCGGCGACGCGCTCGACATATTGCTGCGCCTCGGTGAACGCGGGGGCATTGTGGAGGAGATCGCACCCGAGGACATGCCGCACGTGACGACCTGCGGCACGGACGAGTGCGTAGCACAGGGGCTGCGCGCGATCGGCTGGCACCGTCGTGAGGACCCGCTGTGGAAACAGCCACCGGACCGGCCGCACATCCGGCGCGGGATCGGTCTCGCACTGTGCATGCAAGGGTCGGGCATCCCGTTTGTGGACATGGGGGCGAGCTCGATCAAGATCAACGACGACGGGTCGTTCAACCTCCTCGTCGGTGCCGCCGACCTCGGTACGGGTGCAGATACGGTGTTCGCCCAGATCGCGGCGGACGTACTCGGGGTCGCGACCGAAGACATCGTGGTGTACTCGGGAGACACCGACTTCACGCCGTTCGACAAGGGTGCTTACGCTTCGAGCACTACCTACATCTCCGGTATGGCGGTGAAGAAGGCGGCCGAGGCCGCGCGGAAGCGGATAGTCGAGCGAGCGACTCGGCTCTTGAGCGTCGACGCCGGCGAGATCGAGCTGCGCGACCGCCGAGCGTGGGCGGCCGACGGGCAGTCCATATCGATCGGGGACATCGCCTTGAATGCGCTGCACACCGAGGACCAGGAGCAGATCATGGGAACGGCGTCCCACTGGTCGACCGAGTCTCCGGCCCCCTTCGCGGCGCAGTTGGCCGAGATCGAGGTCGACATCGAGACCGGTCAGATCACGGTCAACAAGCTCGTGATGGCTGTGGACTGCGGTGTGCCGATCAACCCCGTCACGGCGAGCGGTCAGGTCGAGGGCGGCATGGTCCAGGCGCTCGGGTACGCGCTCACCGAAGAGACGCTCCTCGACGACCTCGGCCGCCCTGTGAATGCGCGCTTTGGACCCTACTGGATCTTCCGGTCCGATGACACGCCGACCACCGAGGTCTTCCTCGTACAAACGATGGAGACTTCTGGACCGTTTGGGGCCAAGTCCATCGCCGAGATAGTCATCGATGGAGTCGCTCCTGCGGTTCGCAACGCCGTTCTCGACGCGACGGGAGTGACCATCGATTCGATCCCGTTCACGCCAGAGCGCGTCTGGCGTGCCCTTCATGCCCAGACGGTGTGATCTTTAGCGCCCAGGGACACGCGAGACAGCAGGTATCGGTGTTCTCGCTCGTGGCGGCACATGCTCACGCGTTGTGACAGCCGCGGTGACGGCTGAATCCGCCCGCGCTCAAACGAGAATGACCTATCCGACCACAAGTCCAGGGGGTGCGGGGCGCAGCCCCGTTCGGGGAGATCGCGAAGCTCACGGATCGCCGGCGGAGGCACGAAGCTACCGCGGAGCAAACCGTGCTCCAACAATTCGCAGAGCCACGCCGCGTCGGCGACGTCGGTCTTGCGACCGGGCAGAATCTTCACGTGCCGGGCGTTGACGAGCTTCAGCTCAAAGGAACCCTCTTCGAGCAGATACCAGACCGGCTTCCAGTACTGGCCGGTCGCCTCCATCAAGACGTCGGTCACGGCCAGCTCGGCGAGCCAGCCGGCGAGTGCCTCCAGTCCGAATCGGAACGCCGAAAAGGTCCGGATCTCCTGTCGGCGTCCCCCGGCTTGTCCGGCACGCGGATGCAAGCGACCACCTCGTTTTTCGAGACGTCGAGCCCGGCGCAGCGGGCTACCAACAAATCCATGTCGAGCACCTCCCAGATCTAGCCAACAATGATGTGCCCGGCAGGGCCGACCGAATCAACAACGCTGAAACACGTGCTCGCAGCAACAGTTCGTGGTGCCGGAGCGGCCCCCGCATCAGTCTGACTGTCGGGCTTACTGCACCAAGGGAAGCCGAGCTTGGCCGGGCACAGCCACATTCTCATCCGTCGTGGTGGCCCTTGGCCATGGGGGTCTGACTAGCAACTTTGTCCGCGGTCAGCCTGAAGCTCTCGTGAGAGAGGTGTGCCTCGTCTTACTCAAGAGCCGACGGCTTTCTGCATCTCGTGTGCTCAGCTTCGGGTCACAAGAAGCCGTGACGTCTCACAGCCGTTCAGGAAGGTGCTGGAGCTTGTCGGCCAGGGACTCGCAGCGCTGCACCACGAAGCTGTGAGTGTCACCGCCGTGCAGGGTGAGCTCCAGCGATCCAGCGACGGGTGCTGTCGATATGGGGAACAGCCGGATGTTAGTCATGTCGGACCAAGCGATGTTGAGAGCGGGAAGCTCCGTCGCGCGCCGGGGCGTGAAGGAGAGGCCCTGCCTGTCGAGGACGAGTTCCCCTGCGATTTGGCGGCCTCCGCGAGCTCCTGGCAGGTTCTCGGCCCGCGCCGGGCCCGCATAGATCGGGTCACCCGAAAGGCTTTTGAGTCGGCTCTCTTCGAGGCGACGCCACCTCCCCTTCAATAGCGGCACTTGTATCGCTGCGATCAGAAGCATGGCGGCGAGAAAGATCGTCGCGGCGATGATGGCCTTGGAAGAGTGGTCGAGTCCGACGGCCATGATGAAGCCGAGGGCGGCCACCGCCAGGACACGCGTGATGACGAATCGCCAGAGGCCCCTCGGCGGCACGATCTCGCGAGTGGGGAACCGTAGCTCAGACGGCTCTTTGGTCACACGGGCAGATTAGCTGTGGCTTGTCGTCCCTAGAGAACCGGAAGGTGGACTGGCTTTGCAGGCCGTTGGCAAGCCCACGTCGGTCGTCCCCGCTCCGCGTACGGTCGACGGTCTCTCGCGCGACCGACGTGCTGGCGTGGGATCCGTTGGCGGCCGGGTAAGCGACATTCATACCGCGCCCGGCAGGCTCCTGGGCTCGATCCGCTCCTCTGTCGCATGGTCTCCGTCTCGGCGGACCACGTACGCCCCTTTTCCTCTGATCTCGGTCACTGCTCCGACGAATTCGGTTCCTCGGTAGAGCAGGCCGACCCCGTCGTCAGATGCGTACCCGCTCGGCAACACTCCGTCGGCGATCAGCTGCTGGAACAGTGGGCGACGCTGGGGCTCGGAGTCGTAGTGGACGCCATTGGCATAGGGGAGGAGGCCGAGGCCGTTGGTCACGGGCCGCAGATCGGGCCCGAAGGAGTCGGTCGTACCACCGACGTGCCAGCACAGGGAACCGGCCGAGACCCCGGCGAGCACCACTCCTGCGCGCCACACCTCGCGAAATATGCGGTCGCGACCGTGAACGCGCCAGATCGCGAGCAGGTTCACGACGCTGCCGCCGCCCACCCAGATCACATCCTGGTCCAGGAGGAACTCTGCCACGTCTTCGACGCTCGGCATAGGGAACAGGTTCAAGTGCACGACATCCACACCGGCCGCGTGCCCGGCCTCGTCCCACAGTCCGTTCCAGAACCGCTGGTCGCCGCCGGCCGTTCCCACGTGGCACAACCGGGGGCGCCGGGCATCCACTCCCGCCAGCTCGATGGCATGAAAGACCAACGGGGCGAACGCGAAATCGGTACGAGACCCTCGCTTCAGTCCTCCGGAGGTCGCAAGGATCGTCGGCAGATCGGCAGGCATGCTGAGATCGTAACGAGCGGGGGCGCCGTGGAAGATGAGACCCGGGCCAGGTCTCCGCGCGAAGACATGTTTGAGCCGAGGTGGCACACGCCCGTCCGGTCTGGCTGAGGAGGTACCGGACCTTCAGTTCTGCCCCGCTCTGGCGGGAAGCTCGGGACGCGATTGCTGAGGTTGGCCTTGGCGGTGTCCGGCGCCCCGGTTCGGCAGCACCATGAGCACTACGAGACCTGCTGCGCCGACCACGGCCGCGCCGACGGCGACGGCGAGGTCCAAGCCACTAATGAAGGACTGCCGCGCGAAGCTGGCGAGTTCGAACCCGAGCGCGCCTCCGATCTTCTGGCCCACGGCGAGAGCGCCGCCCAGCGAGCCGGTGATCAGGTGCAGGATCGAAGAGGGCATCTTGTAGTGGGCGAGCACCGGGGTCAGCCTGTTCTGATAGCGCGTGTTGAGCAGGCTGCCGAGAACACCGACTCCGAGCGCCCCGCCGGTCTGCAGCGAGGCTCCGTTGGTGGCCGCGCCTACACCTGCTTGGTCTACGGGCAGCGATCCCATCACTGATTCGGTGCTGGGGGCGAAGGCGAGGCCCGTGCCGAGGCCTATCAACAAGAACGCGGGCAACACGTCCATGTACGAGTCGTGGACGGTGACTCGCGTCAAGAGCCCGAAACCCAAGGCGACGAAAGCCATTCCTGCAAAGACAACCGGCTTGGTGCCGACGATGTGATCTATCACGCTCGACAGAGGAGCAACGACCAGTAGCACGCCGGCGATTGGTGCAATCCGCAGCCCGGTTTCAAAGGCCGTGTAACCGAGGGAGAACTGCAGGTACTGGGTAAGGAGGAAGAGCCCGCCCATCAGTGCGAACATGACGAGCCCCATGGCTCCCACGGCGCCCGAGAAGCGCCGCGACTTGAAGAATGAGACCTCGAGCATCGGGTGGGACGAGTGTCGTTCCCAGGTCGCGAACACAGCCAGAACTGCTATTGCGGCGGCGATGGCGCCGAGGATGAGCGGGGACGTCCAGGTGCGGTTCGGCGCTTCGATAATCCCCCATAGCAACAATCCCATACCCACGATCGAGAGGCCCGCACCGATCGGGTCAGGACGTTTGGCGTTGATGTTCCTCGAATTGGGCACGAGCCAGGCCGCGGCGAAGAGCCCGATCAGCGCGATGGGCACGTTGACGAGGAACACCGAGCCCCACCAGAAGTGAGCGAGCAGCCAGCCGCCGGCGACAGGACCGACTGCTACGCCGAGCCCGGTGGTGCCCGACCAGATTCCGATGGCCCGGGCTCGCTCACGAGATTCGGTGAAAGTGTTCGTGAGTATCGACAGCGTCGAGGGCATTATGGCCGATCCACCGATCCCCATGAAGGCCCGTGCGGCGATGAGCCGGTCGGGCGTTCCCGAGAAAGCGGACATCGCCGAACCAGACGCGAATATGACCAGTCCAGCCATGAAGACCCACTTGCGTCCCAGGCGGTCGCCGAAGCTGCCAGCGACCAGGAGCAGCCCGGCGAAAACGATCGCATAGGAGTCGACGATCCACTGCAGGGAGCTCGACGAGGCGTGCAGGCTGCGCACGATGACCGGCAGTGCCACGTTCAAGATCGTGTTGTCGAGGCTCACGATGAGGAGGCTCACGCATAGCACGGCGAGAATCAGCCGCCGATTCCGGGGCCGGAAAGCCTTCGCCTCAGACATCTCCGAGCGTGTAGCGAGGTCCGCTGACCGAGGTTGTGAAGTGCCGACAGGATCAGGACCGGAGACGGAGGTGCTCATCGGGAACCGGATGGCCCTTGCCCCAAGGAGAGCCGCGGGGCACACCTGTGCTTGAGCGCTCCCTCGTCACGGCAGTCGATGGCTTCGACGGACTGTTCCCGGCCGGTGGCCCCCAACACAGTGGGCGTGCTCGTCACGGTTGATCCTCGCTTGCGGGCTCTCTACTACGGGCAATGTGCCAACGCCGCACCGCTGACCCGGGCACAACGCTTCCACTCTAACCAGCAGCGCCCGGGTCCTCTGAGCTGTCTGCTCAGACAGGTCGGAGGACACCACGAGCCGGCTCGTCTCTCTCAGCGATTGCCTAGACGCATCTCAGCAAATCCTCAGGTGTCCACGATGTACTGAATGCAGGCAGCTGTACGCGCGCTACCGTCCCTGAGGAGGAGAGGGCGATGGACGACGAGAACGAGAGCGAGGAAACCAGCGAAGCAAAGGCCGACGGGCTAGCGTCGTCGCAGCCTGAGGCCTCGGGTGCGCCCGACCTCACGGCCGCGCCTGCCGGTACCGAGACCGGAGCTGCTGGCTGGACGTGGGCGCCCCCACCCCCACCGCCACCTTTTCCCGGCGCGTTCAGGACCGATGCCCCTACTGCGGGCTGGGCTCCTCCTCCGCCACCTTTTCCCGACACGTCCGTCAGGACCGACGCCGGCGCTCCCGGCTGGGCGCCGCCACCTCCGCCAAGCGGGCCGCCAGGGGGAATAGGAGGTGGGGCGCAGTGGGTCGGCCCCCCTGGGTGGTACTGGGCTGCATCGCCGACGCCGCCACCTAGGAGGCGTCGGGCGGCGACCATCTGGTTAGTCGTGCTGCTGCTAGTGGTCGGTCTCGCGGCGGGGTTCGGCATCGGCCGAATAGCTTGGAACTCGACCTCGAAGTCCACCTCTCTTCCATCGGGAGGCTCACCCAACTTTCCGTACGGCTCGGGCACATTGCCGTACGGCTCGGGGACCTTCCCCTTCGGCTCGGGATCCTTCCCGTTCGGGTCCGGCTCCTCGGGTTCGATTTCGTCTGCGGCGGGAGGCCCTTCGGATCCCGCGGCGATCGCGGGCCGGGTTGACCCAGCCATTGTGGATGTGAATACCACCCTCGGTTATGACAATGAGGAAGCGGCCGGCACGGGAATCGTGCTCACGTCCAACGGTGAGGTGCTCACCAACAATCACGTGATCGACGGCGCCACGAGTATCCGGGTGACCGATTTGGGAGATGGCCGGGTCTACACGGCCACGGTCGCCGGTTATGACCGCTCCAGTGACATCGCCGTACTCAAGTTGGGTGGTGCGTCCGGGCTTAGGGTCGCGTCGCTCGGCAACTCGTCTACGGTTCGTGTAGGCGATCCCGTCGTGGGCATCGGAAACGTAGGCGGTGCCGGCGGAACCCCGAGCGTGGCAGGCGGATCGGTCACGGCACTCGGCCAGTCGATCACCGCCACTGAACAAGACGGCGGCAACCCAGAAAACCTGACGGGCCTCATCGAGATCAACGCGTACATCCAGGCTGGCGACTCGGGCGGGCCGCTCGTCGACACTGCAGGAAAGATCGTCGGGATGGTCACTGCGGCCTCTGTCGGATTCCTGTTCCAGACGACAGGCACCGAGGGCTATGCCATTCCGATCAACTCCGCTGCGGCGATCGCGAGGGAGATCGAGTCCGGTCATGCCTCGGCGAACGTGCACGTGGGGCGGACAGCGTTCCTTGGCGTCCAGGTGTATTCCACTCAGAGCGGGTCTTCTCCGTCCGGAGCGGTCGTGAACGAAGTCCTTTCAGGTTCGCCTCTCTTGTCTGTGGGACTGGTCGCGGGCGACGTCATAACCTCGCTTGGTGGCAAAGCGGTTCATTCCGCTCCGGCGCTCACGACGTTGATGCAGCTGTACCACCCCGGCGACCGTGTGCGGGTCGGCTGGACAGACTCCACAGGTGGCCGGGACAGCGCGACCGTTCAACTTGCCAATGGGCCTGCCGCCTGAGTAGCGGTTCGACACGGCCGCAGAGCTCCGGAAGAATTCGGCAATCCGGCTGAAGCCGCCCTTTGGCTGAGTGGCCCGCCAGAGTGACGCCAAGTGTTCCCGGCGCGCGCTCCTCCCGCTCACAGATGGGCGTCTATTACGCGAGGGCCGATTCGTGAGAGTCGATGGGTTCGCGGACGGGCTTTGGCCGGCGCCGTCGCCTGGGCGTGAACACCAGGAGAATGAGCGCGAGTACGCCTACACCGCTGGCAATAACCCCAAGTTTCGCGAGCTTGGCAGTGTAGACCCACGTCACCGTGAACTTGCCCGCCGGGATCGAGACCGCTTGGAGTATCCCGAGCGGTCTCACGCGCACGGTCACCGACCGGCCCCCACCGGCCGGCGTGAGACGGGCGACCCAGCCCTTGTCGTAGGCCTCACTTCGGACGAGCACCGCCGGGCTAGGCGTCGAGACTACTGTCTCGGGGTTCTGCCATGGTTCGACGGGTGGGGTCGTCGATCGTGCAAGCGGCAGCAGCGGGGCAAGCGGTGTGGTGGATCCGGCGCGCTCAACCCAAGAGGCACCGCGAGTGAGCATGTTGGTGAACACAGGCAGGCCGCCGATCTCCGTCTGGTAGTGCCATTTCGGTGGTTCGAGCACGCCTTGGAGGACCTGGTTGAGAACCAGACGGTGGGTGAGGGGACCGGAGTTGACCGCCGTCGCGTGCACCGTCGTCACCGCGACGGCACCGACGACGACCGAGGAGCCACTCGGCGCCCCGACCTGGAGTCCGTACACGACCCTTCCGCTCAGCGTGACTTGGGCGTGCGAGCCCATGATCGGCACGCCATGGTCGCCGACTACATGGCCATGGGCATTGAGGACGCCAACGGTGACGGTACTGGGCGTCTCTCTCTTGTAGGGCAGCACCACGATGGTGACCGACTCGAGTGCTAGCGGGCCGGGAAGCATCCACGTCGACGAACGTCCCGGGGAGAGAAGAAACGGCGGAAGGTGTGGTAGCGGCTTGTCGGGCGCGATGGCATCCAGCGCTTTCGCCACCTCTTCGGTGCCGGGTGCCACCGGAGTACCGTGCGCGACCGGAATCGGTCGGTTGTCCGGGACCTCCGTGACAAGGTACTCGGGAAGTGTGACCAGCTCTCTGAGGTTCAGGATGTCGAGGTCCGAACGCGTGAGCGCGACCGGCTGCAGGTTCTCGACGTCGTGGGCGCCGGTGACCTGCTGGTAGCTGCCGGCGACGGCGGACGAGTAACCCTGGACGCTCGGGATCTGGTGCAGGATGCCGAGACTGAAGGGCCCGAGCGCGAGGATGGTCCCGCGGAGCCCCGAGGGCATGCTCTGCGCCGGATTGAAGATCGCGTAGCGGCCTTGGGGTCCCAGCAGCTTCTCGAGCTTGCCGACAGAGGCGTTGTTTCTTGCGATGGTCGTCTTGGCGGGGAATGTGTAGGACCCGTTGAGGACACACATCAACACGTCGGCGATGACGACGATGGTCACTAGCTTGCGACGGCCGCTAGAGCCGAGACCGGGGGCGCGCCACAGCAGGAGTGCTGCACCGGCAGAGATGACAAGCACGGCCGCAAAGTACGGGCTCAGATCTACGGCGAGCCTCGCGTGATAACCGGAGACGCCGAAGCCGCGCTGAATCGATCGCCCCAGCACGTAAGCGGCGAGTATGAGCAGCACCACGATGCCTATCGGTATGAGTCCGGCCAGGCGTTCATTCGGCGTGAGTCCCGGGTCGCCATCCGGTACCCGCTCTGGTGCCGCGCGGCGGGCGACCGTAGGCGACCTGAGCACGTCGACGAACACGGCGAGCAGCACCGCGAGACCGAAGTCCACTATCACGGCGTTGCGGTTCTGGAGGCGCTGGCCCCCGTAAAGCGGAATGTCGGCCAGAAGGTGGCCGAGCGGAGTGCTGGCGCCCGCCGAGAGCAGGACGCCCTCGATGATCAGTGCGTACCAGACCCCGAGAGGCCTCTCGCCTGTGCGCCTCCGCATCGCGCGCCTGAAGAGAGCGAAGGCCGCGACGAGTGGGACGATGCCGACCGCGTAGCTCAGCTCGGGAAGGTTGTAGGAGCCCAGATATCCCGGGAGGCCGAAGGTGCCGTTGCCGCCTACAAGGAATGGCACGAAAAGCAGTTCCAAGTCGTGCCACGACAACGATCCCGCTGCGAATCGGGTGTAGGTGACGGCCGCCCGTTCGGATTCGTGCAGGAAGCTGAGGCCTGGCAGCCACTGTGCCGTCGAGAGGAGCACGGCAAGGAGGGCGGCGGCGACGACGCCGACGCTGGCGACTGTGACACGCCTGCCGGTGCGCCACGCCCGCCAACAGAGAGCAAGGAAGTAGGTGACGACGATGAACGCGACACTGGAGGCAGCGCGAGGATCGCCAGCAAGTACGACGAGCCCACCGCAGCCACCAAGCAGTGCGATCCAGCGCCGAGCCGCACGGGGATCGGGATGTGTTCCGAGCTCATGGACGGCAAGCAGCATCCAAGGCGTGAAGCTCATGCCCTGCACGAGGCCGATGTGCACGGCCTGGCCGCTCATGAACCCGGCATACGTGAACGTCAAGGCTCCCAGTAGGGCCGCGAGAGGAGAGCAACCGAGACGGCGCAGGAACACGTGCATCCCGATGCCGCAGATCACCGGGACCGCAGCGACATTGATCGTCCAAGCCGCGCCCGCCGGCAGGATGGCGAAGAGCCACGTACCTGGGTACAGCGATCCCGCGTTCCATCCTGCGAGCAGCGGCGTTCCGCTCCAGATGTACGGGTCCCACAACGGCAGCCGGCCGTGCCGCAACAGCTCGCCCGAGAGCACTCTCAGCGGGTAGTTCTGCGTCAGGTTGTCGGCCGTGCCGCTCCCGGGGAAGAGGGGTCTTCCCACGAGCGCGGGTGGGACTCCCATTAACAGAGGTATCGCGACGTAGAGCGCGACCGCCCACTTGTCCGCGCGCGCGACATGCGACCAGCGCCGGGGTATCGCTCCGGGAGCTTCGATTCCTTCCCGGTCCCGCGGACCGAGAGTCACAGTTGAGGGGAAGTGCGCCATGGGTTCCGCTGAACCATAGACGCGGCCACCGGTGCGGAGGCCAATTGTCGGATGCTGGCAGCATCCCCGCAGGCGATCGTGTCAGTTGTCTCCGTGGAGGTCGCCCGAACCGTTATCCTTCTGCACCAGCGCATCGGTGCAGCGTGCGGATGCGCGGGCGGCGGCGAAGCCGAAGGCTCGGCTCAGAGGGAACGACGTGCCAATGTGGCCTTCAGGCAACATGCAGGCGGTGCGGAGACCGATGGTCGTGCCCGCGCTGGCGATCGGCGCCTACGCAGTTCTTGCCGCCCTGGCCTACTGGCCGGTCATGCCTCTGGACGCGAGCAAGCTGCCACATCCCTTCGGCGCAGGCGCGGGGGACCCGGCCCAGATGTCGTGGTTCCTCGCGTGGACGCCGTTCGCACTTGGTCACGGCCTCAACCCTTTCTTCACGAACTACATCGATTTTCCCCGTGGCGTGAACCTCGCCTCGAACACGTCCGTTCCCCTGCTCGGCCTCCTGGCGGCCCCGGTCACATTTGCGCTGGGCCCGGTCGCGTCCTTCAACCTCCTGATGCGCATCGCGCTCGCAGGCTCAGCCACCTCGATGTTTCTGGTCTCGCGGAGGTGGGCGAGCTGGTGGCCGGCCGCATTCGCGTCGGGGCTGGTGTACGGGTTCGGGTCGTACATGACATTCGAGGGCTCTGTTCACCTCGACCTCGCGTTCATGCCAATTCCTCCGATCCTGCTCTGGTGCCTCGACGAGCTGTTCGTGACCAGGAGGAGGTCGTCGATCAAAGTTGGCATCCTGCTCGGACTGTTGAGCGCCGCACAGTTCCTCATTGACCCGGAAATACTGGCGTACTGCGCCATCATGGCGGCGGTCGGCCTGATCATCCTGGCGCTCACTCACCACCGAGTAGTCCTTGCCCGCGTCAGGGAGGCAGTGCCCGGGCTGCTCGCGGCGTGCGTCTGCTTCGCGGCGATCGCTGGCTACCCGGTCGGGTACTTTCTGACCGGCCCCCGGCGGATCCCCGGCGGCATCCAGCCGGCCGCGGAGATCGCGTCGTTCCGGGTCGATCTGCTCCGACCCATCATGCGTGCGTCGCCGCAGCTGGCCAACTCGTCCGGCTACTTGGGTGTTCCGCTGCTGATCGGCCTGGTGGTACTGGTCCTGTGGTGGCGGAAGCTCGCTGTCATCCGGCTGTCGGTTGCGTGCGCGTGCGTCGCCTTCATTCTCTCGCTCGGTCCGCGCCTCACAGTCGACGGGCACACCTTGGGGATCTGGCTCCCGGAGGCGCTCTTCGAGCACGTGCCCGTTCTTGTCGACCTCGAGCCGGTCAGGATCACGGGCATCGAGATGCTCTTTCTGGCGATCGTCCTCGCGGTCGGTCTCGACCATACGAGGACCTGGATCCTCGAGCACTCGCGCGCCTGGCGGACGAAAGTGGAAGATCCCGCGCCTCGAGTGCGACCCGTCGCGTCCCGGATTCTGAAGGACCCAGTCCTGCAAACACGTGTCCTGCTCGTCTTGCTGGTCCTGGCCCTCGTCCCGCTCCTGGACCAGTTCCCCGTAGTCCGGGAGCAGCGTGCGACCTCGCCGCAACTCACCAGGTCGCTCTCGCGCGCGGTTCCGAACGGGGGCGTAGTCCTGTTTTTCCCTTACCCGCGTGCACACAACGACGAGCCAATGCTGTGGCAAGCCATGGACGAGATGAGCTTCCGGCTTGTCGGCGGATATGCGCTCGTCCCCGGTGCGACGGGCAGGGGTAGCTACTACATGGCGCAAGGTCCCGAGCTAAGCGCGCTCTCGTCCGTCCTCACCGGGACCTCAGTCGTTTCCGGGTCACCTGGGAGGACCTGTCGTTCGCTCGAGGCCGTGGTTCGCGACTACGACGTCGACGCACTGGCTCTTCGCACGAGCCCAGAGGCGATACGCACTCGCGGGACAGAGCTGTTGACCAAGCTCCTGGGCCCGCCCACCGCGAGCTTTGGGTCCGGCGTGGTGTGGTACGACGTTCCGGGGCGGAACTCCATCCGGGATTGTCCGCCGGCTTCTTAGAGTCGTCGGTCCGTGCCCGGTTGGTTCGCACCGCGTCTCTGGGAGCAGCGAGAACCGATTCGGCGCCGCCAGTTCTCGATCGGCGGATTCAGTTCGTAGTGGGCGGCGAATCCGGCCGAGGCTCAAGGAATCGCCTGAATGGGCCGATCATCTAAGTGAGCTAGCCATGCGTGCGCGACCCCCAGCGCCCCCCTGTCTGGGGGTCGCTGCACAAGCAGACATTCCCTCAACCGGTCCGCGCGCGACAGCCCGTCTGCCCGGTCAATCGCGGACAACGCCTTAGGCGCTAACACCTTCGAGTCTCCGACAAGCAGCCCGCGACGCGCCGTTTGCGAAGTGCGCGCAAATACTCGGGCAGCTCCCCCGAAAGCGGCGTGAGCCTTCTGCTTTCGGGGGAGTGCTGCATCACCTGTTACGAGACGGGTACGTCCAGCCGCGCAGACGAGGCCTTTGCCTCCTTGCGGACGCTCGACATGGACAGGACCCAGTAGATAACGCCGGCGACGATCATCCCGAAGATCCAGCTGAAGTCGGCGCCATGTGTGGCGTTCGAAAGTGGAGACGCGTAGTTCAGTGGGTAGTAGTACGCCGCATCGATCCACATCATTGCTCCGAACATGCCTGCCGCCAGAGCGACGAGCGCCTTCCAGTTGAAACCGCCGTTACGCCAGTACAGACCGCCTCGTTTCTCGGCCAGCGAAAGGACGTCATAGCGACCACGGCGAAGCAGGTAGTCGACCAAGAGGATCCCGAACCAGGGTCCCAGCCACACCACTATGTAGTCGAGGAAGCCCGACAGGTCTGTGTAGAAGTTGCCCTTGAAGATCACAAGGGCCGTTACAGCACCGGAGATAACGGTGTCGACGAGCACGCAGCCCCACCTCTTGAGCGGGATCCCGATGGCCTGGAGCGTAACTCCGGAGGAGTACATGTCGATGGAGTTGATCGCGAATAGCTGCGGGAGCGCGAGGATCAGGAAAGGCCAGAAGAACCAGCTGGCGAAGGCCGCCGGAACTGCAGCGGCTGCTGTGACCTTCGGGCTTACGAGATAGGCGGCTGCCCCGAGGAGCTCGAGCAGGATCGACGGGATCGCCCCTCCGAGCGTTGCGGCCCAGAAAGTCGACGCCTTGGGCGTGTCCCGAGGCAGGTAGCGCGAGTAGTCGGCGGCGTTCTCGGTCCAACCCAACCCACCGGCGGAGACGATGAGCACCACACCGGTCGTCCAGAGCCACCACGAGGTGTGCTGGTGCAAGCTGGTCACGTGAGCGTGCGGGATGACAAGGATTGCCATCACGATGAACACGACGATGAACACGTAAGACAGGTATCGCAGAACCTTGGTGATGGTCGCGTGGCCCAGGAAAGGAGCTATGAACTGCACGGCCACAGCACAGATGATCACGACGACCTTTGCGGCGGTGTCGAGGACCGTTCCTTCCCGGCTGAACATCGCCTCGACGATGAGCACGATTATGACGAGACCTTCGATCTCGAAGCCGACCTGGGTGATCCAGTTGAATAGGGAAGGGGCACGGTTGCCGTTGCGGCCAAAAGGAGCCCGGCTGACCATGAACGCAGTCGTGCCCGTCTCAGGACCGGGGAGGCTTGCTATCCCGAGGAACGCGTAGAAGATGTTGCCGATGAGGATCGCCCACACCGCTTGCCAGAACGAGAGCCCGAAAGAGACGATGAGGGCCCCGTAGACAAGGAACTCGACGTTCCACATCGCGCCGGCCCACATCCAGAAAAGACCGGCAGGGCGCATCTTCCTGTCCGACTCTGGGATCAGCTCGATGCCGCGCTGCTCCAGTTTGCCTACCTGGTAGCCCTCGGTGCTCGGAGGAGCATCGAGGGCTAGGCCCCCGCCGCTCGCGCCACCCATCGCAACACCCGCGCCCTCCGCCGGCGTCATATCGTCCATAGCCTCTCCTCTTCCTCGACGGTACAGAAGTAGCTCATCCCACAGCACCAACGTAGCGATCTGAAGCCGACGCGACACGGATCATTGCGACCGCGGGACGTGTTGCCGGGTCCGCTGCAGTTGACGGCCGCATCCTTCTCAGCCTCAGGGTCCGCACGTCTACACGCTAGGGCCGAAAGCTGCTTGAGGAAAGGAGCGATCACGCGGGCAAGCTCCTGGTCGATCCGCCGCTGAGCTCAGTATTCGACTCGGGTGAGCGTCTCGGACTGAGTCGTCAGGGCGTCCAGAACGTTGAGGAGAACTTCGACGCCAAGTCCGGGGCCGGTTGGGACGGATATCGTGCCTTCGCGGAGCACGAACGGGGGGGTGATGTCCTCGTGGAAGTAACGGTCGGTGGCGGATATGTCGCCGGGCAGTGTGAACCCGGGAAGCGAGGCGAGTGCGAGATTCGCCGCCCGTCCGAGACCGGTCTCCAGCATCCCGCCGCACCACACGGGGACGCCCCTCGACAGGCAGACATCGTGAACAGCACGTGCCTCGAGGTAGCCCCCGACGCGTCCCGCCTTTATGTTCACGACCGAGCATGCGCCTAGCGAGATGGCGGTGACGGCGGTCTGGGCCGAGACGATCGACTCGTCGAGGCACACCGGTGTCATGATCTGTTGCGCGAGCTGCGCGTGGCCGATGAGGTCGTCTTCGTCCATGGGCTGCTCGATGAGAAGCAGGGAGAACCGGTCAAGCTGGGCGAGGTGACCGATGTCAGCGCGTCGGTACGCCGAGTTCGCGTCCACCTGCAGCATCAGGTCGGCTCCGAAGCGATCCCGGACCGCCTCGACCGGGACGAGGTCCCAGCCGGGCTGAATCTTGAGCTTCACCCTCCGGTAGCCGGCTTCGAGGTACTCCGATACCGAGTCCAGCAGCTCACCAACCGAACTCATGATGCCGACGGCGACTCCGGGTGTCACCTCTCCGGTGACTCCACCGAGGAAGGTACTGAGCGGGATACCGGCCACGCGCAGCTCTAGATCCAGTACCGCCATCTCCAAAGCGGCCTTTGCCATGCGGTGGCCCTTGTACTCGTGGAGGAGCGGTTGAACCTCGCTGGCAGTCAGATGAGAGGCGCCGAGCAGCCTCGGCCCGAGGTAGCGCCGGATCGTGAGCCAGGCCGCCTCGACATACTCCGAACAGTAGAGAGGATCGGAACCCGCGACACACTCCCCCCAACCTTCGCCGTCGTCGGACTCCACGCGGACCAAGAGCGCTTCACGGACGGACTCGGTTCCGAGCGGCGTGCGGAAAGCTGACACCAGCGGCAGACGTACACGGCGCAGCTCGACGGAGCGCAGGTTCATGGCTGAGCCATCGAGTTGCCCAGCATGGTGTAGGCGAGGAAGACAAGCGGCAGCAGGGACGCGAACGCGACCACGACCGCGGTCCATGTCCGCGGGCGTACGACTTTTGCGACAGCGACGAGAGCCGGGAAGGTCCATGTCAGAAGACGCGGCTTGAACCCGAGGTTGTTGCTCGCAAAGAGCACCAGCACAACGCCGAGGCAGTAGGCGCGGACACAGGCGGGGAGCTTGGCTCGCCAGAGTGCAAACCCCCCGGCGGCCACGAATACCAGTCCTGTCCAGTCCAGCCAGGCGGGCCCTTGGAACCCGATCCTCCACAGGTGCGGCAGAAGCCCCAGGAGGGATCGACCGTAGTCGACCGACACGCCCCATCCCTGATGCTGGAGGTGCCACCAGAAAAAGACGTCGTGATAGCGGGCCGAGAGAAAGACGAGGAAGGCGACAAAGCCCGTCGGTACCAGGAACACGGCGTAGAGGGCACGTGGGGGTTCACGGTTTCGAAGGGCCTGGACGGCCGGCACGGCGGCCCCCAATGCCAGTGGCAGGGCCAACGGGCTGGTGGCGGTCGCGAATGCGCCGAGGATTCCCGCCCAGATCCACCTCTTGCGGACCATGAGGAGCAGGCTCGCGGCCGTGAAGGCCAGCCCGACGCATTCGCAGTAGAGGAGCCCCCACGAGATCGCCATACCGGGGAACAGGGTGAAGAGCACCGCTGCATTCCAGCCCGTCGGCTGGTTGACAAGAACCGTGCCGAGCCGCAGGACGATAAGCGTCGCGGCGCCACCACCGAGGATCGACACCACCAGGCCAGAAACGACCGCGGAGAGGCCGAAGAGGGTGAAGAAGTGGATGAGGGCGGGGAACACAGGCATGAACCCGGCCGCGCTGTAGGTCAGGCCGCCCCCCACGCGCGGAGCGACCGGCGGATAGCCGTGGACAGCGATCGTGAGATACCAGCTCGAATCCCACGAGTGCAGCGGTCCGGAGAGGTTCGATCCATAGCTGACGTGTGCCGACAGAACGTCGGCAACCAGAAGAACGATCCGGACCGCCGCGTAGATACCGAGAACGCGAATGGCAGGCGATCTCACGCTTCGCACTGCAAGTCGGACTGCACCCCGAGCACCTGTGCTCGGTTCGCTGGTCGGTGCTGTGTCCCTGTGTGCCGGGTTCGCGTCCGCGACGGTCACCACGACGCCCCCCGCGCGGGGGTCGTGGCCACCTCCGTTGTCGGGCACGGCCAGATTCTGTCCCGTCCGGAGTGCTCCCGCCTGTCGTGGGGCTAGCAGGGTCGGGTCTTCGATCCTGGAGAGGCAAACGCCCAGCTCTGGTGACAGCTTCCGGAGCTCGGAGCGCTCTAGCCTTCGCTGGTGGCCGGGTTCGAGCTCATGTGGCCGCGCGCTCGCACGAGTGCGTTGAGGGCCGTTGTCGTCATCATCGCGGCGGGCGCGATCGCTGGTTGTCAGGCTGTTGCGTCCCAGAACCGGCACGGGCCGACCGGCACCTCCGCGGCTACGACCACGAGCATGCCGACGATCGCCACGACCACCGAGGCGTCTCCACCGACGACGTCCCCCGCGTCCCCGCCGCGTCCCAGCCCGCGCCTCGACGACGGCTCGCTCGGCAATCGAGCGACCCGGCTGGCGTGCTCGCTTCTGGGACGCGCGCAGATCCAGGGTCAGTTCGGCGGTCCCGTCGGTCCGGCAACTCCCACCTACCCCTATTGCCAATGGCTCGTCGGCAGCGACGCGTTCCTGGCGCTCGCAGTGGAGCCACGGACATCGTTCCAGGACGCCACCCAGTACGTGGACACTCTCGAGAGCGTGACCGGGCTCGGGCAGCAGGCGATGATCGCCAACAACCGCTACCTCTACTTCACCGAGGCGGGTACAACCTACTGGCTGCTGTGGCAACAGGTCGGCGACTTCTCGCAGTTGCACACCGCCCAGCTCGTGGCCTTGGCACATGACGTGCTGGCGCGCGCCCCGCGCGAAGACGCCTTGACCACGAGGGCGCCGCTGCCCGGTCCGCCCGGACCACCGATCTATTTCGCGGGCGACTCGACTGCTGCGGGACCGGAGTGGGCTTGGGACACCTACCACGTGACGTCGCCGGAGCTGAGGACCCTGGCCGAGTACCAGGTCGGCTCCGGCCTCGTGAGCCCTGAGTACTTCGACTGGCAACGCCATCTTCTCGCCGTCGTCGCCGCGCTCCGGCCCAAGCTCGTTATCTACATGGGCAGTGCCAACGACGGGCAGGACTTGTTCGTCGACGGGGGCTTTCAGCCTGTCGGGAGCCCGTTGTGGAGAAAGGCCTATGCCGACAGGGTCGCGGGGATCATGACCGCGCTCGTACGTGAAGGCTCCAAAGTGTTATGGATCGGGGAGCCGGCAATGCGGGACCCCCAACTGTCGGCGTACATGAAGGTTATCGACCAGGTCTGTGCACAGCAAGCCGCCAGACACCACGGGGTCACATTCTTCAATCCCGGCACCGTTCTGAACGGTCCGAGAGCCGGCTATGAGAACGCGCTGATTATTCACGGTCAACCGACTGTCGTGCGCCTCGACGGGGTGCACCTCAACATGGCGGGAAGCATCTATCTCGCGGACTACATCGCCGATTACGTGGCTCGGATCATCACCATTCACACCGCTCATGCGGGAAACCATCCGAACGGAGCCTTTGTCGTTCCGCCGGGTGTTGCGCTGTTTCACTTCTCGTACATCTGAGACCCGTTGTTGGGCAATCTCCTGTAGCCGTACCGGAGCGGGGCGCGTCGAGATGAGTAGTGCTCCGCCAGCAGATGAGCGGTGACAGGGCTGGCTCGATAGAGGCTCATTTCCCGGCGCCGCGGGTGGCATTCCCGCGACGACGGGTCCCATGTCGAAACATGAGCTCGCATTGAAAGCATTCAAGGGAACCGGATGAGCCGGCTCGCCCCGGTAGTGGTAGGTTCCGGAGATGCAAAAGCCCAGATCAGCAACAGCGACAGCGATCGCGGTCGTATCAGTTTTCGTGGCTCTGGTGGCGTTCGCGCCGCCGTCAGTCGCGACAGTGCAACGAAGCGTCAGCCACGCCAATACTGCGCGCTCGACGAGCGCGCCGTTCGACGCCCTCGCGCCGCATGTGGCTCTGGCTCCCGGCGTCGTCGTGGTCAATGCAGCCACGGTGGCCGCCAACCTCCTCAGCGTCTCGAGCGACGGCAGCACTTTCGTCTTCAAGAGCCCCGCGGGCGCGCTGAGCCACCTGGCGCCGGGCAAGGTTATGTTGCTACAGGGCTACACGGTGGCCGTGGTCGCGTCGGTCAGCCATTCCGGGTCTCGTCTCACCGTGACTACCCGGTCGGCTGCGCTCACCGACATTTTCAAGACAGCGAACATCAGCTTTTCTCAGCCCATCGACTTCAACAGCGTTTTCGGCACCCTCTCGCCCGGATCGCCCGCATCGAACCCGGCGGCGCGAATGGCTCCGCTCCACCTTGAAGCCGCCTTCAGGGGTGCAGCCAATCCCGTCATCCCCGACGTCGGCCTTTCGTACAATGGCAAGGGTCCCGGCGACTTCTCCTACAGTGTCTCGGTCGCGCCCACACTGTCCCGGCTCAACTGGACACTTGAGGGGTGTGTTGGAGCGTCTTTCGTCTCCGGTACGACCTGCACCGGGACTTCGAGTGGGCTGAGCATGAGTGCCACCTTGTCGGGCTATATCGCGAAGGCGAAGCTCTCCGGTGACTTCGACATCGCCAACGGGCGGAACGTGCGAAGCAGTTTCTCGTTCCTGTCGACCGGTGGCGTCAGCATCACCTACCAGATACTCGACCCGAGCAAGGGCGACTTCAAACTTCCTGTACTGCGTATCCCGATGTCGTTCGACGTTCCCTTTGCCGTGGCCGGCGTCCCGATGTTGTTGAAGGTCTCCTTCGCGCTTCTCGTCAACGTGGCCCTCTCGAGCAAGAACTCGACGGTGCGCGGAGGCGAGAAGCTGACCTACGGTGGCGCGGAGGCCGTGACCGAGTCCGGCGGCTCGGACTCCGCAGTGTCGAACGCCATGCAGATCGCGGGGTCGTTCATCACCAACAAACCTTCGGTGACCCTGTCGTCGGCTGCGGTCGAGGTCGCCTCGCAGATGAAGGTCGGTTTCGGGCCGGGTCTGGCAGTGGCGAACATCCTCGGGTACGGCGATGTCATTGTCGCGATCGGCCAGAGAACAGGCACCCTCGTGGCCGGACTGCCATGCTCGGCTTTCTACCTGACCGTTTCCGGCCACGCCTACATGGAGGCCCAGGTCGCCATCTGGAAGATCAGTTCGAAGCCGGTCGATCTCTTCTCTAAGGACTACACGGACCCAAGAGCTGAATGCTGACGCTTCTGCTCGCCTGAGGGCGCTCTCGGAGGAGCACGGACGTGCGACGCGTCCTGGGCGACCTTGAACTTGACGCGGGCGTCGTGGAAACTTGGGCAGCGGCCAGGATCGTGAGGGCCCCTCGACTGTTGGTGTCGGTCGGGCCCGGACAAGCTCGTCCACCGCGCTGTCGTGGGCCACACGGTCCCCGGCCCGGGGGACTGTGCGGTGGGTGCCGGTAGCCTCGACGAGAGTTCGACCGGCAATTGAGAAGACGGGAGATTGAGGCGAGAGCGTCGCCTGCGGGCGGCACCGCAAAAGAGCGTGGGAGGAATCCAATGATCACGGACAAGTCTTCGACTCCGCGTCCGGGTGGGGCGGATCAGTCCAGGCCATCGATCTCGCAGCCTGTCAACGTCTCTCCTGGACGGCCCAGCGCGGCCGCTGCGCTGTCTCCGCTGGTTCGCAACCTGCTCGGCGGTCGGATCCCAGTCCGGATCCAGCTGTGGGACGGGAGTTCCATCGGTCCTGACGGCGGCGCCGGCACGATCCACGTCCGTTCGGCCGACGCGTTACGACGCGTCCTCTGGGCGCCGGGCGAGCTCGGCGTCGGTCGCGCGTACGTCGCGGGCGACATAGAGGTCGAGGGTGACGTCGTCGCCATGCTCGCCAGCCTGCACGAAGTTGCCCCCCGGGACTTGCGAACGGGTTTGCGCGCTCTGCCCGCCGCCTTCGGTGCCGCTTATCGCGCCGGCGCCATAGGCCTTCCCTTGCCTGCGCCTCCCGAGGAGGCCCGCGTCCGAGGCTTGCGGCACTCCCATAGGCGAGACGTCCAGGCGGTCACTCACCACTACGACGTCGGCAACGAGTTCTACGAGCTCGTGCTCGGGCCATCGATGACCTACTCATGTGCCCGCTTCGCCGATCCGGCCATGAGCCTGGAGCAGGCCCAGGAATCCAAGCACGAGCTGATCTGCCGCAAGTTGGGCTTGCGCGAAGGCGAGCCACTACGACTTCTCGATGTCGGTTGCGGCTGGGGATCGATGGCGCTGCACGCAGCGGCCAGTTGCGGTGCGACCGTCGTCGGCATCACCTTGAGCGAGGAGCAGGCCACCTACGCGAGGAAGCGGGTGGCCGAAGCGGGTCTTGGTGACCGCGTGGAGATCCGCGTGCAGGACTACCGGGATCTCAGGGGGGAGCGCTTCGACGCGATCACTTCTATCGGCATGTTCGAGCACGTCGGCAAGGTGCGCACGGCACAGTACTTCGAGACTCTGCACGGTCTGCTCGAGCCGGGAGGAAGGTTGTTGAACCATGCCATCTCCGAGCAAGGGGGATCAAAGCTCAGGTCTTGGAGCTTCTTCGGCCGGTACGTGTTCCCCGACGGCGAGCTGCTTGACGTCGGAGATGTCGTGTTGGCGATGGAGCGCGCAGGCTTCGAATGTCGTGACGTCGAGTCGCTCCGCGAGCACTACGCGCTGACCCTGCGCTGCTGGGTGGCGAACCTGGAGGCCAACTGGGAGGCTGCCGTGAGGGAGGTCGGCCTCACACGCGCCAGGATCTGGCGTCTGTACATGGCCGGGTCCGTCATCGGCTTCGAGAACGGCGGCATCGCCGTGCACCAAGTGCTCGGCGTGGTACCGGACGCCGGTCGTAGCGGGATGCCGCGCACCCGGTCTGCCTGGGGCTGAGCAGCCGTGCGGCTCCTCGTGGGCTGACTCGAACAGCGGGAGCCGTTGGCGGCAGTCGAACCATTCTGTCCCCCTGGTGACAATAGCCGGGCCTTGCGTCCGTCGGGAATTCTGACTGATGCCCCGCGGACCCCGGGTCTTTCGGCCCTGGTTCGCGGCTCGGGCGGACCGTTAGCTGGATCCATGTGTGCAGATCCAAGAGCGCGGCGAGCCGGGGAGGCCTGATGTCCAAGTTCTCGAGGCGGTCATTTCTCGGAGGAAGCGCAGCCGTAGCGGGCGGGTTGCTGGTGGCCGACCACCTGCGTTTCCTGGAGCCGTCGACGGGTGACCTCGTCAGCTCCGAGGAGTTCCTGACGGGCAAGGAGGTCGTTTACCGGACGGGCCACTCCAACAATTGTGACGGCGCCTGCGGACACCTGGTCCACGTCACAGACGGCCGTGTGACCATGATCGGCCCTGCGAGCTGGGGGACGACGACCGTCTCGGGCGAGCAGGCGCCCACCTTCCACCCGCGGATCTGTCTGAGGGGCCTCTCGCAGATCTCCAACACCTACAGCCCCGACCGGATCAAGTACCCCTACAAGCGCGTGGGGCCACGGGGATCGGGGAAGTGGCAGCGCATCAGTTGGGACGAGGCGACCACGCTCATCGCCACGAACTTCAAGCAGATTCAGGAGAAGTACGGGAAGACCTCGGTCTGGATCGCCCCGTACACCGGCTCGCTCGCGTTGATCGAGGGCGTCGTCGGTGCGGGTTTCCGATTCGCCAGCGTCATCGGCGCCTCTGCAGGTGACTCCGAGGGAGACAACGAGGGCGACTCCGCCACCCCGGCGGGATGGAACTACGTCCTCGTCGACCCGACCAACCCCGCCAACGCCGGTGGTTTCTTCACCGGTCACGAGTCGGTCGACTTCATGAGCGCCAAGACGATCGTCTTCTGGGCCAACAATGTGGCCGAGACCTCGATCCCGGACTGGCGGATCATGTGTGATGCAAGGGACCAGAACGGCACCCGGCTCATCTCCGTCGACCCCCGCTTCACTGTCACCTGTGCCCAGAGCGACGAGTTCGTGCCCATCCGCCCGGGGGCCGACACCGCCCTCATCGACGGCATCATCAACCAGATCTTCCAGAACGGCACTTACGACACCGACTACATCCGCGCCAACACGGTGGGGCCTTACCTCATCGATCCGCGGACCGAGAAGTGGCTCCTCGCAAAGGACGTGATCCCTGGCGCTAAGGACGACTACGTCGTCTTCGACGAGTCGGACGACAAGATCAAAGCTGCGAGTGACCCCTCGCTGAAACTGCCGGCGATCCTCGGGACTCACTCGGTGGCCGGCCTCGAGGCGCGGACGGCCCTCCAGGCTCTCGCTGACATGGCCGCGAAGTACACGCCCGAGTACACCTCGGAGCTGACCGACGTGCCGGCCTCGCAGGTCGTCGCCCTCGGCAAGGTGTGGGGGTCGAGCAAGCCGCTCGCGGTGAGGGTCGGCTTCGGGCTCTCGCACTGGTACCACGGCGACCTGCACATGCAGGCACTGCTCACCTTGCAGGCGATCACGGGCAACATCGGGGTCCACGGCGGGGGAGTGACCACCTTCGCCGGCGGGATGGCCGCGACATTCGCCCCGTTCGACCTGTTCGACTTCTGGGCGCCGAAGGGCACCAGCATCTACACCCTGCTGGAGCCGATGGACTTCTGCGAGGCCGTCGAGAAGGGAAGGCCCTTCCCCGTGAAGGCCGCGTGGTTCCCGATCGACAACTTCGCCCAGCAGATGTCGGATCGGAACCGGGTCATCGCGGCTATGAAACAGCTCGAGTTCATCGTCGTCTCCGACTACTCGCTGACGGCGACGGCAGACCTCGCAGACGTCGTGCTGCCCGCGTGCACCTACTTCGAGAAGACCGACCTTCTCTCATCGAACAACTTCTACCTGCAGTACATGCCGCAGATCATCGACCCGCTCTTCGAGTCGAAGTCCGATCTCGACGCGATCAACATGATCGCCGAGAAGATGGGCTACGGGGAGTACTTCACCCAGACCCCCGAGGAGTACCTGAAGCAGATGATGCACCTCGGCCAGCCCGACGCCGACCCGTCAGTGAAGGGGCTCACCTGGGAGCGGCTCACGACCGAGGCAGTCCACCTCAACACCGATCCGATGCCGTACGTCCCGTTCTTCAACCAGCAGTACCCGACCAAGAGCGGGAAGATCGAGTTTTACGTCGAGATGCTCGTCCCCTACGACCAGGCGCTCTGCGAACACAAGGAACCGATCGAGGCCTCACCGACGAACCCGCTCTACGGGAAGTACCCGCTCGTCTTCCTGTCGACCCATACCAAGTTCCGCACCCATTCGCAGTTCGTCAACCTGCCATGGCTGAAAGAGGTCAACAACGGTGGTGACGGCTTCTTGGAGATCAACCCCCGTGACGCCGCCCCTCGGGGCATCACCGATGGCGACGTAGTGAGGATCTACAACGACCGGGGCCAGATGAAGGTGCGGGCCCGCCTCACCGAGTCGATGAAGCCCGGAGTCGTCAACTGTTATCAAGGCGGCTGGGACACGATCCGTGTCAAGCACTACATCGAGGGTCATCCGAACAACCTGACTCATCAGATCGCCAAACCCGCCCAGTCGCTCATCCCGAACTTCCCTTCGAACGCGGCGTACTACGACGTCCTCGTCCAAGTCGAGAAATCAGGAGCGTGATCGTCATGGCTGCCAAGAAGACCTCCGTTCCGCGCCACGTCATGGTGGTCGACACGAACCGTTGTGTCGGCTGCTGGACCTGCGCCGTTGCTTGCAAGCAGATCAACAACGAGCCGCTCGGCTACTGGTGGAATCGCGTCCTTACGACCGCTCCCAACCAGTCGACGAGCGCGAAGGCACCGGCGAGCGACCACATCGACGTGCCACACGGCACCTATCCGGACCTCGAACTGGCGTACCTGCCGGTTGCCTGCCAACACTGCAACGACGCGCCGTGCGTGAAGGTCTGCCCGGTGCAGGCGACCTTCCGCCGCGATGACGGCACAGTGCTCGTCGACTTCAACCGGTGCATAGGTTGCCGGTACTGCATGGCGGCGTGCCCGTATGGAGTTCGGATATTCAACTGGGGCGACTCCACTTACGCGCCGGGCGGTGTCGTCGGCTACGGCAAGGAGTACTGGACCGAAGACCGCCTCGTGTTCACGCCCGAACGCCCGAAGGGCGTGGTCGAGAAGTGCACTTTCTGTGTCGAGCGGATCGACGTAGGGGAGCTGCCTTTCTGTGTCGAGGCCTGTCCGCTCGGCGCCCGCATCTTCGGCGACCTGAACGACCCCGACTCGCAGGTGAGCGAGCTCGTCAACAACGGTGGCGGCGAGCAGCTGCACCCCGAGCTCGGCACCGACCCGAACGTCTACTACCTCCCGGTCGCCAGGCGCGTGCCGGGCGAAAGCTGAGGAGGCGACCGTGGCCACAACGACCGCAGCCATTCCCGTCCGCTCGACGCGTGCCTTGCGACCGATATGGGGTTGGTACGCCGCACTCGTCGCCCTCATGGCTTGGGGCCTCGCAGCGTGGATCGACGAGCTCCACTACGGCCTTTCCGCGACGGGCATGCGGGACGTCGTGTCGTGGGGGATGTACATCTTCACGTTCGCGTTCTTCATCGGCCTGTCAGCGGGCGGTCTCATCATGGCCTCGAGCGCCGAGGTGTTCGGCATCAAGGCGTTGAAGCCGCTCTCGCGCCTCGGCGTGCTGTCGGCCGCCGCGTGCGTGACGGTTGCGGCCCTGATGATCATCCCGGACCTCGGCCAGCCGTTCCGGGTCATAAACATCTTCATCCACCCGAACTGGACCTCCCCGCTCATATGGGACATCTTGATCATCACCGTCTACTTCGTCTTCTCGGTCGTTGACCTCTACGTCCTCCAGCGTCACGCCAACGAGCCGAGCCGTTGGCGCAATTCAATAAGGGCTCTGGCCTACGTCGGGCTGCCGACTGCCGTCCTCCTGCACTCGATAACGGCCTGGATCTTCGGGCTCCAGATCGCGCGCACCTGGTGGAACACCTCGCTCATGGCACCGCTCTTCGTTGTCTCGGCGATCCTTTCCGGCACGGCGCTCGTGACGCTGCTGGCGCTCTGCGCCGAACGCTGGGGGAAGCTCGAGCTGTCCGAGGACACGCGGAGATGGCTGCGGGGCTTCATCGTCGTCAGCCTGTTCGTGGACCTGTTCTTCGTGGGCGCCGATTACATCACCGTCCTGTGGGGCAATGTCCCGGCCGACCGTGCGGCGCTCGACCTCGTGATGCCGGGAGGACCCTGGGCATGGCTCTTCTGGGTCGAGTGGATCGTCGGCGGCGTCGTCCCGCTCGCCTTCCTGCTCGTCCCGCGCCTCAAGAAGATGCGGGGGGCGCTGGGTCTAGCTTCGGTCCTGGTCATCATCGGGGTCTATGCCTTCCGGATCGAGCTCGTCGTGATCGGCTTCATCAACCCCCTCACCCAGTACCCGCCGGGGAACGCCGTCGGCACGTACAACGCGCAGACGACGTCGTTCCAGCTCATCGGTCGGTATCACCCGACCTGGGTCGAGTACGGAATCATCATCGGCTTGGTCGCGTTGTTCGCGGCGTTGGTCACGATCGGCTATCGGAGTCTTCATCTGATGGACCCGTCGCCGGCCGGTCAACACCGCGTGCGAGCGGCTGTCGGAACGAAGGCAAGTTCGTGATGGTCGGGACGACCGTTTCCAACGGTGCCGAGGAGCACCGGCGGGTGACGCCTCGTGAGCCTGCCCGTGAGGTTTACGCAGGCGCAGACCGCCCGGGGGTGGAGGCGATCCTCGCGGCGGTAGACCTGCTGGCTCACTTTTGGAGTCGGCCTGTCACCGACGAGATCGCCAGCTGGGCGGAGGTCCGCGACCTCGAGGCCGAGACCGACAGCCGGATCTCGTCGGACCCGCTGCGCGATCCGGTGACGATTCCGGGACCCGAGGACGTGCCCGCGTTGCTCGACGAGTACGAACGCCTCTTCGTCGGCCCTGGCCAGGTGCCGTGCCCGCCTTATGAGTCGTTCTGGCGCGAGGACGTCCCTGTAGACATCCGCCGGACCCTGATGGGCCCGTGCACGGCCGATCTCAACCGGCTCTACCTGGAGTTGGGGCTCCAGGTGTCGTCGCAGTCAGTCGAGCTGCCCGATCACATCGCGATCGAGCTCGAGGCCATGGCCTACGCCCTGTCGTTCGAGGAGACCGAGCCGATCGCCCGACAGATCCTCGAGCAGCACTTGGCCCAGTGGCTGCCACGGCTGTGCCGGGCGGTAGCCCACGAGGCGGTGGAGTCCTTCTACCGGGACCTCGCCGTTCTCACGCTCGACTGGCTGGCGGCGATCAAGGGTTACTTCGCTCTTTCCGAAAAGGGCTGATGCGGTCACGTGAGGCGCCTGTAGTCGTCATCTGTGGCGACGTCGGTGCCCCACCGGTGCCGCTTCGCCTCGGGGAGCTCGCCGCCCAGCTGCGCCGCGAGCTGTCCGGAGTGGCCCCGCTGCTGATCGGCGGGATATGTGAGGACCCGGAGGCTTTGGCTGAAGCGCTTGCAGCCATCGGGCCCAAGCGCGTCGTCGTCGGCTGTCGAGCTGCATCGCACCGGCGGGGGGAGCTGCGTGCACGCTTGCGCCATGCAGGCGTGGCGGCCACCGGGACAGAGATCGTCGACCTTGAGACAGCGAAGGGCTGCACCGAGAAGGTAGCCCTCGATCAATCCGTCACTCTTCTGAGCGCGGCGGTAGCGCGCGTCGCCCGGTCCGATGTCGAAGCGCCCGTGAAGGAGCGGACCAGCTTTTCTGTTGGGGGAGTGTCGCGCCGGTCTTTGCTGCGCGGGATCAACACGGCTCGCCACTTCGTGGCGGTTTGGCGATCGGAGCACTGCACGGGAGGGGTGGCTTGCACGGCCTGTGTTCTCGCATGCCCGCACGGGGCTCTGCGTCGGGAGGCCGGTCGATTGATCGTCGACGGCGATCGCTGCACCGGCTGCGGCGTATGCGTGGCTGCCTGTCCGAGCGCAGCCTTCGCACTTCCTGGCGCCGAGGCTGAAGGACTGAGTGCCGCGGCCACCGTTCTTGTCGCGGCGGCCAGGCGGCCCGGATCCACCTTCGGCGTCGCGATCGCCTGCCAGCATTCCAAGTCGGTACCACGGGTAGGCGAGCCTTGGCTCGTGCTCCGCGTGCCATCGATCGAGATGGTGACGGCCGGTTGGCTTCTCCAGCTGGTCAGTGCCGGCGTGAGTGTCAAGGTTCTCGGGTGCGAGGACGACAGTTGCGAAAAGCGAGTTGCCGACCTCGAGCACTTCGTCGGCGAACTCGGAGATGCACTCGGGTTCTCGGCCTTGGGAGCCGGCGGGGGAGTGGCAACGGCGGGACGAGGACCGGGCCCGGCCTTTGCGTCGCCCGGCGCCGAACGGATCGAGCTGGGGGAGCCCGAGGCGACCATGCAGGCCCTGACGGTCCTCGGAGCGCTCCGCTCGGGCCGGACACGGTGGTGCGTGGAGGGCCCCGGCAGCTCACTCGGAGTGCCGAGGATCGACGCAGGGGGTTGCTCACTTTGCGAGGTCTGCGTGGGCATCTGCCCGACGGGCGCATTGGTGTCCGACCAGCGCGGCGCCGGTTCGCTCCGCCTCAGCGTCGAGTTCGGTCGCTGCACTGGCTGCGGGGCATGCGTGTCTTCGTGCCCGGAAGAGGTGATCAACCTCGACAAGGCAGTTGACAGTGCTCTCCTGGCGAAGGGACGCCACGTCGTGGCAACGGCACCGGCTGGCAGGTGCGAACGCTGTGGGGCGCCGCTCGTTTCCGGGCCCTCGCTCGCGGCCCTGCGGCGTCGCCTGGGTGGGGCGCACCCCAACTTGACGGGGCCGACCAGCATCTGCGCCGACTGCCGGCTCGGCGGTCGGTCTGTGAAGGGGAACACGTGGCGCGCAACATAGGCGTTCGAGCCCTCCGGCGGGGGCCTCGACTCGCCGTCGGCTCGTCACGTGCGGGGCCGGCATGAGCCGCCACCATCGGCCTTCACTCGGTCGCGAGGACCTCCTCGATCCAGGAGTACGCGGCCACGGCTGCCGGGAAACCCCGCGTGGTCACCGTGAGGGCGACGACGTGGAGCAGTTCCTCGGGTGTCGCGCCCGCCTTGAGAGCCCGCCGGGCATTGGAGCGCACGGCGCCTTCGGCCATCGCGCCGATGGCGATACCGAGCTTGACGAGGCGGCTCGTACGTTCGTCCAACGGGCCCGAGTTTGCGGACTGAGCGAGGGCCCCGAGGTTGGCGGACAACTCGGGGAAACGCTCCCGGAAACGCGAGTAGATCTCAGGTAGGTACTGCTCGGTGGTCATCTAGTCCTCCCCCCAAGCCAGCGGTCTGTCCGGTCTCCCGACCACGGGCAAGACCGAGACTACTTCACCGGCTTCGAACCTCAACGAGTTCGGCCTTGTCGGGTCGCCTGCCGCCCGCTCGACGCTTTCCGGGGCCATGCGCGACTTCTCCGGCGCGACCTCGCAGGCTCCTCGGACTTAGACCTTGAGCGGATAGGCGTCGTCAGCTCTCTTAGGGAAGGCGGCGATCGAGGAGCTTTGTGATGAGCAGTATCGCGACGACGAAGGCGAGCTGGGCCCGTCGGTGTGCGGCCCGTCGGTCCGTGCTTCGCCGCAGCTGTCCGTAGTTCGACAGCCACGAGTTCCTCCGCTCCACGGGCCAACGCTTCCCGAGCGGCGCCGGCTGCTTCGTGCCGTCCCCGGGCGTACGTCGCTGCTTTGCGCATTCGAGGCTTGGGATGCCGAGCGTTGCGACAGGCGCCGGACAGCGTTGGTGTCGGCAGACGGGTACCGGGCAACGCAGTTCAATGCCGGGTGGAGACCAATGTCGGAGCCGTCCGTCTATGGCAATCAGTCGGGTTCAAGGTTCTTGCCACGATTCCGGACGCATTCGACCACCCCGTGCACGGTCTCGTCGGTCTCCATGTCATGTATCGAAATCTGCCATAGGCAAGAAATGTTCGCTGTGCGATGATGGGGCTTTCCTGCTGGTCCATGCACCAAAAGAGGAGGGAGACATGCGAATCACGTCCACTACGTGCTTGTCAGGTGTCGCGGGGGTGCTCCTTGCCGCTGCTCTCGTTGGCGTACCTTCGGCGGCTCCGGTCGCCTCGGCGTCCACCGGCAGCTCAAGCACTTACCTGGTAGGTGTGTCAGAACCTGTGACCGGCGCCGAGGCCCAGGCCGGGACGGAGATCTATGACGGCGAGCTGCTGGCGGCCGACAAGATCAACGCTGCCGGTGGAGTGCTCGCTCACAAGATCGCCCTGGTTGAGGAGGACGACGCCTGTGACCCGCAGACCTCGGTCAACGCAGCCAACAAGCTGGTTTCGCTCGGTGTGCAGGCGATGGTCGGAGGTTACTGCTCGAGCGCGGCGCAACCTGCAGAGGCGATTTACGCCCGGGCCGGCATCCCCAATATTCAGGCCGCCGCCAACTCCAGCACCCTCACCGAGGGGGGATACCACAACGTCTTCCTGATCGACCCCGGTGGCCCGCTGCAGGCCCAAGAAGCCGTCGGCCTCTTCACCAAGGTCCTGAAGGTCAAGACGCTCTTCATCGCCGACGACCAGTCGACGTACGCAGTGAACGTGGCCCAGCTCACGGCCAAGGGCCTGGCCGGCACGTCTGTCAAGGTCCTGCCGGTCGAGGCCGTCCCCAGCACCGACCAGGACTTCTCCTCTGTGATCGAGACGGTGCGGGCCGACAATGCGACGGCTATCTACTGGACGGGCTATTTCGCCCAGGCGGCCGAGTTCGTGCGCCAGCTCCGCACCGACGGCATCACCATTCCTTTCGTGTGCGCCGACGGTTCGGTTGACCCCACGTTCATCAAGGACGCGGGGACGGCAGCCAACGGGACTTACGCGACCATTGCCGTGCTGTCCTCGTTCCTCACCGGAAGCTCGGCCAAGGCGTTCGACAGCGCCTACGCGAGCAAATTCCACGCTCAGCCCGGGCCCTACTCGGCGTACGGCTACGACGGTGTCTACGCCTTGGCCGACGCGGCCAAGGCAGCCGGGAGCCTCTCGCCCGCCAAGGTGATCAAGGCCCTGCACAGCTTGAAGTTCGCAGGCCTGACCGGAGAGGTTTCTTTTGCCGCCAACGGGTCGCGACTGGGCGCGCACTTCGTGGTCCTCGAGGTAATAGGAGGGCAGTACAAGCTGGCCCCACAGCAGCCCACGATGTAAGCCAAAGACCCGTTGCTTCTAGCCCGTAGCCGGGACAGGATGCCGTAACCGTGACCTGGACCGTCGTCGTCCCCGACATCGTCGCGGGCCTGTTCCTCGGCGCGTTCCTGGCCCTGGTGGCCGTGGGCTACAGCATGGTCTACGGCATCCTCCGGCTGATCAACTTCGCTCATGGTGACTTCTACATGTTGGCGGCCTTCGTGAGCTACAGCCTCCTGGCCGCCGTGACCGTGGGCACGAAGATCAACTGGGGCAACGTCGTCTGGGTCGGCATCGTCACGATGATCGCGGGCGGCGTCCTCGCCATGTCGGTAGAAAGGCTCGTCTACAGGCCCATGAGGAGGGCGGCGGTCCTGTCTGTCATGATCGCCGCCCTGGGGGTCTCCCAGGTCTTGGAGAACGGCGTCCTCAACATCCCCGCCTGGGGCTCCAACTACCTCCCCTATCCGGTGACCCCGCCCAGCACCGGTTTCAACGTGGACGGCGTCCACTACACCTGGACGCAGGTGGTCATCGTGGCCATTGCCGTCGTGCTCGTCACGGCGGCATGGTGGATCGTCAACCGCACGATGCTCGGCACCGCCATGCGGGCCGTCGCCCAGGACCGCGCCGCGGCGACATTGATGGGCATCAACACCGACCGCATCATCTCCCTTGTGTTCTTCATCGGAGGAGCCTTGGCGGGAGCGGCGGCCGTCACCTCGAGCCTGTACTACGGGCAGATCAACTACCTGGAGGGCTTCTCCCTCGGGTTGCAGGCCTTCACCGCGGCGGTGATGGGCGGCATCGGCAACGTTGCCGGCGCCGCCGTGGGCGGCCTTCTGCTCGGCATCCTGGAGTCGGTCGGCACTGGCCAATTCGGCGCACAATGGGCGCTGCTGTTCGCCTTCGTGGCGCTGGTGCTCACCTTGTGGCTGCGCCCCACGGGACTACTAGGCGAACGCGTTGCCCAGAGAGTCTGAGGACCTCGCTGTCCCGAGCGAGATAGCGCCGACGGCGCTTTGGGACGTCGAGCAACATGCTGCAAGTGGCCTCAATGCGGCGCTGTCCCGCGTACACCCGGGCCTCCCAGTCGCGCTCGTGGCGCTCGGTCTGGCCGCGTTCCTGCCCCCTCTGGTCCAGAACACCTACGTGGTCAGCGTGGCCATGCAGGTGGAGATCCTCATGTGCCTGGCACTGGGGCTCAACTTCGTCGTCGGCCTCTGCGGCATGCTCGACCTTGGATTTGCCGCCTTCTTCGCCATAGGCTCCTACACGACCGGGTTGCTGTCAGTGGATTTGCACTGGCCCATCCTCGCCACCGTGCCGCTTGCGGTGGTGGCCTCGCTGATCGGCGCCGTCTTCATCGGGACGCCAACCCTCCGGCTGCGCAGCGACTACCTCGCCGTCATCACTCTCGGCTTCGGCGAGATCATCCAAAACATCGTCACGAACCTCAACCAGACAGGTGGGCCCGAGGGCATTTCGGGGATCGCACCCCTCAGCGTGGCAGGACTGACGGTCACCAGCACCGCCGGGTATTTCTACGTGTTCCTGGTGCTCACCGTGCTGTTCACCTGGGTCAGCTACCGCGTGCGCCGTTCCCGGCTCGGGAGAGCCTGGCTGGCGATTCGTGAAGACGAAGACACCGCGCAGGCGATGGGCATCAAGGTCCACCGCTTCAAGCTGTACGCCTACATGGCAGGCAGCGTGTACGGCTCCATCACCGGTTCCCTCTACGGCGCTGCCTTCATCGCCATAGCACCGCCAAGTTTCGGCTTCAACGAATCGCTGTTGGTGGTGATGGCGGTGGCCATGGGTGGTATCGGCAGCATCTGGGGCGCACTCCTGGGGGCGGGGGTGGTCATCGCGAGCCCGGAGATCTTCCGCCAGTTCGCCAGTGCCCGCCTGCTGGTCTTCGGCTTCTTACTGGTTCTCATCATGGTGCTGCGGCCCCAGGGCATCTGGCCGGAGACCGGTCTCGGTCTGGAACGGCGGGCACGTTCGGTCGCCCGTTCCGTCCGCGGTTTCGCCCGTCCCTCCACGCGCCGCTCCGGTGAGGGGGCTCCGTGACGGCGCTGCTGGCGACGGACAGCCTCTCGTTGCGCTTCGGTGGCCTCGACGCCCTCTCCAGGATCACCCTGGAGATACCGGACCGCTCGCTCTTTGGCGTGATCGGCCCGAATGGCGCCGGCAAGACCTCGTTTTTCAACTGCCTCACCGGCTTCTACCGCCCCAGCAGCGGGTCCGTCATCTTCGACGGGCTTGATATCACGCGGCTCCCCGCCAATCGGGTGGCCGCGCTCGGCATCCGGCGGACCTTTCAGAACGTGCGAGTGTTCCCGCGCCTTACGGCACGGGAGAACGTCCTCATCGGGGCCCATCTTCGGGCCAGCGCCAGCCCCTGGGGGACCGTGTTCGGGACGCCCGGGATCCGCCGGCGCGAGCGTGCGCTGGCCGACGAGGCGGAGCACTGGCTCAACTACGTTGGGCTCGGGGACAAGGCCGATGTCCGGGCCGCCGATCTCGCATACGGCGTGCGCAAGCGCCTGGAGGTGGCCAGAGCGCTGATCGCCCGACCCCGAGTGCTGCTGCTCGACGAGCCCGCCGCCGGGGTGAGCTCGGTCGAGCGCGACGAGCTGGCCGACGTGATCCGAAGGACGTGGGAAAGCGGTGTGACCGTGGTGATCATCGAGCACGACGTCGAGCTCGTGATGCAGCTGGCCAAGACTGTGGCCGTGCTGGACCGGGGCCGGCTCCTCGTGGAGGGCCAACCCGAGGCTGTCCGGAACGACGAGCGGGTCATCGAGGCCTACCTGGGGCGGCGTCGCCGGTGAGCGTCCTCGACGTCTCCGCCATGACGGTGTACTACGGCCCCGTCCGGGGGGTCTCCGACGTCAGCCTCAGTGTCGACGAGGGCGAGATCGTCGCCCTACTAGGCGCCAATGGCGCCGGCAAGAGCACGGTCCTCAAGGCACTGTCCGGACTGGTAAAACCCCGCTCTGGCGCGTTGTCGTTCCTGGGCCAGGACCTGAGACGAGTCTCACCGCCCGCCCGGGTCCGGCTGGGCCTCGTCCATGTGCCCGAGGGCAGGCGCATCTTCCCCTCCCTCACGGTCAGCGAGAACCTGGAACTGGCGGGCTTCGGGGTCGGCGGGCACCGGTCGCGCCGGCGCGAGCAGCTGCAAGCGGTGCTCCACCGTTTTCCCATCCTCACCCCCCACATGCCCAAGCTGGCGGGGATGCTCTCGGGCGGCGAGCAGCAGATCCTCGCCATCGCCCGGGGGATGATGGCGGAGCCGAAGTTGCTCATGGTGGACGAGCCCTCCCTGGGTCTGGGACCGCAGATGGTGGAGTCCGTCTACGACTTCCTGGTGCAGATAGCGGGCGAAGGCACCGCGGTCCTGCTCGTCGAACAGAACGTGACGCTCGCCTTCGAGATCACGAACCGGGCCTACGTATTGCAGCAGGGCCGACTGGTGCTGTCCGGTCCCAGCCACGAGCTGGCCGACGACCCGCGGGTAGTAACCGCCTACCTCGGCGGGCGCGCCGAGCCGACGGGGCAGACGCCTCAAGCATGAAACCCGACGGAGGCCCCTTGCCGCCACCCGCACCCTGCTTGCCGGGCTGCCCGAGCCCGGGAAGGGAAGTGACCGCCGTCGACGTCCACGCCGGTGGCGAACCGGGGCGGGTCATCGTGGGCGGGATCGAGGACGTGCCCGGGGCGACGATGTTCGAGAAGATGCGCCACATCGCCACCTGCCACGACGACCTTCGCCTGCGCATGCTTCGCGAGCCCCGGGGTTACCCGGCGGCCAACTGCAACCTGGTGCTGCCACCCACCGACCCCACCGCGGCTGCCGGCTTTGTGATCATGGAGCAGGTCGAGTACCCGCCGATGTCTGGCACCAACACCATCTGCGTGGCCACCGTGCTGATCGACAAAGGCATGGTGGAGGTGAAGGAGCCGGTGACGAGCTTCACACTGGAAGCCCCGGCCGGTCTTGTCCGTGTCGAGGCTGACGTGGTCGGAGGACGGGCCCGGGGGGTCACGTTCGAGAACGTGCCCTGCTTTGCCATGCAGCTCGACGCCCCGGTCGAGGTGGCCGGCCTCGGCACTGTGCGCGTCGACCTGGCCTACGGCGGCATGATCTACGTCATCGCCGACGCCACCGCTCTGGGCCTGCGCCTCGCCGCGGATGAGGCCCGCGACCTGGTGCGCGTCGGTGAGTGCATCAAGGCTGCCGCCCGCGAGCAGGTGCCGCAGCACCACCCCGGACGACCCGAGCTCGTAGGCCCGACCATCGCCTGCCTGGTGGGACCGGCCAGCGGTCCCCACGCCGACCGGCGCAACGCCGTCGTCGTTTCCACAGGCGCCTTCGACTGGCGCCGGCCGGACACCTGGACGGGTGTGCTTGACCGTTCCCCGTGCGGAACCGGGACCTGCGCGCAAATGGCCGTTCTCCACGCCCGGGGGCAGCTACCGCTCGACCACGCGTTCCGCAGCGAGGGGATCCTGGGGACCGTGTTCACCGGCAGGCTGGTGACCGAGGCCAGGGTGGCCGGCCGTCCAGCCGTGGTCCCGACCATCACGGGTACCGCCTGGGTCACGGGCCACACCCGTTTTGTGCTCGACCCCGAGGACCCCTTCCCAGCCGGTTTCACCGTCGGCGACATCTGGGGCGCCGGGACCGCGGCCGCGAGGGCCGATGGATAACCTCTCCTGATGCGGTCTCGCCTGGTCCTCGGAGCCGTCGACAGCCACACGGAGGGCATGCCGACACGGGTGGTCACCTCCGGAGTCGGCGAGCTGCCCGGCGCCACGATGGCTGAACGCCGGCTGTACGTCATGAACCACCGTGACGACCTTCGCACGCTGCTGATGCACGAGCCCCGCGGCCACAGCGCCATGTCGGGCGCCATCCTGCAGTCCTCGACGCGTCCCGACGCCGATGTCGGGGTGGTCTTCATCGAAGTGTCGGGGTGCCTGCCGATGTGCGGCCACGGCACGATCGGAACGGCTACCGTGCTGGTGGAGACGGGCATGGTCCCGGTCAAGGAACCCGTCACGGTGATCCGCCTCGACACCCCCGCCGGCCTCGTCGAAGCGTCAGTCGAGGTGGAGGACGGGCGGGCGAAGAGCGTCACCCTCCGCAACGTGCCAGCTTACTTGCACCTGCGCGACGCCACCGTACGGGTGCCCGGGTTCGGCGAGGTGGCGCTCGACCTGGCCTGGGGTGGCAACTTCTATGCTCTGCTGCCCGCTGCCTCGATGGGCCTGGCCGTGCGACCGTCGCTCCACGACGACCTCGTCAGAGCCGGTCTAGAGGTCATGGCCGCGATCAACGACCAGCTCAGCTTCGCCCATCCCGAACACCCGTCCATCGACTACTGCCACCACGTCGTGCTCACCGAGCCGGGTGACGAGGCCGTCTCCGGTCGCGCTGCGGTCGCCATCCACCCGGGTTGGCTGGACCGGTCACCTTGCGGTACGGGGACGTCCGCCCGTATGGCCCAGCTTCACGCACGCGGGGAACTGAGCCTGGGGGAGGACTACGTGCACGGCTCGGTCCTCGGGACGTGCTTCACCGGGCGCCTGATCGGCACCACAAAAGTGGGCGCGTTCGACGCCGTCATACCCACGGTGCGGGGCCGAGCCTGGCTCACCGGGATGGCCAGTTATCTCCTGGACCCATACGACCCCTTCCCCGCCGGCTTCCTTTTGGGGCGAGAAGCCTGACCGGTACCAGGTCGCGAGGCGAGGGCGGCGGGCCTGGTCGTCGCGTCCTGGGATCTGGTCCATGGTCCCTGCCGGCCCGCGTCGAGGTGCTGGTAGTCGGGGCGGGCATCATCGGGGCCGCTGTCGCGAACAGGCTGGCGGCAGCCGGTTTGGACGTCTGCCTCCTTGATCGCCTCGGCCCGGCCGCGGGCACCTCTTCGGCCGGCGAGGGCAACGTGCTTGTATCCGACAAGGTGCCCGGCCCGGATTTGGCCCTCGCCCTGCGGGGGGTGGAATTGTGGCACCAGCTGGCCGGAGAGGCGGGAGAGCGGGTCGAGTTCGAAGCCAAGGGCGGCCTGGTGGTGGCCCACGACGAGAAGGAACTCGACGCGCTGTTCACCCTGGCTGAGTCGCAGCGCCAGTTGGGAGCGCATGTCGAGCTCGTCACCGCCGGCGCTTTGCACGAGCTGGAGCCAGCCCTTGCCGAGGATCTGAGCGGTGGGGCCTTCTACGAGCAGGACTGCCAGGTCCAGCCCATGGCGGCCGTCGACTTCTTCGTCCGCCAGTTCGGCGCCCACGGGGGCCGCCTGGTAAGGGGGGCCGAGATCGTCGGGGCGGAGCATGACAGGCAGGGGATCCTCCGCTCGGTCCGCACCACCGTGGGCACCGTTGCCGTCGGGACGTGCGTCGTCAACGCCGCCGGCCCCTGGGCGGCTGAGGTGGCCCGGTGCTTGGGCACGGGCATACCGGTCGAGCCCCGGCGCGGCCATGTGCTGGTGACCGAACCGGAGCCTCCGTTCGTCCGCCACAAGGTCTCCGAGGCCGGCTACGTGAGCACCGTCCACGACGACGGCACCGGCCTAGCCTGCTCTGCGGTAGTCGAGGCGACCCGGAGCGGCACCGTGCTTCTCGGCTCCTCCCGGGAGTTCGTGGGCTTTTCCCGTGAGCTCGACCCCGGGATTGTCAGGACAATCGCGGCTCGGGCCGTGGCCCTGTTCCCGGACCTCGCCCGGGCCCGCTTGATGCGGGCCTACATCGGCTTTCGCCCGACGACGCCCGACCGGCTCCCCATCATCGGCGCGGACCGCTCCGTCGGCGGCATCTACCACGCAACGGGCCACGAGGGAGCGGGCATCGGCCTGGCACTGGTCACCGCCGAGATCGTGGAGACCCTCGTCCTCGGCGAGACGCCTCCCATGGACCTGGCACCGTTCGCTCCCGAGCGCTTCTCCGCTGTCGCACGGACCGGCGCAACCGGCCCCAAAGTTCTCGAGGCCCCGGACAAAGCCCCGGAAAGGGAGACGGCACCGCCGGACAGCGGAGGTACTTCCCCCACACACCACTTCATGACTTCAGGACGGGTCGAGCGAAGGCCGCTCGCGGCCCTTCGCTCCTGGGGCCGCGGGCCCTCCTCACCCGTATCAGCCCGCCCGCCGCTGCTGCACTTCCGTTTCGACGGTCGAGCGCTCACGGCTCCACGCGGCAGCACCGTCGCGGGAGCTCTGCTGTCCAACGGCGAGCGGGCATGGAGGACGACGCGAACGGGCGGCCAACGGCGTGGGCTCTTCTGCGGGATCGGCACGTGCTTTGACTGCCTCGTCGACCTGAACGACGACAAAGCCGTCCGCGCCTGTGTGGCCCTGCTCCAGGAGGGGGACGAAGTCAATAGCTCGTCCTCGGTTGGCACTGGAGGGCTCTTTGGTGGCCCCACCAGGCAGCCGGCGCCGGGCAGCGGGGAACCGCAGCCGGCGGCGGACGGAACGGGGCCTCCCCAGGATGCCTGAGGTCGTAGTTGTTGGCGCCGGGCCGGCAGGCATGGCAGCCGCCGCCGCGTCCGCCAGCCGGGGTGCTCGGGTGGTCCTGGTCGACGGCGCGCCTCGTCTCGGCGGTCAGTACTTCCGTCAACCGCTGGCGGAGCCCGCGAGCAACGGTGACCAGCCCGCACCTCCGGCCGGCCTGCTGTTGCCGGCGCGGTTCCGCCACCTGGCGACAAACCCGGCTGTCGAGCTCCGGCTCGGTTGCGAAGTCTGGTCGGTGTCGAAGGGCTCCTCGGGCTTCACCCTCCGTCTCACCGACGGTGCGCCGGCGGCGCTCCATTCGCCCGCACTTGTACTGGCCACGGGAGCGTCCGAGCTGACGCTCCCATTTCCCGGATGGGAGCTCCCGGGCGTGGTCACCGCGGGCGCCGCGCAAGCTCTCCTCAAGTCCCAGCACGTCCCCATCGGCCGGCAGGTCGTGGTGGCCGGCACCGGCCCCTTCCTGCTACCGGTGGCGGCCGCCCTGGCCGAAGCGGGGGCCCGGGTACTCGTGGCCGAGGCGGCGCCGGGCCGCTCAGCGCCCCGAGCCGTGCCCACCCTCCTGCGGTACCCCCGCAAGCTGAGGGAGGCGGCCGGATATGGCCTGGTGCTGGCCCGCCACCGGGTGTCGGTGCTCACAGGCTGGGCTGTCGTCCGCTGCGAGGGTGAGGGCCGTGTCGAGCGGGCGCTCCTCGCCCGCTTGGGGCCGAACTGGGAACGGCTGCCGGGACCGAGCCGCAGCGTCCCGGCCGACGCGGTCTGCGTCTCTTACGGCTTCGTGCCCCGCCTCGAGCTTGCGCTCCAGCTCGGCGTGCCCGCCCTCAGCCGCGCCGACGAGCTGGCGGTAGGCGTTGCGACGGACGCCACCATGGGCACATCTGTCGGCGGCCTGTTCGTCGCCGGCGAGCTGGCGGGAGTCGCCGGCGCCGAGGTGGCCGAGCTCGAAGGCGAGCTCGCCGGGCACTCCGCGGCCTCGTACCTCGGGCTGGCCGACGATCGTGGCCCCACCGAAAGACAGCGGCTCCTTCGGCGCCTGCGCAACGGCCGCGCCTTCAGCGCGCGGTTGTCGGCCCTTTACCCCCTCCGCGCCGGCTGGAGCTCGGGGCTCGAGCCGTCGACAGTGTTCTGCCGGTGCGAGCAGGTGCTTTGGGAAGCGGTCGAGTCCGCCATCGCCCGGGGCGCCACGACAGCCCGGGAGGTGCGCAGCCTCACCCGCTGCGGGATGGGCTACTGCCAGGGCCGGACCTGCGGGCCAGCGTTACAGATGGCGATCTCGGCCCTGGCCGGCCGGCCGTTCGACGAGGTCGGGGACCTGCACAAGCGCCCGGTGGCGGTGCCCGTCTTCTTGGGCAGGGTCGCCAGCTCTTAGGCTCTTGGAGGTTGCCAGGCTTGGAGAGGACCTGGCTCCCCAACAGGAGGTTGACATGGGGTTACCAGCGGACCGGGTCGACCGAATGGAGGTCTACAGCTGCCCACTCACCTACGCCCACGGTACCTACGTCATGTCGGCCAACCGGACGATCACGACCCTGGAGAGCACCGTGGTCGTCCTGCGTACCGCCGAGGGCGTGTCCGGATACGGGGAGGTCTGCCCCCTGGGCAGCACCTATCTTCCCTCGTCCGCAGCCGGTGCCCGGGCCGCCCTCCGGGAGGTCGCGGGAGCGGTGGTGGGCCAGAGCGCCACCAACATCGGCAAGCTGCACGCCTCGATGGACGCCGTGCTTGCGGGTCATGGCTATGCCAAGAGCGCAGTGGACATTGCCGCCTTCGACCTGTTCGGCAAACTCCGCGGGGTCCCCGCGTGTGAACTGCTAGGCGGTCGCCAGATGACCAAAGTGCCTCTCTACGTCGCGGTGCCGCTCGGACCACCCGCGGAAATGGTCGACTTCGTGCTCTCCGAGCGAGCACGAGGTATCCGTCGGTTCCAGCTCAAAGTGGGCACAGACGCGGAAACGGACGTCGCCCGTGTGCGAGCGGTGGTGGAAGCCACCGTAGAAGGCGACTCGATCGTCGCGGACGCCAACGGCGGCTGGCGCCTGGCCGAAGCTGTCCATGCCGTCGGGATGCTGGAGGGCACGCCCCGCTTGCGCATCGAGCAGCCGTGCCGGTCGTTCGAAGAGTGCCTGCAGGTACGCCGCCGGACCTCGCTACCGATGGTCCTCGACGAGGTCATCACGGACATGCAGGCATTGTTGCGGGCCACGGGCGAGCGGGCCGCCGAGGGCATCAACTTGAAGATCAGCCGCGTCGGGGGGCTCCTACCGGCGCGGGTGATGCGTGACGTCTGCGTTGAGCTCGGCGTCGCTCTCCTGATCGAGGACACCTGGGGCGGCGACCTGTGCAGCGCGGCGGTGGCGGCCCTGGCCGGGTCCACCGCTCCTTCGGCTCTCTGGGCGGCGTCCTTCATGAACGACTGGACCCTAGAACACGTGGCCGGTTACCAACCCCGCTCAGCCGGAGGATGGGGGCCAGTCCCGGAGGCCCCCGGGCTCGGCATCGACGTCGACGAGGACCAGCTTGGGGAGCGCCTTTTCGAGGCGCGCGCGGACCGTGCCTAGCATCAGCGCGTCCGTAGGCTCCGGCGCCACCGGGCGGACATCGGGTGCCGCGGGCCCGGCGTCCCTCGAGTGCCGGGGGCCCCTCGAGCGCCATGGATGAGCTCTCGGTCATCGGGCGGGCGGCTATCGAGCAGGCCCTCCCGCCGTCGCGGGCTCGTGGTGCCATCGGTACCGCCTTGCTCTTGGGTGAGAGCAGGCCGATCGCCCGGACGTCCCTCGCCTTCGGCGCCGGCGAGCTGCTGGTCATGCCGGCCGAGGACCGGGACCTCGCCGGTGTGAAGATCCTCACCCTTGCCCCGAGCTCCGCTTCCCAGGGGGACCCGGCGGCCGGCGCCGGCACGCCATCCCCGTCGCCCGGCACCGATGCTCGCGGTCCCCACGCGCAGGGCGTCTACGTGCTCTTCGAGGCTCTCAGCCTCACGCCCGTGCTCCTGCTCGATGGGGCGGCACTGACCGAGGTCCGCACCGCCGCCGTCTCCGCCTGGGCAACGGAGGTTCTCGCTCCGCCTGACGCCAAGACGCTCGTGCTTTTCGGTTCGGGGCCGCAAGCGCACGCTCACCTCCGTGCGCTGGCCGACATCCGCGCCCTGGAGGAGATGTTCCTCGTGACCCTGGACGACCGCAGCGCTTTGGAACTGCTGGCACTGGCGCAGAGCCTGGGGATCAGGGCCAGGCGCGCCGGTGCCAGCGAGGTCGCCAGAGCGGACATCGTCTGTTGCTGTACCACCAGCCCCGTGCCCCTTTTCGACGGCACTCTGCTCCGGCCGGGCACCCACGTCATCGCCATCGGCTCGCACCTCCCGGACCGCCGGGAACTCGACACGGCAACAGTGCTCCGCAGCGTGGTGGTCGTGGAAACCCGGGCCAGCGCCCTGGCCGGGGCGGGCGACCTCATCATCCCCATCGAGGAGGGCGCGCTCGGGGCGGAACTGGTGGCCGCCGACCTCTTCGAGCTGGCACGCGGCTTTGCCCCCCCTCGTGACGGGCACGACGTGACCCTGTTCAAGTCGGTGGGCGTCGCCTTCGAGGACCTGGCCATGGCGCGCGCCGTTCTCGAAACGCTTCGCACGTCGCCTCTTTAAGGCGGCGATAATGGGCTCGAGTCAGGACAGCGACCCGTCGTCGCGGCCCGCAGCTCCCAAGTGTGCCCACACCCGGCCAGAAAGAGGAGCTCCCATGAGTAACGCCCAACAGCTGAAAGGCATACTGCCGGCATTGGTGACCCCGTTTACGGACGACGGTGCGATCGACGAGGCTGCGCTGCGCTCGCTGGTGTCCCGGCTCGTCGCTGCCGGCGTCGGCGGCCTGGTCCCGTGCGGCAGTACCGGCGAGTTCACAGCCCTTTCTTCCGAGGAACGCAAGCGTGTCACGGGGGTCGTCGCTGAGGCGGCGGCCGGCGCGGTGCCCGTGGTCCCTCAGACTGGTGCCCTTACGACCAAAGAGACGGTCGAGTTGAGCAAGCACGCCGAGGGCGTAGGCGCCGCCGCCGTGATGGTGGTCCCGCCCTTCTACGAGCCACCGGGGTGGGCGGACCTCCTCGCGCACTACGAGACGGTGGCCCGCGGCATCGCCATACCCGTGATGATCTACAACATCCCCGCGGCGAGCGGTACCCAGATGACCGTGGAGAGGATCGAGGAGCTGGCGAGCATTCCTGGCGTGGAGTACATCAAGGACAGCAGTGCGGACGCCGTCCTGCTGACCAGGCTGATTCAGGAGTACGGCGACCGGCTCGGGGTGTTCAACGGCGCGGACACGCTCTCGTTTTGCGCCCTGGCGGCAGGTGCGCGGGGCGCCGTGTGGGGAGCTGCGAACTTCATCCCCGAGCTGACGGTGGAGCTCTACCGCCACCTGGTCGTCGAGAAGGATCTGGACACGGCGCGGGCCGTCTGGGACAAGATCTGGCCCATCTGCCACATCCTCGAGAGCACGAACTACGCAAGCGCGGTCAAAACAGCCTGCGAGCTGGCCGGGGTCCCAGCCGGACCTACACGGGACCCGGTCCGTCTCCTGGACGACGACGGTCGCAAGAAGTTGGCCACTGCCCTCGCCAACGCCAGCGTCACCGGATAGTCATCCAGATTGTTTTCACCTCCGTGTACTGGTCGAAGGCTTCCAGACCGTTGTCGCGACCACCGAAGCCAGATTCCTTGTAGCCGCCGAACGGCGTCGTTATGTCTCCCTCGGAAAAGCAGTTCACCGACACCGTGCCCGCCCGGACAGCACGAGAGACACGTAGCGCGCTGTCGAGGCTCCTGGTCCAAAGTGACGCGGTCAGCCCATAGTTGGTGTCGTTGGCGAGCTCAACAGCTTCCGCTTCGTCCTTGAACGAGATGACGCAGATGACCGGGCCGAAAATCTCCTCGCGTGCGACGCGCATGTCGCGACGGACGTTGTCGAAGATCGTGGGGGCGACGAAGTAGCCGCCCGTCTCCTCCAGTACGCGCTCACCACCAATGACCACGTCGGCACCCTCGTCCCGACCCGTCTCGATGTACCCCAGCACCTTTTCCATATGCCGTTCCTCGACCATGGGCCCTATCTTCGTAGCAGGGTCGAGCGGGTCGCCGACGGTCCACTCGGTCGCATGCTTCACGACACTTTCCAGCAATTCGTCCTTGATCGAGTGGTGGACCAGGAGGCGTGACCCCGCCGAACAGTTCTCGCCCATGTTCCAATAGCCTGCCGACAGGACGTCCTGGGCGACTATCTCGAAATCCGGCGCATCGGCGAGCACTATCTGGGGGTTCTTCCCCCCTAGTTCGAGGACTACCTTCTTCAGGTTGCTTTCCGACGAATAACCGAGGAACAGGCGACCGACTTCGGTCGACCCGGTCACCGACACCGCGTCCACGTCCTTGTGACAGCCCAGGGCCTGTCCGACCTTTTCGCCAGAACCGGGAACGATGTTGAGCACGCCGGCGGGGACACCGGCCTGTGCCGCCAACTCGGTCATGCGGATGGCGCTCAGCGAGGTGAGCTTCGACGGCTTCACGACCACGCTGTTCCCCACGGCCAGGGCAGGTGCCACCTTCCAGGCGAACATCAGGGCCGGGAAATTCCACGGCAGGACAGCCGCGACGACGCCGACGGGTTCCCGGACGATCAACCCGAGGTGCCCCGGCCCGGTTGGGGCAACGGAATCGAACAGTTTGTCGGCGGCTTCGGCGTACCAGCGAAAGCACTTGACGGTCTCTGGGACGTCGATCGTCCGGCAATCGGTGATCGGCTTCCCCGCGTCCAGCGTGTCCAGGAGCGCGATCTCCTCGGCATCTTCCTCCAGCAGCTGCGCGAACCGTAACAAGGTTTCTTTGCGCTGTTCGGGGGATTGTCGCGACCACCTGCCATCTTCGAAGGCACGGCGAGCCGCGCTGACTGCCCGGTCCACATCGACCCTGTCACACGAGGTGATCTCGACCAACGTCTTCCCGGTCGCGGGGTTTATGCTGACGAACTGCTCCCCGGACGCCGCCTCGCAAAAATTGCCGTCGATGAAGGCCTGGGTGCGAAACGTGAGCGGTTGCTGCTCCATTGCTGTTGTCATCGGGACACCTCCGAGTCTTTCTGAGGTTCGCCTCGGTGGTCACCGGCCTGCCCGATGTCGGGCTACCTCCGTCCTTCAGGTGTATTCCACCTCGCGCACATTCTAGTTGCTGCATCTCTGGGGTTCACCAGGAGGGGTGCTATGACAAGGAAAACGGCTGCCCTCGGTACGCACTCATGTTCGCGATGTGCTCAGAGCATCGCCGGGACCGGCCCGTGCCGCCAGTACCGCGCCTACCAGCGCGAGTAGACGATGTTGCCATACCGGTGCAGGCTCCGCGTCACCACCTTTTCCCGTAGCCAGCGGACCAGCTCGACGCGGCCGCAGGAACAAATGGGCTCGTCGAACACGCTTATCCCTGCCTCTGCGGCCGCTGCCACCACCTGTTGCTCGGCCTCTCCGAGCACGCGCAGCCGCACCGCTCCCGTGCCCCGCTCGGCTCCCGCGGCGGCCAACGACGCTGCCAGCGAGTCGGCGCTCTCAACGGTGACAGGCACCGGCGCCTTGGCCAAGCCGCCGGCCAGCGCGGGTAGAGCCGGACGTCGCTCAGGAAGCGAGATCCGCAGTGGGGTACCGGTCAGCTCTGCCAGGAGAACGGCTTTGGTCAGCTCATCGTCGGCCACGCCCCCACTGGCGCGCAAGATCACGCCAGGTGCGAACGACTCGTACGACAGTTCGTTCGACTCGCATGCCAAACCGGCCATTTCGGTCACCCGCGAGAAGTGGGCTTCCCAGAAGCGGCGGTAGCTCGCCAGCGACTGGGCCACGCTTATGGTTTCGGCGTCGTGCCAGCGGCGCAGCGCGATCAGGTAGTTGGGCCCTCCTGCTTTCGCCGTTGGCCCCAGGATGGAACGCTTCCAGCCGCCGAAAGGCTGCCGGCCCACTATCGCCCCGGTTATGGCGCGGTTGATGTACAGGTTGCCGGCCTGGCAGTCTGCGGCCCAGCTCCGGTGTTCTTCGGGGTCGAGCGAGGAGAGGCCGGCGGTTAGCCCGTAGGCGACCGCGTTCTGCCACGCCAACGCCTCCTCGAAGCTCTCCGCCCGCATTACCCCCAGCACGGGGCCGAACCACTCCGTCATGTGCGCCCACGACCCCGGCCGCACCCCGGTGCGCACCCCGGGGGACCACAACTTGCGCTCCGGGTCGATGCAGACCGGCTTCACGAGCCAGGACTCGCCGTCTTCGAGCTGGGTGAGGGCCCGTTCCAGGTCTGGGGTGAAGGGCCCCACCAGGGGCCCCATCTGCGTGGCCGGGTCGGTCGCCGGGCCTACCCGCAAGCTGCGCACGGCGTCGGCCAGCTGGCGCAGGAACGGGCTCCGGTCATAAAGGGGTGCTAGGACGATGGCCAGGCTGCCGGCCGAGCACTTCTGACCGGCGTGGCTGAAGGCCGAGTGCACCACGTCCCGGACCGCCTGGTCGACGTCGGCGGTGGAACCGACGATGATCGACCCCTTCCCGCTCGTCTCGGCCAGGATCCTTCGGCTCGGTGCCCAGCGGGCGAAATTGCTGGCTGTCTCCCAGGAACCGGTCAAGACCACGCCATTGACGTCCGGGTGCGTCACCAGGCGCTGGCCGGGAGCCCTCTCCGTGGGGGCGACGAGCTGGAGGACGTGCTCCCCGAAACCGGCCGCGTGCAACTGCTGCACCAGTACGGCCCCCGTTGCCATGGCCGGTCGAGCAGGCTTCAGTATCACCGTGTTGCCAGCCGCCAGTGCCGCCAGGGTCCCGCCGGCGGGGATCGAGAACGGGAAGTTCCACGGTGGCGACACCACCACCACGCCCAGGGGCGAGCTTGCGACCTCGCAGTCGAGCTCAGCCAACAGCGACGACAGCGAGCCACTACCCTCGGCGTACCACCGCGCGAAATCCACCGCCTCGGAGACCTCGGGGTCCGCTTCCTCGACGGTCTTGCCCGTCTCCGAAGCCATCACGGCAATGGCGTCCGCCCGGGCGGACCCGGCCGCCATCACGTCAGCGGCGGCCATGAGCAGCTTGGCGCGCTCGCTCGGCCCCGCCTGTTCCCAATCCTTCGCCGACTCACGGGCGTCGCTCACCGCTTGCTCCACGTCCTTGATACTCACCGTCGCCGGTGCCGCGGGGCGGGGCGCGCCGAGCAGGGCGCTCGCCCATTCCCGGTTGGACGGCACAGTGAGGTCGGTGTCGGGCTCGTTGGCGAACGGAGCGCGATCGGGGCGGGACGCCCTTGCCCCAACACCAGTCGGCGGCCCAGCCTCCACCCGCTCCTTCGCCGGTATTTGCGCCTGCCTGTCCTGTTGCTGGTAGGGCCGGGCCCTCACTTCATGGCGAGCGCGGACGGCGGTCGCGAAACGGGAGGCCTGTTCCTCCCAGATCGCACTGCCCGGCTCCAGGTCGAGCGAGTGGCGGAGGAAGCCCTCCGGGCTCGTGTTCTCGTCCAGCCTCCGGGAAAGGTAGGCCAGAGCGTTGCGAAAGTCCTTCTTGGCGGCCACCGGCACGTAAAGGAGCACCCCCCCGGTCCGCTCGGCGATCGCGGCGGCTTGCTCGTCCGCCATCCCGACCAGCATCTCGATCTCCACCTTCACGCCCAGGTCCTCGGCTAGTACGAGGGCAAAACCCACGTCGAAGAGGTTGTGCGAGGCCACGCCGACCTCCACCGTGCCGCTGCGCGCCGCCTCCAAAAGCCGCTCGAGCATGGCTTTGTATGAGGCATCGGTCTCCGCCTTGGTCAGGTAGGGCGCCTGGGGCCAGCAGCGCAGTTCGGCGTCCGCCTGTTCCATGGCCAAGTTGGCCCCCTTCACCAACCGCACGCGGATCGGTGGGGCGCCAGCCCGATGGCGCTCCGCGGCGAAGGGGAGGACACGCTCGAGTGCCTCGTGGCTACCCGGGAGGTATGCCTGCAGGGCGATCCCGGCCGTGTGCCCAGCGTCCTCTTCCCCGCCCAGCGTCCGGAAGAACGCCTCCAGCGTAAGGTCGAGGTCGCGGTGCTCCTCCATGTCGAGGTTGACGAGCTTGGGGGGCTGGCACGCGGCGGCGGCGTGGAAAAGCTGCCGGAGCGGGCCGCAGACGCGCTCCACCGAGCCGTCGAAGTCGACGAGTGAAAGCCCGGAGGATACCGACGACACTTTCACCGACACGCACGCGACGTCGTCGCGACGCAGGAGCGCCTCTACGGCCCGGGCCCGTCGGGTAGCCTCGTCCCAGCCCAGCACGGCCTCGCCCAGCAGGTTCAGGTTGCCGCGGCCGCGTAACCTGGAAAGCTGCCGCCTGAGCGACCGGGGTTTCGCGGGATAGATGAGACCTCGGGTTTCTCTCCGTAGGCGTGCGGCGACCAGCTTCACGACGGGGAAGGGAGCAAGTTTTCCTGCCACCGCCGCGGCTCGGAGCAAAGCCCTGTCCGTGGCGGAAAAACCTTCCAGCGGCCCAGTGGCGATCATGGCCAGTTCCGCGGCCGCGGTGTGGGCGTCCACCGGGCGCAGCACCCGGTCGGCGATGGCAAACACGAGCTTTGCGCCCGAGGGGCTCGCCAGGAGCCGACGGAAGCGCCGCTGACGGCGCCGGGCACCGGGGCCGGCGAGGGATCGCGCCCGGTTCTCCAGTTCGGCCGCCAGCTCGCATGAACGAGCGATGAGCTCGTCGTCAGATAGTGTCACACCCTCAATTAGATCCCTTCCGGGCCCGCACTGAAAGGATAAAAGGCATACTGTTCATCCGAAAGCTCCTCGATCGCCGCCATCAGCAAGAGAGCTGACGGCGCCCATCCGCGCAAGGTCTTAACATGACGCTTTGACCGGCACACGGTGGCGTCGTTCCCGGATGCGGCGCCGCCTGAGGATCGAGGTGTCAGCCTTCAGGCTTCGAGGCGGCGCTGCCGGGACCGCCGCGCTCGATTGCGCAAGAGGACGCGATTGGCTCCGTGAGCGACGCGGTGAACAGGCGAATGCGAGGATCTTGACCTCGTCGGGACGAGCTGTGGTCGCGGGCGCTGTGGTCGTGGCGCTTGCCGCTTGCGGCTGGTTCGCCGCTGCGCTGCCGCCTTTCGGTGTCGAGGCGAACGTCGTGACGTTCTCCGTGGCCGCGGCGATGCTCGCCATGGGTGCTGCACTGCCACGTCGACCGGCGTCGGATCTGCGCGGGCGGTGGCCGAACCCCGACCAGCCTCCTGTCCCGGTCGCTGCGCGTGCCTTGGCCCGTGCTCCCGCAGATGCGGCCCGGGACAGCTCGCTTCGCGTGTGGGGGCTGATCGCCTGGCTGCTCGCCGCCCTGTTCGCTGGCGCCGTGGAGCTGTGGGAGCTCTTCCATGCTCCGAGGAGCGCCTATCCCACGCTGAGCTCCTTGGCGAACGAGGTGCTGGGACCGGGGCATCGGGTCGCCCGCGCCGTGGCGTTCATGTGCTGGGGTGCTTGTGGTTTGTTCGTCGCACGCCGGCCTTGGCGGCGTGCGTGAACACCGTCCTGTGGGTTGCCGCGGCCGTCGCCGTCTGCATTTGCGAGCTGGCGGGTCGCACGTTGAGGCGTGGCTGGCCCACCGCCGCGCAGCTGCTTCGTGCCGCGCGAGGGCACGCCTTGTCCCGGCTCGCCCTGGTGATCGGCTGGGTCTGGCTGGGCTGGCACGTGTTCGCGCGCTGAGCAGCCGACACGCCATCGCCTTGGCCCGTCGCACGCCCAATCTCCCACGAACGCGTCCCGGCGGGCAGATTCCGGCGTGTCGCGGTCAGTTCACGCCTGACCAGAGGTCCTCGGGCTCTTTCTCGCGCGTCTCTGGCAGGAGGGCGAAGAGGCCTGTGAGCGGAATCGTGGCCGCGAAGACCACGACGGCCGCGAGCCCGAAGCGGTTGCCGACGTCAGCTACCGCGCCGAAGGCCAACAAGCCCGCGGTAGCGCCGAGGACGCCCACGGCGATCTCCCACCCGATGACCGACGCCCTGACGGAGGTTGGGAAAAGCTCGTTGGTGAGCGCGCCGGCCGCGGGCGCGAAGACCGACGCGGCCAGCACCGCGAGCAGGTAGCCGACGGTCGCGCCGAGTCCTGACCCGCTGTAGGTCAGCATGCCGAACAGCGCCATGGCGATCATGGCGCCGCCTGCGGCAAGGCGACGCCCTACCCGGTCGGCGAGGAAGCGGCCCAGCAGCAGCCCGGCGAGCCCGCTGACGCCGGCGGAGGCGACGAGCAGGGCCGTGGTCGTGCCGGCGAAATGTAGGACGTTCTGCGCGTACAGAAAGAAGAAACTGTTGGCCGGTCCGGTCACGACCGACAGAGCGAACGTCAGGGCGGCGACGATGATCAGCCGGCGTCTGAACAGCGGGCCGACCGCGCCGAGCACGGGAAGCGGATGTTCGGTCGCAGCAGCCGCGATCTTGAACCGGTCGGGCTCGGCCACCCATCGCGCTATGAAAGGCAGTCCGGCGAGTGGGAGCAGCGCGAGGAGCACCACGCCTCGAAAACCGAGGGTGCTCGCACCGAGGCTGTGCACGATCGCGATCAGGCCCGACCCGATCCCGTAACCGGCGGCAATGAGCGCGACCGCCTTGGCTCGCTGTGATGATGCGGTCTGCTCGGCGGCGGCGACCTGTGCCACCCCAGAAGTGGCGCTGAGCAGCGGCCGTCCGAGGGCGAAGATGGCCACGAACCACCAGTACGTGGGGCTGATGGCGGAAACCGCCGTGAGCGCCAACCCGATCGCGCACGTCGTGAGCATCAGGCGACGCCGCCCGAACCGGTCGGCCAGCCCCGCGAGCGGCAGGCCGCCAAGGGAAGAGAGGCGGATGACGGCCAGGCCGATCCCGAGCTTGGTCCCCGACAGGCCGGCCTGCTCGGCGATCGTCGCGCCGTGGGTGATGTGACCGAAGTGCTTCGCCACGTCACCGAGCGCCGCGACAGCTCCGAACTGCGCGAAACCGGCTGACATGGCCAGCAGTGCGGCACCCACCACCGCCGGCTCGCGCCAACTGTGAAGGTGCAGCCGCGGATCGAGCTTCGTGCGATCAGCCATGACGGCGCCGGGCGATCCAGAAAGGCAGGTCGAGCACGACGAGAAGGACGAGCGCGACACCGGCCGCGCTGGCGATGTACCAGGGCCACGGCCCGAGGACCTTGAGCAGGGTCCAGTTGCTCGGCGGACGTCGCAGGAACATGTAGTTGGCTCCGCTGAGCGCGTCGACGAGACCAACGACCGCCGTGTAAGCGAGCGTTATGGCGAAGGTCGTGAGCACGGATCCGGGTCGAGGAGTGATTCGTAACCCTATGACGAGGTAGAGGGCAGCGAGGACGATGCCGAGGTGGCCGACCAGGTACTGGAAGAAGACGAGGTGGGGGAAGCCCGCATTGAGGTCCGGCGTGATGACAGCCTGGAGCGTACCGGCCAGGCCCCAGAAGTAGGTGAGCTCTACGAGAAGCGGCTTTCGCCACCAACATGCAGCGGCTGCCACGAGAACCGCGGCGTCGCAGAGCGAGAAGGGGAGGTCCGTCTTCGGCGACCAGGTCTTGGCCACGAGCTCGGCGACGATGAAACTGACCGCGTCGGAGACGAGCACGAGCGCGATCAGTCGAGCTGCGAGGAAACTCCACCGCCCGGGCTTGCGTCTGGCACCCACGCACAGTGCGGTGCCGATCGCAAGTGCGAGCACGACAGCCACAAGATAAGGCACGGGGGTGACCAGCCCCAACATCGGGCCTCCTCTCCTGCTGCTCAGCATTGCCCAGCGCCGCGTGCAGATGGTGTCAAAGCCACGGATCGATGCAGTAGGAGTGCATGCGGTCTACGCTCGCCTCACATACAGGTGGTCAGCGTCTGACCGGGGCGGTGCGGGCGCGCATCCACGAAGAGGTGGTCGAGCATGGAAATTCTCTCCGCCGCAACGCGAGCCGGTGGGGGCGCTCTTGTCGTCGAGCTGGTATTCCTGGCCGTGGCGATCGTGGCCGCGGTCAAGATCCTTCCCAAGGCGGGCTACTCGGCATGGTATGCCCTTCTGCTTTTGATCCCGCTGGTGGGCTTCGTGATGATCCTCGTGTTCGCGTTCGCGGACTGGCCCGTGGACAAGGAGCTTCGCCACTATCGCCAGGGCGGCTACGGGCCTCCGCCGGGCAGCTATCCCGAGCCACCGTGGCCCGGTCAACAGCCCCCCGGTTACCGACCCGGCGGCTCCCAGTTCCCGCCGTCGGCCTGGCCGCCGGCATCCGGGGGTTCGGCGCCTCCACCGCCGAGTGGTCCGATGCCGCCCTGGCCGGGCGGCCCCATGCCTCCGCCGCCGCAAGGCTCGGATCGCTGAAGACCGGCTGCTCCACCGGCGCCGGATGTCTCGTGGCCGCCGTGGCGGGGTGATCCACTGCCAGGACCAGTTCGCCGAGCAGGCGGCTCGTCAACGAGCTGGTAGCCGACGCCCGGGTTGGTGCGCAGGAGGGGACCGCCCTGGTCGCCAAGCTTGTGGCGCAAGCGGCTCGCGTAGACGCGGAGGTAGTGCGTCTCGTTTCCGTAACCGGGTCCCCAGACCTCACGGAGGATGGTCCTGTGGGTGCAGACCTTGCCGGCGTTGCGAGCCAGATATGCGAGCAGGTCGAACTCCCGGGCGGTCAGCTCCACTGGCACCCCAGAGACCCTGACCACGCGCGAGGCGACGTCAACAACGACGGGGCCCACGGTCAAGGTCGCGGTGGCCGGCGAAGGATTGCGGGCAGCCGCGTGCCTGAGCGCGACCCGGAGCCGGGCTTCCAGCTCCTGCATCCCGAACGGCTTTGTGACATAGTCGTCCGCGCCGCTGTCGAGGGCGAGCACCTTGCGGTCCTCGCTGTCGAGCGCGGACAGCACGATCACCGGCACCTCTGTCCACTGCCGCAGCCGCCTGCAGACCTCGACACCGTCGATGTCCGGTAGCCCGAGGTCGAGCACGACGAGTTGGGGCGTCGCCTGAGCTGCACGGGAGAGGCCTTCGGCGCCCGTGAGAGCCACGATCACCTCGAAGCCTCTCGCTTCGAGACCGATGCGCAGCGCCCGCAACAGCGCGGGGTCGTCGTCGACCACGAGCACGCGCGTCACGAGGGGCTCCCGTTGTCCTTGGCCAGCTCGGCGGGCAAGCAGGAGGCTGCCGGCACCGTCAGCATGAAGCGCGCGCCGCCTCCACGCGCCGTCCCGACGCCGATGCGGCCGCCATGGGCCTCGACGAACGCCTTCGCGATGGCCAACCCGAGGCCTGCGCGCCCACCGTCGGTTCCACGATGGAACAGCTCGAAGATGAGCTCGCGCTGGTCTGGCGGCACTCCCGGGCCCGTATCGGAGACGGAGATCTCGACCTCGTCCGCCGAAGCTCGCCAGCGCCTGGCCTCCACCACGATCTCGGCGTCGGGCGGGCTGTGCCGGGCGGCGTTCTCCAGCAGGTTCGCCAGTGTCTGGGCGATGAGTGTGGGGTCCACCTCTAGTGGTGGGAGGTCCGCTGCCACGACCCTGCGCAACCGCGACGCATCGAGAGAGCGCTCGACGAGCGCAGCGGCTTCGTCGATGAGGTCGTCGACCTCGAGGGGCTCGCGTTTCGGCTTGAGCGCACCCGCCTCGAGCCTCCAGAGGTCGAGCACGGTAGTGACCAGGCGTGTCAAACGATCGGTCTGTTCCTCGATGGTCTCGAGCAGGTCACCGCGCGCCGATTCGGGGAGCAGGATCGCCGGTTCCCTGAGATCGGACACGGCGACCTTGATCGAGGCGAGGGGCGTGCGCAAGTCGTGCGCAACGGCGCTGACCAGCGCCGCCCGCCATTCGTCGACCTTCTGGAGGAGATTGGCCTGCAACGCCTGGTCGCGAAGCTGAGCGCGCTCGATCGCAAGGGCGGCGTGGTTGGCGTAGGTCGCCAGCAGGTCGCGGTCGTGGACGTCGAGTGCACGGCCGCGCAAGACAAGCAGCCCGACCGGGCGGCCCGCCGCCGTGAGCGGTATCTGGCGCAGCAGCGCGCCGGCGACGACGCTGCCGGTGAGCGACGCAGGGCTGCCCGAAGCGGGCCGAAGGCGGTCCAGCGACTCGGGCCCGAGCTCGGCGCCGTCGGAGGCGACGATCTCGAGGTAGCCGGTCCCGGCAGACGGCAGCAGGATGGCGACGGTCTCGAGAGTGAAGGTGTTCCGGACACTCGAGGCGACGACGGCGAGCATCTCGTTGAGCGGCTTGTCCGCGACGAGCAGCTCGGTCAGCTCCAAGAGGCGGCGCGAGTCGGCGGCGCGACGCGCCGAGTCTGCTCTGAGCTGCTGCAGGCGCGACACGACGAACGCCACCAGCGCGACGACCGCCACGTACACGATGAGCGCCAGCCAGTTCTGGCCGTTGCCTACCGCAAGGGTCCAATACGGCGGGATGAAGGCCAGGTCGAGCAGGACGAAACCGAGAACGACACCGATCAACCCAACTCGGGGACCGCCGAGCAGCATGGCCCCGACGACCGGCAGGACGAAGACGAGCGCAGCAGCGGCGAAGCTCAGACTGCTGCGGAACGGGAGCATCGCCGCTGTCGCTGCTCCCATGCTCACGACGAGGGCGATGATGCCTTGCCTGAAACCGCGCCAAACAGGAGCTTGTTGCACGCTCAAACGAGTCTAGAGCCTGGTCGACAATCGGCCCGCGGAACTCCGGCGGGAACGGCAGGAGCGAGGCTCGGGGTAGGTAATATTCGTGATGCTCTTGGGCGATGATGCGCTGGTGAGGCAAATGCCGGGAAGTCGGGGGGACCGGTCTCGCGACGAGTGCTCGGACGCGTCCAGGTCGCAAAACGCGACAGCCGCGGCCGGCCGCACGGGCGCCGCTGTGCGGGCCCGGGAGCTGACAAAGCGCTTCGGCGAGTTCACCGCCGTCGACGCGGTCGACTTCGACATCGAGGTCGGGGAGGCATTCGGGTTTCTCGGCGCGAACGGCGCGGGCAAGACCTCGACCATGCGGATGATCGCCTGCTTGTCGCCGATCTCGAGCGGCTCCCTGCAGGTGCTCGGCCTGGACCCGATGCAAGACGGCCCACAGATAAGGAGCAGGATCGGCCTGGTTCCCCAGGACGACACGCTCGATCTCGAGCTCACCGTGAGGGACAACCTCTATCTCTACGGGCGGTACTTCGGCCTGCCCAAGAAGCAGCTGCGGGAGCGGGTCGACCAGTTGCTCGAGTTCGCGCGCTTGACCGAGAGGGCCGACGAGCGGGTGGACCCGCTGTCGGGCGGAATGCGTCGCCGGCTCACGATCGCGAGGGCGCTGGTGTCGTCGCCGAGCCTCGTGGTCCTGGACGAGCCGACGACAGGCCTCGATCCCCAGGCGCGCCACCTGCTGTGGGACCGCCTTTATCGCCTGAAGCGCGAAGGCGTGACTCTCGTTGTCACCACGCATTACATGGACGAGGCCGAGCAACTGTGCGACCGGCTCGTGGTCATGGACGCCGGGCGCATCGCGGCTGCCGGCTCGCCTCGCGAGCTCATCGAGCAATGGTCCACCCGTGAGGTCGTGGAGCTGCGCTTCGATCCCGAGGGTCACGAGGTCCATGGCGAGAGGCTCGCCGACCTGGCCGAGCGCGTCGAGGTGCTGCCCGACCGGTTGTTGCTCTACACCGACGAGGGAGACGCGACGCTCGACGCCGTACGATCTCGCGGGGCCTCCCCGATAGCGGCCCTGGTCAGGCGGTCGACTCTGGAGGATGTCTTCTTGCACCTGACCGGGCGGAGCCTCGTCGATTGAGCTTCACGTCCCCGTTGCCGCCTGTCGCGACGGCGCTGCCACAGGGTCCCGCGACCCCGCGCATGCCGCCCGTGTTGCGGGCGTACCAGTACAACCTGCTCGCATACAAGCGAACCTGGAGGGGGTCGCTCACCACCACCTTCTTGTACCCGGTGCTCTATCTCGCCGCGATGGGCGTGGGCCTCGGCCACTTGATCGCTCACGGCTCATCCGATCAGGCAGTGGGCGGTGTGCCCTACCTCTGGTTCCTCGCGCCCGGTCTGCTGGCGGGCACGGCGATGCAGATCGCCGCCAACGAGTCGACATTCCCGGTGATGGCGGGGATCAAGTGGTTGAAGACCTACCTGGCGATGCTCGCCACTCCCCTAGAGGTGACAGACGTCCTCTATGGCCACCTCCTGTGGATCCTCACTCGTGTCGCCCTGGCGTCGAGCGTCTTTCTCGCCGTGATGGCGGTCTTCCACACCGTGCCTTCCGGGTGGGCGGCGGCGGCGTTCCCGGCAGCGGTCCTGACCGGGGCTGCCTTCGCCGCTCCGATGATGGCCTTCAGTGCCACGAGGGAGACCGACAAGTCGTTCGTCGTGCTCTACCGCTTCGCCATAGTCCCGCTCTTCCTCTTTTCAGGGACCTTCTTCCCCGTCACGCAGTTGCCGGGATGGCTGCAGGTCGTCGCCCGTTGCACGCCCCTATACCAAGGCGTGAGTCTTTGTCGCGGCCTCGTGCTCGGGCACCCGCGCACTTGGGACACGCTCGGGCATGCCGGCTACCTCCTGGCGACGACGGCGGTCGGGGTGCTCGCCGCGAGGGTCACCTACCGCCGGAGGCTGGTGCAATGAGGCGGTCCTCGTGAGCACTTCGGGCCTACAGGCGTTCGCGCCGCCGCTTCGGGTCGTCCCGCGGCTCGCAGGCGGGCGTGGCCGGGCGCGCCTGTTGGTCGAGCGAAATGTCGTCGCATACCGGCGCGGATGGATTTTCCTCGTGTCCGGGTTCTTCGAGCCGTTGTTCTATCTGTTGTCGATAGGCCTCGGACTGAACCATCTGGTGGGCCACCTGGCCATCGGCGGCCGTTCGATCCCGTACACGGACTACGTCGCGCCGGGCCTGTTGGCCTCCTCGGCGATGAACGGCGCCATCTTCGACGCCACGTTCGGCATCTTCTTCAAGCTCAAGATCGCGAAGACCTACGACGCGGTGCTCGCGACCCCCCTCGGCGTTCGCGACGTCGCAGTCGGGGAGCTCGCATGGTCGCTCATCCGCGGCAGCGTCTACTCGGTCGGTTTCCTCACCGTCATGGCTGCGCTCGGGCTGGTCGAGTCCTGGTGGGCCGTCACGTGCCTGCCTGCCGCCATGTTGGTCAGCTTCGCGTTCGGAGCCGTGGGGATGTTCGGCACGTGCTACATGCGCAGTTGGCAGGACTTCGACCTGGTCTCCCTCGCGATCGTCCCGTTGTTCCTGTTTTCCGGGGTGTTCTACCCGCTGTCGTTGTACCCGGACTGGCTTCGCATCGTCGTAACGGTCACGCCTTTGTACCAAGGCGTCGCTCTGCTGCGCGGCCTCGACACCGGAACGCTCGGTCCTGTTCTCCTAGTGCACGCGTGCTACCTCGGGTGCCTGGGCGCCCTCGGCCTTGTGGGCGCGTCCCGCCGGCTCGGGCGTCTGTTGCTTGCCTAGGGCGGCCGCCGCGAATGGCAGCCGTCCAATGGCGCGACGGGCCGGAGACACGACCGAGGAAAGTCTACTAATGTCATCGAATCGGATCTGAGGCCAGGGGGGCCGAGGACGCATCGGAGCCAAGGACAGGAGAAAAGCCATGGCACTTCAGCTGGGTGACGTCGCGCCGGATTTCACGGCGGAAACGACCGAGGGCACGATCAATTTCCACGAGTGGCTCGATGGGCAGTGGGGGATCCTCTTCTCGCACCCGAAGGACTTCACCCCGGTCTGCACGACCGAGCTTGGAGAGGTCTCACGCCTGAAGGGCGAGTTCGACAAGCGCGACGCGAGGGTCATCGGTTTGTCGGTCGACTCGGTCGACTCGCACGAGCGGTGGGTGGGCGACATCGCGGACGCCACGGGCCACGCGCTCAACTTCCCGCTCATCGCCGACCCGGACCGGAAGGTGTCGGACCTCTACGGGATGATCCACCCGAACGCAAGCGACACCTTGACGGTTCGTTCCGTCTTCGTGATAGGCCCGGACAAGAAGGTGAAGCTCACGATCACCTACCCAGCCAGCACAGGCCGCAACTTCGAGGAGATCCTCCGCGTGCTGGACTCGTTGCAGCTCACCTCCGGCTATTCGGTCGCGACACCGGTCAACTGGCACGAGGGCGAGGACGTGATCATCGTGACGGCCGTCAGCGACGAGGAGGCGAAGGAGAAGTTCCCGAAGGGCTTCAAGGCTGTCAAGCCCTACCTGCGCTACACGCCTCAGCCGAACCTCTGAGCCGACGACCCGGCCCGGGCAAGGTAGCCCGCACGGGCGTTGGCGGCGTCACGCGGCCTTGTCGCTGTGGGCCGCCGGCCCGATACGCTTTGAGGAATGGCCGCTATCACGGGCAGCTTGCTTCGCTGGCGTGATCGGCTGGTCGCACTCCCGGTCCTTGCCCAGGACGCTCTGCTGTATCTGCTGGCAAGCGTCTTCGCGTTGGGGACGGTGGCCCTGGCCGCCAGCGACGACTACCGCCAATGGGCGGAGATGGCGCTCGGCCCCTATCTCATCGCGACGCTCCTCAGCTGGTGGGCGAGCCGACGGCGCTCGAGGCGCGCCATTGGCGAATCAGTCAGCACCGGCGACCGGTTGCGCCGCTATCTCGTGCTCGGTCTCCTGGTCACGGTCGTGATCGTGCCGCTCGGCGTCGAGGTCGTGTTGCGCGCAGAGTCCAAGCCGGGGGCGCACGTCCAGAACGAGGTGACGGTCATCGAGGCCTGCGCGGACCGGGTCGCGCACCACAAGAACTGTTACCTGTCCAACCCCAAGACGATCGGTACGTCGGTGACGAGCCAGTCGCAGGACTCGTTCTTCCCCTACCTGCCCGGCATGATCCCCTTTGGCCTGGTCAACGTGATATCCGGTCCGGCCGAGTTCAAGGACGCCCGGATCCCGCTCACCGGCTTCTCCCTGATCGTGATCGCCGGAGCGCTGCTGGTCGCCGACACCACTTCACGGCGGCGCTGGCGGATCTTCCAGGTAGTCGTCGTCCTGCCGAGCGGGGCCCTGCCGATGGTGACCGGCGGCGACGACCTTCCTGTGCTCGCCCTGATGCTGCTCGGGCTCGCCCTGGCGACGCGGCGAAGACCCATCTGGTCCGGTCTGGCGATGGGCCTCGCCGGCACTCTCAAGTTCACCGCGTGGCCGTTGCTCGTCTTGCTCGTCCTCGGCGAGTGGGACCGACAGGGCCGTCGCGGCGTCTGGCGGTACTCGCTGGCAGCCGCGGCGGTCGTGGTCCCGGTCCTCGGCGTCGGCGTCGGTCTCGCTCCGCACGCCTTCATCCTGAACGCGATCAGGTTCCCGCTAGGGCTCACGAAGGTGAAATCGCCGGCGGCGAGCCCCCTCCTCGGCCAGGAGCTGGTGACGCTGTTTCCTGCGGCCAAGCCGGAGCTGATCACGATCCTCACGCTCGTGGGCCTCGCGGCTGTCGGCTACGGGCTGTGGAAGTGGCTGCCCTCGGGCCCGCAGAGAGTGGCAGGTTTCTGCGGGCTCGCAATGCTGCTCGCCACGCTTCTCGCCCCGGCGACTCGGTTCGGGTACCTCATCTACCCGCTCGACCTTTTGACCTGGGCCGTCCTTCTCAGCCCGGTGGTCTCAAGGAGCGCGGACGGGTCGGGGGATCTCGGTCGGTCTCAAGAGCCTCCGTCGGGGACCTCGAACAGCCTCAGCCTCAGCCCGATGACAGGTGAGGTCTCCCCGTCGCCGGCGAGCGACGGTGAGATCGAGGGATTGACGGTTGTGACCACGACGCCGACCTCCCATTCGTAGCCATTTGATGCCGCCCGCTGGGCGAGGAGCTCGCTCCCGCCACTGGGCAGCGGGTAGGTCCCGAGCAGCGACCAGCGTGCTCGCCTCAGCTCCGTCCGGTAGAACTCGAGGAGCTCTGTGGAGTCGGTGTCGAGCTGGAAGTAGATGCTCCGGTCGTACTGGTCCACGCCGGCGTCCTGCGCGGTCGTGCTGACGATCCGCGCACCGTTCGGCACCACCAACGCCCCGAGGATGTCAGCCGGTGGGATCCCTCCGCTCGAGATGCGCCTCAGCACCTGTGACGCGCCGACTGCCGAAAGGTTCACGCCGGGCACCGGTGACGCGAGGCCGGCGACAGTCGACGGCGCCGACTGGCCGCTGCCGATGAGGGCAATCGCGAACCCGCCGAAGGACAGGACGACCGCGCAGGCGAGGACCACGAGCGCGGGCCGCAACGATGGCGGCTTGGCGCGGGCCGGCAGTGGTTCGAGCTTCTCTTCGAGGTCGAGCCCGAGATCCGGGGCAGCGGTCACGGTACTGCTCTTCTGGTTGGCGTGTCAGGCGTTGGGTTCGTCACGGTACTCGGAGCGAGTTTAGGTGCCGTGTGATCCGGATCGACCGCCTCCTTGGCGCGAACAGGCTGGTCGAGTCGTTCTCAGCGGGTAGATTTACGTCATGTCCGTGGTCGATCCTGTGTTCGCCGGGTCGACTGCCGAGCCGGCGGAGGCGTCCCCGGAAAACCCCGCCCGGGCCCTCATCCCGCCGCCGACCGCGGAGGTCGAAGGAATCCTCTCGACCCTGAGCGCGCGGCGAGGTGGTGAGGATCTCGACCTTGTGAGAAGGGCGCATGCCCTGGCGACCAAGGCACACGAAGGTCAGTACAGGCTCTCCGGCGAGCCGTACATCACCCATCCCGTAGCCGTTGCCACGATCATCGCCGATCTGGGCCTGGACACCGTGAGCGCCGCCGCCGCGCTGCTGCACGACGCGGTCGAGGACACCGGAGTGACCCTCGCGCAGATCGAGGACGAGTTCGGTCCGGCGGTCGCGACGATCGTGGACGGGGTCACGAAGTTGGACCGGCTCCGGTTCGACTCGAAAGAGGCGCAGCAGGCCGCCACGATGCGCAAGATGCTCGTCGCGATGGCCAGCGACTGGAGGGTGCTGGTCATCAAGCTGGCGGACAGGCTCCACAACATGCGGACGCTGTCGGTCATGCCCGAGTGGAAGCAGCGCCGCACCGCCGAGGAGACCCGGGACATCTACGCCCCACTGGCACACCGCCTAGGAATCCAGGAAGTGAAATGGCAGCTGGAGGACCTCGCCTTCGAGACTCTTCACCCGAAACGCTTCGCCGAGATCGCCCAGATGGTGGCCACCCGCGCCCCGCGGCGCGAAGTGGAGCTCGCCGAGGTCATCGAGGTCGTGCGTTCCCGTCTCGGTGCGGCCGGGATCGAGGCGGAAGTAACGGGGCGCCCGAAGAACCTCTGGAGCATCTACGAGAAGATGGTCGTCCGGGGCAAGGAGTTCGACGAGATCCACGACCTGGTGGCGATCCGGGTGATCGTGAACGCCGAGAAGGACTGCTGGGCGGCGCTCGGGACGGTGCACGCCCTCTGGCCACCGGTTCAGGGCCGGTTCAAGGACTACATCAACTCGCCGAAGTTCAACCTCTACCAGTCCCTGCACACCACAGTCGTCGGCCCCCGTGTCAAGCCTCTCGAGATCCAGATCCGCACCCAAGAGATGCACCGGCGTGCCGAGTACGGGATCGCCGCGCACTGGGACTACAAGGAGGCGCCGCGCGGCAAGCCCGGAGCCACCGGGAGGCCCGGGAGCCAGCGTGGGGCGAAGTCCACAGACGAGATCGCGTGGCTGCAGCGGATCGTCGACTGGGAGCGTGAGACCCCCGATCCCGTGGAGTTCCTGGAAACGCTCAAGGTCGACCTCGAGCAGGACGAGGTTTACGTGTTCACGCCGAAGGGCCTGATCGTCACCCTGCCCGCCGGCGCGACCCCGGTCGACTTCGCATATGCGATTCACACCGAGGTCGGGCACCGTTGCGTGGGAGCGCGGGTCAACGGGCGCCTGCTGCCGCTCGATTCGAAGCTGCACTCGGGCGACACCGTCGAGATCGTCACCTCCAAGACTCCTTCGGCCGGGCCGTCGCGCGACTGGCTGCAGATCGTCGCCTCGCCGCGTGCCCGCAACAAGATCCGGCAATGGTTCTCGAGGGAGCGTCGCGAGGACGCGATCGAGGCAGGGCGCGAAGAGTTGGCGCGTGCGCTCAGGAGAGGCGGACTACCTGTCCAGAAGCTGCAGAGCTCGCCCACCCTCCTCGCCGTGGCGGCGTCGATGGGCTACTCCGATCTCGACTCGCTGCACGCCGCGATCGGTGAGGGTCGCGTCTCGGGACAAGCGCTCGTGCAGCGCATCGAGCGCGAGCTTCGCGGGGGCGAGGGGGAGGAGCAATTGCCTTCGACGGCGTTGCAGCCCCGCAGGCCGAGCCACCGGCGCGCCTCGACGGGCATCTACGTCGAGGGCCTCGACGACGTGATGGTTCGCCTGTCCCGATGTTGCACCCCGGTGCCGGGAGACCGCGTGATCGGCTTTGTGACGCGCGGGCGCGGAGTGTCGGTGCACCGGGAAGACTGCGCCAACGCGATCGCTCTTGCCGCCGACGAGAAGGAGCGCCTGATCGAAGTGGAGTGGGACGAGGACCGCACGGGAGTCTTCGTCGCCGCGATCGAGGTGAAGGCGCTGGACCGCAACCGGCTGCTGGCCGATGTCGCGAAGGTGCTATCCGAGCACCATGTGAGCATCATTTCCTCGTCGACCCACACGACTCCCGATAGGGTGAGCCGCATGCGCTTCGAATTCGAGCTTGCCGACCCCGAGCATCTCGACTCGCTTCTGGAAAACCTCAGGCTGCTCGACAGTGTCTACGACGCCTACCGGCTCGTTCCCGGGAGGAGCGGTGCTCTCGCACCGGCCGGCGGGTGACCCGCTTCCAGTCCCCCAAGGGAACCCAGGACATTCTCGCCCCGGAAAGCGCGCGCTGGTCTGAGCTCGTCGGGCGCTTTGCCGTCCTGGCGCAACGGTTCGGTTTCGGCCTTGTTGTGAGCCCGGGTTTCGAGGACGCGGAGGTGTTCCGCCGGAGCTCGGGAGACTCGTCCGACGTTGTCACCAAGGAGATGTACGAGTTCACCGACCGGGGTGGCCGCGACATAGCGCTGCGTCCTGAAGGGACGGCGTCAGTGGTCCGCGCCTACGTGCAGCACTCCCCCGTGCCTCCTTTCAAGGCCTGGTACGCGGCACCGATGTTCCGTTACGAACGTCCTCAGGCGGGACGGTTCCGCCAGCACCACCAGCTGGGCGTGGAGATCCTCGGCACCGACGACCCGATGGCCGACGTGGAGGTGATCTCGCTGTTGGCCGCGCTCTACGCGGACCTAGGGCTTTCGTCGCTTCGCCTGCGCGTCAACTCCCTCGGCGACAAGACTTGCGCTCCGCCATATCGCGAGCAGCTGTCGGGCTATCTCGCGGCCCACGTCGACGAGCTGTGCGACGAGCACCGCCACCGCTGGGCCGTGAACCCCCTGCGGATCTTCGACTGCAAGCGCGTCGAGTGCCAGAAGGTGAGCATGGGCGCGCCCAAGCTGCGGGACTTCTTGTGCGAGGACTGCCGCCGGCACTTCGCCGATGTCCTCGGCGGACTCGACCGGCTGGCAATTGTTTACGAGCAGGACGATTACCTTGTCAGAGGACTCGACTACTACACCCGCACCACATTCGAGTACGGCTCTGACGTCCTCGAGGGCGTCGGTGGAGGGGGCCGCTACGACGGGTTGGTCGCCGCGCTCGGTGGCGCGGAGGTCTCCGGCGTGGGTTTCGGCGCCGGTATCGAGCGGATCCTATTGGCCTGCGACGCCGAGGGGGTTCTCTCCGAAGGGGATCTCAGGCTCAGCGGGGCTCTCGAAGTGTTCGTCGTGGACTCGAGCGGCGAGGGGATCGCACTCGAGCTCACCCACGAGCTGAGGGCGGCGGGTCTCGCCGTCGACCGGGCATTCGACGGGCGTTCGATGAAAGCGCAGCTGAAGGCGGCGGACCGCTCCGGCGCGAGGGTGGCGTGCATCGTGGGGGCGGAGGATCTCGCGGCGGGCCTCGTCACGATCAGGGTGCTGCGCGGCGCGAACGCGCATTTGCAAGAGAAGGTCGCCCGTGATGGGCTTGCAGCCCGTCTGGGTCAGATCACGAGGTCGCCATGAGCTTTGCAACCGACGAGGCATTGACTCCCGTAGGGCTCCGCACGGCGTACTGCGGCGCCTTGCGGTCCGCGGATGCGGGCAGGCCGGTCAGCGTCTGCGGATGGCTTGCACGCCGGCGCGAACATGGCGAACACCTCGCATTCGTGGATCTGCGCGACCACACCGGGATCATCCAGTGCGTCGTCGACGGGGCTCGAGACCTGCGAGCCGAGCAGGTGCTCCGAGTGACGGGGACCGTGAGGCTTCGTCCCGAAGGCACCGTGAACCCGGGGCTTTCGACCGGCGAGATCGAGCTCGGCGACTGTGAGGTCGACGTCCTTTCGAGCGCGGAGCCCCCGCCGTTCTCGCTCGACGCGCGATCGGAGACCGACGAAGCGGTTCGGCTGCGCTACCGCTACTTGGACCTGCGCACAGACCGCATGCAGTACAACCTGAGACTGCGTGCACAGGTGAACAGCGCGTTGCGAAGGGCCATGGAACGCCAGGGATTCGTCGAGGTCGAGACCCCGATGCTCTGGACGCCCACGCCGGAGGGTGCACGTGAGTTCGCGATCCCGTCGAGGCTGCAGCGCGGCTCGTTCTACGTGTTGCCCCAGAGCCCTCAGATCGCCAAGCAGCTGCTCATGGTGGGCGGTCTCGACCGCTACTACCAGATCGCGCGCTGCCTGAGGGACGAGGACCTGCGGGCGGATCGCCAGTTCGAGTTCACGCAGCTCGACATCGAAGCATCCTTCGTAGGTCAGGCCGAGGTGCTCGGTTTCGTGAGCGAGGCCGTGATCGAGGCGGCGTTCGCCGTCACCGGTGAGAGACCACCCGAGATAACAACGATGACCTGGAACGACGCCCTCGACTGCTTCGGGACCGACAAGCCTGACCTTCGTTTCGGGATGCAGCTCGTCGATCTCGGAGATGCCGTCGCCGGCACAGAGTTCAGAGCCTTTCAGGCGTCCTGTGTGCGGGCCATTCGCGTGCCCGACGCGGGCGACTGGGCCCGTAGCCGTCTCGACGGCCTCGTCGAGCGGGCGATCACCCTCGGGGCCGCCGGCCTGGTCTGGATGCGGGTGCGTGCCGAGGGCGCGCTGGAGTCACCGGTCGCCAAGTACCTCTCCGAGGCTCATCAGCGCAGGATCGTGGCCGCGACGTCCGCCGAGGCGGGCGACCTCGTGCTCGTCGTCGCCGGAGAGCGGGAACGCACGTGCAAGGTGCTGGGCCAGCTGCGCATCGACCTCGGACAGCCGGCGATCAGCGAGCGTCCGTTCCGCTTTGTCTGGATCACCGAGTTCCCGCTCTTCGAGGGCTTGGACGAGGAGGGGCATCTAGTCGCTGCGCACCACCCGTTCACGATGCCGCACGTCGACGACATCGACCTGCTCGAGACCGATCCCCTGGCCGTGCGCTCGCAGAGCTACGACCTCGTCCTCAACGGCTGGGAGCTGGGATCGGGGAGCATCCGAATCCACCGGGCGGACATCCAGCGCCGCGTCTTCAAGGCGCTCGGGATATCAGACGAGGACGCGGAGTCCCGATTCGGCTTCCTTCTCGGAGCGTTCCGCTACGGCGCGCCGCCCCACGGCGGGTTCGCGGTCGGCCTGGACCGGTTCGTGGCATTGCTGGCAGGCGAGGACAACATCCGCGAGGTCATCGCGTACCCGAAGACCCAGTCTGGCGCCGACCTGATGTCGGGCGCGCCGAAGCCCCTCAATGCGAAGGTCCTCGCGGAGCTAGGAATCCGGGTCGTGTCGCCTCAGGCGACGCGGTCCGCGGTGACGCGCGAGGCCAACGCGCCAGACGCGCCAGACGCCGCGGGCACGAGCGGAGCGTGACGCCGAGCCCGCGCAGCCGAGCGGGCAACAACCGCCCGCCCGACATGTTCGACGCCGCCGCCGCAGACGAGCTCAGGACCCGGGCACCGTTGGCGGCCCGCCTTCGTCCCGCCCGGCTCGACGAGGTCGTCGGGCAACGCCATCTTCTCGGTCCCGGCGCACCGTTGCGCGCCCTGATCGAGGACGACCGGCTCAGCTCTGCGGTGTTCTTCGGGCCTCCCGGCACGGGCAAGACGACGGTGGCGCGCCTGCTCGCAGAGCACACGGCGCGGAGATTCAAGGCCTTGTCCGCGGTGGACGCCGGCGTGAAGGACGTCCGCAGCGAGCTTGACGACGCTCGTCGCGCCCTGGGTGCGGAAGGCCGCGGGACGATCCTGTTTCTTGATGAGGTCCATCGTTTCAACAAGGCTCAACAGGACGCGCTCTTGTCCGGCGTCGAGGAAGGCGTGATCGTCCTGGTCGGAGCGACGACGGAGAACCCGTTCTTCGCGTTGAACGCTCCGCTGCTCAGCCGTTCGACGCTCTTCCGATTTGAGGCGCTCACCCCCGCGGACCTCCGCGAGCTCGCCGAGCGTGCTTTGGGAGTCGAGGGGTTCGAGGCCGACCCCGACGCCCTGTCGCGTCTCGTGAACCTGGCCGAGGGCGACGCCCGGGCCGTGCTCACGACCTTGGAAGTGGCGATGGCCCTCGCTCGCGCTCGAGCCCGCGGCAAGGCGGCACAGGCGGGCACCTCGCCCGGCACGTCGCCCATGATCACGATGGAAGACATCGAAGCTGCCCGCGAGACACGGGCGTTCCGTCACGGGCGCGAGGAGCACTACGACCTCATCTCGGCTCTCATCAAGAGCGTGCGAGGATCGGACCCGGATGCGGGCCTCTACTGGATGGCACGGCTCATCGAGGCTGGCGAAGACCCGCGCTTTGTGGCACGGCGCCTCGTGATTCTCGCCAGCGAGGACGTCGGGATGGCCGATCCCCACGCACTCGGGATCGCCACCGCAGCCGCCCAGGCCGTCGAGTTCGTCGGGCTGCCGGAGGCCGGTCTCAACCTTGCGCAGGCTGTCGTTCACCTCGCGCTGGCGCCGAAGTCGAACCGCGCCGCGCTCGGCTGGTGGGCAGCACAGGCTGACGTTCGGGAACGCCCCCTCGGCGCCGTGCCTCCGCAGATTCGCGACGCCCACTATCGAGGCGCCGCGGCACTGGGGCACGGTCTGGGCTACGAGTATCCTCACGATGACCCGCGGGGGTTCGTCGAAGCCGTGTACCTGCCCGAAGGCCTGGTCGGGCGCCGTTACTACGAACCTTCGGAGCATGGTGCCGAGAAGGGGCTCGCCGAGCGCTGGAGGGCCCGGCGCGGCGAGATAGCTCCGGCGGAACCCGGACAAGCAACTAGCGCGAAAGAGAAGTGAGGCGAGAGGTGAACGCGGACCAGCTGCGAAACACCTTCACGAAGTTCTTCGTCGAGCGTGGTCACCTCGCGCTGCCGGCCGCGAGCCTGGTGCCGAACGACCCTTCCATGTTGTTCACGATCGCCGGCATGGTCCAGTTCAAGCCTTACTTCCTCGGCGAGTCTCCACCACCCGGGCTGCGCGCCACGACCGTGCAACCATGCGTGCGCACGGTCGACATCGACGTCATCGGCACCACGTCGCGTCACGTGACCTTTTTCGAGATGCTCGGGAACTTCAGCTTCGGCGAGTACTTCAAGGATCTGGCGATCGCCTACGCGTGGGAGTTGTTCACCGAGGTTCTCGGCCTCGATCCCCAACAGCTCTGGGTCACCGTCCACGTCTCGGACGACGAGGCCGAAGCGCTGTGGCGCGAGGTACCCGGCCTGCTCGAGGGTCGCCTGCAAAGGCTCGACGAGGACAACTTCTGGAAGATGGGCGAGACGGGCCCGTGCGGCCCGTGCTCGGAGATCTTCTTCGACCGAGGACCGCAGTACGGGCCCGGCGGCGGACCCGCCCAGGGAGGCGAGCGCTACGTCGAGCTCTGGAACCTCGTGTTCATGCAGTACGAACGCCACCATGACGGTTCGCTAACCGCGCTGCCGCGGCGCAACATCGACACGGGCGCCGGCCTCGACCGGATCCTCACTCAGATCCAGCGCGTGGAGTCGGTGTTCGACACCGACCTGGTAGCCCCGATCCTCGAGGCGGCGTCGGCCGCCACCGGTCGCGTCTACGGGAGCACCGAGGAGACCGACATCGGTCTTCGCATCGTCGCGGACCACGCCCGCACCTTCACGTTCCTCATTGCCGACGGGGTTTTCCCCTCGAACGAGAGCCGCGGCTACGTGCTGCGCCGCCTGATCCGCCGCGCCGTGCTCGTGGCCCAGCGACTGGGTGCCAAGGGCCTTGTCACCCCGGGCGTCATCGACGTGGTGACAGAGGTGATGGGCGGGGCATACCCGAAGCTGGAGCGCGACAGGGATCTCATCAAGCGGATCGCCCTGCACGAGGAGGAGGCCTTCTTGCGCACGTTGCGGTCCGGGATGGCACTGCTCGAGGCCGAGCTCGCGACCGGTGCGCCCGAGGTCGCGGGAGAGGTTGCATTCCAGCTCCACGACACCTACGGGTTCCCAAGGGATCTGACCGAAGAGATCGCGCGAGAGCGCGGGATCGTGGTCGACCGTGAGGGCTTCGACCTGGCGATGGAAGAGCAGCGGCAGCGTGCCCGCGAGGCTGGCCGTGCCGTCACCTCGGCGCCGGAAGGGGTCACCGCCGCGTGGAGCGAGATCAGGACCGTGTTCGGCCCGACGCAGTTCCTCGGTTACCAGGAGGCCGAGGCGGAGGCGCGGGTGCTCGCGGTTGTGCCGAGCTCGGTCGAGAAGTCCTTCGCCAACGTCGACGGTGAGCAGGCACCGGAGTCGGCCGAGCTGATCGAGGTCTTTCTCGATCGGACCCCGTTCTACGCCGAAGGCGGCGGCCAGGTGGGAGACACCGGGTTGATCACGACAGCAACCGGCAAAGTCCGCGTGCTCGACGCGACGTCGGTCGTAGAGGGCCTGACCCGGCACCTCGGTTACCTGCTCGAGGGATCGATCGAGACCGGTCAAGAGGCGACCGCCTCGATCGACTTCCAGCGCCGGGAGTCGATCCGGCGCAACCACACCGGGACACACCTTCTTCACTGGGCGCTGCGGCAGGTGCTCGGCGACCACGTGCGCCAGCAGGGCTCGCTCGTGGCCCCGGAACGCCTGCGGTTCGATTTCAGCCATTTCGGGCCCGTGTCCGACGAGGAGATCGCGCGCGTCGAGGATCTCGTGAACTCTGAGGTTCTACGCAACGAGCCCGTCCGGGTCTACGAGACGACGCGCAGGCAGGCCGAGAGCGCGGGCGCGATGGCCTTCTTCGGCGAGAAGTACGGCGAGATCGTGCGAGTGGTCGAGGCCGGCCACCATTCCGTCGAGCTCTGCGGCGGCACGCACGTGAGCTCTTTGGGGACGATCGGCCCGTTGCAGGTCGTCTCGGAGGCTTCCATCGGTTCGAACACACGGCGGATAGAAGCCGTCACGGGTGAGGCCTCACTGGCTCGGTTCCGCTTGTTCGAGAGGACTGTCGATGAGGCAGCACAACGGTTGCGCACTCAACCCTCCGACCTCACCTCGGCGATCGACAGGCTGCTCGCGAGCCAACACACGCTCGAGGAGCAACTGCGAACGCTGCGCTCGGAGCAGCTGCGCAAGGACGCGGACGGTTTGGCTGCCGGTGCGGTCGGCGCCACCGGCTCGATGGCGGGGCGGGTCGTCGGGCGACGGGACGGGCTCGATGCCGCCGAGCTTCGGGACCTCGCGATCGCGATTCGCGACCACCCCGGTGTCGAGGCCGTCGGCCTTGCCGGTGTCACCGGCCCCGAGCGGGTGGCGCTCGTCGTAGCCTCCAGGAAGGACTCCGGGATCGACGCTCGAGCGGCCGCCGTCTTGGCCGCCGGCGCGGTCGGCGGCGGCGGCGGCGGCACGCCGGAGCTTGCGACAGCGGGCGGTCGCAATGTGGCCGGCGTCGACGAAGCGGTCGCGAAACTGGTTGAGGCGTTGAGCCACAGCGCCGGTGCACAGCTGACCGAGCGCGGGCGTGCTGACCGGGACCATGAGCCCGACGGCCGGGCGTCGGCTTGACCGGCAGGCGAACGGACGCGGAGCCTCACGCCATGGCGGGGGTGGTGCAGGGCACGAGAGTGGTCGGTATCGACCTCGGGGAACGGCGCATCGGCGTGTCGGTGAGCGATTCGCGACGTGTGCTGGCGACGCCGCACTCTGTCATCGCGAGAAGCGGCGATCGGGACACCGATCACCGTGCGATCGCGGCGGTCGTGTCGGAGTTCGGCGCCGGCCTCGTCGTCGTGGGGCTCCCGCTTACTCTCGCGGGCGATCGGGGCCCCGCCGCGTCGGCTGCCGTCGCCGAGGCCTCGGCGCTCCGAACGGAGCTGAATGTCCCGGTGGTCCTGCACGATGAACGCCTGACGACGGTCGAAGCCGATCGCAGGCGTCGCCTGGGGCCTGAACCCGGAGCCGGTGGTGGCGAGCGGTCGCGCTCAAAGGTCAGGATGACCCGACCCGGCCCCGCGTCCCGGGAGCGTCGCTTGGGTATCGACGCCGTCGCCGCGACCGTGCTGCTGCAATCGTGGCTTGACCAGAACAGGGGCACGTCATGAGCCAGTTCGCAGAGTCGCAGGCCGGTGCCCGCCCTATGGCCGCCTGGCCGAACTCCAAGACTGCGCTCGCCGGGGTTGTCGGCTTTCCGGTCAGCCGATCACTTTCGCCGTTGCTGCAGAACGCGGCGTTTGCAGCCATGGGCCTGGACTGGAGCTATGTGGCCTTCGAAGTGCCGCCCGGGTCGCTGGAGAGGGCCGTCGCGGGGGCTGCGGCGCTGGGCCTGCGGGGCCTGTCGGTCACGACGCCACACAAGGACGGCGCCGCCCGGGTTGCTACCCGCCGTTCCCGCCGAGTGCGGCGGCTGGGCGCGGCGAACACTCTCACGTTCGACCGATCCGCGATTCTGGCTGAGAGCTACGACGGCGAAGGCTTGCTGGACGATCTTCGTCACGGCGGCTTCGACCCGGCAGGTAGACGTTGTGGGGTGATCGGCGCAGGCGGCGCGGCTCGGGCGGCAGTGCTGGCTCTGGCGGAAGCGGGCGTGCGCGAAGTCGTGATCGTGAACAGGACCGTGGCGGCGGCGTGGCGCTCGGCAGCGCTGGCCCCCAAAGTCGCGCGGGTGGGGCGCCCCGAGGATCTCCGAAGGATGGACCTGGTCGTTCAGGCGACTTCCGTCGCCATGGTGGGCGAGCGGCCCGTTGCCGAAGCGGCGCCAACCGACCCTGTCGATCCCACCGCGCCTGTTGAGCCCGTTCAATCGACAGGAGCGGCACTAGCCGGGGAGGGCCCGTCCGGGGTGGGCTCGGCCGTCGTCGCCGGCGTCGACCCATCGTGGTTCGGTTCTGGTCAACTCGTGGTGGACCTCGTCTACGACCCTCCGCTGACGCCCTTCCTGGCCGAAGCGCGGCACCAGGGCGCCACCGTTCGCAACGGCCTCGGCATGCTCGTGTACCAGGCCGCGCGTCAGATCCGGCTGTGGACCGGGACGGAGCCCCCGCTTAGCGCGATGTGGGCGGTCGTCGATGGGGAGGGCTCCAGCTGGCAGGGGGGAGTGTCAGGCCCCGGAGGATGGGAGAGCGGCACGGGAAGCTGAGTCGGGGACCCGAGGAGGCGGCGTTCCGCCCGGATCTGGGCACAAGGGTCTCGGGGACAAGGGCACGGGGTGGCCGAGCGGAGGCGCGCGGTGCCGCAGTGAGTTCACGGGCTGCCCCCGGTATCCTTGCCATGCATGGCCGCCCACTATCCGAGCGTGCCGGCACGGTGGAGCGATCGCAGGGAGAAGAACGCGGCTTGGGACCTCTTGAGCCGCTGCGACTTCATCCTGGTCGGCAGCGCCGTGCTCTTGTCGCTCATCGGCGCGGTCATGGTGTACTCGGCCACGCGTGTCGGGCTGGCAGCCGACGGCGGAGATCCGAAGTTCTACCTGAAGCGGCAGCTTCTCTGGCTCGCGATGGGGCTCGTCGTCATGGTCGTGGTGGCACTGATCGACTATCACTGGCTCGAGCAATGGGCCTACCTGCTCTACGGCCTCGTCGTCCTTTCACTCTTGGCGGTGCTGACCCACTTCGGGCACGTTGCGCTGGGGGCACAACGCTGGTTCGCACTCGGGCCCCTCGAGGTACAACCGTCGGAGTTCGCCGCGCTCGCTGTGATCCTCGTCGTCTCGGTGTACTGCAGCCGCCAGGAGACGATGTTCCCGAGGAACCTAGTAGTCGTGCTGGTCCTCGCGGGAGTGCCCATCCTGCTCGTGTACAAACAGCCCGACGCGGGGACCGCGCTGATCATGACCGTCGTGCTCGCCGTCATGATCGTGACCTCGGGGGCGAGGCTCAGGTATCTGGTCGTGCTGGCGGTTGCGGGCATCGCAGGCTTGGCGCTGGCGATTCACCTCAAGTTGATCCATGCCTACGAGCTGCAGCGCTTAGGGTCGTTTCTCCACCAGAACACCGCAACGAGCGGCGCCAACTGGAATCTGGCCCAGTCGATACTGGCCATCGCCTCAGGTGGCGCCTTCGGCACCGGCGTGTTCCACGGCGCCGCGACGAACGGTGGCTTCGTACCGGCTCAACAGACCGACTTCATCTTCACCGCAGTGGGCGAGCAGCTCGGGTTCGTGGGAGGTGTGTTGGTCGTCGCGCTGTTCGGGGTGATCGTGTTCCGGCTGTTGCGCGCCGCACAGATAGCCAGGGATCCCCTTGGCCGGATGCTGTGCGCGGGGGCGCTCGCGTTGGTCGCGTTCTCGGTGTTCCAAAACGTCGGGATGACCATCGGCCTCATCCCCATCGCCGGCATCCCGCTGCCGTTCGTGAGCTACGGTGGCTCCGCCATGATCGTCTTCTTCGCTACGGTCGGGCTTGTGGTCAATGTCGAAATGCGCCGGTCGAGCCGGCGATGAGTCCCATGGGCACCGATGAGGATGCTGTTCAATCCGACGCCGACTCGGCGGCGATGACTCGCGGCAACGGCGACAGCCCGCCTCTCGCCGACGCCGAGGTGTTCGCGACCGAGGCGGCCCTTGCCACCGACGGCCCCGATGGCGACGAGAGCCCAGGGCCCGAAGCGCCCGAGGTGGTTGCGCCCGAGGTGATGGTGCAATCGAACGAGCCGGCGAACGGGACTGGGTCGCAAGAGCCGTCGGCGCCGGACGAGTCCGTCGCCGAGCTGGACGAAGACCTCGACGTGCCGGCTGCACCGGCCGCAATGTCGCAGATGGTCTTCGTCGACGTCGTGCTCCTGTTGCCTGCGACGCACCCTGTCGTCGTCCTCCAGGAGGCGGATGCGCCCTTCCGCGAGCTGCGGATCCCTGTCGGTGGTGCCGAGGGCATCGCGATCAGCTATGCGGCAAGGGGGCTGGCGACGCCGCGGCCCCTCACTCACGAGTTGTTCACGCGTGTGCTCGAGGAGTTCGGGATGACACTCGACGTGGTGCGGATCACCGAGGTTCGGGGAACCGCGTTCACCGCCGAGATGGTCGTCTCGGGTCGGCTGGGGACACGTCTGATCGACTGCCGGCCCTCTGACGCGATCGCGTTGGCACTGCGCCACCGGCTCCCGGTGCCCATCATGGTCGATCCGACGGTGCTGGAGGTGGCCGGCACCGATCCGATGGGCGCGAACTAGGAGGGCATCCGGCCCGGCGGTGAGGCAACGTCGCCTGCCGGCGGCTGGGTGGTGTCGCGTGCAGCACGGTGCGAGCGCGTGCCTGCCGTGGCCGCGGAGCGGGTCGCGGAGTGATCGGCTCGGGCACCGCCGCCGCCCGCAACGCCAGACGCACCGACAGGTCCGGGAGCGGCCCGGGCGGCGACGAGCGCGCGCCGTCGCATTCGTGCTGCCAGACTGCTCAACCCGATGGCAACTCCTGGCGGGCTGGCACCTTCGTCGGAGATGCGCATCAAGAGGGCGACCAGGACGTAGTTGGCCAAGAGGGAGGAGCCGCCGTAGCCGATGAAAGGCAGCGACACCCCGGTGAGCGGGAGCAGGCGGACGACGCCGGCCATGATGAAGAACGACTGGAAGCCGAGGATCGCGGTGAAGCCCACGGCAGCGAGCTGGGAGAATTCGGAGCGAGCCCGCGTCGCGGCCCGTATTCCGGAGCCCACGAGCAAGAGGAAGCCGACGACCACGGCAGTCGTGCCGAGAAGCCCGAGCTCTTCGCCTATGGCCGCGAAGATGAAGTCGCTGTAGGCGACGGGGATGTAATAGGGAGTGCCGAGCCCCAACCCAGAGCCCGTCAGGCCGCCCCGGCCGAGAGCGAGCTCTCCTTGGACGGTCTGATACCCGTAGGAGTTGTAGTGCGCCCAGGGATTGATCCAGGCCGAGACACGCTGGTCGATCAGCGACCTCGCGAACGGCAGGTGCGCGGCCAGGTAGGTGCCCGCGACGAACGCCACGAGCCCACCCAGGACATAGGTCCAACGCCCAGTCGCGACCCACAGCATCGTTATGAACATGACGAACAGCAACAGCGAGAACCCGATGTCGTGCTCGAGAAGGATGATGAGGATCGCGACCACCCACGCAACCGCGATCGGACCGAGGGGACGGAGATCCGGCAGGAGCCTGTTGCCTACCCGTCGCGTCGACAGTGAGAGCATTTCGCGCTTCTCGACGAAGTAGGAAGCGAAGAAGACCACGAGCATGAGCTTGGCGATCTCGACTGGCTGGAATGTGACGGGCCCGATGCGAATCCAGAGCTTGACCCCGTTCAGCTGCGCTTCGGAGGTTCTCCCGAGGTAGGGCGCGAGCGGCAGTACGAGGAGGATCAAGGCGCCGAACACGAGCATGTACCGGTAGCGCTCGAGGTCACGCGACCGGCGCACAAGGAACAAGGTGACGACGTAGGCGGCGACGCCCAGGGTGGTCCAGACTGCCTGGTAGTGCCACGGAGCATTGCCGGCGATCTGCGGGGACGCGTCGAGCCGGTAGATCATCACGAAACCGATGCCATTCAGCATCAGGACGACGGGCATCATCACCGGGTCCGCCTCGGGCGCGAGGAAACGGTTTGCGAGGTGGACGACAAGCGCCAGTCCTGCGACGACGCCTATGAAGTCCAAGGCGTTGGCAGGGAGCGCGTTCCGCGTGCCGAGGGCCGCCAACAGGTAGGCGAGGGTGACCACGACGACAGCGACGAGCAGCAGTCCGAGCTCGCTCCGGCGACGCTGTTTGACCCTCGGTCCTGTTGCGAGGGGCTGCACGACTTCAAGGTAGCGTCTGGGATGTGAAAGCCGCTGTCATGACGCCTGGTGGGCCGGTGGCGCGCCCGGACCGGTTCCTCAACCGTGAGCTGTCCTGGTTGGATTTCGCAGATCGCCTCGTCGACCTCGCCGCGGACACGACTCTCCCGTTACTCGAGCGCGTGAAGTTCATCGCCATTCTTTCCTCTGGGCTCGACGAGTTCTTTCAGGTGCGCGTCGGCGGTCTCAAGGACCATGTGGCGGCGGGACTTCGTGCTCGCTCGGCCGACGGGCGCAGCGCCGCACAGCAGCTCCAGGACATCCGTGTCAAGTGCACCCGGCTTCTGGCGCGCAGTGATGAGGTCTTCGAGTCGTCGATCGTGCCCAACCTCGCCAGCGCCGGCTTGTATTTCGCGAGCATCGACGAGCTAGACGCGGCGGAGAAGGCGCGGGTTCTCGCCGTGTTCGAGAAGGAGATCTTCCCCGTCCTCACGCCGCTGGCGGTGGACCCCGGCCATCCATTCCCCTACATCTCGAACCTGTCGCTCAACCTGGCAGTCCTGGTCGAGGACCCGAGCACTCGCGAGCAGCGCTTCGCGCGGGTGAAGGTGCCGCCGCTGCTGCCTCGGTTCGTGCCGCTGAACGGCGGTTCGCGCTTTGTCGCCCTCGAGCAGTTGATCGCCGCGAACTTGCCCAGGCTCTTCCCGCACATGGAGATCGGGCGCCATCACGCCTTCCGGGTCACCCGCAACGCCGACCTCGACCTCGAGGAGAGCGAGGCCGACGATCTCCTCGCCGCGGTCGAGACCGAGCTGCGCCGCCGCCGTTTCGGTCGCGCGGTGCGCCTCGAGGTCGATCGGGACATGCCGACCGCCGTTCGCGACCTGCTGTTGGCCGAGCTCGAGCTCGGGACCGACGACGTCTACGAGAGCTCCGCCCCCCTGGGCCTCAGCCAGCTCTGGGCTCTTCACGCCATCGACAGGCCCGATCTTCATGAGCCGCCCTGGGTCCCCATGACCCAGCCCCGCCTGGCGACGGCCGGGGACGGGCCCGTCGACCTGTTCGCGGTGCTACGAGAGCGCAGCGTGCTCGTCCACCACCCCTATGACTCGTTCACGACCTCGGTCGAGGCGTTCATAACCCAGGCTGCCGACGACCCGAACGTGCTCGCCATCAAGCAGACCCTGTATCGCACCTCCGACGACACGGCCATCGTCTCGGCGCTGGTCCGGGCCGCCGAGCAGGGCAAGCAGGTCGCGGCGCTCGTGGAGGTGAAGGCCCGCTTCGACGAGCAGGCGAACATCCTTTGGGCACGTCAGCTGGAGCGGGCGGGTGTGCACGTCGTGTATGGCCTCGTGGGGCTGAAGACCCACTCGAAGATCGTTCTGGTTGTGCGACGCGAGGAGGACGGGCTTCGTCGTTACTGCCACATCGGGACAGGCAACTACAACTCCGAGACGGCGAAGGTCTACGAGGATCTCGGGCTCCTGACTGCCGATCCGGCGATCGGTGAGGACCTGACGGACCTGTTCAACCACCTGACCGGTTACGGCCGGCCAGTCACACACCGCCGCATCGTCGTGGCTCCCCAAGGCATGCGGCCGTGGGTTCTCGGCCAGATAGCAGAGGAAGCCGCGGCAGGCGAGGCAGGTCGCATCACCATCAAGGTCAACGGGCTCACCGATCCGGAAGTGATCGACGCCCTTTACGCCGCTTCGCAGGCGGGGGTGCGGACCGATCTCCTCGTGCGGGGTCTCTGCTGTCTCAGGCCCGGGGTGCCTGGGCTCTCCGAGAGGATCACGGTGCGCTCGATCATGGGTCGCTTCTTGGAGCACTCTCGAATATTCCGCTTCGGCGATCCGGGCGGTGAGCGCTCGGTGCGCTACACGATCGGTTCCGGTGACTTGATGGAGCGGAACCTGGACCGCAGGATCGAGGTCCTGGTCCCGGTCCTCGATGCGGAGTTGCGGGCCCGGCTGGAGGAGACCATCCAGCTCAATCTCGCGGACGACACCAACTCCTGGGAGTTGGGGCCCGACGGGACTTGGACGCGGGTGGTGCCGGTGCTCGGGCTCAGCGTGCAGCGGCGGCTTCAAGAGCTCGCTCTCGAGCGGGCTCGCAGGCGTCGCTCGCCCGAACCGCTGAGCTGAGCCCCGGCCGTGCGGATCGCCGCGCTGGACCTGGGGAGCAACTCTTTCCATCTGCTGGTGGTTGAAACTCGCCGCGACGGGGGCTTCGTCCCGCTGGCGCGGGAAAAGGTGATGCTGCGCCTCGGAGATGTGGTCGCGCGTGAAGGCCTGCTCACCGACGAGGCGATCGAGGCGGCGATCGACACGATCCGGCGCCTCAAGACGATCGCAGAGGTACAGCGCTGTGACGAGATGGTGGCCATGGCGACCGCGGCGATGCGCCAGGCCAGCAACGGGCCCGGGGCCGCCGAGCGGATCGAAGAGGCGACAGGAGTCAGAATCCAGGTCGTCAGCGGCATCCGCGAAGCGCAGCTGATCTTCGAAGCCGTGCGGGCGAGCGTCCTGATCGAACCGGGTCCGGCGCTGTGCGCAGATCTCGGCGGTGGGAGCCTCGAGCTCTCGGTCGGTGACCAGTTCGGTCTCACCTACGCCACGAGCTTGCACCTGGGAGTCGGGCGGCTCACGGCCGAGTACGTGCGAACCGACCCGCCGACCAAGAAGGACCGTGCGCGTCTCAAAGAGCAGATCTCCAAGTCGCTCGACGAGGTGCTGGAGGACATCCTCGCCTGCGGACCGAAGCTCTTGGTGGGGACGTCGGGAACTTTTTGTGCTCTCGCCCGGGGAGCTGCGGCAAGGCGGGACGGCATTGTGCCCACTTCCGTCAACCAGCTGACCGTGACCGCTCGCGAGCTCGCCGCGTTGGGCGAGATCATCTGCGAGCTGCCCAGCTGGGAGCGAGCGCGGCTGGCCGGGATCGAAGCCCGGCGCGCGGAGCTCCTGCCGGCCGGTGTCGCGGTGACCGAAGTCCTCATGGAACGCACAGGGATGAGGGAGCTCACCGTGTCGGAGTGGGGCCTGCGGGAAGGGATCATCATCTCCACGATCGCGAAGCACGACCGGGTGGAGTTCAGCAACGACCCGCGAGCGATCCGCCGAGCCTCCGTGCTGTCGCTGTGCCACCGGTCCAGGTGGCCCGAGGCGCACTCCCGCCAGGTCGCAAGGTTGGCTGTCGAACTGTTCGACTCGACTGTCGCCTTGCACGGCCTGGACGGCGAGGACCGTGAACTTCTCGAGCTCGCGGCTTTTCTGCACGACATAGGCGAGCACGTGAGCCGCGACGGCCACGCCCGCCACACCGCCTATCTCGTCGAGAACGGTGACCTGCGGGGTTTCTCTCCCGTTGAGATCCAGATGCTGTCATGTCTCGGGCGTTACCACGTGAGGGGACGCCCGAGGGAGTCGTTCCAGGCCTGGGAGACTTTGGAGCGCAAGGACAGGGACCGGGTGATGAGGATGCTCTCCCTGCTGCGCATCGCAGACGGGCTCGACGCCGCCCACGACTCGGTCATAGGCCATGTGGGCGTGGAGCTGAGTGGCACGCGCGTGGAGATCGTCGTCAGCGCTCGGGGCGACGCCGAGCTCGAGCGTTGGATGCTCCAGCGCAAGGTGCAGCTGTTCCAGGAGCTGTTCGAGGTCCCGATCAGCCTTGAGGTGGTGCCGACGGGGCCGGAGGAGATGCAGGCCCTGTCTTCCGAGGAGGCGGGTCTGGCTTGATGGTCGACGTCTCGCCTGTCGGGGGAGTCGACGGGTACCTTGCTCTTGTCATGCCGCCGAGCGCGTCGCGGCGCTCTCTGAGGCCTGCGCCGCGTTGGACCCGTAGGGACAAGTAGGCGCCAGCGCCCACCGGGATCGGCAGCCAGAAGTTGAACAGCCGCCAGGAGATCACGCCCAGCCAGGCGATGCCCGCCGGGACGCCGAAGCCGGTCAAAGAGGTCGCGGCCACCGCCTCGACGATCCCGAGGCCCCCGGGGGTGAGCGGCACCGCCGCCAGGACGTTCGCCACGCCGTAGGCGACGAAGAGGTCGATGGGCCTGGAGATGTGGCCGTAGGCCGCGACGAAGGCCCAGAGCGAAGCCGCGTCCAAGAGCCAATTCGCGGCGGCCCACGACACCGCGTTCTTGAGCAGCTGCCGGTCCGACCCCAGGGTCCGAAGCCGCGTGGCGAGGCGCTGGACGAGCGTCTCCATCTGCTCTTCTGTGACCCACGGCACGCGTCTGGCAACCGACCGCAGTGCCCTTGTCGCGTGGGCTTCGCCGCGGGTGAGCGAGAGCACGAGCGTGGCGAAGGCGGCCAGGAGCACGGCGCCGACCACGGCGACTGTCACGTAGGCGCTGTTGAAGCCGTGAAGGGGGATCGACACCACGAGAGCTACCCAGAGCATCGCGTTGAGGACGACCGCCGAGCCGATTCCCTGGGTCGCGAGTGCGAAGCCGGCATCGGGCCCGCTCACCCCGCTGGAGGTGAACAGCCGGTAGCCGAGCCCGGTGCCCCCGGCGGTGCCGCCGGGGATCACGTGGCTCACCGCGAGCGTGGACAAGTCGATGCGCAGCACGCGTGACAGGCTCGGGCCGCCTTTTGGCAACACCGCTTGGGTAAGGCGCCCATATGCGACGAGCGCGCCGGCTTCGAGAGCGAAGCCGGCGAGGAACCACAAGAGGTTGACGCGGCCCAGCTGGCTCAGCGAAGAGCGCGCCTTGGAGTGGAGAAAACTGGGAATGAGGACGTACTCGATGAAGAGAAGAAGGATGAAGAGCGTGATGCCGTGACGCAGCGGCCGTGGTATCAACCCGAGCAGATCGTGGCGGTGGCGCGGCGCCCCAACGCCGGCAACTGTGCCGTCGAGCTCAGGTGCCTCGCCCATGTCCCCATGCTTGCAGGCGCGAGCAGGTCGCGGGGAGAGGCTGTGGACGGCATCCGTTTCCGGTGACGGAACTGGCCTGTGCCGGTGGCGGTCCCAGCTCGGGTGGAGACCCTGGATCCCGCTTTGGCGCCCCCGCATGGAGTTGACTTGAGACGGTGCCCGAGCACAACCTCGACCGGAGGCGCGGTCCGTGGACCCATCGGCGCGCGCAGGACCTGCGGGTGGCGCGAACTGCGTTCATCGCCGCCGGCGCAGTCGTGAGCGTGGGTCTCGGCCTGGCCCTGCTGTGGAGGCTGCGGGTCGTCGTGCTCCTGATAGTCGTGTCCCTGTTCCTGGGTGCGCTGTTGCACCCCGCGGTCAGCTTCGTGGAGCGCCGGGGGGTCCGCCGAGGGATCGCGACGGCCCTGGTCTTCTTCGTCACGGCGGCGGTCGTGGTGACGGTGGGATATGTGCTCGTGCACCCGGTCTACACGTCAGCCCGGAGTTTCGCCAAGGAGTTGCCGAGCCTCGTCCGCCAGGCGCAACAAGGCAAGGGACAGATCGGGCACCTCGTGAAGAGGTTGCACCTCGAGAGCTATGTCGACAAGAACGTGCCGCGGCTCGAGACCCTGATCAGTGGTCTCGGCCGTCCCGCCCTGGCTGTCGGCAAGACGGTCGTGAGCGGGGTCGTCGCTCTGGTCACGGTCGGGGTGCTGACGTTCTTCATCCTTCTCGAGGCACCAAGCATGATCCGCGGGGTTCTCATGTGGATGCGGCCGGAACGCTCGGTCCGTGTTCACAGAATATTGGGCGACGTGGGCCAGGCCGTTACCGGTTACATGCTCGGCAACCTCGCCACCTCGATGATCGCCGGCGTGGTCATCTTCGTGACGCTTCGGGTCACCGACGTCCCCTACGCAGGAGTGCTCGCCATCTGGGTGGGCATAGTCGACTTCCTCCCGCTCGTGGGCGGGTTGCTCGCCGGCGTTCCGACTGTGGCCGTGGCTGTCCTGCACTCGTTGCCGGCCGGGATCGTGACGCTCGCCGTGTTCCTGATCTATCAACAGATCGAGAACCACATCCTCAATCCGGTCGTCATGAGCCGGACGGTTCGTTTGAACCCGCTCTGGGTCCTGCTGGCGATCCTCGTAGGTGTGGAACTGGGTGGGATCGTGGGGTCCACCCTTGGCGGCCTAGTAGGGGCTCTGCTCGCCGTGCCGGCCGCGAGCGCCCTCCAGGTGGTCGCGAGGGATCTTTGGGCGGGGTACCGATCGACGGGAGTCATTCCTGAAGACCCCGCCTCTGGGGGCGTCGAGACGCCGCCCCCGGCGCCGAACGGCGCCGTCACTCCGACCTAGAACAGCCCGGAGCGGCAGGAGGCCATGCAGTGGACCGGCGCTGTTCGGCGGCGGTTTGGCCATAGGCTGCAGGGGTGCGCGTTCTCGTCGTGCTGCCTACTTTCAATGAAGCTGCCACAATCGAGAACATTCTCGACCGTGTGCGCACGGCGCTCCCGGACGCGTCGGTCCTCGTGGTCGATGACAACAGCCCTGACGGGACGGCCAAGATCGCCGAGGAATTCGGCGAGAGATCCGGCAACGTGGAGGTCCTGTCACGGCCCGGCAAGCTAGGCCTGGGGAGCGCGTATCGGGACGGGTTCCGCTGGGGTCTCGAACGAGGCTACGACGCGATGGTCGAGATGGACTCGGACTTCTCACACGATCCCGATGCACTTCCCACGATCGTCGCGCCGCTCGGCGAAGGATATGAGGTGTGCATCGGGTCTCGCTATATCCCCGGCGGTTCGATACCGAACTGGAGCCTGCCGCGGCGACTGCTGTCGCGCGGCGGCAACATCTACGCCGACCTCCTGCTCGGCCTTCACGTGCGCGATTCGACCGCCGGTTACAGGGCCTACGCGGCGACGGCTCTTGGCCGTATCGACCTGGCTTCGGTCCGAGCGGAGAGCTACGGGTTTCAGATCGAGATGACCTACCGGGCGATCGGTGTGGGAGCGAAGGTGACAGAGGTGCCGATCCGGTTCGTGGACCGCGAGCTAGGGACCTCCAAGATGTCGACGTACACCGTGGTGGAGGCGTTGGTGCTTGTGACGTGGTGGGGAGCCAAGCGCCTCGCCGGCAAGCTTCTGGGCGGGGGCAGGACGCGTCCCGCGGCCGGATCTCGCTCGTCGCGGTGACCGAAGGCGGCGCCCGGGCCACCGCGGGCGGAGCGATGGCACCGATCGACACCGGTACCGGGCCTGTAGTGGTGCTGGTGCACGGCCAACCAGGTGCAGGAGGTGATTGGGCGGCGCTCGCGGACCTGTTGGCAGCGGACCACCGAGTGCTCGCCCCCGACCGTCCCGGCTGGGGGTCCGATGCCCGTGGGGCGATGGGCATCGCCGCCAATGCCGAGACGCTGGAGGAGCTGCTGGAGGCTGCCGGGGTGGACGGCCCCGTGACGGTCGTAGGCCACTCGCTCGGTGGCGGCATCGCGCTCGCGCTGGCCCTCAAGCATCCGCAGCGGGTCGGTGCGCTCGTACTGGTCGGCTCTGTCGGAGTGGCCGAGTCGCTGTCGGGATTCGACCGGTTGCTGGCGGTCCCCCTGCTGGGCAACGGGATCCTCCGCGCGATGGTCGCCACCCTCCGGCGGGTCCTGATCGCCGCGACCCGCTTCGCGGAAGGCCATCCCGGGGCCCGGGTGGCGAACATCGTTCCGACCCTGCCGACGGTTCAGGCTGCGATCGGGACCGACGGCCGCCCCATAGTCGGCAGATCGAGGCAGAGCTTCCTCGTGGAACAGCGTGCTCTCTTGGCCGAGACACCGGAGCTCGAGCGCGGACTGTGCCGTATAGCAGTCCCGACTGCGGTCGTCAGCGGGGCGTCTGACCACGTGGTGCCGGTCTCCGCGGCCCGCTCGCTGGCTGTGCGGGTACCCGGCGCCGAGCTCGTAGTGATCGAGGGGGGCCACCTTCTCCCCTTCGACGAGCCCCAGAAGATCGCCGAGGTGGTGCGCCGCTACTCGGCGCTCGCCTCCGGTCTCAGGGACGGACGGCAGCAGCGAGGAACGCCTGGAGCTTGAGCTGGGTCTCGGCCAGCTCCGTAGCAGGGTCCGAGTCGGCCACGATCCCCACCCCGGCGAACAGTCTTGCGGAGCTTCCCTCCACGATTGCCGAGCGGATCCCGAGGTACCACTCACCGTCGCCCCGGGCGTCGACCCAGCCCACTGGCCCGGCGTAGCGGTCCCGATCGAGCTCCTCGAGCTTGACGAGGTAGTCCAGCGCCACCTCGACGGGAGTCCCCGCCACAGCAGGCGTCGGATGGAGCAGGCCCGCCAGCTCGAGGGCGCTCGGGTAGCCGCCGTCGCGCCGCGAGAGGGTGCCGGATATCTCGGTGCCGAGGTGGCTCACGTTGCGGAGCTCGACGATGACCGGCCCGCCGGGCACCTCGAGCTGCTCGACCACGGGGGAGAGGGCCTCGACGATCGCGTCCACGACGACTCGGTGCTCGGAACGCTCCTTCAAAGAGGCGAGGAGCGCCGCCTCGGCCCTGCGGTCCGCGTCCGGGTCCCCACTGCGTGCCGCCGTCCCGGCGAGGGGCAGAGAGGCGATCCGGTCCGAGTCCCGGGAGATCAACAGCTCGGGCGTCGCACCGATGAAGCCGTCGATGGCGAACGCGGTGCAGGAAGGATGCAGCGCCCTGAGCCGCCCGAGGAGATCCGCCTGACGAAGGGGCCGGTTGGCGTTGACCGTCACCTCACGGGCGAGGACGAGCTTGTCGAGGCTCCCGGCTGCGATTTCGGCCAGCGCAGCGCCGACACGGTTCAAGAAGTCCTGGTGGGGCCGAGCCGACGCGAGTCGGAACTCATCAGGCGGCGGGGTCTTCACACCCGGCCCTGCATCGGCGACGGTCTCCGGGAGGCCGCTCAGCAGGTCGCGGACACGGTCCGGTGAACCGACGGCGACGACCGAGGGCTCGCCACCGCCCGGCGCGACCACCGTCACCTCGGGGACGGCCAGCTCGGCGTCGGCGGCGCGGTCGAAACGGAGTGCGCCGAGCGCCACCGGCACCTGCTCGAGGTACTGGTAGCCGACCCCGCCGGCGCCGTGCGCGGCCGGGCAGCCCTCGGCAATGGGAGGGATGGCCGCGAGATCGGCGATCGCGCGCCTGAGGCCGAGAGGGTTCGCCAGGCCGCCGGACAGCTCGAGCGAGGCTGCGGTCCCGAAACCCAGGACGACGAGCCCGTCGCGCTCGATGACGCGCCCGCTCTCGTACGCGAGTACCCGCAACCGGTCCAGCAAGCCCGCATCGACCCGGCGTGCGCCGTAACAGAGACGGCTCGTTCGAGCGGTCATGACAAGGTGGCGCCGGCGGACCGGGTCGCGGTCACACATTGCGCGATACCGCCGCTCAAGCGGTGATGGGAGACGTCTGCGAAACCGGCACCGCGGAGGAGGCCGGCGAACTCCGAGAAGGAGGGAAGGTACGCGACCGAGCGCGGCAGGTACCGGTACGCCGCGCCGTCTGACAGAAGAGCCCCGAGGCGTGGCACCGCACGGGTGAACCAGACCCGGTGCCCAAAGCGCAGCAGAGCGTGGCGCGGCTCGCCTACTTCGAGCAGCGCCAATGTCCCCCCTGGGCGCAGAGTCCGGGCAAGCTCGTTCATGACGCCGGCCAGGTCTGCGAAGTTGCGGACCGCGAACCCGCTGACGACCGCGTCCGCGGCTCGGGCCCTCACCGGCAGGTGCGAAGCATCGGCCTGAACCAGGGGAGCCCCACCCGCACGTGCGGCGCGGAGCATCCCGAACGAGAGGTCGATCCCCACCGGCCGGTGACCTTTGCGGCGAAGGCTGCGAGCCAGGTCCCCCGTCCCGCAGCCGATGTCCAAGACGACCGAACCGGGGGACAGCTGCAACATCTCGATCGTCGCTCGGCGCCACCTGGCGTCGAGCCCGAAGGTCATGAGGCCGTTGACGAGGTCGTAGCGCGGCGCGATCGAGTCGAACATCGATCGCACGAGATCCTGCTTGGCTCTGCCCTGCGGCAAGGGCGAGGCTGCATCGAAGACGACGCCCCGCGACGCGTGCGCCGGCTCACCCTCGGTGGCTTCGATCACGGGCAGCTCACGGACCCGAGCCTAGGCAAGAACGGCTCCGCGCCGAGCCGACATCAGGCGCCCTGTCTTGAGCCCGGGGCACGAGGACACGGGCGGTCCTGGCCGCACGCGCCCCTCCTACCAGGAGAGGCCGACGACGGCGCGCATGGCCTTTTCGAACTCCTCGTCCCCCAGACTGCTGCGCGCCGAGAGGATCAGGTTCGCGTCATCGCCCACCCGCCGGCGCAGGGGACCGGCGTCGTTGTCTATGGCGTCAGCGACGGCATTCGCCACCAGCTCAGGGCCGGGCCGGGCTCCGGCTTGCATCTTGCGCGCCACCTCGCCCAGCTGGGCGTCGAGCTCGTCATAGGCACCGAGCCCGTTCGAGGGGGCGTGGGCCTTCATCCCCGGAGCGATGAAACCGGGCTCGACGACGACGACCCTTACGCCGAAATGGGCCAGCTCGACGTACAACGCCTCGGAGATCGCCTCCAGGGCGTGCTTGGTGGCCGCGTAGTAGCCGCTCAGAGGCTGGGCGACACGTCCGGCCACCGAGGAGATGTTGACCACGACGCCCGAACGGCGGCTGCGCATGCCGGGGACGAACGCCTGGATCAGGCGAACCGGTCCGAGGACGTTCGTCTCGAACATCTGCCGGACGTGTTCGATCGCCACTTGCTCTATCGCGCCGTGGAAGGAGATGGCGGCATTGTTGACGAGGGCGTCCACCCAACCGATCTCCTGGCTGACGGCGCCCACCGATGCCGCGTCGGTCACGTCCAGCTGGAACCTGTCCGCAACGTCGATGCCGTCGAGGGTGGCACGGTCCCGGGCCGTCGCGATGACCTCGTGCCCTCGGCTCGCGAGCAGCGTCGCAGTGGCCCTGCCGACGCCGGAGCCCGCCCCGGTGACGAGGACTCTCATGGCTGGCACTCTAGTGGCAGCGCGCTGCCACTCTCGGGCCGGCTGCGAGCCGTGTTCACGGTGTCCGGCCGGAATGGGCGCCCTGGTCGCGCTGAGGCGTGACGCATAGCCTTCTCCCAGGGCTTGTTCACTTTGCGTTTACCTGTCTCCCAGGAAGTTGGCCCAGAGTTCAGACTAGCAACATGGCTCAGACATATTCCGTTCACTCCTCTTTCGTAGCTTCGTCGTAACGGACGCATTGGCCGCCGCGTGGCGCGGGTTAACGGTGTGGCCGCGCAAACCGATCATTACGACCTTGGAGGTAGAGAGCCTGATGAGGATCCCTAGGACTGTTCGGCTGGCACTGACCATGACAGCGGTCGTGGTAACGGCCGTTTCGCTGGTTGCCGTGCCAGCGCTCGCGGGTACGCGCAGCGTGAAAGCAGTTGGAGACCCGTACCTCGCAGCCGACACGCGCTTGAACAAGTCAGCGACGATTGGTGGCGCGGGTTCAACCTTTGCAGCACCCCTGCAGAATGCCGCGCAGGCTCTATTCCAAGCCCGCACCTCAAATGCCACGATCAACGGCTACCAAGGAGTCGGCTCGGGCACCGGCGAATCGGACATCTTGAAGAAGATCGTCGACTGGGGCGGCACCGACGTACCGATGTCTCAAACCGACATCAACTCAAAGCAGCCTTACGGCGCCGACTACACGTTGTCACAATTCCTGCAGGTGCCGATCGGCCTCGGCGGCGTGGCGATTCCTTACAATGTTCCCGGCCTGACGGCTAAGACGCTCACTTTGACGGCGGCGGTTCTTGCCAATATCTACCTAGGCAACATCAAGTACTGGGACAACGCCGCGATCAAGGCGCTGAACCCGAATGTCAAGCTTCCGCATCACCAAATTGTCGTTGTCGCCCGTGCCGACTCTTCGGGTACGACGTACATCTTCACGGACTTCCTGCGTAGAGCGGCTAAGACGGTGTGGCCGACATTGCCCTCGAAGAGCCCGCTGACGCTCCCCACCGGTGGCATCGCTGGCAGCGGGAACCCGGGAGTCGCGGCTGACATCGAGAACACACCGAACTCCATCGGTTATGTGGAGTATTCCTACGTGCTTCTCAACCCGAGCCTGCTCAAGGGAGTCGCGTCGATCGTCAACGCTGCGGGCGTGGCGTTGCTTCCGACAAAAGCGGGCATCGCGGCTGCCGCGGCTGCCAAGCCGGACGTCACATCGACGAACTTCTCGATCGTCTGGCAGGCCGGCAAGACAACCTATCCGATCGCGGGATACACCTGGGCGGTCATATGGAAGCAGAACCAGACGCTCGATGCCGAGGGCACGCTCCTGGTGAAGTACCTCGACTGGCTGTCGCATTCGGGCGCCGTTGACGGGACGACGGCCGGTCAAGATGTCGCTGCTCTCCAGGGCTACGTCCCACTTCCGGCGAACATCCAGGCGCTGGCACGGGCCACGCTGCTCCAAGTCACAGGACAAAAGGGCCAGGTGCTGCTGACGACCAACGGTAGCTGAGCAGCGAGGTGGCTGAGTAACAACGATGCCCGAGGTGCCCGCTACCCCTCCTTTGGCCATGTCGGACCAGCCCTTGACCGAGAACCGGAAACGCTTCTCGGTCAAGGGCGATTCCGCGCACTGGGGTGTCCTCTACGGGGCTTCCGTTCTGTTCGCGCTCATTTGCGCGGTGTTCATCATCAGCATCGTCGTCTCGTCGATTCCCGCCTGGCGCCACTCGGGTCTCTCGATCATCTACGGCAGGGTGTGGAGCCAGGGATCAGACTCGTTCGGCGCGCTCCCGATCATCGCAGGCACACTTGCGACGACGGCCATCGCGCTCTTCTTCGCCATCCCGATCGGTATCGGCTGTGCTCTTGCCATCGTCCATCTGGTGCCCGGCAGGCTGAAGATCTTCCTGTCGTCGCTCGTCGAGCTGCTGGCGGCGGTCCCGAGCGTCGTCTACGGGCTCTGGGGCCTGCTCGTGATCGCCCCTTGGTTCGAGAAGACTGTGGAGCCAGACCTGGCGAGCATCACGGGTGGCAAATTCCCTTTCCAAGCTCCGCCTGAGGGCGTTTCGTTGCTGCTCGCGGGCTGCGTGCTGTTCGTGATGGTCCTCCCGATGATCGTGGCGCTCTCGAGGGACGCCATCGCCATCGTGCCGAACGATCAGTTCGAAGGGGCTCTCAGCGTGGGTGCGACGAAGTGGCAGGTGCTGCGGAAAGTTGTGCTGCCCGGCGCCCGTACTGGCATAGTCGGGGCCGTCACGCTCGCGACGGCGCGCGCTCTCGGTGAGACCGTGGCTGTCGCCATGGTCATCGGCTTGAACCCACTCTTTCCGCCTTCGCTGTTCTCGACGGCCTCCACGCTCGCGTCGACCATCGCCCTGCAGTTCCAGGACGCCACACCGCTGCAAGTCGCGGCGCTCGGCGCGCTTGCACTGATTCTCATGGCGATGACCGCGGTCGTGAACTGGTTCGGGCGGCGGCTCGTCAGGGGCTCCGCGTTCCGCGCAGGTGTCATATGAGCACGGGCGTGATCGAAGGGATCCCACCAGATCCGATCCTCGAGAGACGTGAACTGGTTCAACGCGCTGCGACGAAGACGCTGGACCGTCGCATCCTCATCTCGAGGGGAATGGTCGGGCTCTGTGGCTTCGCGCTCCTTCTCGCGCTGGTCCCACTTTTCGCGATCTTGTACTCCCTCGTGCAAAAGGGCATCCACTGGTGGAGCATCGACTTTTTCACGAAGGTCCCCCAATTCCCCTCGCTGATCGACCCGAACGACATCGGAGGGATCTCGAACGCGATCATCGGCTCGCTCGTCATCGACGGCGTCGCGGCACTCTTCGCGATTCCGATCGGCATCATCGCGGGGCTATTCCTGGCGGAGTCGACTTCGAAGTTCGCGAGCGCTCTGCGAACGACGGCCGAGATCATGACTGGTCTTCCCTCTATCCTGCTGGGCATCTTCGCATACCAGATGATCGTGATCGGGTTCAACGAGTGGGGCATAAAGCTGCCAGGCATCGGGTTCTCGGGAATCGCGGGTAGCTTCGCTATCGGCGTCCTCATGATCCCGGTCATCATGAAGGCCTCCGAGACGGCGCTACGAGGCGTCCCAACCGCGATTCGAGAAGCCGGCCTCGCGCTCGGAGCACGCCGCAGCATCGTCGCACGCAAGGTCGTGATCCCAACAGCGCTCCCGGGCCTGATCACCGCGGTGCTGCTGGCGTTCTCCAGGGCGGTCGGCGAGACCGCACCGATCTTGTGGGTGATCGGTGCCTCTAACATGGTCCAGTGGAACCCGAAGAAGGAGATGGCCTCGATGCCGCTCCAGATCTTCGAGTCGGCGACCTCGCCGTATGTCGCGCTTCGTGAAGCGGCGTGGGGGATCGCCCTGTTCTTGGTGTTCGTCGTTCTGGTTTTGAACTTGGGGAGCCGCCTCTTTGCGGCTTGGCTACAACGAGAGAGGCGGTAATGTCAGATCCCACCAGCACCATGGTCCGGCTGTCGACGGAGATGTCAGACCAGGAGGGGGACCCCCGGTCGGGCCCGATCTCGATGCGGTTCGAGGACGTGTCGGTTAAGTTCCACGGCCGGACCGCTATCCGCGACGTCTCCTTCGACGTCCCGAAGAACAAGGTGACGGCCCTCATCGGGCCGTCGGGCTCTGGGAAGACGACCTTGCTGCGCGCCATCAACCGGATGCACGACCTCACCAAGGGCGCGGTCGTGAGCGGCTCGATCCGGCTCGGCGACACCGACATCTACAAGGGCGGGATACCGCCGACGTTGCTGCGCACGCGTGTCGGTATGGTGTTCCAGCGACCGAACCCGTTTCCCACGATGTCGATCTACGACAACGTTGTCTCCGGGCTGCGCTTCAACGGCATCCGCAAGAAGTCAGTTCTCGAGGAAGCCGCCGAGTCCGCGCTGATCGCCGCGGCACTGTGGGACTCGGTCTCGACACGGCTGAAGGCGCACGCGTCGACGCTTTCCGGTGGTGAGCAGCAGCGCTTGTGCATAGCCAGAGCTCTGGCGGTGGAGCCAGAGGTGCTGTTGATGGACGAGCCGACCTCGTCGCTGGACCCGATTTCGATGCGGCTCATCGAAGAGCTCCTGAGCGAGCTCAAGAGCCGCGTCACGATCGTCATCGTCACCCACAACATGCAGCAGGCAGCTCGCGTGTCGGACCTGTGCGCGTTCTTCCTGATGGGCAACGATCGGGCCGGCGAGCAGATCGAGGTGGCGCCGACGAAGAAGCTGTTCAGCGAGCCGGACGACCCGAGGACACTGGACTACATCCAGGGCCGATTCGGCTGAGCGGGGTGCGGCCCACAGGGCCGCTTAGCGGCTGGCGCTCGGTTCCGACAGCACCTCACCCAACGCGGAGAGGAACCGGTCGTTCTCCGAACGCGTGCCGATGGTCACGCGAAGGCACCCGTCGAGCCCTGGCCAGTCCGAGACGTCGCGGATCAGCACGGAGCGGTCGAGCAGGCCCATCCAGACTTGCGAGCCGACACGCGGGCTCACGCGGAACAGGATGAAGTTCGCACTGGACGGCCACACCTCGACGCTAAGGCCTGCAAGAGCCTCGGCGACGCGACCGCGCTCTTCGACGATCGCTGCCACCCTGTCTCGCATCTCCTGGTCGAACCCGATGGCCAGGCGTCCCGCGATCTGTTTCAGCGCGTCAAGGTGGTAGGGGAGCGCGACGTTCGACAAGCAGGCGACCACGCCGGGGTCGGCGATCGCGTAGCCGAGGCGGAGCCCAGCCATCGCCCAAGTCTTGGAGAACGTGCGCACCACGACCAGGCGGGGCTCGGACCCGAGCAGGTCGAGAGCCGACCACGGCGCGAACTGCCCGTAGGCCTCGTCGACGACCAGGATCCCGGGTACGAGGGCGAGCACGGAACGGACGCTGGCGGCAGTTTCGACGCCCCCGGTCGGATTGTTGGGTGAGCAGAGGAACGTGACAGCAGGGCTCGCCTGGCCGTGCTGGCGGGCCGCGGCCTGGACAGTCCTGGCCACCTCCGCCGGATCGACCGCGAAAGCGCCATCCCGTTGGCCTGCGACCAAAGGCGTGCCGGTCAGGCGGGCGATGTGGGAGTGGAGCGCGTACGTCGGCTCGAAGACCACCGCTGGGTGTCCGGGGCCGCCGTACGCGAGCAGGAGGCACTGGATCGCCTCGTTGGAGCCGTTGGCGCAGAACACCTGAGCCGGGTCGACGCCGTGGTGGGACGCCAGCGCCGCCCGGAGGGCGGTGGCCTCACGATCCGGGTAGCGGTTCAATGAGAGGGACCGCAGCTCGAGGGCGAGTGCCTCGAGGAAGGCGGCGGGCGGCGGCTCGGGGGCCTCGTTGGTGTTCAGCCTGACGTCGACCTCGACCTGAGGGGAGTGGTACCCGGGCCGGAGTGCAATCTCGCGACGGTCTGGGGCCGGCTGCACAGGACCGTTGGTGCCGCTGGAGCTCATGCGGGCTGACGGTGTTGGTCGTCGCAGCGGAGCGTCACCGAGCTGGCGTGGGCGGCGAGACCTTCGGCGCGTGCTATCGCGGCGACGTGGGGAGCCGCGCGTTCGAGTGCCCGACGGTCCGCGGAGATGACGTGCACCCTGCGGAGGAAGTCCTCCACGCCGAGCACGCTCGCATAGCGCGCCGATCGGAACGTCGGCAGGGTGTGGCTTGGTCCCGCGATGTAATCGCCGAGCGACGCGGGCGTGTACGGGCCGAGGAATACCGCTCCGGCGTTGCGGACGAAGGGGACCATCGCGCGGGGATCGTCACAGCAGAGCTCCAGGTGTTCGGGCGCTATCTCGTTGGACACCGCCATCGCCGCCTCGGGCCCGTCGACCAGCACCGCATAACCCCCGCCCGCGAGCGTCGCCTCAATCTCGGCGCGCCGGGGCGACTGCTCCACGAGCGAGGCGACCGAACTCGTCACCGCGTTCAGGACCGGCTCGGACCAGGTGATGAGCCAGGCGAGCCCGTCAGGGCCGTGCTCCGCCTGGACGACAAGGTCGATCGCCACGTAGTCGACAGGCACCGACTCGTCGGCGATGACGACCACCTCGGAGGGCCCGGCGAACGAAGCCGGCATGCCGACGGCGCTTCGGACCTCGAGCTTGGCGAGCGACACGCGCCGGCTCCCCGGACCGACGATGACATCGACGCGCGCGACGGTCTCGGTGCCGTAGGCCATGGCGGCGATGGCCTGCGGCCCGCCGACTCGGTAGATCTCGTGCACGCCAGCCAGGTTTGCCGCCGCGAGCACCTCGACAGGGATGGCGCCGTCCGGTGCCGGCGGCACGCATACGGCGATGCCTTCCACGCCAGCGACACGGGCCGGGATCGCGGTCATCAAGACGCTCGAGGGGTATCTCGCGAGCCCGCCTGGGACATAGACGCCCGCGCGGGCGACCGGCAGCTCGAGCAGCTCGACCGAGATCCCGTTGCGCTCGAAGGTTCCCGGATCACTTGGCCGGTGGCGGTGGAAGGACTCGATGGCCTCGGCGGCCTCCGTGAGCGCCGCCAGGAGGGCCGGCTGCAACCGGCCGGGAGACGACGCGATCTCCGAAGGCGGAACGCGGATCTCGCCCAGGTCGACCATGTCGAAGCGGGCCGTGTACTCCCGCAGGGCGACATCCCCGCGCGTCCGGACGTCGTCGACTATGGCGCGGACCTCCGCGACCGGGCCTTCGTCCACGAGGTTCGGTCGTGGGAGGACGTCACGGAAATCGGGTCCGCGGCCACGAAGGTCGAGACGTTTCAGCATGGGAGCCAGCGTATCGGTCTCTTGCAGGCAGTTTCCCCGAGCCGGGCAGAGATCGGCGATGATGTCTGGATGCCCCAGCAGCGGCTCGAGCCGTCGGAACTGTCAGAGCTGTCCTCGATCGCGTCCTCGCTCGAGCAGATCAGCCGTCGTGTGACGGGGCTCGCCGACGTGGCCACGGAGGCCAAGCGGGACGAGGTCGCGGCGAATCTCATCGCCGTCGAGCGTGCCCTCCTCGGCGCGGTGCGACGTCTCGAGCGCCTGATGGCAAGTGGGAGATGATCCGCCGCAGCGTGTCCCGGACGCGCCGACGGCGCCCCTAGGGCGCCGTCGGGGAGCGGATCGGGCGGCGGATCCCGAGTCCACTCGTTGGAACCAGGTGGCGGGGACCGGTTCCTCTCCACCAAATTAGCGCTCGGTTCCCGAGCTGTGACCGCTCGTCACCAACCTGTCACGAGACTCACAGGGAGCGTCGCGCGCCTTGACGGCAAAGGCCTTGCGGCTACTGCCCGTTGCGTCGCAGGTGATACTGCAGGCTCGCGAGCCTCAGAATTTGCCTCTTGAGGGACACAGGTCGGCGATCTCGCAGCTCTCGCACCGCGGGCGCCGGGCATCACAGACACGCCGGCCGTGGAGGATGAGGCGAAGGCTGATGGCGCCCCACTGCTCGGGAGGGAACAGGCCGCAGAGGTCCTGTTCGATTCGGTCCGGGTCGTCTGAATCGCTGAGCCGCAGGCGCCGGCTCAACCTGATCACGTGCGTGTCCACCGGGAGCCCTGGGAGGCCGAACGCCACCGAGAGCACGACGTTCGCGGTCTTGCGGCCGACGCCGGGGAGTGCGGTCAGCTGCTCCATCGAGCGAGGCACCTCGCCGGCGTGGCGCATCACGATGGCCTCCGAAGCGCCGAGGATGTGGGAGGCCTTGGCACGGAAGAAGCCCGTCGAGCGGATCAGTGACTCGAGCTCCTCACGGTCGGCCGCGGCCATGGCTTGGGGCGTGGGGAAGCGCCTGAACAAGACCGGCATCACGATGTTGACCCGCTCGTCGGTGCACTGGGCGGAGAGGATGGTGGCGACGAGCAGTTCGAACGGGTTGCGATAGTTCAAGGCGCACAGCTGCTTCGCCGTGCCCGGATACGCGGCCGCAAGGCGGTCGGCGATCTTACGGGCCCGGGCCAGCGGTCGCCGGCGGGCGCGGCCGCTCGGAGTCCGGGCACTCGGCGGGCGGGGCACGCTCGGATGGTAGTCACGGTTGAGGTTCGAAGAGACGGTATGTTCGCCAGGTGCACCAAGTCGAGATCAAGCGCAGGATGCGTGAGGGTGACATCGCCGCCATCTCGGTCCTGCTCGAGGCCGCGAGCATCGCTGACGGCCATCGCGCGCTCGGGGAGCACCAGTGGCTCGATCTTGTCCAGGGCGGCCGTGAGGGCTTCGCTGGCTTTGTCGCCCGGGAGAGTGGCCGCGAGCGAATCGTCGCCTACGCCCAGATCAGCCGCGGCAAAGGTGCGAACTGGGCGGTCGAGTACGTCGTGCACCCGCAGTGGCGGTCCGCCGGCGTCGAGCTCCAGCAGGACCTGCTCAAGGCGGCACTTGCCGAGATCGGGGCGCAGGGTGGAGGTCACGTGCACATGTGGGTGCCCAAGCCCGGGCCGGTCAACGATGCTGTCGCCCAGGCTGTCGGCATGCGACGCGGTCGCGACCTCGTGCAGATGCGCCGGCGGCTGCCCGTCACCGAGGAGGCGGCGCTGATCGCTGTCCGGCCGTTCCGGCCCGGCGAAGACGAGCTGGCGTGGCTCGAGGTGAACAACCGGGCGTTCCACGGCCATCCGGAACAGGGCTCGTGGGATCTCGCAACCATCACCGAGCGCGAACGGCAGCCGTGGTTCGACCCGAGCGGCTTCCTGCTTCACGAGCGCGACGGGCGTCTTGCAGGCTTCTGCTGGACGAAGGTGCACGAGCCCGGAGACGATCTGATGAGCGACGCCGTTGTTCCCGATCTAGGCGAGATCTACGTGGTCGCCGTCGACCCGGACTTCCAGGGTCACGGTCTCGGGCGCCAGCTCGTGCTCGCGGGCCTGGCCTCGCTCTGGGAGCGCGGCGTCGGCACAGCCATGCTGTACGTCGACCACGACAACGTGTCGGCTCGTAGGCTCTACTCCTCGCTCGGATTCGTCGTCGACCACACCGACCGCGCGTACGTCGCGGACGTGCCGGCCACCGCGGGTCAGCCTGCTGGCGCTATCGGCGGAGCGTGACGGCGCCGGTCATGGACAGGCGTCCGTGAGTCGCTACGACCTGGGGCGCGACGATCTCGCGGCGTTGCTGGCCGACGAGCCTCCCTACCGGGTGAACCAGGTGTTCGACGGCTTTTACCGGCGCCTGGCCGAGCCCCGGGAGCTGACTGATCTGCCTCGGGCGCTCCGGGAGCGGCTCGAGCTCGCCCCTGGACTGGCCCCAGCTTTCCGCTGCGCGGCCGAGAGCGTCGCAGACCGGGGTTCCACGCTGAAATGGCTCCTCGAGACGAGGGACGGAAGGCGCATAGAGACGGTCCTGATGCGATATCGCGACCGCACGACGGTGTGCGTCTTGAGCCAGGCCGGTTGCGCGATGGGCTGCAGCTTCTGTGCCACGGGAGACGCGGGCTTCGGCCGGCAGCTCAGCTCGGGCGAGATCGTGGAGCAGGTGGTGATCGCGGCGAGACGTTGCAGGTCGGAGGGCTGGAGACAGCTCGGCAATGTCGTGCTCATGGGCATGGGCGAGCCATTGGCGAATTTCGAGGCGGTCTGGGCTGCCGTCGAGACGATGAACCGTGACCTGGGCCTGGCCGCGAGGCGTCTCACCATCTCCACCGTCGGGGTCGTGCCTGGTATCCGCCAGCTGGCGGCCAAGGCGCTGCAGGTGAACCTCGCCGTGTCGCTGCATGCTGGCAACGACTCCCTGCGCGACCAACTGGTGCCCCTCAACCGGAGGTATCCGCTCGCGAAGGTGATGCAAGCCTGCGAAGAGTACCGGGCGTCGACCGGGCGGAGGATCTCGTTCGAGTGGGCCTGCATCGAGGACGTGAACGACCGCCCCTCCGACGCCTTCGAGCTTGCACGCCTCGCGCGGCCGCTGGGGGCGCACGTGAACCTCATCCCTCTCAATCCGACGCCAGGAGGTCTCTCGAGAGGGCTCAGGGGGTCCAGCAGGCGGCGTGTCCTGTCATTGCAGGCATGGCTCAAAGAGTCAGGCGTCAACGCCACTATCCGGCAGAATCGGGGGCGTTCGATCGATGCTGCCTGCGGGCAGCTGGCTGCAAGCGGCTCCCTCGTCGCTCCGTGCCGGGCCAGAGCACCAGAGCCCCGTTAAGGGTGTGCGTGGCGGCTGTTGGGGTGCGGAGCTGGCGGGCGGGCAGTGCACAAGGCGGCCGAGCCCGATAACGTGCAAGGCTTCATCAATGGCGATGAACCGCGATTCCGTCCCACGCCGCGCGGAGCGGAGGCGTTCGACCAAGGAGACCGAGGTGACCGTCGTCGTCGGGCTCGACGGGACCGGGGCCGCCTTTGCGGACACCGGCCTGCCGTTCTTCGACCACATGCTCGCCCAGCTCGGCAAGCACGGCGGCATGGACCTCGAGGTCAAGTCCCGCGGCGACCTCGAAGTCGACGCGCACCATACCGTCGAGGACACCGGCATCGTCCTCGGCGAGGCCCTCGCCGAGGCACTCGGCACCAAGGCGGGGATCCGACGCTTCGCTTCCATCGCGCTGCCGCTCGACGAGGCGCTGGTCGATGTTGCGCTCGACCTTTCAGGCAGGCCGTACCTGCATTACGACGTCGAGCTCGGCGAGACTGCGCCGCTCGGCAGCCCTCCGTTCGAGGTCCAGTTGGCCGAGGAGTTCTGGCGCGCCTTCGTCCACTCGGCATCGCTGACCTTGCACATCGAGCTACGCCGCGGGCGCAATCCCCACCACGTGCTCGAAGCGTGCTTCAAGGGCGTCGGTCGCGCTCTGCGGGACGCCGTCAGGATCGAAGGCGAGGGCATGCCGTCGACCAAAGGCCGGTTGTAGGCAAAGTCGTGATCGCTGTCCTCGACTACGGCATCGGGAATCTCCGCTCCGCGGAGAAGGCCCTGTTGCACGTCGGCGCCGACGCACGTCTCGTCGACAACCCTGAAAGCGCCGTCGACGCGTCGGGGGTCGTGCTGCCCGGCGTCGGTGCCTTCGGGGCCTGTGCCCGGGCGCTGCGGCACACGGGGCTCGACGAAGTTGTCCGGCTCTGCGTCACCGACGGCCGCCCCTTCCTTGGGATCTGCGTCGGCCTGCAGTTGCTCTTCGAGGGCTCTGAGGAAGACCCCCAGGTCCCCGGCCTGGGCATTCTCCAGGGGTCCGTGCGCGCGTTGGGCGAGACAGAGCGCCGACCACAGATGCAATGGAACCTCGTGCGCCAGGTGGCGGGGCGCAGCTCGCGCCTGCTCGGACAAGCCGAGAGCGGTTGGTACTACTTCGTGCACTCCTTCGTACCGGTCCCCGAGGGTGACGAGGCCCGGCGAAGTGTCGTGGGGACCTGTGACTACGGGGGCGAGATGGCGGTCGCGTTCGAGCGGAACAACATGTTCGGGACGCAGTTCCATCCGGAGAAGTCGGCGTCAGCAGGCTTGCAGCTGCTCGGGCGATTCGCGCGGATCTGTGCCGAGGAGCCTTCGGGGTCGTGACCATGCAGCTGTGGCCGGCCATCGACATCCGGGCTGGCAAGTGCGTGCGCTTGCTCCGCGGCCAGTTCTCGGCCGAGACCGTCTACGGCGATCCGCTGGAGCAGGCGAGAGCATTCGTCTCTGCCGGAGCCTCGCGCCTGCACGTGGTCGATCTCGACGCGGCGCGTCAGGGGGGCTCGCCGAACCGGCGCCTCGTGCGCCGCATCGCCGCCGCGGCGGGTGTGCCCGTGCAGGCCGGTGGTGGAGTTCGCGACGAGGACGCGGCTGCGGCACTGCTTGACGCCGGCGTTGGACGGGTCGTGGTCGGCACCGTGGCTGTGGAGCAACCGGAAGTGCTCGCCCGGATGGCCACGCGTTGGCCCGGGCGGGTGCTCGTCGGCCTCGACCATCGGGCAGCCGCCGGGCCAGGCGGAGGCCTTCGGCGCGAGGTGGCTGTCCGCGGTTGGGTGGACTCGGGTGGCCCCGAGCTCGAGACCGTTCTGCGACGTCTCGAGGACCTGCCTCTTGGTGGCGTAGTGGTCACGGACATCGACCGCGACGGCACGGGGGCCGGCCCGGACCTGGAGGGACTAGCGCAGGTGCTCGCCGTGACGGGACTCCCGGTGCTCGCGTCAGGCGGTATCGGGGGCACCTCGGACCTCGTGGCGCTCGCGGGGCTCGAGGGAGGCGCCCACCGGCTTGCCGGGGCGATCGTGGGCCGGGCGCTGTTGTCGGGTGCGCTCTCGATCTCAGAGGCGGTGGCCGCGTGCGAGCAGTGAGGGTCATCCCCTGCCTCGACGTCGATCGCGGGAGGGTCGTCAAGGGTGTCGAGTTCAGGGGACTCCGTGACGCGGGCGACCCCGTGGAGCTGGCCGCCCGATACGACGCCGAGGGTGCCGACGAGCTCGTCCTGCTCGACATCACGGCCTCGTCGGACGATCGCGCCACCATGTTGCACGTCGTGGAACGGGCGGCGGAGCAGGTCTTCATCCCTCTGACAGTCGGTGGCGGCGTCCGCTCTGTCGCGGACGGCCGGGCGCTGCTCCGAGCGGGAGCCGACAAGGTAGCGGTGAACTCCGCGGCGGTGGCCTCGCCCAAGCTGATCGATGCTCTGGCAAGTGAGTTCGGGGCCCAGTGCGTCGTCGTGGCGATCGACGCCCGCCGCAGCGGCGAGGGTGCCCACTGGGAGGTCTTCACCCACGGCGGGCGGCGCCCCACGGGCCTCGACGCGGTGAGCTGGGCTGCAGTGTGCGCCCGGCTTGGAGCCGGGGAGATACTGCTGACTTCGATGGACCGGGACGGGACCGAGGCCGGCTACGACCTGGAGCTGACCGACCGGATCGCCGGCTTCGTGCGGGTGCCCGTGATAGCGAGCGGCGGCGTCGGCACGCTCGAGCACCTTGTCGAGGGCGCGCTGATCGGGCACGCCGACGGGTTGCTCGCCGCCTCGATCTTCCACTTCGGACGCCACACCATCGCCGAGGCGAAAGAGGAGCTCGCGGCTCGCGGGATCACCGTCCGGCCACCGGGCGCCTGAGCGGTCGCTCGCGCTCCAGCCGGACGTCCAGCTCGGCGAGGGCAGCTCTCAGGGAAGCCTCCACCTGTTCGGGGCGGTCGCCGCGGGCGAAGACGAAGCCCAGATAGCGGTTCCCCTCCGGAAGCGGGACCAGCCTCCGGCCAGGGGCGATGGTCAGCTCGATGCCGACGATGCCAGGCACTTGGAGAGCGCGTTCGCGTCCGGCGACCTCGGCGAGTATGCCACCGGTGGCGATGGGCAGCATCAGGACTCCCGCTGCGCCGTGAGTCCGTCGCAGGGAGGAGACCGGGCGCCCCAGCGCGTGCGCCAGGATGAGGTACTCGAGGCTCATCCCGGTCCCGAATTCCAAGGTGCGCGAGCACAGCCCGCCGATCGAGCGGGCCGCCACCTCGATCACCCACGCCCTACCGCCGCGCACACGGAGCTCGGCATGGACAGGGCCCTCGCTCAAGTTGAGCGCTCTCGTGGCGGTCTGAGCGGTCGTGGTCACGGCCCTGAGGTCGGTGGCACCGAGCCTCGAGGGTGTCACATAGAGCGTCTCCTCGAAAAAGGGGCCTTCCAGTGGGTCGGGCTTGTCGAAAACGGCCAGCACGGTCAGTTCACCGGCGGTGAGTACCCCTTCCACGGCCACCTCGGGACCGTGCACGAACTCCTCCATCACAAGGGGCCGGTCCGGCGAGGATCCTGCCTCGACGGCGATCGAGCGGGCGCGGTCGACGGCGGCGAGCGTCTCTTCGAGCGTGTCGGCCCTGATCACGCCCTGGCTCCCCGACAGCGATGTCGGTTTGACCACGCACGGCAGCCCGACCGCTGCCGCGAGCCGGGCGATCTCCGCAGCCCCGGCGACCGGGGAGACGGGAGCGAACGCGGGCTGGGAGACCTCGGCTCCGCTGAGCAACGCGCGCATGGCCAGCTTGTCGCGCGTGGCCGCAACGGCGTCGGGACGATTGCAGCGAAGGCCGAGGCGCTCGGACGCCCGGGCGGCCACGATCGTCCCCTGGTCGTCCACGGCCACGACCGCATCGAGCGGTGACTCGCCGTCGAGCGCGACGATCGCGTCAGCGGCAGCGGCGGGATCGTCAAGGCAGATCTGCACGGATCCGGCCTCATCGCTCAGCGGGAGCGGCTCGTTGCACCCGACGACCACCTGAAGGTCGAGCGCCCTGCCAGCCTCGAGGAAGTCGGAAGCCCTATAGGAGGCGGAGGGGACGAGCAGCAGGACGCGATCCACATCCCTATGATGCCGAGTCGGCCGGAGACTTCGGCGTTCACCGGGCCGTCACGCCGGCGTGCTGGGCGCTCCTGGCGGATCCCGGCCTGACCCAGTCGTGCTGTGATTGGTCCGAGGCCGCGGTGGCCCGTCAGCCGCACTACCGTTTTGGTCGTGGAGCTACTCGAGCCGAGCCGGTCCAAGCCAGGTTCTGAAGACGTGAAGCAGCCTGTCACGATGCTGAACGATCGCGTGCTGGTGCACGTGCCCGCGGCGGAGGGCGAGCGCCGGTCGCGCTCCGGCATTCTCATCCCGGCCACGGCCTCGGTGGCCCGTCGCCTCGCGTGGGCCGAGGTTGCCGCAGTCGGGCCGAACGTGCGCTCGATCCGGGCCGGGGACCGCGTCCTGTTCAATCCCGAGGAGTGCTTCGAGGTGGAGGTGCAGGGCGAGGACTACGTGATCCTGCGGGAGCGGGACATCCCGGCGGTCGCCTCCGAGCGGCTGGAGGACGGGACAGGGTTGTACTTGTGACAGGTTCGCCGGTGGGGTTCACCGATGAGGAGATCGGGAGCATCCGTTTCGACGAGAAGGGGCTCGTGGCCGCGATCGTTCAGGACCGCTCGACCCGGGACGTCTTGATGCTGGGTTGGATGGACGCCGAGGCTTTGCGCCGCACGCTCACGACCGGGCGCACGTGGTTCTGGAGCAGGCGCCGCCAGGAGTACTGGTGCAAGGGTGAGACCTCGGGCAATCGCCAATGGGTTCGGGGTGCTTACTACGACTGTGATGGCGATGCGGTGCTCTTAAGCGTCGACCAGGAGGGTTCCGGAGCCTGTCACACCGGCGACTGGAGCTGTTTCCACCGCCGGTTCGGCAGCTCGGCTCCGTGACAGGCGCCGGGCGGGAGGGGTGCCCGACCGTTTCCACTGACAGCGACGCCGCGGGAGCCAGCCCTGATTTCGAGGCGTTCTGCGGGCTCAGCCTCGACTACTCGGTCGTCCCCGTATGGCGGGAGCTCATCGCGGACAGCCTGACTCCGATCGGGGCCTTCCGGGCAATGGTAGGGGACGGGCCCGGCTTCCTGCTCGAGTCGGTCGAGCACGGCGAGCGTTGGAGCCGCTTCTCGTTCGTCGGGCGCTCGCCCGCGGCCACCTTGGTGACGCGCGGCCGCCGCGTCGAGGTGACCGAGGGCTCACTCCCCGCTTCGGTGCCCCGTGACCGAGGTGTTCTTGACTGCATCGAGTCGCTGCTCGACAAGTTCCGGTCACCCGCTATCAAAGGGCTGCCACCTCTTCACGGCGGTCTGGTCGGCTACCTCGGCTACGACGTCGTGCGCGAAGTCGAACGGCTCCCGGCGCCCCCGGTCGACGACATCGGTCATCCTGACGCCGTCATCTCGGTGATCGGTGAGCTGGCCGCTTTCGATCACTGGCGCCAGCGGGTCACCATCCTCAACAACGTGCTCTTGGATACCGACAGCGACGGTGACCGGGATCCCGCCGTGCTCCGGTCCGCCTACCTGGACGCGCGGCGACGCTTGGACGTGATCCGCAACGACCTCGAGCGCCAGGAGGACGAGCGGCTGGCCACGCCGCCGGCGCCCGGGGTGACGCTCCCAGACGGCACGGTACGGCGGGGCACGAGCGCCGAGCTCTACCACCAGGCGGTGGAGGCCGCCAAGGAGTACATCCGTGCAGGCGACGCGTTCCAGGTCGTGCTGTCGCAGCGCTTCGATTTCGACCTGGGCTGCGACCCGTTCGACGTCTACCGGGTGCTGCGGCAGGTGAACCCCAGCCCGTACATGTTCTTCCTCCGCCAGGGAGGCGTCTCGGTCGTCGGAGCCTCCCCCGAGCCGATGGTGCAGGTGCTCGACGGGCGCGTAGTCTCGCGACCGATAGCCGGTACCCGCCGTCGCGGCTCGAGCGACGAGGAGGACCGCTTGCTCGAGGCGGAGCTCGTGGAGAACCCGAAGGAGCTGGCCGAGCACGTCATGCTCGTCGACCTCGCCCGCAACGACGTCGGCAGGATCGCCCGCTTCGGTACCGAAAGAGTCGACGAGCTGATGACCGTCGAGCGTTACAGCCACGTGATGCACCTCACCTCACAGGTCTCGGGGGACCTGGTGGAAGGCCGGGGGCCGGTCGACGTGCTGAGGGCGACTCTTCCCGCCGGCACGGTCTCGGGGGCGCCGAAGGTGCGGGCGATGGAGATCATCGACGAGCTCGAGCCGACCAAGCGCGGCCCGTACGCCGGAGTGGTGGGTTACATCGACTTCTCGGGGAACCTGGACACCGCCATCGCGATCCGTACCCTCGTCGTGACCGAGGACGGGAAGGCCTCCGTGCAGGCCGGGGCGGGCATCGTGGCCGACAGCGACCCTGCCGCCGAGGACGAGGAGTGCGCTGCGAAAGCCGCGGCCGTGCTGGCGGCCGTCGCCGGGGCTCGCCAACTGTCTGCCGAGAGGCGGTAGCTCTGAGCCAGGCCCTCGACCTTCAGGAGTCGTACGCCCGTATCCACGCGAGCGCCTGTGCGCTCGAGACGGCACGGGACGTCATCGTGGTGAGGGGTCCCGACGCGCGCGGGTGGCTGCAAGGCCAGGTGAGCCAGGATCTCTCAACACTCGCCGTCGGTCGCACTGCCGAGACCCTCGTGCTGTCGCCTCAGGGCAAGGTGGACGCGTACTGCCGTGCCACGATGCTCGCGGACGAGGTCGTGCTGCTCGACACCGCTGCCGGCCACGGCGAGCCCCTGCTGCAACGGCTGCAGCGGTTTCGCTTGCGCGTGAAGGCCGAGCTCGAGTGCGGCACCCTTCCGTGCCTCGAGGTTCGCGGGCCCGCTTGGCTTGAAGGCATCCGACATTCTGGGCTGGAGCTCGGGACAGTGCCCGCGCAGGCGGAAGCATCGAGCGATGGTTGGGTCGTCGCGCTCGCGGTGACGTGGCCCGGCTATGAGGGCGTGGACGTGCTCGGGAGAGGCGAGGTGCCCGGCCGGACGCGGCCGGACGTCGCGCTGGGCGACCGGGGCGCGTTCGAGGCTGCGCGCATCGAGGCGGGCGGGCCGGCAATGGGCCGTGAGCTCGACGAGAAGACGATCCCCCAGGAGGCCGGTCGCCTCGTCCAGCACGCCGTGAGCTTCACCAAGGGCTGTTACACCGGTCAGGAGCTGGTTGCGCGCCTCGAGGCGAGGGGCGCCAACGTGGCGCGCCGGCTCCGGGGGGTGGTGGTGGATCCGGCAGGCGAGTGCTCGGAGGGCGCGATTCTCGTCTCGGGAGAGCGCGAAGTGGGGCATCTCACGAGCGTCGCCTGGTCGCCGAGGTTCTCCGCGTACGTCGCTCTCGCCTACGTGCGCCGCGACGTCACGGTCCCGGCCGTGGCTACGCTGACACCGGGCGGCGCCCGCGCGGAAATTCGGGAAATCCCGCTGTAGATGGGATAAACAGGGTCCGTGGCGGCGATCCCACTCGCAATATGTGCGGCGCTGTGCAACGCGCTCACCACGGTCTTCCAGCGGCTCGGCGTCGAGACCGCTCCGGACGCGCAGCTTCACGGCCTCAAGCTGCTGCGCCACGTACTCAAACGCCCCATCTGGTACGTCGGACTCGCTGCGATGATCGGGTCGTTCATATTCCAAGCCACCGCGCTCGGCTTCGGCTCGCTGAGCGTCGTGCAGCCTCTCATGGTCACCGAGCTCGTCTTCCTCGTCGTCATCTTGCGCGTGTGGTTCGGCTCGCCACTCGGTTGGCGCGAGGCGATCGGGACGGTGCTCACCGTGGCCGGACTGGCCGGCTTCCTCGCGATGAGCAACACAGGTGGAGGGACCACGCTCCCTGCGACGAGCGGGTGGGTGATCGTGATCACCGTGTGCTCGGCGGCGATCGCGATCTGCGTGGCGTGTACACGGCTCAAGTCACGGTCGTCGCGAGCGTGGCGCTCGGCGTGGTTCGGCTCGGCGGCGGCGATCTCGTTCTCGCTGAGCGCCGCGTTCACCAAGGCGACGACGATCCTGTTCTCGCGCGGCTTCTGGCAGATCTTCCAGCACTGGCAGCCCTACGCGATCGTCGTCGCGGGGCTGGCGGGGCTCGTGCTGACCCAGGACGCGTTCCATGCGGGCCCGATCACGGCTTCCCAGGCCACGCTGACGATCGTCGACCCGATCGTGAGCGTCGTGATCGGTGTGGGCCTGTTCGGTGACGACCTGCGCGGCGGCATCGGTGCTCTCGCCTTCGACGCCGTGGCGCTGCTGGTCATGTGCGTCGGACTGTTCGTGCTGACGCAGTCGCCGCTGATAGCCGGATCGGAGGCCGAGGAGCATCTCGGGAGATCCCGGGTCGCCCACGTGGAAGGAAAGGTCCGGGAGACGTCCGCGAGCGGCCGGTAGGCTCGTGTCGGTGGCCACATATCTCGACCGCATCGGGGCGTGGCACCGTGACGTCGCGTCCAGTGACCGACGTGACCTGGAGGACCTCGCGGCAAGGGCCCGGGCGGCGCCGCGGCCCCGCGACTTCGCCGGCGCCCTCAAGGCCAACCACGCCGGGAGCTGCGGCGAGGCGACGATCGCACTTGTCGCGGAGATCAAGCGTCGCTCGCCCTCCAAGGGCGAGCTCGCCCCGGACCTCGATCCGGCAGAGGTCGCCCGGGCGTACGAGTCGGGTGGTGCGTCATGCCTGTCGGTGCTGACCGACGCCCCCCATTTCGGGGGCAGCGCCGAGGATCTGAAGTCGGCGCGCGCCGCGGTCGGGCTTCCCGTTCTGCGAAAAGACTTCACGGTCTCGCCGGCCGACGTGTACGACGCACGCATCATGGGCGCCGACGCGGTGCTGCTCATCGTTGCGCTGTTGGACGACGCCGAGCTGGCCGAGCTGCGCGAGATCGCCGTGGATCTCGCCATGGCCGTCCTGGTCGAGGTCCATGACGAGCACGAGCTCGAGCGGGCGCTCGGGACTGGGGCGAGCCTCGTGGGCGTGAACCAACGCGACCTGCACAGCTTCGAGCTGGACAGGGCTCGGGCCGAGCGCGTGGCGCGCCACGTCCCTGCCGGCGTGTTGAAGATCGCCGAGTCCGGCGTGGAGTCGGTCGCGGACGTGGCCGCACTGGCGCGGGCAGGCTTCGACGGCGTTCTGGTCGGTGAGGCGCTCGTTCGCAGGCGCGACCGTCGCTCCGCTGTGGCCGAGCTTCTCGGGCGGGCCGTGCCATGTGGGTGAAGATCTGCGGGATCACGAGCGAGGAGGACGCCCTCATCGCGGTGGCCATGGGTGCCGACGCCGTGGGTTTCGTCTTCGCCCCGTCTCCCCGGCAGATGAGCCCGAGCGCCGTGTCCGCCATCACACGGCGGCTCCCTCCCGAGATCTGCACAGTCGGGGTTTTCCGCGACGAGGAGCCACGCCGCGTCGTCGAGATCGTGAACCGCGCGGGGCTGGATGCCGCTCAGCTGCACGGGAACGAGACGTTCGAGGACTGCGGGTACGTCTCGGTTCGGGTGCCCCTTGTCATAAAGGCGTTTCCAGCGGGGGACAGCCGGCTCGCGCGGGCGGCCGAGTATGGCGCGGACATCGTGCTGGTGGACGCCCCGTCACCGGGGTCGGGCAAGGTCTTCGACTGGCGCCTCGCGGAGGGCGCGCCCAAGGGACGGCGGTTGGTCCTGGCCGGCGGCCTGGACCCGGACAACGTTGCCGATGCCATTCGCCGGGTGCACCCCTGGGGCGTCGACGTATCCTCGGGCGTCGAGTCGAGCGTCGGCAAGAAGGACGCCAGACGGGTACGAGCTTTCGTGCAGGCGGCACGCGCCGCGGAGCCCGAGCCTTACGACACCGACGACGCCGGTCCCTACGACTGGCAGGAGGACCGTTGACCACCGTCGGCGGACTGATGCGCGGCCCGGAGCGACAGGGACGCTTCGGGGACTTCGGCGGGCGGTTCGTGCCGGAAGCGCTCGTACCGGCCTGTGAGGAGCTCGAAGCCGGTTTTGAGGCCGCCTGGGCGGAAGCGGCCTTCCGGGGGCGCCTGGACGACCTCCTGGAGCATTACGGGGGGCGTCCCACGCCTGTTACCGAGTGCAGGCGGCTGAGCGAGCGCCTCGGTATCCGGTTGCTCCTCAAACGCGAGGACCTGGCACATACCGGGTCGCACAAGCTCAACAACGTCATCGGCCAGGCGCTGCTGGCAGAGCGCATGGGCAAGCGCCGCCTGATCGCGGAGACCGGCGCCGGCCAGCACGGTGTCGCCACCGCCACGGCGGCGGCACTGCTCGGACTCGAATGCCTTGTCTACATGGGCGCCGTAGATGTCGAGCGGCAGGGCCTGAACGTGTTCCGGATGGAGTTGCTCGGGGCCGAGGTGCGTCCAGTGCAGTCGGGCAGCAGGACACTGAAGGACGCCATCAACGAGGCCCTGCGCGACTGGGTCGCGACAGTCGAGACGACGCATTACTGCATCGGCTCGGTCATGGGCCCTCATCCCTATCCCTACATCGTCCGGGAATTTCAACGCGTCGTCGGCGACGAGGCCCGTGCCCAGTGCTACGAGCTGCTCGGCTTCGATCCGGACGTCGTCGTGGCCTGCGTCGGGGGCGGCTCGAACGCGGCGGGCACTTTCGCGGGATTCGTCGACACCCAGGCCAGGCTCGTCGGCGTCGAGGCGGCGGGCGGGGCCGCGATGAGCAAGGGCGTCCCCGGCGTGGTCCATGGGATGCGCTCCCGGTTCCTGCAGGACGAGGACGGTCAGATCCTCGAGGCGAGCTCGATATCGGCCGGTCTGGACTACCCCGGGATCGGCCCTGAGCACGCCCATCTGGGCGCCGTCGGAAGGGCCGAGTATCCCTCAGCGGAGGACTCGGAGGTGCTGGGGGCCTTCCGCTTGTTGGCCGAGACGGAAGGCATCATTCCCGCTCTGGAGCCGGCTCACGCCCTCGCATGGGTCATCAGGGAAGCCGGCAGGTCCATCCCGCAAGGCTCGTCGGTGTTGTTGACGCTGTCGGGCCGGGGCGACAAGGACGTGGCACTGGTGCGAAAGCTCACTCGGTGAGCGGCACTGCGACCATGGCTCCAGGGACGCTGGAGAGGGCTCTCAGAGACCACCGAGATGCCGGGCGCAAGCTGCTCATCGCATATGTGACAGGGGGCCTGGGGCGCGACTGGGTTGAAGTCGTGCGAGCGATCGGGGCCGCGGGGGCCGACGCCATCGAGATCGGGATCCCGTTCTCGGACCCGGTCATGGACGGGCCCACCATCCAACGGGCCTCGGCCGAGGCGCTCGAGTCCGGGGCGACACCGTTCGGGATCATCGCAGCTTTGGCAACGGCGGATGCGGGCGTCCCCCTGGCCGTGATGACGTACTACAACATCGTGCTGAGGGCCGGCCACCGCCGGATCGCGAGGACGCTCGCCGCTGCGGGTGTCTCAGGGGCCATCGTGCCGGACCTCCCGATCGACGAGCTCGACGGCTGGGGAGACGAGGCAAACGAAGCAGGCGTCGAGACCGTGCTGCTGGTCGCGCCGACTACCCCTGAGCGTCGCTTGAAAGCCATCTGCGCCCGGTCCCGGGGTTTCGTCTACGGCGTCGGCGTCATGGGGGTGACCGGCGAGAGGCAGTCGGTGGGAGCAACCGCGCTCACGGTCGCGGCGCGCTGCAAGCAGGAGACGGACGTCCCGGTGCTCATCGGCGTCGGGATCTCCAACCCGGATCAGGCTCGTGAGGTTGTCGCGGTGGCGGACGGCGTGGTGGTGGGTTCAGCTCTCGTCCATCGCCTCCTCCAGGGCGCCGGGCCTGAAGGGGCGGCCGCGTTCGTGGCCGAGCTTCGGGCTGCGATCGACGCCTGAGCGGCGGTGCGCAGCCTGTTCCCAGCTTTCCCAGCTACCACGAAAGCCAGATAACTTCTGGGCTTCGTGCAGATTGCGGGCACGGGAACAACGATTCGGCCCCCCCTGCGTCACTTGGGGTGAAAATTGTGCTTTTATCGTTACGTGAGCGCGGCGGCACTCGCGACCGAGCCGGTCGTGCAAGTTACAGGGCGGGGGAGCGATTCCTACGCAGTGTCCACGCTCGGGCTCACGAAGCGCTTCGGCAAGCGCCTGGCGGTTGACGGGCTGGATCTGCGAATCCCCGCCGGTTCGATCACGGGGTTCGTGGGCCCGAACGGAGCCGGCAAGACGACCACGATCAGGATGCTCTTGGGTTTGATACGCCCGAGCGCCGGGCGCGGCAGGGTGCTCGGCCACCCGCTCGGGGATTCGCGGGCGTACCTCCCACGTGTCGGTGCCCTTATCGAGGGGCCCACGTTCTATCCCACGTTGTCGGGACGCGAGAACCTGATGGTGCTGGCCCGCCTGGGTCGGATCAACACCAAACGGGTCGACATGGTGATCGAGCGCGTCGGCCTGGGTGTACGCGGCCTCGACCCGTTCCGGACCTACTCGCTCGGCATGCGTCAGCGATTGGGCATCGGCGCCGCACTGCTCCCCGGTCCGGAGCTGCTCGTGCTCGACGAGCCGACGAACGGGCTCGATCCCCACGGGATCGCCGAAATTCGCGCCATGCTCCGTTCGTTCGCGGACGACGGAATGACGGTGTTCGTGTCCTCGCACCTTCTCGCCGAGATCCAGCAAATCTGCGAGCACCTCGTGGTCATCGAAGCCGGCCGGCTGATCTTCCAGGGAGGCGTGGAGGAGTTGCTCGCGGCCCGCGCCCCCGAGTTGATCGTGCGCACCGAGAGCCAACAGGACGCGAGGAACCTCTTGCGGCTGGTGAACAGGATCGGGCGGAGCGCTCGCATAGTCGGCGACGAGGAGGGCACCACTCTCGAGATCGGCGCGGATTGCAACTGGGCCGGCGAATTGAACCGTCTCGCCATGGGGGAGGGCATCACTCTCGTGCATCTCGCCGAGCGCCGCTCGACCCTCGAAGAGGCGTTCTTCGAGATCACTCGGAATTCTCGCCAAGAGACGGCTTGCAACGGCGACGCCCCTGGTGCGGCAAGAGGCTCAGATCGCTTCTCGGGAGCCCGACGGCGAAGCGCGGGACGATCATGATCTGGAGCGCTTTCGCGAGCGAATGGGTGAAGATGCGCCGCAGGCGCCTGTGGTACGGCAGTTACGGCGCCATCACGGGGGTGGTGATGATGACGACGATCGTGACGATCGCCGGCGCCCTGCACCGTCCTGATGCTCGAGGCGAGTTGACCCTTGCCCAGCTGGCCCACGCCTCCGGGCTCAGCCAGGGACTCACCCAGTCGGGGGTCCTCCTCGGTGCGGTGTCGTTCTCCATCGCGGCGTTCCAGTTCGGTGGCGAGTTCGCCCACGGGACGCTGCGCAATCTCCTCGTGCGTCAACCGCGCAGGAGCGTCTTGATGGCCGGCAAGTGCCTGGCGGTGCTGACGTTCCTCATCGGAGCGGTCGTGGCAGCGACGATGGTGGCCATCTGTGCCGCTTTCGTGATGGCGCACCTGCGTGGCATCCCCACCGGTGCGTGGACATCGGGCGTGGGTATGGGCGACCTCGGGATCCTGCTCGGGGACCTGACCATCTCCGCCTGCGGATTTGCGATCATCGGGATGATCGCCGGCGTGCTGCTTCGCTCATCGGTGATCGCGATCGCGGCAGGCCTTGCCGTCCTGCTCCCTATCGAGACGATCCTCACCGACGCGATCCCAGGAACGGGGCGCTGGTTACCCGCCCAGCTGCTCGAGTCGATAGCCCAGGGAGGGTCGAGTGCGGCGCCGTTCTCGGCCGCGTTGATAACCGTGTCGGCCTACCTGCTCGGGGCTGTCCTGATAGCGATGCTCGTCTTCGTGCGCCAGGACGTGACTGCCTGAGAGTCGCTCGGGCGAGCGCGTCGACCTTGTCCGGGCAATCAAGGCTCGGAGCCCGCGTCTGCGGATTGCATAGATACTCGTAAGGCTGTATCATAATGCTATGCAAATCGGAATCGCCGGGGCATCCGGTTACCTCGGCGCCGAGCTGCTGCGTCTCCTGTCCGGCCACCCGGGCTTCGAGGTGGCGGTAGTGCAAGCCGACAGTTCGGCGGGGAGGGAAGTGGCCGAGCTGTATCCGAGCCTTGCTCCTGCTTACGGCGAGCTGGTGTTCTCCGCGCTCGAACCTGGCGGCTTCGAAGGTCTCGACGCTGTCTTCATCGCCCTTCCCTCCGGCCGGTCCCAGGACGTGGTTCCCGCGCTGGCGGGGAACGTCCCGCTGGTGGTCGACCTGGGCGGTGACTTCCGTCTGCGAGACCCTTCGTTGTACCCGATCTGGTACGGGTTCGAGCACCGGGCTCCGGAGTTGCTCTGCCGGTTCGCGTACGGACTGCCGGAGCTGTCGCGCCGCGAGCTGCCAGGCGCCAGGCTCGTCTAGGCGCCGGGGTGCTATGTCACCGCGGCCACCATCGCACTCGCTCCTTTGGTGAAAGAGGGCCTGATCGAGCCGACGGGGGTCATCGTCGACGCGGCGAGCGGTACTTCGGGAGGCGGGCGTTCACCGTCGGCGAGCTTCCACCATCCGGTCGTCAACGAGAGCTTCTCCGCATACGGGCTCCTCAACCATCGCCACACCCCGGAGATGGAACAGGCGATCGGCGCGCAGATCCTGTTCACGGCGCACCTTGCGCCGATGACGCGGGGGATTCTCGCCACCTGTTATGGCCGGGCCGCCGACGGCCGCGCTGGATCGCGGGCCTTGGAAGCGCTCCAAGAGGCCTACCAGGGCGAGCCTTTCGTCCAGGTGAGCGCGGTGCCGCGGTCGACCCGTGACACCTACGGCTCGAACACCGTCCAGGTCACCGCCCGTTACGACGACCGGACCGGGTATGTGGTGGCGCTGGCCGCATTGGACAATCTCGTCAAAGGTGGCGCCGGCCAGGCGATCCAGGCGGCGAACCTGGCTCTGGGCCTGGAAGAGACCCTTGGACTCCCGACGGTGGGCCTGGTCCCGTGACGGTGTTGTCGCCACGTGGTTTCGTGGCATCGGCGGCTGCGGCCGGCATCAAGCCCGAAGGGCAGCTCGATCTCGCGCTCGTCGCGACCGAGGACGCCCGAGCGGTGCCTGTAGGCGCCGTGTTCACTTCGAATCTCCTCGCGGCCGCGCCGGTGCAGGTGTGCCGCAGCCACCTCGCCCAGAGCGGTGGGCTCTCGGCAGGCGTCGTGCTGAACAGTGGTTGCGCGAACTCGGCCACGGGCCTGGAAGGCCGCCTCACTGCTGAATTGACTTGTGATCTCGCTGCGCGCGCACTCGGTGTACGTCCCGAGCACTTCCTGGTCTGCTCGACGGGGACGATCGGCACCCGGTTGGCCGAGGAGCGGATCGAGGCGGCGCTGCCGAAGCTGATCGCCGGCCGGGGCTCGTCGTCGGATCACGCAGCGTCGGCGGCAAAGGCGATCCTCACCACCGACACGAGGACAAAGGAGGTCGTGGTCGAGGCGGAGGGCTTCGTGGTCGGTGGCATGGCGAAGGGTGCCGCGATGCTCTCGCCGAACATGGCCACGATGCTTGCCGTGCTGACCACCGATGCGTCGTCGTCACCGCTGGCGCTGCACGCGGCTCTGGTCGGGGCTGTGCAACAGTCGTTCAACGAGATGACGGTGGACGGCTGCACGTCCACGAACGATTCGGTCATCGTGATGGCGAGTGGCATCGGTCCTCAGGTGCAGGGTGAGGAGCTGGAGGAAGCGCTCGCGGCCGCGTGCGCCGACCTTGCGACACAGATGGTCGCCGATGCCGAAGGAGGGACGAAGGTCGTCCGGGTGCGAGTTGTCGGAGCATCAGACGGCGAGTCGGCACGGCGAGCCGCTCGTCGTGTGGCCGAGAGCCAGCTCGTAAAGAGCTCCTGGTACGGGGAGGATCCGAACTGGGGCAGGGTCGTCAGCGAGCTCGGGTCCGCAGGGACGCCGTTTGATCCGCTTCGCGCGTCGGTCGCGTACGGCGCCGTGACGGTCTGCAGGGACGGCGTGGCCGTCGATCACGACGAGGAAGCGCTTCGGGAGGTGCTGGGTGCCAAGCAGTTCGAGGTCACCTGCGACCTGGGCCTCGGCGACGGCTCCGCCACGATGCTGAGTGCTGACCTGACGCCTGCCTACGTCGAGCTCAACAAGGGGTTGTCGTGAGCGCTCTCGAGCTGCCCGCGCACCTCAAGGCCGCCGTGCTCTGCGACGCGCTCCCTTATATCAGGCGCTTTGCGGGCCGGACCGTCGTGGTCAAGTACGGAGGCAACGCCTTGGCGGCCGCCGACAGCCCAACGGCGCCCATCCTCCCCGCGCCTGGCGATCCGGCCGGTGAGGAGGGCGACCGGGAGGTCGAGGCGCTCAAGCGCTTTGCCGAGGATGTCGTCTTGCTGCGATCGATCGGGATCCTCCCGGTCGTCGTGCACGGCGGGGGCCCGCAGATCGGGTCGCTCATGAAGCGGCTGGGCAAGGTGCCCGAGTTTCGTGACGGCCTGAGGGTGACCGACGCGGAGACCCTCGAGATCGCCAGGATGGTTCTCGTCGGCAAGGTGAACCGCGACATCGTCGGCATGATCAACGTCCACGGGCCGCTCGCCGTCGGACTGTCTGGGGAGGACGCCGGGCTCATCACCGCGACACCACGCGATCCCGAGCTCGGCTACGTCGGCGACGTCGTGGCCGTCGACCCGTCCATCATCCATCGCCTTCTGGCCGAAGGCCTGGTGCCGGTCATCGCGACGATCGGTTCGGACCGGGCCGGTCAGGCCTACAACATCAACGCCGACACGGTGGCGGGAGCGATCGCCGAGACGCTTGAGGCCGAGAAGCTCGTCTTCCTGACCGACGTGGAGGGCATCCTCGCGAACGCAGCCGACCCGGCGACGCTGCTTCACCGGCTGAGCGCCGACGAACTGGACGCGATGGCGGCCTCAGGAGCCGTGGCCGAAGGCATGGTGCCCAAGGCGACCGCATGTACCCACGCCGTCAGGCACGGCGTTGCCGGCGCCCACGTGCTCGACGGAAGGGTGACCCACGCGATCTTGCTCGAGCTGCTCACCAGCGAAGGCGTCGGGACGATGGTGGTCGCGCAGTGAAAGCGGAGCCGACTTCGCCCACGCTGATGACGACATACTCGCCGGCACCCGTCCGCTTTGTCTCCGGGCGGGGGACGGAGCTGTTCGACGACGAGGGTCGCAGGTATCTCGACTTTCTTGCCGGGATCGCCGTCGTGTCCCTCGGGCATGCCAACGAGCGTGTCGCGGACGCGATCGCCGGACAGGCCGGACGGCTCATGCACGTGTCGAACTTGTTTCACAACGGTCTCAACGAACGCCTGGCTCGTGACCTGGACCGCCTGGTGGGCGACGGCTCGCCCTCCGGGGGGAAGGTGTTCTTCGCGAACTCCGGTGCAGAGGCCAACGAGTGCGCGATCAAGCTCGCCCGTCGAGCGGGTGGCCCGGGCCGCTACGTGGTCATCTCGGCCCTGGGATCGTTTCATGGGCGCACCCTGGCGACTCTCGCCGCGACGGGGCAGCCGAAGAAGCACGAAGCCTTCCGGCCCCTCCCGGAAGGCTTCCGTAGCGTCGCCTACGGCGATGTCGGCGCCCTCGAAGATGCCCTCGTCGCGCCATCGGTCGCCGCAGTGCTCCTCGAGGCCATACAAGGTGAGGCAGGCGTCGTGGTCCCGCCCGTCGGCTACCTCGCAGAGGTGCGGCGCGTGTGCGACGAACGAGGCGTACTCCTCATGCTCGACGAGATCCAGACCGGGCTCGGCCGCACGGGACGCTGGTTCGCCTTCCAGCGCGAGGCGATACTTCCCGACGTCGTCACGGTCGCGAAGTCACTCGGCAACGGCATGCCCATCGGCGCATGTTGGGCGCGTGGCCAGGTCGCGGCTGCCTTCGTCGCGGGCGACCACGGCAGCACCTTCGGCGGCCAGCCGCTCGCGTGCGCAGCGGGGATCGCGACCATCGCCGAGCTCGAGGCGATCGACGCCCCAGCCCTCGCGGAACGAACAGGTGCCTACTTGGCGCAACGGCTGGGATCACTCGCAGGCGTCGCCTCTGTCAGGGGAGCGGGCCTGTTGCTCGGCGCGGTCTTGGAGCCGGGGCTCGACGCCGGTGAGGTCACGAGATCGGCGCTGAGTCTCGGTCTCGTGGTGAACGCACCGGCGCCGGGCGTCCTCCGTCTGGCGCCGCCCCTGACCGTGACCACGACCGAAGTGGACGAGGCCGTCGGGATACTGGGCGCGGCACTTGGATCCGTGAGCGGCGTGGAAACGAGAAAAGGCGGCCAGGAGTGACGAACGGAAGACCAACCAAGCATCGGCGCCAGCATCTCGTCGTCCGCCTCCTGTCGGACAACGAGGTCTCGAGCCAGGAGCAGCTGGTGGAGCTGTTGGCCAACGAGGGCGTCGCCGCCACGCAGGCGACCGTCTCGCGCGACCTCGAGGAGATCGGCGCATTGAAGGTGCGCGTCCCGGGCCTCGACCGGTTGGTCTATGCCGTGCCGGAGCTCCCGAGGGACCAGGTCGCCCCGGTCGATCACCTGCGACGCGTGCTCGGAGAATGGGTCGTGGAGATGGCGGCGTCGGGGAATCTCGTCGTGCTGCGGACCCCGCCCGGATCGGCTCATGTCGTGGCTTCGGCCCTCGACCGCGCGGGGCTCGAGGGGATGATCGGCACGGTCGCCGGGGACGACACGGTGCTGTTGGTGGCCGCTGAGCAGCTAGGAGGAGAGGCGCTCTGTCAGCGCCTCGAGGAGATCACAGGAGCCCGGTCCTGACGGACCGTAGGTACCTTCGCCGGCGGCTCCTCAAGGCAATCCGGTGAAATCGAGAGAGGTAGGGATGAAGTGAAGAAGCGAGTGGCGCTTGCCTATTCGGGCGGACTCGATACGTCGGTCGCGGTGGGCTGGCTGGGCGCGGAGCTCGGTTACGAGGTGATCGCGGTCGCGGTCGATGTCGGGCAGGATGTCGATTTTGCCGCTTTGCGCAAGCGGGCGATCGCGGCCGGGGCTGTAGAGGTCGAGGTCGTGGATGCGCGTGAGGAGCTGCTGACGGACTTCGCCATGCCCACTCTTGCCGCGAATGCCTTGTACGAGGGTCGCTATCCGCTCGTCTCGGCCTTGTCGCGTCCGGTCATCGTGCGCCATCTCGTAGCTGCCGCGCGATGTCACGGCGCGTCGGCGGTCGCCCACGGGGCGACTGGGAAAGGCAATGACCAGGTCCGCTTCGAGGTCGGAGCGCGAGCACTCGCGCCGGACCTGGAGATGCTGGCGCCTGTGCGCGTCTGGGGCATGAGCCGCGAGGAGACGATCGACTACGCAGAGCGTCACGACATAACGGTCACCGTGAGCAGGGACCGGATCTACTCCATCGATTCGAACCTGTGGGGGCGGGCGATCGAGTGCGGCGTCCTCGAGGACCCGTGGGCAGCTCCGCCCGAGGACGTCTTCGCGCTGACTGCGCCGGTCGCGACGGAACCTGTTGAGGTGACGGTGGGGTTCGAGCAGGGAGTGCCTGTTTCCATCGACGGGAGCAGGCGCGGCCTCGTCGAGCTCGTGAGCGAGATAGGCCGCGTGGCCGGGTCGGTCGGCTTTGGCCGCGTCGACATGGTCGAGGGCAGGCGGGTCGGCATCAAGAGCCGGGAAATCTACGAGTGCCCGGGTGCGCTCGCCCTTATCATGGCTCACGCCGACCTGGAAGGACTCACCCTGGAGCATGACGTGGCCCACGAGAAGGCACGCCTCGAGCCGCGTTTTGCCGAGCTGGTCTACGACGGCATGTGGTTCTCGCCGTTGCGCGAGGCGCTGTCGGCGTTCATGACCTCGACGCAGCGGTGCGTGACCGGCGAGGTCCGGCTCCGCTTCAGCCCGGGAGGCGGCGCCGAGGTCGTCGGCCGTCGCAGCCCGATGGGGCTCTATGTCTACGACCTCGCGACATACGACACCGCCGACGCCTTCCGTCACGAGGACGCGGAAGGATTCGTCCGGCTGTTCGGTCTCGGGATCCAGACCTGGGCTGCTCGTCAGGGAGGCTCGGGGTGACGCTTTGGGCCAACCGGATGGGCGCCGCCCCAGCCGACGCCCTCATGGCGTTCACGGCGAGCCTGGCGTTCGACAAGCGGCTCGCCGCCAGTGATGTGAGGGGCTCGATCGCCCATGTCCATGGCCTCTTGAAAGCGGGCATCCTCTCGGATTCAGGGGCGGAATCGCTGGTCGAAGCGCTTGAACAGGTTGGTGCCGAGCTGGCAAGCGACAGCTTCGAGTATCTCGCGACCGACGAGGACATTCACACGGCGATCGAGCGGCGCGTGACCGAGCTCGCCCCGGAAAGCGGGACAAAGCTCCACACGGGCCGAAGCCGGAACGACCAGGTTGCCACGGCGCTGCGACTGTTCACCCGTGGGGAGCTGGCACGAGTCATCGGCTACGTCCTCGAGCTGCAAGGGACCCTCGAGCGACTGGCGACAGGGGCCGGCGACGCCTACCTGCCCGGCTACACCCACCTGCAACGCGCTCAGCCGGTGCTGCTCGCTCATCACCTGCTCGCCCACGGTTGGGCGCTCGCTCGCGACACCGACCGGATGTTCGCGACCTGGCGCCGGCTGGACGTGTCACCCCTTGGAGCTGGCGCGCTGGCGGGATCGTCGCTCGGAATAGATCCTGACCTGGTTGCCGACGAGCTGGGGTTTGCAGGACGTTTCGAGAACTCCCTCGACGCCGTCAGCGATCGCGATTTCGTCGCGGAGACCCTTTTCGACCTGGCGCTCCTCGGGATACACCTCTCGCGTATCGGCGAGGAGATCGTGGTGTTCTCGAGCGAGGAGTTCGGATTCGTCCGCCTGGACGACGCCTGGGCCACGGGCAGCTCGATGCTTCCCCAGAAGAAGAACCCGGACGTCGCGGAGCTTGCACGTGGCAAGGCCGGTCGCCTGGTCGGGCACCTCGCTGGCTTCCTCACGACGCTCAAAGGGTTGCCGCTTTCGTACAACCGGGACCTTCAGGAGGACAAGGAGCCGCTTTTCGACTCGTTGGACCAGGTCGTGCTGGCCCTGGTCGGGCTGGATGGCCTCCTCGGCACGGCGACGTTCGACCGCGACCGCATGCAGGCCGCAGCCGGCGGACCCGGGCTCGCGGCCGTCGATCTGGCTGAATGGCTCGTGGCCAGCGGGGTGCCGTTTCGAGACGCCCATGGTCTCGTTGGAGGTCTCGTGCGCGAGTCGGTCGAACGCGGCGTCCCACTCGGCGAGCTCGTGGAGGCTCATCCGGCCTTCGGGGAAGCAGCTCTCGAGCTCCTGGATCCGTCTGCCGCCCTCCAGCGCCGCACGACACCGGGAGGTACCGGGCCGGCGGCGGTCGGGGTCCAGCTGGACCGCTTTCGCCACCGTCTCGCCAGTGACGCGGCGCGGCTTGCCGAGCGGGAGGTATGACCGGCACCGCCCGACGCGAGGTTGTGGCGGACCTGCGACGAGCCAAGCGGCTCCCACGGTCCTTTTTCGAGCGCGATCCCGTGCTTGTTGCCCCGCAGCTGCTCGGCAAGCTCCTGCGGCGCGGCGCGTTGGTGGCGCGGATCGTCGAGGTCGAGGCATATCGAGGCGCCTCGGACGCCGCGTCGCACGCGTTCAGGGCCAAGACCGCGAGGAATGCGACGATGTTCGGGCCGCCAGGGCACCTGTACGTCTATTTCACCTACGGCATGCACTATTGCGCGAACGTTGTGTGCTGGCCGGAAGGTGAGCCGGGCGCGGTGCTCCTGCGCGCTCTCACGCCACTGAGCGGGCTTGAAGAGATGGCCGCGCGACGTTTCGGGGCCGGGGAGGCCGCTGTAGGGGAGCGGTCAGGCCGAGGGCGGCGGGCCATGCCCATACCGGCCGGACGCGAGTGGCGTCCCGAGGAACTCTGTTCGGGTCCGGCAAAGCTGTGCCAGGCGTTCGGGCTGGACCGTGCCGCCGATGGATACGACCTGGTCAGCGGCCGTGACGGTGTCGTCCTGCTTGACGACGGGACGCAACCTCCCGCCGAACCACAGACTGGGACGAGGATCGGCCTCTCGAAGAGCTGCGAGGCCCGTGAGGAGCTCTGGCGATGGTGGCTCGCAGACGAACCGAGCGTTTCGGTTCGGCGAGGGAGTCGCTAAGATCGTGCTTGCAGCGGAACCTGGCTGAACTCCAGGTCCAGCTGAGCGGACCGCGACGGACCCGCGAGCTGCGAGCGACGTCTCGAAGCTTGACACAGGTTTCAATCGTGCTACGCTCAAGAGCCGCTCAGAACGGGGTCGACCTGTTCTGGGTGACCTCCAGGTGGGCCTTCGGGCCTTCCCCTGGAAGGTGACGTGCGCCGCCGCCCCAAGAGGGCAAGCGCACACAGCGCGGTGGCACCTCCTTCCGAGAGGAAGTGTGCTCCGTCGTCGCTCCTTGACAACGGAATAGGAACAGCCAAAAGCCAGTGCGGGTGGCTGTCGGGACCTATATGGCGCCGGCAGTCACGAAGTCAATGCACTAGAACGGACAACAAGACTGTTCTTGTGCCAGTTGGTGTCTCGTTCACCGTATCGAGGCACCAGCTCTCCAGATTGAAGCGCCGGTATGACCGGCGTCGAGATCTCGATGGAGAGTTTGATCCTGGCTCAGGACGAACGCTGGCGGCGTGCTTAACACATGCAAGTCGAACGGAGTCGATCTGGTGGCAACACCGGTGAAAACTCAGTGGCGAACGGGTGCGGAACACGTGAGCAACCTGCCCCAAAGACCGGGATAACACCGGGAAACTGGTGCTAATACCGGATACCCCCACGAGCTCGCATGGGCTTGTGAGGAAAGGGTTTCCGCTTTGGGAGGGGCTCGCGGCCTATCAGCTTGTTGGTGAGGTAACGGCTCACCAAGGCGACGACGGGTAGCTGGTCTGAGAGGACGATCAGCCACACTGGGACTGAGACACGGCCCAGACTCCTACGGGAGGCAGCAGTGGGGAATCTTGCGCAATGGGCGAAAGCCTGACGCAGCAACGCCGCGTGGGGGATGAAGGCCTTCGGGTTGTAAACCCCTTTCAGTGGGAACGAAATTGACGGTACCCACAGAAGAAGCCCCGGCCAACTACGTGCCAGCAGCCGCGGTGATACGTAGGGGGCGAGCGTTGTCCGGATTTATTGGGCGTAAAGAGCTCGTAGGCGGCTTGGTAAGTCGGGTGTGAAACCTCCAGGCTCAACCTGGAGACGCCACTCGATACTGCCCTGGCTAGAGTCCGGTAGGGGATCACGGAATTCCTGGTGTAGCGGTGAAATGCGCAGATATCAGGAGGAACACCAGTGGCGAAGGCGGTGATCTGGGCCGGTACTGACGCTGAGGAGCGAAAGCGTGGGGAGCGAACAGGATTAGATACCCTGGTAGTCCACGCCGTAAACGTTGGGCACTAGGTGTGGGGCCTTATCGACGGGTTCCGTGCCGCAGCTAACGCATTAAGTGCCCCGCCTGGGGAGTACGGCCGCAAGGCTAAAACTCAAAGGAATTGACGGGGGCCCGCACAAGCGGCGGAGCATGTGGCTTAATTCGAGGCAACGCGAAGAACCTTACCTGGGCTTGACATGTGGGGTAAGGCGCAGAGATGCGCTGATCTTCGGATCCCACACAGGTGGTGCATGGCTGTCGTCAGCTCGTGTCGTGAGATGTTGGGTTAAGTCCCGCAACGAGCGCAACCCTTGTCCTATGTTGCCAGCGGGTAATGCCGGGGACTCGTAGGAGACTGCCGGGGTCAACTCGGAGGAAGGTGGGGACGACGTCAAGTCATCATGCCCCTTACGTCCAGGGCTGCACACATGCTACAATGGCCGGTACAAAGGGCTGCTATC